>Ga0335081_10005049_pt1 | contig 20855 bp, 22 predicted proteins | sample Lox_Sample_35_FD_206713 | JGI IMG/M metagenome (GOLD analysis project Ga0335081, IMG submission 206713) | Soil microbial communities from Loxahatchee National Wildlife Refuge, Florida, United States - Lox_Sample_3.5 | ecosystem: Environmental > Terrestrial > Soil > Wetlands | place: USA... | reverse complement strand
ATCAAGTCAACGAGCTCTTGTTCGCTAGGTAACATACCGATCCCCAAACAGTACTAGAGTTAGTTCTTCCTAGGGGTCGTCCCGAAGCGCGTAGAGAACTCTTAGAAACTCGAACCAGTGCTTGGCTTAGGAGAACTACGCAAGACGGAAGGCTCCACAAAAATTGCCAGGCATTGTCCACGATTGCCGCCGACCGGTCAATAAAATAATTCCGCCTGCTTCACCCACTCGGGTGATGACAGCATTCACAGTTAACCATACTCTCTCTCGTCAAGCTAGGTATTCCGTAACTGCCCCTTAGCTAGCAACAATGTCGCAAATGCACTTCGGTTCATGGGAGGTAAATAAAATGGGGAGAAAAATCTATTTTCGCTTTGTGCTGGGTCTCACGCTCTGCACAGTCCTAACCCACGTGCTATCGGTTTCCGCATATGCGAGTAGTCAGAATCTTTTTGCGCTCTCGAATGTTTCAGTCATATCTTACAGCCCACTGAATCCTTGCGGCTTCAGCATCAATACCATGTTTGCGGGCGGGCCGGCTTCCACATGCTCGACGGAAGGCGGAGCCCATCCAGTGATTTTTGCCAACCATTCACCTGGGGCAGCCAATACTGTAACCTTCAGCACGTCGTCGGCGGTCTTCGTATCTTCACTGAAGTTGTTTATCAACGGAGATGGTCCGGCCAATGGCAATCTGCGCGACATCGGTTCATTTACCTTCTCCTATGAGTCCTCGCCAGGGGTATGGACAGTGCTAGCCACCGTTACGCCGAGCCACCCGGAACCGAACGTGATTGTCCTGAACCTCACCACGCCAGTGACGGGGCAATTTTTCCGGGCGCAGTTTACTCAGTACGGTCCTGCTGGGCCGCGAGTCGACGAGCTTCAAGCGTTCTCCCATCCTTTGGTCACCCCTGAACCTTCCACAGTTGTGCTGCTCGGCTCTGGTCTCATTGCAGTAGTGAAAAGGAAGCTGTCAATGAAGAAGGGCAAGCCACTGAGCACTTAACATTCACGACAGCGTGGTCTTGGAATCTGCCTTGAGAGAGTGGTCGAATGGTGCGTCGGCTTGCCCAGACTTACTGGCGGATCGGCACGGTCGAATCTCTGCTTTTCCACGAAAGAGGCCTTGTCGGTGTCACGCAAAATTCTCGTTTTTCCATTCCAGTAACCCAAAACTTGCGATTGACACCATCCGCAGCCCTCTCTTAGGATTCCGTGGCTCACCAGTTGCCGCCCTTCACAAAGAGGAGACAAAAATGTCGAAACCGTTTCTCGCATCCCTGGCCGTTCTCATTTTGTCCTGCGCCCAGTTTGCCCTGGCCCAGGCGCAGCAGCAGTATCCCATCGCCGATAAAGTCGCCGACAAAATTATCATGAAGTATCAGACTTCTTCCTGCGAGCAGCTCAAAGCGCAAAAAGCGCAGGGCGCAAACGAGCAGCATGATTAAATGCAGGAGAAAGTGATGGAACTGCTCAAGAAAGACCCTGCCATGCGCAAACACTTCCTCGACCGGATCGCCGGCCCCATCGGCAACAAGATGTTCGAATGCGGGATGATCCACTGAACTGGGGGCCGGGAAGGGCACGACTTCAGTCGTGCCGCATCGGGCCAGTATTGTTGGTATCCCGAGCGGGCATGCGCCCGCGAGGAATCGAATCTCCGGGCTGAGGGGCTAGCGGATTGCCAATCGCTGTGCCTTCACCACACAAACTCAGCCCAGCCGGAAAGCCACCCACGTTGGAGCGCCAGTCCGGACGATTCGCTAGGCGAATCATCCGGTTTGGAGGGAGCTAAGGCTTCATCGGCACGGCTGAAGCCGTGCCCTGACACGAATCAGCGCGGGCGGGGCGCCCGCGCCACACGGCTAGAACGGAATATCTTCGTCGCTGATCGGCGTCGTCGCCGTAGCGGGCTCGGGCTCGCGCTGATCGAAGTTGTTGCCGTTCCCGCCCGATGATGATGACGCGCCACGTGAACGTCCACCAAAGTCCTCTCCAGCGCCTTCGCCGCGGCCGCCGAGCAGCACCAGATCATTCGCTACGATCTCCGTGGCGTAACGCTTTTGATTGGTCTGCTTGTCCTCCCACGAGCGGGTCTGCAGGCGTCCTTCGATATACACCTTGCCGCCCTTTTTCAAATATTCGCCTGCAATCTCAGCCAGCCGCTGCCAGAGCACAACGTTGTGCCATTCCGTGCGGTCCTGCCACTCGCCGTTCTTGTCTTTGTAGCGCTCGTTGGTAGCGATGGCGAGCTTGGCCACCGGCGTGCCGCTCGGCGTGTACTTCACCTCAGGATCTTTGCCCAGATTTCCAATCAGGATGACTTTGTTCACGCTTTTGCCTGCCATGATTCCTCTCCCTTCCTGTTTGCGGCCACTATATCAGAACGGAATCGGTGGAAGATGTGATGAGTGAACATGGGCTCTTAGCTGTTGGCTCTTGGTCATTGGCTTTAGGCTCCCAGCCTCGGGGCTTTACTCGCTTAGCTCGTCAACGGCCACCTGCGGTATTCGGGTTTCGCTAAAAGCCAAAAGCCAAAAGCCAAGAGCCAAAAGCCAAGAGCCAGAATGCTATAATTCCCACCATGCCCGCCGAAGCCAAGGCTGTCGGGATGGTTCCTGACGAGCTGAAATTCGAGCCCCGTTCCAAGGGGATCGATACCGTCCGAAAGAAGAAACCAAAGGAGTTAGCGGTCATCACCGAGTGCTGCACCGGATGCGCCGGCTCGCCCGCCTGTGTTGAATATTGCCCGGTCGAAGACTGCATGTTCTGGGTGCCGGACGAAGATCATCCGCCGTTTGGCCGCATTCAGGTTGACCCGATTCTCTGCATCGGCTGCAAGAAGTGCACCAGTAAAGGCCCCGACGGCGCCTTTCTCGACGGCTGCCCTTGGGACGCGATCGTGATGGTGGAGACGGTCGAAGTGGAAAAAGAAGTCGGAGTCATGCCGTTTTAAGTCGTGACTTGTGAACCGGCCAGCTGAATTATTCGCAATTGCTGCGATTGGCCTCTTGGCAGCCAGTCTCGTCTTGCATTTTCTTGCGCCGGCTGGATTCCTCGATATCCAATTCCGTCACACAGCTTATGCCTTCTCCTACGCATCAGTCTTCATTTTCATGGCGGCTTTCTTGTGCGTTTGCGCGGCGGTTTATTCGTTCTGGATCATCCCGATAAATCAGAACGCAGGTATATGGCATTTCTGGTTGACTCTGGCTGGAATTGTCTTCTTCTGGTTGAGTTTCTACTTCCTGTTCGTCAGACGTCAATATTCGACGGAGTTGCACGGCTCAGCGTTGGCGATCGCAACCGGGTGGCTCGCCTCATTCGTGCTCATCTTGGTGGCGCAAGGAATATTTCTCGTTAATCTGTTATCGGCAATAGCCAGGCTCCGAGCGTGCCGGTAGGCGTTTTAACGACCGGCTCGTTGCCGAATGGCCCTTCGTACCGACCTGCGCCTGACCCTACTCAAACAGCCAGTCAGAGAGCTTATATTTTTGGCAGAGTGAAAAGAACTTATCCCGTTCTTTCCGCTCCTCCTCTCCGCACGCTCGAGCCATTGCGAAATCATGACTAGAGATCGCAGCGCTGGTTCTAGCCATAATTGATCTAATTCGGCTTTGCGATTCGACGACATCATCCGGCAGGGGGCTACCTCCCCGGACAAATTTCTCCCTTATCGACTCATCATGCGGAAGTCGGGTTAACTCGTTGCGAGTTGGCGTCAGGCGGACGCCCCGTTGGTACATTACCTGAGCTGCAACACAATTTTCTTCCCGAAGCAAGCCAAGCAACAGGTGGCTCGTTCCGATGCGCTTACTTGAAATTCTATCCGCCTCTTCGACCGCAAAAAGTCGCACTCCTTTACACATGTTGCTCAGGGAAAGATCCATAGATTCTGGAGGTTTCTCCTTGATTAGCTTGTTTTGCCCGAGTTCAACCCAGACTTCTTCCAGCGCCCAAGGCGACCCAAGGAAGCGTTGTGCTAGGCTCATATCTTCCCTTAACAATCCGAGCAGAAGATGTTCCGCTTCAATTTCGCGGCTCCCAACTTGATACGCAAAATACCTCGCATAAAAAACGACGCGTCGCGCCCTCTCGGTATAACGTTCAAACATAACTTACTACCCAGGAAGTCCCAACAATACCTATTTTGCTCTTTCACGAATTGCGCCTTCTGTCTCAATCGCCTGCTGCCGCACGTGGTCAGGAATATCCGGTAGCTCGCGTTCATAAGGCTGAATGACGGGAATATCCTCCGGCTGGCCGATTAGATAGAGTGCACGGAGAGCCTCCCAGACTTGATCGGCGCCGGGAGTGAGCGTGGCGATGGCATCCCCGGCAGCGACGGTCTGTCCGCTCTTCACTGACAAGTCCGTGAGCCGCCCGCTGATCGGTGAGCGAATCTCGATTGTTTTACCTTCTGCTTCCAGCTTGGCGACGATTCCGCTTTGATGAATGGATGTTCCGATCGCGCTTGTGTCAATGACTTTTCCAGCCTGTGGGGCCTTGACGACGGCAGGCTGCAACAGCGCCACGATCTGTGGCCTACCCGTTGCGTCACCGAAGCGAACCAGCGACAGCGCAGCGTTGCCGCGGACCATGAGCGAGGAATCATTCAGCATTTTCAGAAGGGCTTCGTGAAATCCCGCGCCGGTCCTGTCTTGGCCCATCACCCAGGCATCGGTGTTGCGGACTTCTTCGACCCGATACGTCGCCAGCCGAACCAGCTCCGGATACCAACGCGTAACGCTGGCATCGTGCCGCGACATGCGTTCGCTGATTTGGATAAGCGCTTGCTGAATATGTCGTGGCTTCTTGTCGTCGTGGAAATATTCAGTGACCTGCTGATCCGAAAGCGGCCGGCCGAACCAGGTATTCCACCAGAACAGGAACGGCATGAGGACGATGAGCCATCCGGTAAGCAGGAAGAGGATCCGGTTGCGCGTGGACATGCGGGGGCGAGGCTTGGGTTCTTCAGCGCCAGGTGGAGAAACCAGATTGGGCTGGGCGGACATCGATTGTTATTTCACCACAGGGGAGAACCCATTTACCACAGAGGGCACAGGGGAACACTGAGGAAACAAGTCTTTCACTCCACCACGTCCGCATCCAACACGCGGTCCTGCTCCAGATAGTGCGAAACCGCGTACTGCGCCAAAAGCGGCGTCTGCACGCGGACTTCCGCGCCGATCCATGCGCCTTTGGCATACGGCTGATCTGGCGGATTGTTGAACGGTCCGCTCGAACCAAACTGAGGACCGAACGCAGCGCTCTGAATTTCCTCATACGGAGAAATGCTCCGCCACGCCTCATCAGCTTTGGTGCCTGAGACATCAATCTTCAGTCGAACGATTGCCATAGTGCTTTAGACCTTCGTGAACCTTCGTGCCCTTGGTGGTTTTGTTGTTTCTTTCACCACGAAGGACACGAAGGCGCACGAAGGAGATCAAGAACTCACGAACCAGTGATAGAGCATGAAATATACGATCACTCCCGTAACTGATACATACAACCACAGCGGAAACGTCCAGCGGGCGATGCCGCGATGGCGGGCAAAATTGCCGCGCAGCGCTCGCGTCAAAGTAATGATCACCATGGGTACGATCACGATGGCCAGAATCGTGTGCGAAATCAAAATGCTGAAATAAACTGGCCGCGACCAGCCCTGTCCTTGAAAGTGCACGGAACCGACATGGTAGTGGTAATAAAGATACGAAGTAAGAAACAAGCTCGACGACACGAGGGCCGTGATCATCACCGCGCGATGCGCCGCGATCTTGCCTCGCATGATAAAACCTCGGCCAACAAGCAGCAGCACGGCGCTTGTACCGTTCAGCCAGGCGTCGATAGAAGGATAAATCGCGTATTGGGGCGGAACTTGCGTCATGCGGCAGGCTTAGTCGTGCGCCGGTTCACCATGAGAAATGAAAGCCCAAACATCGCGCCGGCAAACAAAATCAATGTGGCGAGCGACGAGAACAATGGAAATGCCGTCGTGCTCGCGGGATAAAGCAAGTCGCGCAGAGCCTCCACGCCATAGGTGAGCGGGTTGATCCGGATGAGAACACGAATCCAGCCAGACGCTCCAGTCATAGGGAACAGCGCTCCGGACAAAAGCCAGAGCGGAATCAGAAACAGATTGATGATGGCGTGAAATGCTTGCGTCGAATCCATGGGCCACGCGATGGCAAAGCCCAGCGCCGTCAGCGCGAACGAAATCAGAAAGACCGTAAGCACGACCAACAGAAAGCCCACGAGGTCGAGCCGTATTCCAAGAAGAGGAGCGAACGCCAGAAAAATAAGTCCCTGAATGGTGGCAAGCGTTGTACCTCCGAGCACTTTGCCCAGTACGATCGCTGACCTTGGCACGGGCGCCACCAGAACAGAGAGCAGGAATCCTTCTTTGCGGTCCTCGATCACCGACATCATGGTGAAGATCGAGGTGAACAGCACGATCATGATGAGCGCGCCGGGATAGAAATAATCGAGATAATGCTGTGATCCGGCCGCGTCGCCTGACCGGAACGAACTGCCGAAGCCTGACCCAATCACCAGCCAGAAAAGCACAGGTGAGGCGATCACTCCCACCACACGCGCCCGCTGGCGGTAAAAACGCACGACTTCGCGCCACCAAAGCGTAAACGCCGGTAACGCGACTCCAGTCATCGGCGTGGCTTGCGCGGGCAATGCGGTTGCCTGAGTTGCCATCATCGACCTTTCATTCCATAGGCTCAGTTTCTTCGGTCCAAAACTTGTGGCCGGTACGATGGATAAAGACATCTTCCAGTGTCGGCTTGCTGACCGAGACTGCCTGAAGTTCGCCGGGAAAAGCCTCCACCAGATCAGTAATGAAGCGATGACCCTCCTCTCGCTCCAGGCGAACCTGGTTATCGAGCACCTGGGCTTCCAGGCCAAAGCGTTCGCGAATCCGCGCCGCGACGGATTCCGCGTTAGGCGTATCCAGCAAAATCACGTCGCCGCCGATTTCGCTCTTAAGCTCAACCGGCGTGCCGAGCGCCACTAATTTGCCTTCGTTCAAAATTGCCAGGCGAGTACAGTGCTCGGCTTCTTCCATCAGGTGCGTAGTCACGATTACTGTGACTTTCTCTTCCTCGCGCAAAATTTCCAGATATTGCCACAGATCGCGTCGCGCGCCGGGGTCAAGGCCGGTGGTCGGCTCATCCAAAAGAAGGACTGAAGGATGATGAAGCAGGCCCTTGGCAAGTTCCAAACGGCGCTGCATGCCGCCAGAGAAAGTTTCGGCTTTGTCGCGGGCACGATCCGCGAGACCCACGCGGGCCAGCATCTCCTCAATGCGTCTTTTGAGTGGGGCGCCGCGCAATCCGTACAAATGGCCCTGGTGCCACAGGTTCTCGTAAGCGGTCAACTTTAGGTCAATGCTCTGGGCCTGAAAGACAACTCCGATTTCACGACGCAATTGATTCGGCTCCTTCGCCACGTCATGGCCCAGGATCAAGGCCCGGCCGCCAGAAGGGACCATCAACGTCGAAAGAATCCGAAACAGAGTAGTTTTGCCGCTGCCGTTCGGGCCGAGCAAGCCGAACAGCTCAGCGGGGCGAACGTCAAAGGAAACGCCATCGAGCGCGGTGCGGCTGTCATAGCGGTGAACGAGATCGCGCACCACAATGACTGAAGTCGCGGGAAGGGAAGCATCTTTCTTGGGTTCGGAGGCGATGTACGGGGGAGCTTTCGAGGCCACAGGATATTTTACGCTACCGGATGGGGCGCCTAAGCCGCAACGGGGTTGCGCTCCCTGCTGCGAGCCGGTTCGCGAAGTGCCGCTGGGACGTGGCGCCAGACTTGAATTGCCAGCACAACCGCTGTGGCCAGCAGCAAAGCCCCAACAGCAACGTGGGCCACGGTTGAGATCACCATGGGCAGTTCCGGTTGGACGGCGTCGTGTCCCCAGGCCACGCGTGTCAGGAAGGCTACAAATCCCAGACAAAGCTGAGCGATTAGAAGCGCGAGCAAAGTAATTGCGGGACGCCGGACCGCTTCGATTCTTGAGTATTGGGACAGTGCCCTCACAGCCGTCCACGTCAGAATGACTGCAACCAGGGGCGCATTCATGACGTGCGGCCACCAGCTCATGCCGTGATGCCGGAACATCGCCCCCAGAATAAGCTGAACATAAAGCACGAAAATGGAAAGCAACGTCAGGGTCTGAAGACTCGGACGATCAACGTCAATTTCAACTCGAGGGACCTCCTCAACCCAACGACGCCCGGTGAACATCGCGATGCAGACTGCTATACAAAAGAAAGTCTGAGCAATCGCCGCATGCGCCGTCGAGACTGCTGGCGGCAAGTAGTGCAAAACCGTGATTCCGCCCAGGATTCCCTGAAGTATGACGGTCCCCAGCGCCGAAGCCGCGAGAATGCGCAACCAGCGGCGTTTCTCGGCGCGCCAAGTCCACACTGCGAGAATGATGGTGCATAGGCCGACGAACTCCGCCACCATGCGATGTGTGTGTTCGAAGCGCACCCCGCCGACCATGTGGGGAATCTTGTAAAGCGAACCGAATGAAGTTGGCCAGTCAGGAACGGAAAGGCCAGCGTCATTGCTGGTCACGAGCGCGCCGGCAACGATCAGAACCAGCGTGGCGCATGCGGTGAAAATCGCAAAGCGGTGGAGCGCCGGATTGTAGCCGTCCGAAGGAATTCTCAACGATGATCCTGCAGACTGAGCCGGGACCAGGTGTTCCCATCCAATCCCGGCAGATCAATTAGGGTTTGAACGTCGCGTCGACGGTCTTGCTGTCTTTTGCAGCTAACGTCACCTTCTGGTCCTGTTCGCCCAATTTTTCCTGGACAAAGGCGATTGTGTAGTCGCCCGGAGGCAGGCCCTTGATTTCATACTTTCCATCAGGCCCGGTCACCGCATAAAAGGGGCTCTTCACAACGTTGATGTACATCTTCATCCAGGGATGCTGATTACACTTGACCGGCAGCATGATCTCTTCGCGAGCAAAGCTCTTTTCGAGCGCGGGCGATTGCGGCGGCTGCGACTCGTTCCATTCGCGATTGTCCGCCGGCGTGGGATGGATGTTGTGGGTCGTAGGATCGTCGTTCCTTATTTCGATGTTCTGGCCTGCCATCACGCCCAGCACATGAGGATGGTACTGGCAGCCCTTCTGGTCGAGCACAACGGAGTCCTTGGGCACGTCGAAAGTGCGGTTGCCCAGACCGTCTTTCACATAGACGAACACATTGGCGAGGTCGCCGCCGTTGGCCACTATCGTCTCCGACATATTGTTGCCCTTGCAGGCAGCGTCCTGGCTCATATCGATCTTGGAAGGCTTGGGCGCAGTTCCGTCAAGCTTTACCGTGCCGCTCACGCTGGCAACGGTGTTGGGATCAATCGGCGTGGCCGCAGGAGCCGAAGGCGTGGATTCCGACGTAGCTGCCGGCTGTTCTTCTGTCTTTTTCGTACAGCCGACCAGCAACCCGAGAACAAGCAGGCTTAGTACTCCGAGCATTGCAAAGACTTTCTTATTCATCATGTCGCCCCTTCTTAAAGTGGACTTGGGTTCGGTGGAAACGAAAATAGGACTTAATCATTTTGCAAACTCATAATTCTACCGCGAACCTCCACTCGCCGCCGCCGGGGAGCCAGAGTTGGCCGTCTTTGATCTTCCGGGAACGGAGGACGAAGCCTGCCTATGCCCCATGGCCGCGGCCACGCGACGCTGCTCTTCCGGGGTCAACTGGAAGATGTAATCGACGAGCAGCTTGCGGTGGTCGCCAGCATAGCCCTGGAATGAAGATGGCGTCGGGCCGGAAAAAACCCATTGATTGTTTTGTTCTTTGAATAAACCCGAAGGCATCGCAGTGCCGGGGCTGATGGCTTGCGGATCGGTAATCCATCGCTCCACCCAATCCGGCTTCAGGCGCTCCTTCGCCAGCAGAAAGTTAGGTGCCGTGGCAAATTTGTCATGCTGCGGATCGCCCGTCGCGTGACATTTCAAACATGGCGCTCCAGTGCTCGAAAACAGACTGCGGGCCATGTCCGTTTCCTTGGCGGTCAGAACAGGTACCTGCTCCGGCACATAAGGCAGCGGCTGCTGCGACAGCGCCTGGAAAAAACGCACCAATATTCGCAGCTCATTGTCCGAGAACGAGAACGTCGGCATGCGCACCGCCAGGTATGGACGCACGCCATTACGGTTCGTATCAGTCGTGCTGAGCGCCGGGTTGGAAAGGAAGCGCCGTAACCACTCAGGATCCACGCGTGCGCCTTCGGTCAGCAGTTTTGGCGGCAACTGTTCCTGCACGTCTTTATACCGTTCCATTCCCATCAAGACGGTTTCCTGACCGGGAACGAACTGGTGACAGCCCATGCAGTTGTATTTTCTGACGATCCACCAGCCTTCCTGGATATCACGACGCGCGTCACCGGGTCGATACTTGTAGCTGGCGGGCAGGGAACTCTCCTGGCTGCCCATTAGAAAAGTGGTCAGGTCGCGAATCTGGTCCTTGTCGAGATGCAGATTCGGCATGCGCAGCTTTTCTTCTTCGCTCTTCACCATGCCCTGGTCAAAAATGTTCGGCTCGGCGAGCTTGTGCTCAAAGAAACCCTTGTGGGTGTACCAGGGCCCTTTGGCAGGGCCGTCAGGTAGCCGCGCCAGATCTTCCGGATTCGTGATCGGTTCTTTGCCTCCACGTTGCGCGACTTCGGTGAACAAGGCAAAGTCCAAACGCTCGATAGGCTTGCTGCCTTCAACGGTCAAATCAGTGCCGATGCGGCCTTCGTCTTCCAGTCCGGCAATCTCATGGCAGCCAGCGCAACCGAAATGGCGAATCCATTTCTTGCCTTCATCCTTCAGACTGGGATCATCCATGAACGCAGCGTTTGGATAAGCAGTCGGCTCCTCTCTTTTCTGCGTCATCAAATAGCTGGCAATGTCCTGCGCGTCTTCCACGCTCAGTCGCAAGCTGGGCATGACCGTCATGTTCTGCACTTGCAGTTCATGGCCATCGTTCGGGCACTGGCTGTGTTGCAAGTCAAACTGATAAGGCAAGCCCTTCTTGCCATAATCCTCGGGACCTATGTCTTTTTTCTCGTACGGGCAATAGGGACGGGTCCGCTCGCGCGCGTTGTGAATCCAGCGCACCAGGTAGTCGTAATTCGCTTTTTCACCCTCCCGTGTCAGGTTCGCGGCAAACGTTCCGCCGATCATCTGCGAGCCTTCGCCAATGGAATGGCAGGCAAGGCAGCCGCGGGTTTCAAAGAGTTCCTTGCCATGTTCAACGTTGCCCGGTTTTTGTTTGGGCAAGGGATCGGTCAACGCCGATTGCCACAAATATGCCGAGATGGCCTGAATCTGATGTTCATTCAGCCGGAAATTCGGCATTTTCGTCGTGGGACGAAAATCTGACGGCTTATTCAACCACACCGGAACCCAGTTCTTATTGAGCTTCAGCCTGATATCTTTCAGGTTCGGGCCGACCTTCTTCATGTCCTGGAGCAGGCTGTGCGACTCGTAATCCAGCTGTTGAATCCGCCCATCAATCTTGCTGTTCGCCACGCGGAGGTCGACTGCGTGATCGTTGAATTCCTTGGCTTCCTCGTTTGTCGCCGCGGCGTCAGCCTGCTTCATCACATAAGCAGCTTGTTTAACATTGTCGATCTTCTGCTGCTCCATTAATTTGATCTGCTGGGTGACCGACACCATCTCTTCCGGCTCTTTGTCGTAGCCTTCGTAGCGATGGCAGCCCATGCAGCCGCGCTGGCGGAAGAGATATTTGCCGTCGTTGATCGTGTCCCAGGTGAGATCGCCGCTGACCAGGAACATATCGGCAGAGTGGCAGGTCTGGCAGCCTGCCTGCACGTTCTCCATCGGAAACAGCGGCCATAGCCAATGTTCGTAATAGCCGTGCGCTTTTTCCACACTGGTCGTGGCGCGTCCATTGCCCTGATGGCAGGGAGAGCAGCCAAATCGATCGGGATCGTGAATCTTCAACAACTCCGGCTGGGGATGGCTGGTGAAGGCCCGGGCGTATTCGTCCGGTTTTTTTTCGCCCTTCGGAGTCATCGCGGCGGCCGTGATTTTCTCAGGCTCGCGAATTCCCATGTGGCAGGATTCGCATCGGTCGACAATATTCGCTTCAGCGACGTTGATCTGAACGATCTCCGGGTCCCACTCTGCCGTCTTCTTCTTCAGGCCGTCAATCTGGGTTGGCGTTAGATCGACCATGTGATCGGTAATGTAGGCAGCCCTATTCGTGTCCGCCTGGCTTACGGGTTTCAGCACCTCGCCGAGCTCTGCGCTGACTTTTGTGCGTTCATCTTTCAGGGAGTTGTATTTTTCTTCCAGCTGGGGGTAGTCGAACTGTTCTTTGTGTCCGTCCGGAAACTCAACTGTAGCCTTCTCTTCTTTGTAGTCTTTTAGTTTGTTCTGCAGACTTTTCTTTGCCGAGGCGCTGGGCTCGGTTTCGATTTCGTAGGTAACGGCGTTGGCATAAGCCCGCCGGTCCGTGAAGACATTCTGTACCGCGAGAATCTGTGCGTTCAGGTCGTTGATCTGTTTCTGCAGCTCATCGCGATGGGGCTTCGCCGCCTGGTAGGCCTTGTTATAAGCCTCGTCCAGCGCCTGATAGTCTGAACTTCGCGCGACGTCTTTTTCAGATTTGTCCGATGCCGAACGCGCATTGTTCAGAAAAGACGAATAGCGATCCTTCCATTGGTGCTGGAATGCTTTCCACGGACGTTGTCCCCAATCTTCATCCCAGAGCGCCCAAAAAAGAGTGGCCAACAGAATAACCATCGCGATCAGATAGAAAGTCGCGTAGGACTTGGTCACAATCGGGTCTTGCTCGGGGATGGGCTGCTCGGGCAATCTTTCCTCTCGACGTTCCCTAAACGTTAAACCACGGCGTAATCCAGACGTACTTGATGTGCAAGGTCAGACGCAGAAGCATTTTGATCGGCAGTCCCACCATGGTGAGCAGAAAGAACGTCATGATGGAATACTGCAAAAAACTCATGCGCTGGTAATCTTTATTCATGTAGCGGCGGAAAAGCGCATAGAAGATGAACCCGCCAGCCAGATAATAACCGCCGACCACCATCGCTCCGAAGATTCCTTTGCCCAGGTTCGACGTAATCCCAAAAATATCGGGCAGGTCACGATTGACCTCGTAGATCAAACGATTGTGGTCCCAGGTCTGTCCCGGCCAGAACCACTGCCATCCGGGGCCGCGAATGAAGGTTCCGATGATGATCATCGACACCCAAAGAACGATGAATCCAAACAAAAATGTGCCGATGGCAAACTTGCGCTGCTTCCACGTGTAATAGCCGCTGCCGAGGGGATTGGTGTCGATATAGGGGATCACCATCAGGCCGACGATGATCAGCGTAGGCATGACCACGCCCGCGATCCAGGGATCGAAATAGACCAGCATTTCCTGCAATCCCAGGAAATACCACGGCGCCTTGGCGGGATTCATGGTCAGGTTGGGATTCGCCGGTTCTTCCAGCGGCGCGTTCAGAGTGATCGACCAGACCATGAGAATGATCGTCACAATAATGGCGGCGAGAAACTCAACCCGCAGGAGAAATGGCCAGACGTGAATTTCCTTTTGCCAGCCCGGGCGGAATGGCCAGGTTTTCCGGTAGTGCGTTTTGGCCACGGCCGGATTGGTTTCCAGTTCGCCGATCAGTTCGTCGTTGGCCGCAGCTTGCTTCCACGCGAGGTAGATATAGAAAATCAGCAGCGGAATCAGCGCGACAATGGGGACATTGTCGGGCGCAGAAGCGATCTCCCAAAGTTGATGCCAATCCATGTTCGCCATCCCAGACCATGTGGGGACGGGTCTCCGACCCGTCCGATCGAGCGAAGCTCGATGTTTATTTCGGCAAGCGAAGCTTCGCTCCGCCACCCGGGCGCGACGCCCGTCCTTCCACAATCCTATCTTCGCGCTTTGTCCGCCTCCGCCTGCAACATCACTGGCGCTGGTCCGGAAATGCCACCATCCTTCCGCACCCGCCAGAAATGCACGATCATCAAAATCGAAGCCACAATCGGAATGCCGATGCAATGCCAGATATAAGAACGCAGCAATGCGTTGGCGTCCACGATTGAACCACCTAGAAGTCCGAAACGTATGTCGTTGTAAGGCGTCATGCCCAGAGCTTTTCCGAACGGCCCCTCGTGGCCGAGCAGCGGTGTTGCGCGCGCCATATTCGTGCCCACAGTAACGGCCCAGAATCCCAGCTGATCGTCAGGCAGCAGATATCCGGTAAAGGAAAGCAGCAAGGTGAAAACCAGCAGCAGCACGCCAATGTTCCAATTGAACTCGCGCGGCTTCTTGTAAGAGCCGGTCAAAAAGACGCGGAACATGTGCAGCCACACGGCAATCACCATCAGGTGAGCGGCCCAGCGATGCATGTTGCGCAGCAACTTTCCGAAGGGAACATCGTGCTCGAGGTAGAGCACGTCGCGGAACGCCTGCACTTTGCTGGGATGGTAATAAAACATGAGCAGGACGCCGGTGAAGGTAAGAACGATAAACAGGTAAAAAGTAATTCCGCCCATGCCCCAGGTATAGCTGTAACGAACCGCATCACGATTGATCTTCGCCGGATGCAGGTGCAGGAAAACGTTGGAAAGCACGCCGAGAGCCCGGTTGCGCGGCGTGTCATCATGCTTGTGGCGGAAGATCGAGGTGAAAACCTGCGTCTTGGTCGGATCTTTCAAGCCCTCAATCTGCTCTTTGGCCTTGGCCGGCATGTCCGTTTTGAGCGACTGGACATCGTCTTTTACGCCGGCTTTAACTCGATCCAGCAGGCCTATCCGTTCACCGTTTTTGCCGTTTCCATTTTCTTCAGGCATCTTGAACCTCACCAACTTGCGTGGGGACGGCCGCCTCGGCCGTCCAGCCGGGCGATCCCGGCAATTTTTTACGCTGGCAAATATGCTCCTGGATCGTTGAACTGCGTCGGCTGACCCTTAGGCTGCTGGTAGAGATGTGCTGCATCTACCAGGATTTGTCCGTCGGGCGCGATCTCCACATGGCAGCGGTCCATCGGCCGCGGCGCCGGGCCTTCGAAGTTGATCCCTTCGCTGTCGTACCCGCTGCCGTGGCAAGGGCACTTGAACTTATTCTCAGCCGGTTTCCAATCAGGTGTGCAGCCCAGGTGCGTGCAGCGGGCATAAATCACAAAAATGCGATCCGGTGTGCGATCGACCCAGATGCGATACCTCTGCTGAAATTTGGTGTCGACTCCCAGGCCGAAATCCGCCGGGTAGCCAATCTTGAACGACGTCGCCGGCTCGAACAACGTCCTCGGGAGAAAAAACCGGAGAAAAGCCAGGAACCATGCCACCAGAAAAGCTGCTACCGCACACCATACCAATCGCCTGCGCGAGCGATTGATTTCGCTGTTTTCCGGCCCAACGGAGGCGACGCCGCCTGCGGCGGCCGCTTTGGATGTTCCGACCGCAGGAGTGCCTACATATTTCGTCGATTGACCTTCGCGTGCTACCGAAGCCGCTGCGGATGGCGCTGCCGCTGCCGCGGCTCGTGGAGCGGGACGCGGAACAACTGCTTGGGCCACAGCTTGAGCGGCTGGGACAGCCGCGGCAGGCTCTACTTCGGCAGGCTCTCCCAGCAGAGCTGTGATTTCAGCGTCATTCAACGGAGCCAGGCTCTTCCGTCCGCGACGCGCTTGTTCAGCCGCAATGGCTGACTTGCTCCACTTCTTCCCTTGCGCAACCCACTTGGCGACTTCTTCGCTGATCGAGCCAGTCACGGCTACGGCAACCGGTGGTGCGACGGCAACTGCCACCGCTGAATCCGGCGCGGCTGATTCGCTCACTGCCGCCGCGGCTGCCGTCGCGGCAGACCCACCCGGAGCCGAACCACCGTCCTCCCATGACATCGGCATGCCGGCCTTGAGCGCTTCAATATCGGCATCACTCAACAATGGCAGGCCTTTGCGTTGCCGGTAGCCCTGCTCCATCGCGATGACCGAATTGTTGAGCGCCTGGCGCGGCAAGGGCGGAAGATGCCCGAGTGTGCCTTTGTTCTCGTCTGCCATTCGCGCTAGTTCCTCAGTCCACGTGTGCTGGTTCAATCTGCCGCAATCAGTTGTTCCTCAGGTTCGGCCATACCGATTGCTGCTAGAACCAAATTTGCTAAGGCCGCAATAAATGCCGGCGAATCATTCAACCCATCCGTCATCTCGAATTGCTCAATGCCAAGCGAAGCCGCGAGCTGCCGCGCCTCGTGATCGATTTCACCGAGCGTTTCCACATGATCGGAAACAAAAGAAACCGGAACCACGCAGACTTCTTTGCCGCCGGCCGACGCGAGACTCCGCAGCGTCGCGCGCAGTGAAGGCTGAAGCCATTTGCTGGCCCCCACTTTGCTCTGATAGCAGAGCTTGAACTGGTTCCCCCAGCGGCCCCGCTGCATGAGCAGTTCAACCGTTTCTTCAATCTGCCGCTGATAAGGATCGCCCGCCTCGATTACTGCTACCGGCACGCTGTGAGCGCTGAAGATCAGTTCGGCTCGTTCCGGCTCGGAAAAACGCGCAAGAGCCTGATCGATCTTTTCCACGAGGGCTTCCAGGTACATTTCATTCCGGTAGAACGCTTCGACCGTGTGAACCGGAATCGTGTCGTGAAACTGCCTTCGCCATTCGTTCAGGCTGCTTCCAGTAGTCGTACGCGAATATTGTGGGTAGAGCGGAAGCAGCACGGCCTCATCGCACTCAGCCTCGCGCAGTTGCTCGATAGCTTCGGCGGTGAACGGATGCCAATAGCGCATCGCCACAAAACAGCGGGCATCCAAGCCGGAATCTGCCAGTTTGAACTGCAACGCACCCGCCTGGAGTTCCGTAAAGCGCCGGATGGGCGAACCGCCGCCGATTACCGAATAGTGGTGAGAAACCTTCTTGGCTCGCGCCGTGGAAATCAGCTTGGCCAGCGGTTTCCGCGCGATCCGGGCGAAAGGGAAGTCGATGATGTCTGGATCGGAGAAGAGATTAAAAAGGAAAGGCTCGATGGCCTCCAGCGTATCAGGCCCGCCCAGCTGGAAGAGCACCACACCCACACGGCGTGTTGTGTAAACCATCCCCCAGAGTCCCCAAAACGAAAGAAGGATGTTACTCAAAAAAGCGGAAGCCCGTCAACGCGAGAAGCAGAGTTTTTTCGGAAGCAAAAATGAAATGTGGGTCCAATCCTGCGCAAGTCAGCCGCGAGCCGCAGCCTTCTCTGATTCCATGGCCTCGATCACCGAATCCGCAAATTCAGAGGTTCCGGCTTTGCCACCGACGTCACGCGTTAGCTTGTTCCGGTCCCGATAAACCTTTTCCAGTGCGTTACGGATCTTAAGGGCCGCATCCGGCTCGCCAATATGCCTGAGCATGAGCAATGAGCAGCGCAGGACCGCTGTTGGATTGGCAATATTTTTTCCGGCAATATCGGGAGCCGAGCCGTGGACCGCTTCAAAGATGGCGCAATGCTCGCCCAGGTTGGCGCTGGGCACAAGGCCAAGTCCGCCCACCAAGCCGGCACAGAGATCAGAAATGATGTCCCCGTAAAGATTTTCCATCACCATGACATCGTACTGATACGGATTCATCACCAGCTGCATGCAGGCGTTGTCGACAATATGCTCGCCGTAGGTAATCGCAGGATATTCCTTCGCAACATTGCGGCAGCAGCGCAAAAATAGCCCGTCGGAGAGTTTCATGATATTGGCTTTGTGAACGGCGTGTACCTTGTTTCGTCGATTCTTGCGTGCGTATTCAAACGCAAAGCGGGCAATGCGGGTGGAAGCTTTCTCCGTAATGATTTTCAGACTTTCAACCACGCCGGGAACAACTTCGTGTTCAAGGCCCGAATAAAGGCTTTCCGTATTTTCGCGCACGATGATGAGATCGACATCCGGGTACCGAGTAGGAATATGAGGCAGATTACGGATCGGTCGAAAGTTGGCATATAGATCGAATTTCTTGCGCAGAGTGACGTTGATGCTGGGAAACCCTCCACCAACAGGCGTGGTCACGGGTCCTTTCAAAGCAACCCGCGTGCGCTCGATCGATTCGGCGAGTGCCTTGGGAATGTATTCCCCGTATTTTTCATAAGCCTCAGCGCCCACCGCAAAAGACTCCCATTCAAATTTGAGGCCAGTAGCGTCAAGAATACGGACCACTGCGCTTGTGACCTCAGGGCCGATGCCGTCGCCGGGGATCAGGGTGATTCTGTAGGCCATGATTTTGCGCGGGCGAGTCGCCCGCGCCCACACAGTCAGTTTTTCACCGCCGGTTTCGCGCGCGCCTCTGGCTCTCTAGTCTTCAACAGATCTTTCAATTCCGTCATGAACTCCTGCACATCTTTGAAGTCCAGATAGACCGAGGCAAAACGTACGTAAGCAACTTTATCGTGGCGGCGCAGGCGGTTCATGATCAACTCGCCGAGTTCGCTGGTCTTCCGCTCACGTTCTGGAGACTCGATTACGAACGCCTCCGCCTCATTCACAATTTGTTCCAGCTTGCTGATCGGCACCGGACGTTTTTCGCATGCGCGCAGCAATCCGTTGAGCACCTTCTGACGGTCGAAGCGTTCGCGCCGACCGTCTTTCTTGACCACCATGTATGGGATTTCGTCAATTCGCTCGTAGGTAGTGAACCGCTTGCCGCACTTCAGGCACTCGCGGCGGCGGCGGATGGAGTCGGCTTCTTTGCTTTCGCGCGAATCCACGACTTTGTCATTTTCAAATCCGCAGAAGGGACACTTCATGGCGCGGGCGAACCGTTTGCATTGTAGCAGGACAGTCGCTGCCACTCAGTTCAACAGGGCCTTGACGGCTTGGGGCAATTCGAAGAGGGAGTCCGGGAGGGGCTCATAGCTGATGGACTGATAGGTGAAACTCTGCATCCGGTCGCCAGTCTGGGAAACGACTTTGGTTGCAACCAGCGGTCCGCCAAAGTTTTTGTAGTCCTGAAAAAGGACTATAGAGACGGCCGCAGATTTATCATCCGACTGGAAACGGTAGCCGGCGAGAAGCCCGGTTTTCACATCGTAGAACTGGTTATTGTCCTTACCCCAATGGGTGGTTCCGTGCAGCCAGTAGCAGGGGCGGCCATCAAAGTCGGTCATACCTGCCAGTTCGAGCTTTTGAAAATAGTCCGGCTGGTGCAGTGCGTACTGGAGATCGGCGTCCCGGCGCACAGCTTCAATCGGCGTGTCTTTGTCGACGCTTGCGCCTTTGGGAGTAATTGACCAGGAGACGGTACCGTCAAATCCGAAGACCCGTTCGCTTCCGTCCGCTCGCGTTACTCTCATGAGGGCTTTGAAGGGTTTGGCCTGATAGATGAAAGTCGCCTTGCCCTGCAAGCCAGTCGCTTCGACTTCGCCGCGCACTGTCTCCGATTCGACTTTCTTGATGGCGTCCACTCCGCCCAGAGCTCGTTGGTATCTTTCCAGAACCCCAGCCGCGGTCTTGAGTTTCGCTTCCTGGGCGTGAACTACGAACGGCACAAGGAGCGCGAGGAGAAGAGTAAGCGATTTGAGGTCTCGCATGCGGTCTTAGACGGGTCTCGGAAGAAAAGGTTGGTGGAATTCAAAGGCCAAGCCTGGCGCGGCAAGCGGAACTTTGGCCAGGCTAAGTGAGGGCCGACTCCTCAGCCACCTGGCTTTCCTGAGACAACTGCCGCAACGAGAGCCGCTCCTGATGCGCCAGCAACAGGCCCAGGGGAACTACGGCCACAAACGTCACCAGCCACAACATAATGCCGCAGCTGGCGGCCAGTTCTTCAGGGACGCCGAAGATATGCTGCAACGCCGCGATGGTCGCCAGTTGTGACCCGCCACCCACGCCCGGCAGCTGGATCAGCGACCCGATCATGCTCGAACCCATCAACAACAATATCTGCGTTTGCGGAATTCTGAGTTCCGGCGCGCCATAAGCCAGCGTCACTTCCTTATAAGACACTGCGATCATGCACCACATGACCACGGACGTCACAATCAGCCATACCAGCGAACCCGGCCCGTGGATGGTGTTAAGGCCTTCACACAGCTCGCGAATGCGTATCGCGATTTTGTGCCCGAGATTGGAAGCGTGGTGGGCAAACCGCCGCTCCACCCAACTGGCAATGACGACCCCGCTGCGATGTACGACGATGGCACCAAAAATCAGGCCGGCCGAAAGCGCAGCGAATGCCAGACCGGCTCTCTGAAATACTCCCGGATGAGGCAGTCGTCGCGGAGCGATGGCCAGGAAAACGGCAATAACCAGCAGAACGGTAAAGGCGGCAATGTCAAAAATTCGTTCGACAGCCCAGACCCCGAGCTGGGAGGAAAAACTCAGCTTTTCTCGCCGGGCAATAAGAAATGGCCGAATCAGCTCACCCGGCCTGCCCAGCAACGCGAGACCCGTAAACCCGATGACGGTTGGCGCCACCAGACCCAAAGTGGAGGCATCGGGGCGGACTGGCTTAAGAAAGATTTTCCAGCGAATCGCCCGCATTGCATAAGCGAGATAAATCAGGGCGGTCGCGTGGAAGATGTGGATCCAGCTCAGACGGCTGATCTGGCTGCCGAATTTCTCCCAATCGAAATGCCGCCAGGTGCGAAACTGCATGTAAACCAAAACTGCCAGAACTACGAAGACGATGGCGTAGATATAGATGCGCTTGTTCTTCATGAATCCGAGACGCCCCACAGCGCCAAGTCACAGTAACCCGTAAGGGCCAAGGTAAATGACGGCGAGGCGGGGGTCAAACTCGCCAGGCTAGTTGGAATTCGATTTTTGGTGAGACGATATTGACGACTGAGACACGGTAGTGGACTCCACAGCTTTCGGCTGGGATTTCTG
>Ga0335081_10005048_pt1 | contig 20858 bp, 17 predicted proteins | sample Lox_Sample_35_FD_206713 | JGI IMG/M metagenome (GOLD analysis project Ga0335081, IMG submission 206713) | Soil microbial communities from Loxahatchee National Wildlife Refuge, Florida, United States - Lox_Sample_3.5 | ecosystem: Environmental > Terrestrial > Soil > Wetlands | place: USA... | reverse complement strand
CTGATATGAGTACGGCGGGCAAGAACACGGGCGGTGTGAGCGAAGAAGAGCTGCTAAGAATGCTGAAGGCATTGAAGAAACAGCTGAGCGCGACGAAGAGAGAGTATTTCAGCCACTCGGGGGTCGTGACGGATTCGGTAGTATTGCCTGACCATCAAGCCCAGCTTCGGGCCGCCATCGAGCTTGCCAAGTTGCGCGGGCTGTTTCCAAGGAGAGGCGAGGCGCAAGCACGTGACCAGTACGACCGTTCGGAACGTCCCGTCATAAACTTGGTGATGCCGAGCCTCGACCGAAATGCGGCATGCACGGGCGACGAAGGCTCCCCTCAGATTCAAGACGTGCGGAGAGCTTGAGCGTCACCTCTTGCTTAGTCTAACCGCCCACGGAGCTCGGCCGTCCCCACAGCCTCAACTTCCAATCGCGGGCCACTGCTAAGTTAGCAGTAGACTGCCACAATAGGGACCTACGACGAACAGAATCGTCGTGGCGTGCGGGGAAAAACCCGCGTATGGATATCGGCGCGTGACTTGGTGGTTGCGAAGAAAAGAAGACCTCCCGGTGAATCGCAAACGTGTCCTGCGGGTGATGCGAGAACCTCGGTTGCTGGTGCGCTCGCGTCGTCTGCGAGCTCGCAGGAAGAAAGAGTGGGGCCGTGTGGAAGCAGCCGAGCCGAATCAGATCTTCTAATTTCGAGTTGCCGGGACGCTACTTTGAATCCGCCTTAGTTCTCTTTCTTTAGAGTCAGCACTGTTTTCTGATCTTCTTTTCCCGGCGCCCAGGTGGTACGCGTCAGCGTGCTGCCGTCATCCGAAACTTCAAACGTGGCGAAGTAAAGAGTCTTGCTTCCAAGTCTTGTTTCGGATGTCATTTTTCGAGGCCCCGCAGTCCGAAAGGCAGTGGTCATTCCTGGAGGAGACATGGGACTCTGCGCCACCATGAAAGTTCCGTCGGTCGGGCCAGCCCACGTGTTGTCGATAGGATCGATGTAAACGTACATCTGACCCGACACGGGAAAAGCGATGGTCATCATATCGGGTTCCTCGATTCTCTTCAGCATTTTCCAAGACCCCTCCAGGCTCGGCCCACCGGAGACTCTGGTGTAAACGCTGGACCCGTTCGCTGTTCGATTTGCAGGATTGAACCACGTGTAAGTCATTGTGAGGGTCTGTCCTTCAGCAGACAGCACTATATGTATTTTTCTAGTCACTCTATCCCTGATTTTTTCCACGCAATCCCACGACAATGGCCCTGTGCTGACCCAAGCTACAGTCGAAGCTGGGCGATCTGTCGCATAATCCTTTCCGTCTATCGCGAAGTCATACTCGCTATTTCGATTATTAGAGAAGTGTTCGCCGCCTGCAGAGGATTTCGAGTATGTGATGGTTCCGGGCGTGGGGACCGGATTGAGGGTTTTCCATGTTCCTGCAAATGGGTTTCGTACCATTTCCGCGACCTTGGTTCCGTGAATTGTGACTGCTCTCTTCAGAGGGCCGCCGACTTCTCCCATGTCGCCGGTCTGGGTGAAGGAAGTCGCGGTAATTCCGGACCATACTTCGTGCCACACCATCTTTTTGCCGTTTTGAGAGAACTGCATGTCGATTGCTAGCTGCTCCCCGTCCCACTTGAGGGAGCTGTTGAAGTAGGAGTTCAAATCGCACGTCGCCGAGCCGGAATTGTTACAAAGCATGCCGCGCAAACTGTTTGTGGTCTTGTCCCACCACTGAAAGGCAATAAGAAACTCTTCTCCAAACGGAGCGCGGATCTGCTCTTCCTCCATCAGAACGTAACCACCCGGGCTAGTGCGCCAGACCTCTTCGCCGGTGCCGGTGCCTCCCGTGGGGGACATCCCGCCCGGTTCAAAGTCATAGGTAGTGGACCACTTGCCCACAAACCCCTTTTCCAGGCTCTGGATCTCCGGAGCGGGTTGCGGAGCGTTCGGGGGCGAGGAACGGGACGTGCTTGCGCCAGCTTGGCCGAAGCAAACCACGCAAAACGCTAACAGACTGACCAAGACTGCATTGATCTTCAGCAGTTGTTTCATGCCATTCTCCGTTTCGAAGGAAGTCCGAGCAGACTTGCTCCGAGCCTTAGTGCAAGACACCAGCGTCGTAGACAATTTTTCCGCCCACCATCGTCAATACGGATTCTGTTTTCGGCAGTTCCGCGGCGGGAACACTGAAAATGTCTTGCGAGAGAACCGTAAGGTCGGCCAATTTCCCCGGCACAAGGCTGCCTTTTTCTTTTTCGGCGAATTCGGCATAGGCGGAACCGAGCGTGTAAGCAATCACGGCTTGTTCGCGAGTGATTGCCTCAGAAGGCCTGTCTGGGGAAGTGGACGCCAGCATGATGTCGAGGTATGGGTTCAAGGCGCCACCGCTGTCTGAGCCAAGCGCAAGAGGGATGTTCGCTGCAAGAATAGATCTCAACTGCCGGGCCTTAGCGGTTTTGAATCCGTGGCCAAGATGCGCGGGATTTTGGACCATGATGGTGCCCATCTCCTTCACGCGCGGTAGGAGGTCGGGGAACAGGCCATCGCCGTGTTCGAAACGCACGCGGCGACCGGCCCAGGTCGCTTTTCCTCCGCTCAATTTCATGGCGTCGAGCATCGCAGCAGCAGAGGAATAGCCGGAAACGTGAAGAATCAGTTGGTCGTTTTCCTTCAGGGATTCATGAAGCATCATGGGCAATTGTTCGCGAGGGAAAGTCAGGCCCAGAATGGCAAAGGCATGTGGCGGCACGGATCGCTTCGCTCACTTCGGCCAGCGTGGGGTCTGGGCTTTTGAACCGCAGATAGAACTCGTTTGATGGAGTCACTCCGAGGTGGTAATGCGCGTCGTTGATGCCACGAATCACGGTGCGGCCGCCGAGATCGATTTGTCTCGTGTGTGGACCAGTGAGGGCCCTGATCTTGTCCGTATCGCAGGTGGCAACAATGCGTTCACCGCGAATGGCAAGGACTTGCACGTATGGACGCGCGACATCGCCGGTAAAGATTTTTCCGTCGAAAAGGATCAAGTCCGGTGCCGCTTGCTGAGCCGATGCCACGAACGCTGATATGGCCAGCACAGCAACAAGACAGACGCTTTGCATTCGGACCATTTCTCTCTCCCTCAAAACCGTCACAAAAAAATGGATTACTTCTTGCTGGGCTGAAACGCCGGGTCGCCCAATTGCCATAGCAGGAAGCTCCATGCGTCGCCCCTTAATTCCTGCATCTGCTGTAGTGTCGCGCCGATGAGACCATGGCCGCCCCCATAGTCCACCCGAAGCAGCACCGGCTTTCCGCTCGATGTTGCGGCTTGCAAACGGGCCGCCATCTTGGCCGATTCCCACGAATCCACACGTGGATCGTTCATGCCGACGGTGAGCAGAACCGCAGGGTAGGGTGTCCGATCCTTGACGTGATGATAGGGGCTCATGGCATAGAGGGCCTTGAAGCCTTCTTCCGTCTTGGTGCTGCCAAACTCCGCGATATCGCCCAATCCATGGGCCGTCGTCTCAGACCGCAACGCATCCAGCATGCCCGACACAATAATCGCCGCGCCGAAGAGGTCCGGCCGCTCGGTGATGGCCCGGCCGATCAGGATGCCGCCGGCGCTCCGGCCATCGCCGGCCAAGTGCGCGGGCGACGTGTATTTCTTGCCCACCAAATATTCAGCGCAGGCGATGAAATCACGCCACGTGTTCGGCTTAGTGGGCCCTTTTCCGCCCAGGTGCCAGTCCTCGCCGTATTCCCCACCGCCACGCACATGGCAGATCGCATATATTCCGCCCCGTTCATGCCAGGGGAGGGTCCACGCTGGATCGAAGTGAGGAGGGTCTACGTTGCCGTACGCGCCGTAACCACTCAGCAGCGTAGGATTCAACCCATCGAGCTTCACGCCCTTCGGGTAAACGATGGAAAGCGGTACCAAAGCGCCGTCGTAGCTGCGCACTTTGACCTCGGTCGACTCAATATTGGTGGGGTTATCGTAAGGACCGGTCGGCTGAAGTTCGGTATTGGCCACCCGCGTGGTCTCAGGATCATAGGAGTACAGATTGCCCACATCCGCCCACGACTCCAGGCGAAGAAGGATGCCGGGCACGCGCGGGTCTGAACCTTGTGGAATCGCTGCCCCCTCCAAGGGAAGAACTACGTTTTCCACCTTCGGGCCGGGGCCGTAGGGCACGCGCAGAATCCGTTCGATCCCCCCGTCGAGCACTTGTACGTAGAGCGCGTCCTGGGCGGCGCTCATGCTCTCGACGATGGCGTCCGTCGGAGGGACCACCACTTCCGCGGAAGACAGATCGGGATGTCGCGCGTCGGTGCGCAGGATCTTGTAGCGCGAGGCGTTCTTGAACGTCAGCAGATACAGATCGTCTCCATGCGCAGCGACGTCTTTGACCCCGTCCGATAAGTCGGCAAGTTTGCGCCAAGCGGAGTTGGACGTGCCGACCGCTTCGACCGGCTCGATGTAATAACGGGAATTTGGCGAATTTCCGTAATTGATGCCACCGATCACATACTTGGAGCCAGGCGATACCGAGACGCTGGCCCACTCTTTTGGGTCAACGTCGATTGCCCGTACGACGCCGTAGCCGAACACGGCCGGGTCTTTCTTAGCGTCCCTTCCCAGGACATGCAAGTAGGCGCGGTACTTTTGCCGGAGTTCCGTCCTCGGCGCATCTGGAGGAAGATCCTGTAAACGTCCGTACACAAACGATCGGTTATCGGGCAGCCATTGAGGGTCGCCATGGACCGCACGGAAGATGACGTCGCCGGTTTCATGGCCGGTCGCGACGTCGACGACGTGGATCTCGGTATCGTTCTCGGACCCGCCCGGCGTGATCCCCACGGCCACGTACTTGCCATCCTGAGAGATTTCGACGAACGCAAGGGCGTTGCGTCCCTTGTTCGCGGTCGAGGGCGTCACTTCGACCTTCCCGGGGTCTGCGAGCAGTCGTTCCTCGCCGCCCAATCCCTGGCGTATGTACAGCTTGGGTACGCTCTCGCCAGGGAGAAGCTTCTGATAGAAATAGCGGTCGCTCGGGAGCCGTTGGACGTCGGTGACCCTTGCCGGCGCGGACGTGTCGAGTTCCCTAATGCGGGCGAGCAGTTTCTCGCGGACTGGAATGCTGGCCAGCGTCGTGCGGGCGTAGTCATTTTGATTCTTGAACCATTCCTGCACTTCTGGATCTTTCAAATTCTCCATGTAGCGGTAGTTGTCGACGATCTTTGTGCCGTAGTAGTCGTCCGTTACTGGGCGCACCGGAGCGACCGGCGGCTTCGCTGCCGTTCCCTCCTGTGACTTAAGGCTCGGCGCGAAAACGCCGAAGGTGCCAAGGAGCCATACCAGCACCAGTACTGATTTCTTCATGATTTGAATTCCTCCCTTAAGTCGTTTCGCGAAAATGTTCAATGCCTCGGGTCACGTCAACAACCAAGTTGCAAAGCGCGTCCATACATGTGTTGAGCCAAATAGGAAACTCAAAGGCTGCGACGCGAAGATCAGCAGCGCGCCCCAACCAAACGCGGGATGAAGCCTTCGGTTCTTGATGGTGTCGAAAACCACGGGAGCCAGCACGCACAAGTCGATCAAACCAAAACCCACCAAGGCGTTGCCCCGAATGAACCCCAGCGGAATGCGCACGATGGCGGGCATCAGGATGCTGACGGAGGCGAGCAGCATCAATCGCGAATGGAAGTCCCTGCGGCGGCGAAGCAGAATTGCGACAGCTATCAGGACTGCGAATACCAGCAGGACGCTGAGTTGAAAGGCAAGCCCGGCGAGCGAATGCCCTGGCCTGAAGTGCGGCTTGGCCCTGACAATGATCGTCGTTGCGCCCACCACCACAACGAGCAGCGCCAGCAGAGCTCCGATCACGCCAAGACGCCGATGGAGATCGGTGCGGTGAGCGGCGACCAGCCTGACCTGCACAAGAAACAGGACAAACCAAAGCGTCATCACCAAGCCATGGACATGCAACAGAAGAGGCAGGCTCCGAGTGCCGAACAGTTCCTTCAAGTAGTATGTGCGAGCGAATCCTGTGAAGACGATAAGAGCAGCGGCAACCGCAACCCAGGTGTAGAAGTTACCGCGTGACTTAGCCCTTTTGGCAGGTACGTAAGTATTCATTCGCGTTCGCCCTCCACGCGCTGCAAATTCATGGCTTGCTCCGCAGAAGTTCGACCGAACGCTTCGGATCGATCAGGTGGAGGCGGCCGTCCGGGCTTGTGGTCGCACCATCGCGGATCAGCTTGATCGCTTGCTCCGGGGTGAGCGAAGGGTCAAGCGCGAACAGCTTGGCGGCAAGATTGGTCACTTGTGGAGCAGCTGCGGACGTGCCCGACAGCTTCAGGCGAGTTCCGCCCGGTACGAAGCTTTCGACCTCGTAGCCGTCTGCATCCACAACGACGGTATCGCCATAGCTTGTGAACGAAGCCTCTTCCCCCGATTGATCGACGGCGCCAACGGTAATGAGATTGGGCAGATGAAGCGCTGCCGGAACGAACTGATCGAAGCTCGCATTGCTGTCGCTATTGCCAGCGGCTGTGACAAACAACGTTCCCGGAGCATTTCTGATCGCGTCCTCGATTGCAGTACGCCAGACCTGATACAGCGCTTGTGCTTTGCTCTTTCGCTTTGCTGGGTCCGATTGCGCCTCGGTGTTCGACAGCCAGGTCTCGAATTCCGCAGGTGTATCTCCCCAGCTCATGTTCACCACGAGAACGTGTCGCGTTCGGCAATAATCGGAGATCTGCTCGAAGTCGGCGGCTAAGCGCTTTGCCCACTGGGTCGAGGGCGGAAAGTTAAAGCGCGGCAAGCTGTCGGGGGACCGAAATACTACGATCCGAGAGGCCGGGTTCCCTCGTACGGCAATTCCCGCAACGTGAGTTCCATGGGCGAAGTCCAAAATGGTTCCTTCACTAGCGTCCATCATCTCGCGCAGACTTTCGGGGGAGCTCGTTTCCATTCTCTGCGCAACAGAGCGGGATTCCGCGGAATTGGTTGCAGACTCCATATCCATGAGGCCTTTTACGAACTTCAGCGTTTCGGAGTAGCGCTGCTGAGTGTCTTGGGGAAGGGGGTACAGCCAGGATTGGGATGGATTCCCTTGGTCGTCAAAAGCAAGTCCATGGGTTCCGCTTGTCGTCCTTGTCGGATCGTTGAAGACTTGACTTGGATATACCGATAGGTCTACGCCGTCATCCCAGATTCCGACCAGCACCGGCGTCAGTTTCTTCTGGCCGGTGATCGTTACCTCTCGTGCTGGCCAGATATCTGGCTGTCGAGCGACGTTTTCAGCAACATAATTGCGCAGGATTTCTGTGCGCGCCGCCCTGAGCGGCACATCAAACTGCACGATTGCCCTGACTGCCACAAGGGTCCACGCCTGCTCGTTGTCGAGGGCTCCCGATTTCTTAGCAGCCGGATTAAGTTCGTATTCGACGTATCCGATTTCCAGGGCTTTGGTGCGTAATTGAGCTTTTTGCAGGGCCCCTTTGATCGAATCTCTTACTACGTCCCACGGGAGCGAGTGAACTGCGGCACCGTAGTTCCGTTTGAATCTTTGTTCGAAGGTGGGCCCGCTCGTGGCACCCGTCGCTATCGTCGCTTCCAAAATCGCTTTGGTTAGAAGCCCAGTGGTGAGCCGCGCACTGGGTTTCTCCTCGGCAGCGCGGAGCGAATCAATGGTTCGGAGGGCAGCTTGGTTTTCGCCTGCCAACTCTTCGAGGTCGAGCTTCGCTTGCAGCAACTTGCGAAGGGTCGCTTTGTCCTGAATATCGTAATCGCGCAGAGTGGACTCGACGTCGGCACGCACGCTCGCGGCGAACTCGTTAAATCTCGCCGCGTCTGCCTGCAAAAGATCAGAAGCAGACCCGCTGATGGGGTACGTAAAACGAGGCAGGTCAGCCTCTACCGTGATCTTTTTCTTCGGAACTGTCTGTGCGGCCGTCAAGGACAAAGCAATCAGTATCAGTAGGACCGGAGACATCAAGCGGATCAGCGCAATGGAATGATGGTAACCAATTTGTTTGAGTCCGCTGCGATACTGAACTATAAGAGTCAGCGTTTGTCGGTCCTCTGGGCAATTACCGCCCGGATTGCCTTCAGCCGATTTAAGAAGAGATTCCAAGTAAGCAGGTGGGATCAGAAGATGCTTCCTCAAAGTTCGCACGCCATGCTCCTTTCCATCGTTCTCGCAACAAATCCAGCCGGAAGCTGAGTTGGATTGGCTGGAAGTCTTGTTGTGACGCAGTCTGCCCGCCGATTTGCCTAGCGGGGCATCACCTGATAGCGAGCGACCATCCCTGCCAGCATGTGATCGCTGATGTGGCAATGATAGAGCCAGATGCCGGGCGCGTCCGGCACCATGTCCGCAGTGACCATCTGCGCCGACAGAACCGACACAACATCCGTCCGCTGACCTGCGACGACCACCGTGTTGCCGTGCCAGTGCGGTGTATGCATCGTAGTAGCCGCGGTTGCTACGCAGTCCTTCTCACTGCGCGGTCGCTGAATTTAATTGCGTACTTCGCGACTGTCCGACGACAATGAACGAAAATAGGTGCAACACAGTCTTCCGTTTGAAAACCGGAAATCACAGCCTTACTCCGGCATACTCTGCGGCGAATTTGCCAACGATTGGCAGCCTGAACAGTTTTTGCTGATAGGCCTGATACATCAGGAAAATCCAGATTCCGGCACCGGCGATCATTGAAATCAACATCATAGGTCGAGTAAACAGGCCGAACCTTCCGGCCGTCATGGGCGTTAGCACCGCCGAGAGAATCATCCAGACAATCCCAAAGGCGATCCATGCGACATTGAAGAGAATCGACTGGAAAGCATGGAAGCGAACGAAGGAGTTCGACTTGTATGGGTCGAGCGCCAAAAACAGGATTCCCGTGACGATGCCGCCAAGGTAGGTGAGCGCTCCCGCAAGATTCGTTTCCAGCGGTCTCGATCCGCTGTCCACCGGCGGATGCACGACAGCAGCCCCATCCGAACTCTCGACCGCCTGCACAGACACATCTGCCCCGAGTTCTATAGGTGACCCACAGGACTGGCAGAAACGACTGTCAGCCGATAATGCGGCACCGCAAGATTGGCAAGCGCTCATCTTCTCAATCCTGAGAGCCGAATTTCGTTGATTGGCTGCAACGACGTGAATTTGCTCGCAACTGGAAGAGTTAGCAAACTAACTGTGGGCAAATTGTGTTTTAACCGCTAATTTCTTGCTTTCCGGGGGCTTACGGGGCGCTGATTAACTCGTTTTAGCTCGTTTTCCGTGCTATGCTCGACGCTCAAAACTCTCGCCTGGCACATGAAGGCATCTGCTACAGATAACTCCCCCGCCCCGGAAATAAGGTACAGTTTTGGACTTTACGTGCTTGACCCCGGCAATGGCACATTGACGCGCGATTCGGTGCGCGTGCGCGTGCAAGAACAGCCTTTCCGGTTATTGCTATTGCTCGTGGAGCGCGCCGGGCAGATTGTTTCGCGGGAAGAGATTCGAAATCGGCTCTGGCCGCAAGATACCTTTGTCGAATTCGACAGAAGCTTGGGAGTGGCGGTTCTCAAGGTTCGAGAAGCTCTTGGGGACGATGCCGGTAATCCCAGATTTATCGAAACCGTTCCTCGGCGGGGCTACCGGTTCATCGCGCCCGTTAAGGTCGCCACCGTACATGTTTCTGCGTCTAGCACTGCAACTCCGGCCGGGCCAACTGTATTCGCGTCACCACGCCGTCTGTACGCGACAAAGCATGGGTTGATCGTCGCCACTCTCGTGTTGTTGTTGCTTGGCACGGGGTTTTACGTTCTCCACGCGAGACATGATGGTTCGCGTTCCACAGTACACACCGGGACCTCAATTCCTCGAGTACACTTGCGCCGGTCCGTCGCAGTGCTCGGTTTCCGCAATTTGGCTGGTCGACCAGAGGACAATTGGCTCTCCTCCGCTTTCTGCGAAATGTTGAATACTGAACTGGCCGCAGGCGGAGAGCTCCGCATGGTCCCCGGAGAGGATGTGGCGCGGGCCAAGAGTGAATTGCCCCTGGACGACGAAGACTCCCTTGGCAAATCTACCTTGCAGCGTTTGCGAAGGAATCCGGGCGCTGATGTGGTCGTCGTTGGTTCATATACGATGATTCCGGCTGACCCCAAACATAGGATTCGGCTTGACGTTCGCCTTCAGAACACCGCCAACGGAGAAATGATCGCCGAGCAATCCGCCTCGGGGGACGAGAACGATCTCTTCAATCTGGTATCCGATTTGGGCGGGAAGCTGCGGCGGAGTCTCGGTTTGGCCGTGCCATCCGAAGGAATCGAAGTTGCCACACGGGCAGCTCTACCATCGAACGAAAGGGCAACCCGCCTCTACGCCGAGGGGCGAGCTAAATTATGGGCTTTCGACTACGTTGCCGCGCGCGACCTGCTTAGCAAAGCGATCGCCGCGGATCCGGACTTCCCTCTCTCCCATGCCGCTCTTTCGGAAGTGTGGTGGCACACGGGCTATGACGCCAAAGCTCGCCTAGAAGCCCGGCGGGCGCTAGAGCTATCCCATCAGCTTTCGCAAGAACAGCGGCTTCTGGTCGAAGGGCAATATGAGAGGACCGTCGAAGAATGGCCCAAAGCCGTTGAGACCTATCGCTCCCTGTTCGGTCTTTTCCCAGACAATCTGGACTATGGCCTCTTGTTCGCCTCCGCGCAAATGCAAGTCAGTGCCGAGGACTCTCTGCACACGTTAGCACTTCTGCGGCAGCTCCCACCGCCTCTTGGCGACGACGCGCGAATCGACATGACGGAGGCTTCCGCGTGGATCAATAGAGACTTCACCAAAGCTCGCGCCGCAGCAAAGCTAGCCATCGAAAAGGCGACTGCACAAGGATCACCTGTTATTGTCGGTCGAACGTACGGCATTTTGTGTCAGCAAGAGCCCGCCATAGATGCATCCACAGAAGCGATCGATATCTGCCGAAATGCGCTTCAAGCGTCGATTGCCACCAAATCTCCCAACGGTGAAGCCATGATGCGCACAGATCTCGCGTCTCTCTACTATCTGCGGGGTGATCTCGCACAATCTGAAGAAATGCTGCAGCAGGCGGTGAAGGAATTTCGCCAAGTTGGCAACCGGGATGGCGTTGCCACCGCGCTCAGCAATTTCGCTGACGCTCGCCTTTCTCAAGGTGACCTAATGGGAGCGAAAAAACTCTTGGAGGAGTGCATTCCGGAGTATCAAGCAGTCGATGACAAGGAGGGCGTAGCCCTTAATCTTGACAGCTTGGGCGACATCTGGAGACAAAATGGCGAGCTCGACAAAGCGGAGACAGCCTACCGAAAGGCCGAACTGATTGCGCGGAAAATTGAAGACAAGGATGCAACCGCCTATGTGCTGAATGGCCTTGGGGATCTAGCTTTGGACCGAGGTGATCTTGCTTCAGCCCGGAAATCGTATGAAGAAGCTCTTGGGTTGAGAAATCAAGCCGGAGAAAAACAGACTGCAACCGAAAGCCGCGTGTCTTTGGCCAAACTTGCCATTGAGGAAGGTCACGCATCGGATGCGGAAACATCAGTGCGTGAGTGTAAAGAACAGTTTCACAGCGACCAGCAAGCTGATGATGAACTCAGTGCCAGCATTGTGTTGATTAACGCGTTACTCGCACAAGGTAGAAGAAGCGAAGCTCAAAAGGAAATGGGAGCAGCTCAACAGCTCGGAAATGTGACCCAGAACCGCTTTCTTCGTTTACAGTTTGAATTAGCCTCGGGCCGAGTCTTCCTAGCATCCGACCTTCCGGACGCGTCACGCCCGTTTTTTCAGCGAGTCGCCGATGATGCACACCACCGTGGATTTGTCGGTCTCGAGCTTTCGGATGAACTTGCGATGGCAGAACTTGCGAACAAAACCAAGCACGCTGCGCAGGCCCAAACCGAATTGGATGCTTTGCAGAAGTCAGCCGCTTCCAAAGGCTTAGGACTGATCGCCCGCAAAGCGCGCCGTGAAGCGTTGGCTTTTGGCAATCAGATCGGATCCCCGTAAGGTTGCCGTGCGGTCCCGACTTCTTGACATCACTGAGAACCGGGGAGCCTTAGACTTCGGCGTGCGCATGCTTCCGAGGTGATTTGCGCGGTGGGTCGTCCCCGGATAGTTCCGAAAGCACGACTGACGCGCGATCTGGGAACTCAGCAACAATGCGGACGTCGCCGCCCATGGCTTTGACCGTTTTTCGCAGTGTCGAGATCTTGGGGCTATCCCATCGACCGTCCTCGAAAACACCTGATTTCGGGACGATTAGATCCTCGTGGTCGCGCGCTGAGGAATCAACTAGTTATGGACGCAGGATAGAGAGGGTTTTCGGAACATCACGCCAGGATTGCATTTGACTACCCTTTGACCGATTCTCCCCGCCATGTCCTCTCGCTAGTATCAGCCTCAGTTCTTATCGCGGGCTACTGCTAAGTTAGCAGCAGCCGCCACACGAGGGGTGGGAGCTTGGGCGATGCGCGACCGGGTTCGCTATACTCTCCCGCGTGGACTATCCTCCGATTCTTCTCGGAACCTCATCCTTTACGGCCGCGGGTTGGGACGGCTCCTTCTATCCAAAAGGGATGCGGTCGGCCGACTATCTCGCCTTCTATGCCGAGCACTTTCACACGGTCGAGGTGGATTCGACATTCTACGCGTGCCCTTCCGCCCGCACGGTGAACAACTGGGCCGCCCGAACACCCGCGGGTTTCATATTCTCCGTTAAGGTTCCTCAGACCATTACGCACGAAAAGGCGCTGGCAAACTGCGATGCGGACCTAGAGCAGTTTCTCGATACGATGGCGGTTCTCGGGACCAAACTGGGGCCAATCGTCTTTCAGTTCCCCTTTTTCAATCGAAACATTTTTCGAGACCGCCACGAGTTCCTGGACAGACTCCTCCCATTTTTGGCGAAATTGCCCCATCCTCAGAAATTCGCAATCGAGATTCGCAACCGGGCTTGGTTGGATGCTGAATTCGCGAACGTTCTACGTAATCACAAAATCGCTTTGGTGCTTCAGGATCGATCGTTCATGCCGAACCCGGCCGAACTGAGCTTCGACCCGATCACCGCGGATTGGACTTATATCCGTTGGCTCGGGGATCGCAAAGACATCGAAGAGCGGACGACAACCTGGAATAAGGCCATCGTTGATCGCACCACCGAACTCACTAGTTGGGTTGATTATTGCTACCAAATCCAGAAGCGCGGCGTACTGGTCTATGCTTACGCCAATAATCATTATGCGGGTCATGCGCCGGCCACAATCGAGCAATTTCGGAATCTTTGGCACGCCAGAGGATTGCCGCGACTGGACGCGCTCGAGAGGGTGAAGCGGGAACGTTCACTCTTCGACGACTTGCGTTCGTGAATCGCTACAACACCTTGCGATGCGAGCGGTTGCTCATCCAGGATTCATAGAAGAAGACGCACTATCGCTGATCTCCCTCGAAGCTGGCTGAAGATCGGCGTTATGCCAAATGACGAGGCTGAGCCCGAGGGGTATGCTTGCAGCCATTGGGGTGTCAGAAGCAAGTCGGGACGAAACGGATCCCGGATCGCGGTCGGCGCGTACCGGTGGAAGGAGCTAGATGCGATTCAAATTGATTCTCAGTTTAGTCTTTGTAGCGGGTCTTTCGGTGTTCGCAAGGACCAGTGCTGCTCAACAGCCGGCACAAGACCCCTCGGCCCGGCCTCTACCCGCGCAATCCACGCAGGACCAGCAACAGTCCAACCCTGCAGTTCCTAGTCAGCGACCAATGGGTCGAGTCATGGTGGGGGGCCAGGGCATGATGACCCCGGACATGATGCAGATGATAGGACCGATGTTGGGGCGCGGCCAAGGACCGGGCGGACCCCTTCAGAGGGTCTCCCAGCTGCTGGCGGCGCTGGACGACCCCCGCGTCCGGACCGTGCTCGGCCTCACGGACCAGCAGGCTGATAGCCTCCGGAAAATCATTGTCGACACGGAAACATTCACGATCAAGACGGCAGCGGACATCGCAGTGGATTCGATTGATCTGCGGGAACTTCTTCGCGCCGACAAGCCGGACAGGGCCGCCGTGATGAGCAAAGGCGACCAGATCTCCAAGGCCACCGCGCAGCTGATCAATCACTTCCTTGACGCGATGCTGGCCGCGAAGGCGATCCTGACGCCGGAGCAGCAAAAGATGATTCGCGCGTACATGGAGCGCGGCGGGCCCGCCCTCTCGACGCCCCCTGCTCGTCGATAGTCGGGATGCTGCGAGCGGGGCGGTGGCCGGAAAGGCTACAGGATTCCGCGCAGAGAAGTGAAGTACTACTTGAATTGTCCGGTTATCCGACTACACGTCCACTCGTGCTCTGTAGCTATTACTTTTCTTCGGACATCCCTCTAGCCGTGACCAGGCCTACGTGGTCGATCCCCGCTACCCGCATGATGTCAATCGCTCGCGCTACCTGTGCGAACGGAACGTCCTCTGCACCCTCGACGAAGGCCACCTTATCAGCGCGCCGCTGAAAAATGTCAGAGAGGCGCCTGCCGAGCGCACTCCAGTCTGTCTGGTCCTGATTAATCAGGACCTCCCCGCCTCGCATCACCCGCACCACGACCATATAGGGATCGGCCAGTTCGGGCTTCGATTGCGGCGGAGGCGGCTGGGGAACGAAGGTGGGCAATCCATTTGACACGTGCGGCGTGATCACCATGAAGATGATGATCAGCACTAACAACACGTCAATCAGCGGAACAATATTGGGGTTCGAAACCGGCCCGTCTTTACTTCCACCAATCGCCATTCCCATGGTCAAGACTCCTTCTCGTAATGCCCCGCCGTGCCAATCTGAGCCATGCGGTCGTGACGAATCGTTTGCAAGTTTGTTCGCCTGCATTTTTGACACCGCCGCTCGCGGTTTGTGCCGTAGGGGGAGCAGCTCGTTACACTGAACTACGGGGTAACCGTACATTTCCCGCGAATGTCCGGTAATTCGACTAACCAGGCATGTTCGGATTGCTTCCGTGTAGCCCGTCACTCGACCGGAATTCGAAAGCAGCCACCCCGGCCGCAGTCCGCGGCTGGGAATGAGAGCTTCAAAGCGCAACGGCCTGTGCTCGAGCTTCGCCCACCCCAGACAGCGCTAGCCCCTTGAATAGAAGCCAAAAACTCAGTGCTATATCGAAAAGACCCATCGGCGTATCGAACCACCAAAGGTTAACGATTTTTTGGAAATGGGGGAAAATATAGAAAATGAGTGTACACGCCACGCAAAATGCAGAAGAGATCAGGCCAAAGGCCGCCAGCGATCGAGGGATATAGCGGGACTTGAACCACAAGTAAGCGCAGACTGTGGATGCCAGCGCGCCAAATAACAACCCTACGTAGTAGTATTCGAAACGCGTCCCGAGATAGAACCTCGCCAAAGCCTGCAATCGTTCCGGTTCAATGGCTCGCAGGTAATCAGCACCACTGAGAAGCCGCAGAGCGTCAAAGAGATTGACCGTCATGGCAAGCCATATCAAGACCCATACGAGCCTCCACAACGCCGCCAGTAAGGCCAGTCCCCGATTGACCGGCTTGAGAATTACGTAAAGCGCCGTCAGAAGCACGACAACGCCTGAGCAATAGATGAGATCGCCGGCAATTCCGATACGAAAGAGTCGTTCATGCGCCAGGATGTTCCGGGTGGTTTCCTCGTTGTTCTGGACAATCAGACGGTCGTGGATACCAAAATTGACGTAGACCACAGTGGCGAACGTAATTAGGTAAGAGAGACCCGCCACTCTTGCAACCTTTTGTTGTGACGCATCGATAGGACTGGTTGTCATAGCATCCCCTCCTAAGGCTCCCAGAAAAAAAATGAAAAGGGCGTTAATCGCAGAAGCGCTCGACGCGTAATTCTAGCTCTTCAGCGACTCTTCGGCATAAGCATCGCGATAGCAGTCAAACTCGAGAATTGTCCAGTTCCTTGGCGAGTCGTCGGCAATCCTTCCACAACCGCGCACTCGGCTCACGGATTAGGCTCGATGCCAATGCGATCATTGACAGCTGATCGAATCCGCTGCTTGCAGCCAAGGTAGCGTTCGGTCGTCTGTACCGAAACGTGCCCCAAAAGAAATTGGATCTGCTCCAACTCGCCTCCCGAAGTATGGCAGAGTCGAGCACAGGTCCGCCGCAGATCGTGTGGCGCCAACTTCGCCACGCCGATGTGCTTGGCATATTCCTTCACAATGTGCCAAACCGCCTTCACCGTCATGCCATCTCCCCATGTCCTTCCGACTTTGTTGACCCGGCGGAACAGCTTTCCTCGATCAATTGCGGCTGCGGCGAGCCAATCGTCCAGTTCGGTTCTCACCCAATCGGGAACTGGAACCGTTCTCACGTGGCCTCCCTTGCCGGCCAGATCAACAATGGCCCAATGCTCTTCGCGTTGCTGGAGGTGATCCAATCTCAACGCCACGGCTTCATGCCGTCTCAAGCCGCACGCGAGCAGCAATGCTAGTAATGCTCGGTCGCGTTTTCCTTTCAGTCGCTGATGATCGGGTGCTTGCCAAAGTGCTTGGCTCTGCTCCGCAGTCAGCCAATTGCCGAGGCGCATTCCCAATTTCTTCACCCCTTTGACACGGCGAATACCAGCCGCCAAATCGGCGCTGAGGAGACCGCAGTCGGCGGCCTCGCATGCGAGCCGGCGCACGGCACCGAGACGTAGGTTGACGGTGCCAGGTGCAAGTTGACGGGATTCGAGGTAAGACCGATAGCGCAGCACCACTATTCTGTTGAAAGCCAAGCGAGGTTCCGAACAATACCAGCCAACGAATTCATCGATGGCGTGACGATATCCTCGTTGGGCGTCCAGGCTGGTGAGGCTATTCAAGACTGCGCTTTTGGCATGTTCGAGGTCTGGAAGGCGCAGGACGGGTTTTATGCTGGTACGTTTTCTTCGTGAGTGCGGTTTCCGCTTCATGACCGATGGCCTCCATGCGATCGATCAATGATCGGGTGATGTCGCGGCGGTATGGTCAGAGTTGCCCTAATCCAGGCGGGACCGCCGAGCTAAAGGAAAACTTGACCCACGGTCCGCCTGCCTTGCGATTCCAGGAACCTATTGCTTGCTACGGTTCAATTCCTCAAGCTGCTTCTTGGCCCACGCATCCTCAGGATTCAACTCTAGAATCTTCTGATAATCTGCTTTCGCTTTCTCAGTCTCCTTGCTGGCTACGTGGGACATCGCTAGAAGGCCGTAGCTCCAGAGCGAGGGCGGGATGTTGACCTCGACGTTCAGCTCCATGATCGCCGCCGCCTCTTTGCCTTTGCCTTGGTGGAGCAAACTCTCCGTCAGAATATTCAGGGACGTTTCCCCAAAATCGTACTGTCCGTCTCCGAGAGCCTTTTTCCGCAGATCGCGATAGAGCGCAACCGCTGCCTCCACGTCTTTCTTCTCGATAGTCTCCGCCAGAAGCGCGTTCATGGTTTTGGGAATTACCAGCCCGCGATGGCACGTCACGCACTCCACGCGTATCGGCGCTGTTCGGCCCATCTTCGCGATGTATTCCTGGTTGATTGCATCCACCATCTTTAACATCGCCCGCGCAGTTTTCTTTTCCGGCTTGTCGTCGGCGGGAAAATCCAAGTCGTGTGACCCCGGCGTCTTTTCCACATGGCAATGTTCGCAGCGCGTCCCCAGCGCGAACGAGAATCCTCGCATCGTTTGAATGAGCGCCTGCCGCGTGGTGTCTTTCGGAAAATATTGCAGATTCTTCGGTGTCTCTTCAGCCTGCTGTCCGGCTCCCTTCACCGCGAAGCTTAGGGTCAGAAGAGTTACGCTCACCATAACGCTAGTATTGCGAATTCTGCGATGCATCTCTCGCCTCCGTCTATCCTAGGTCTGGAACAAGGACGGACACTCTAACCCATCGCCAGAACCCTTTGGCGGTCAACCGGTCATTTCTTTGTCAGGAATCCGTCAGGCCTTTGTTCGCAGTCTGCAAACTCCGCTGGGGCGGCTTATTGGAGAAATCTGCTAGTGCTATACTCGGCCCAGAATGGTAGGTCTTTCCTTTTGGCGTTCCCGAAGTTCCCGTACGGCTCTTATTGTCGTGCTGCTCATGGTCAGCCTGGCCACCGCTGGCTTAATCGTAGTCCAGGCACAGTATTCTGCTTCCGCACAGAGGGCCGCCGCCGAGGGGGTCTTGCGTGACTACTCCGGTCTCGTAGCCGACGAGGTCATTCGCCGTTCTGCTGTCGAAGTGGGGTACTACGGCTATTCCACATTGAGCACCGCCCTTGTGAGCGAATTCCAAAAAACCCACCGTCTTTCACCGCACATTTCCGCCAACCTTCTCTCTGCGCAAGACGTGCGCGTAAAGCGCGCCGCCACTCTGGCAAAGAACTATTTTCAGTGGGACACCACAACGCATCTTCTCGCAATTGTCGGCGATGCCGATTCGGAGGAAACGCCGACTTGGCTTCGAGAAAAGATGGCAGAGGTGTCTGCGCAACAGAACGATGCACCCTTTCAAGTCATCCATTCGCAACGCGGTAAGCCTGCAAGAATCTTCGTTACTGCCCTTCCGCGTAGCGCCCAGATGGGTGGGTCGATCGTTGGATTCGAAGTGGACTTCGCAAAACTCGGGCCTTGGATTGGCGCCTCGCTCAACCGCCAACCGCTTGTGCCGGCGTCCCTGGGCCACGGCAAGGTCACCAACGAATTTGTTCACGTCATCATCCGCGATCAAAGTGGAGCATCACTCTATAGTTTGGGCAATACGCCTCGCTCGGGCTTCGCCGTCACGAAACCCTACGGCGATACCTATCAGGGAGTCTTGGCCGGTTTTGAAGTGGAAGCTTCGATAGATCCGCAAGTTGCGCGGCAAATCGTTGTCGGCGGTCTCCCACGTTCTAGGCTCTGGCTCTTTCTCACCTTGCTCGCCTTGAACGCCGCCCTCATCGTTATGGCCATTTTGCAACTCCGCCGCGAAATGGTGTTCCAAAGGCTTCGTGACGAATTTGTTTCTAGCGTGTCGCACGAGCTTCGCACGCCGCTCACGCAAATTCGCATGTTTGCCGAAACGCTTCTTCTCGAACGCGTTCGCTCCATCGAGGAACAACAGCGCTCTCTCGAAATCATCGATCGCGAGGCCCGCCGACTGAGTCAGTTGGTCGAGAATGTCCTGCAGTTCTCCCGCATGGAGAAGAGACTGGACACGCTTGCGAAAGAAAATCGCGAAATTGCCCCCCTCCTCCAGGAAACTGTGGAAGACTTCACTTCCATGATGAACGGCGGTGAAAGCCGCATCGAAACGCGTCTGCAGCCGCGCCTCTTCGCAGACGTCGATCCCGGCAGTCTGCGGCAAATCCTCATCAATCTTCTGGACAACGCCGTGAAGTATGGAAGGAAGCCTCAACAAATCATTGTCGGCCTCGAGCCTCGCGGCGCAGCCGCCTGCTTGTATGTCGAGGACGAAGGCCCCGGTGTTCCTCCCACGGACCGCAAGCGCATCTTCCAGCGCTTTCAGCGCTTGGACCGTGATCGGCAGTCCTCCATCGCCGGCACGGGCATCGGGCTATCGGTCGTCCGCGATCTGGTCACTAGACATGGCGGCACCTGTTCCGTCACGAGCGGTGAACGCGGCGGCGCGAGGTTTATCGTCGAGCTTCCGTTGTCTTCGCCACCTTTGCCCCACTCTCAGTCTTATCCCAGGGCGACCTTATGACCCGTATCCTTCTCATCGAAGATAATCGTGACCTCGCCTACGGCCTTCGAAATAACCTTGAGATTGAGGGCTACGACGTGGAAGTCGCGCATGACGGTGTCGCCGGCCTGATGATGTTTTCGAACGTCAAGCCCGACCTGACTATTCTCGATATCATGCTGCCCCAACTCGATGGTTTCCGCGTCCTGAAAACGCTGCGCCAGAAAGACCGCGCGACGCCTGTTCTCTTGCTCACCGCCAAAGGCGAAGAATCGGACAAGGTCCGCGGCCTGCGCATGGGTGCCGACGACTACGTCACCAAGCCTTTCGGCCTCCTCGAACTTCTCGCCCGAGTCGAAGCGATCCTCCGACGCACTCAGCCACCCCTCGCACCCACCAATGACGCGCATGAAGTCCATCGTTTCGGAAATGTCGAGGTGGATGCTGCCACCTGCAGCGTCCGGCGCGCTTCCGAGTCCGTCGAACTCGCTCCGAAAGAGTTCAGTTTGTTGCTTGCTCTGCTTCGCGCTGGCGGCGCCGTAGTCTCTCGTTTGCAATTAATGAGGCAGGTTTGGGGATACTCCGCAGCGGTCGTCAGCCGCACCGTGGATACGCATATCGCGGAGCTGCGCCGAAAGCTTGAGGAGAATCCTGCTTCTCCCCGTCATATCATCACCGTGCGCAAGACAGGCTATCGAATCAAGCCCTGAAAAAACGTTCCACCACTCGGCTGGGAGTTCTCATCCTTCTGCAAACCTTCGATCTAGTCTCCAGTGATGCCCCAGACACGGATTCTTTTTCTTCCCGTTTCCGACGATTCTGGACGAGTGGTCGGCAACCCGGAAGTTGTTAGTCGTCCGTTGGTGAGTTCCGAGTGGCCCGTAATCCGTCCGCAGAGCCTCGGAAGACCCGCTACGACTGGTTGCTTGGGCAGGTGGGCGTGGCGCTTGATTGTTCAACGCCGCCCGGCGCCCGTGCTAACATTGTTGGCCGCCATGGCTACTTTTCCCCGTCCGCTCGTTTCCCCCGCGGCGCGGGACCGCAAGTTCTACACGGGCATAGCCATCGTGATGCTGTTCACGGCTCTGATCGGCTTCTCGCGGACGTACTTTCTCGGCCTGATTTCCGGGCATGCGACAACCATCACCGGCCGCGTTCCGAACACAACCGTGCACCTACACG
>Ga0335081_10005047_pt1 | contig 20859 bp, 12 predicted proteins | sample Lox_Sample_35_FD_206713 | JGI IMG/M metagenome (GOLD analysis project Ga0335081, IMG submission 206713) | Soil microbial communities from Loxahatchee National Wildlife Refuge, Florida, United States - Lox_Sample_3.5 | ecosystem: Environmental > Terrestrial > Soil > Wetlands | place: USA... | reverse complement strand
CGCCCGGGCCTTCCGGTACGTATTTGCCGTCGGCCACCGGCGCGTATTGAGCCATAGTGGCGATCCGCGCTAGCCCTTCCAGGATGGTGCCGGCGGGCAGCGCGCGCAGCGCTTTCAGGTCGCTCGCACCCCATTCCTTGGCTTTGCGCGCTCCCGTTTGCTCCAAGGCTGCCAGCGATCTCGCGCGCACCTGCCCGCCGCCGCTCTGCGCAATGGCCCGCTGAAACAGCCCGCGCGCCGGCGGCGAAACCATCAGAAAGTTCACCGACGCGCCGCCAGCCGATTCTCCGAAAATCGTCACGGCCCCCGGATCTCCCCCGAACGCCGCGATGTTCTCATGCACCCACCGCAGCGCCGCGATCTGATCCATCAACGCAAAATTCGCCGCCGGTTCCCCGCCCGACTCTTTGCTCAGCTCGGGGTGCGCGAACAATCCGAAATCGCCCAGCCGGTAGTTGATGGTTACCACCACCACTCCCTGCCGCGCCAACGCGGTCCCGGCATAGACGCCCAACGCACCCGATCCTTCCACGAACGCGCCGCCGTGGATCCAGAACATCACCGTCGCTTTTTCGGCGTGCTTCGGAGCCCACACGTTCAGAGTCAGGCAGTCTTCGCTCGTGGGAAGAAGCTGGCCGGCGGTGAGCAACTTGGGTTGCATGCACGCGTAGCCATACTGCTCCATCGCTCGCACGCCTTCCCACGAAGCCGGCGGCCGTGGCGGCTTCCAGCGCAACTCGCCCACGGGTGGCGCGGCGTAAGGAATGCCCAGCCATTCGTACACATCGCCGAGGTCTTTGCCGGTGATGCGCCCCGAAGCGATCCTCACCGGCGCAACGCCCTGGGCAAACGCACAAACCGCGAACACCCCGCCGATGAAACAAAGCCCTGCCCGACGAGTTATCCGGATTCGCATGCTCCTACGCGCCCTTCCCCTTCCCCTCCACTTTCGCGCGGTCCATGTACTTCATGGTCTGCAGATCCAGGCGGATCATGTCGCCGGTCTTCACGAACTGCGGCACCATCACTTCCACGCCATTCGACAGCTTGGCCACTTTGAACGCGCTGTCGGCCTGCTGATGCATGGGCGGCGCGGTATCGGCGATCTTCACTTCCAGCACATCCGGGAACACCACGCTCACCGCGCGGCCCTCCACGAACTCGACACCGATCTTCATGCCGGCTTCCAGAAATCCCGCGCGCTCGCCAACCACCGTCCTTCCCACTTCGGTCTGTTCGTAGCTCTCCGGGTCCATGAAGCAGTACTGATCCTGGTCGGCGTACAGAAACTCCAGCGGCCGCTTCTCGATCTGAATCTCATCGAACTTCAGTTCCGAGCGGAAACTGTGTTCCCAGAAGGTGCCGGTGTCCAGGTTCTGGAGGCGCGTGTGCGCCACTCCTCCCATTTTTCCCTGTCCGGGATGATACTCCACCGCTGCCACTTTGTAAGGTTGTCCCTGGAAACGAATGCCCATTCCGGGACGCAATTGCTGGGCGGTAATCATGTCCACCTCCGGCTCGCTCTGAGGCCGGGACTACAAAATCCGCTTGCTTCCGCTATCCGGCGGAGTTCCTGGAACGTTCGGATATTTCGCCGGTCCTCGCGGCATCTGCCGCGGATCCGGGCTGGTTTTCACAGGCTGCGGCGGCCTGTAGTGAGTCTTGGTGCGTTCAACGGTCCAGGTGCGGATGACGTGAGGATGACGTCCTTTGTCCATACACTCCTCCTGTCGACCACCAGTGTACACCCCGTCACGCGAGCCTTCCTTCCCCCGAATTCTTCCGAGATTCCCCGCGGCCCGCCCGCACTATCTCATTAAGTGATCCTGCGCGCGCTCATCACGCTGGCCGCCGTCCGCCTGGCATTCGCGCAGGTCCCCGACCCGGCCTATGAATCTCTCACGCGCGCCTACGACTCTCTGCGCATTCACGCCTACGACGATGCAATCTCCAATTTCCGGAAAGCCATCGAACTCGCCCCGCGCCGCGCCTCCATTCGCAAGGATCTGGCATACACCTATTTGAAAATCGGCGAAAACGAGCTGGCTCGCGACCAGTTCCGCGCGGCCATGGAAATGGACCCCGCCGACACCCAGGTAGCCCTCGAGTTCGCTTTCCTCGCATACGAAACCAAACAGCAGGCGCAAGCCCGCCGCATCTTCGACCGCGTCCGCAAGACAACCGGCCCTTCCGCGGCCACCGCGGAGCAGGCCTTTCAGAACGTCGACGCCCCGCTCGCCGCCGGCATCGAGCGCTGGACCAACGCTATCGCGCTCGGCTCCGACAACTTCAGCGCCCACTTCGAACTCGCCACGCTCGCCGAGCAGCGCGACCAGCTTCCCCTCGCCGCCGAGCATTACGAAAAGGCCTGGCGGCTTCTGCCCGACCGCCGCTCCGTGCTCGTCGATCTCGGCCGCGTCTGGCAGGCCATGGGCCGCGAGGAAGATGCCACCGCCGCCTTGCTGGCCGCCTCGCGCGGTGGCGAACCGCGGGCCGCCGAAATGGCCCGGGAGCTCCTGCCCGCCCGCTATCCTTACGTCTCCGAATTCCAGGCCGCCCTCAAGCTCGATCCCGCCAACGTCGAACTCCGCCGCGAGCTCGCCTACTTGCTGCTACGCATGGACCGCCAGGCCGGCGCCGAAGAGCAGTTCCGCGCGCTCAGCGGAATCGCGCCGGACGATTTGCTTTCCGCCACTCAGCTTGGCTTCCTCCTCTGGGCCCGCGGCGAACACGATGCCGCCATGCCGCTGTTCGAACGCGTCCTCGCCGGCAAAGACACCGAGCTCGCCAACCGCGTCCGCGCTGTCCTGCATCTGCCGCAAGTGCTCGCCAACCGGCCGGATTCGACGCCGGCCTCGATCGACGCCAAAATAATGGCCGAGCACAGCATTCAGGCCGGCTATATGAAGGACGCGCTCAAGTACCTCCAGATCGCGCATGAAGCCGATCCGGGCGATTTCGACGTCATGCTCAAGCTCGGCTGGACCTACAATATCCTCCACCAGGACCGCCAGGCCATACGCTGGTTTGACCTGGCCCGCCGCAGTCCCGATCCCCGTATCGCCGCTGAAGCCAAGAAAGCCTGGCGCAACTTGCACGGCGCCTATGAGAAGTTCCAAACCTCCGTCTGGTTCTATCCCATCTTCTCCAGCCGCTGGCGCGACCTCTTTGCATACGGCCAGGTCAAAGCCGAGGTCCGCACCGGCCGGTTCATTCGGCCTTATGTATCGGTCCGTTTCATCGGCGATACGCGCGAGACCATCGGGCTCTTTCCGGTGTACCTGTCCGAAAGCTCATTCATCGTAGGCGGCGGCGTGCGTACGCACCCGTGGCACAACGTCACCTCATGGTTCGAAGCCGGCTCGGCCATGAGTTACGCCACCGGTCATCTGCTCCCCGATTACCGCGGCGGCGTCTCCGCGCACTGGGCCAGGCTGCCGGAATCGTCCGGCTGGTTCGTCGACACCAGCGGCGACGGCGTCTTCATGAGCCGGTTCAGCAACGATTTCTTGGTCTTCGCCCAATCCCGCCTGGGCTACGCCCCAACCAAACACATCCAGCTTTACGGCAATTTCAATCTGAGGGTCGATGCGCAGCGCCAGCCCTGGGCCAATTTCATTGAGATAGGTCCAGGCGTCCGCGTATCGGCTCGCTGGCTTCCGCGCTCGATGTGGATGGCATTCGACGTTTTGCGCGGTTCCTATCAGATCAACAGCGACGTCCCGAACCGGCCGAGTTTCGCCGACCTCCGCATCGGAGCTTGGTATGCCTTCAGCACTCACTAAGTTCGCTGTGTTCTTCTCAGCGCCCTCCGCTCCCTCATCGCCGTTCCCCAACAGGGCTGCGGCCTGCATTCCCCAGATCTTCCTTGCTGGCCTTCCTCGGCGTCTCGGCGCCTCGGCGGTAGATTTGCTTTCTCGAGTATTCCTCCGTGTCTTCGCGTCTCCGCGTCAGGCCCCAGGCCGCCCGTCTCGTCGCGGCTTCGCCCTGCTCGCAACCCTCCTCCTCGCCTCCACCCTCCACGCCGCCGCTCTCCCCTACTTCTCCGTCCTCTCCGACGACCCCGGCGCCTGGCCCGAAATCCTCTCCTCCATCGGCCTCCAGCGCCAACCCGCCAGCCTCGCTCACGTCTTCGTCGCCCGCTCCGGCGCTTCCGCTTCCGCCGAGTGGAGTTCCCGCGTCGAAAAGGGCGCGATCCTTATCCTCGAAGGCGAGTCCTCGCTCGCTGAGCTGTTCGGGTTCAAGCGCAGCCAGGAAAATGCCCGCGTCACCAGCGTCACCGACATCCACCGCCCCACTCTGCCCATCGTCTGGGAAAAAGGCCTGGAGCTTCCCGTCTTCGAGTTGCCGCGCGGCGCACAGGTCTTCGCGCGCGAGCGTTGGAACGGCGCTCCCCTTATCGCCGGCATGCGCCACGGCGCGGGCGCTGTGCTCTGGGTCGCCGTCCCTCCCGGAGAACGCGGCTACGAACGCTTCCCCTATCTCCTCGATGCGTTGTGCGATCTCGGCCTGGAGCCGCCCTTCCGCTCCTCGCGTCTTTGGGCGTTCTTCGATTCCGCCTACCGCTCGCGCGTCGACCTGGATTACTTTGCCGCCCGCTGGCGCCGTTCTGGAATCTCGGCCTTGCAGGTCGCGGCCTGGCACTTCTACGAGCCCGATCCCGAAAACGATGCCTACCTCGCCAGGCTCATCCAGGACTGCCACCGCGAAGGCATCCTGGTGTACGCCTGGCTCGAGTTGCCACACGTCAGCGAGAAATTCTGGGCCGAACATCCCGAGTGGCGCGAGAAAACCGCCGTCGGGCAGGACGGGCAGCTCGACTGGCGCAAGCTGATGAACCTCGCCAACCGCGACTGTTTCCACGCCGTCTCCGCGGGCGTGAAGCAACTGGTCGCGCGGTTCGATTGGGATGGCGTCAACCTCGCCGAGCTCTACTTCGAATCTCTCGAGGGCTTAAGCAACCCCGCGCGCTTCACGCCCATGAACGATGAAGTCCGCGCGCAGTTCCGCCGGCAGTCCGGCTTCGATCCCATCGAGCTGTTCACCACCCGCCAGAATGAAGCCTCCCGCCGGGCGTTTCTCGATTTTCGCGCCGGGCTCGCCCGGCAGATGCAAAACGAGTGGCTCGCCGAACTGGAAACCGCGCGCCTCGCGAAACCGCATCTCGACCTTGTCCTAACCCACGTCGACGACCGTTTCGACACCGGCATGCGCGACGCCATCGGCGCCGATGCCGCGCGCGTGCTCCCGCTCCTCGACACCCACAACTTCACCTTCCTGATCGAAGACCCGGCCACGGTCTGGAACCTGGGCCCGCAGCGCTACCAGGCCATCGCCGAACGCTACCGCGCGCTCACCCCGCACCGCGACAACCTGGCGATTGATTTGAACATCGTGGATCGCTACCAGAACGTCTACCCCACCAAGCAGCAGACCGGAACGGAACTGTTCCAACTGGTGCACCGTGCCGCCGCCAACTTTCCTCGCGTCGCGCTTTACTTCGAGAACTCCATCCTGCCGCCCGACCTGAATCTCTTGCCCTCCGCGGCCGCCACGGTGACGCGGGTGGAGAAGATCGGCGCCAAGACGGTGATCGATTCCGTCAATGGGGCCGGTCTGCCGTGGAAAGGTCCGGCAATCGTAGACGGCTCACTCTGGCCAATCGCGGACGACGAAACCGTCTGGCTCCCGCCGGGACCGCACGCCGTCGAGCCCGCTCCCACTGCAAGCACTGCGCGCCTGCTCCGTCTGAACGCCGATCTGCAAACCGCTCGCCTCGTGCCGGCCGACACCATCGAATTCTCCTATCGATCCGCCGCTCGCGCCATCGCCATCTTCGATCGCACGCCGCGCCAGCTTCAGATTGATGGCGCCGACCAACCGATTGAATCGGCCGGTCCCAAGACGTTGCTCCTGCCGCGCGGCCAGCACTTCGTATCGGTCATCACCGATTGATGTGGCGCACGCACTTCTGCGCAGTGCCACTTGGTTTTCGTTGGCATGCGGTCTGCAGAAATCGTGGGGCAGCCAATCTTGGCTGCCGCCGGCTTTCAACCGGCGCTTTCGGCACGCACAGCAGCCACGTAAGCCGCCTAAAAGGCGGCTGCGGGCAGGATTGCCCGCCCCACAACAAACGCAGAATCTCGCTCCTGGGAAAACTAGGTGGCATTGCGCACTTCTGCGTGCCGCGCCCCGACTCATCGGGGCGCTCGGTCATCTCGAGACGTGCGATTCCACCTCCTCGAGTCGCTTCCTCAAGAAACGCCGTTCCGCGTCATTCCCGGCGAGAGCCAGCGCCGCGCGGTAAGCCTCCGCTGCCGCTTCCCAACGCTGCAGCCGCCGCAGGAAATCGCCGCGTGCAGCGGGCAAAAGATGGTTGCCGCGCAGTTCGCCGCGCCCCTCGATTTCAGCGAGCACGCGCAGCCCCTCCGCAGGACCCTGCACCATGGCCACCGCGACTGCTCGATTCAGCTCGATCACCGGAGATGGCTGCATGCCCAGCAGTACGTCGTACAGCGCCAGGATCTGCGGCCAATCCGTGTCTTCGGCGCGCGCCGCTCGCGCGTGGACGGCGGCAATCGCGGCCTGCACCGCATAAGGGCCGGAGCCGCCGCGCAAAGCCGATTCCACTAATGCCAGCCCTTCCCGAATCTGAACCTGGTTCCACAGGCTGTGGTCCTGCTCGTCGAGGAGGATGATCTCACCGCCTGCGCTCGTGCGCGCCGTCCGGCGCGAATCGTGCAGCAGCATGAGAGCCAACAGCCCTCGCGCTTCGGTCTCCTCCGGCAACAGCTCGCAGATCAGCCGGCCGAGCCGGATGGCTTCCGCGCAGAGCTCGCCGCGGATCAGAGCCTCGCCAGACGCGGCGTTGTAGCCTTCGTTGAACACCAGGTAAACCACCAGCATGACCGCCGCGAGCCGCTCGGCCAGTTCTTCGGCGGGCGGGACGCGGTAGGGGATGCCTGCATCGCGGATCTTCTGCTTGGCCCGGACGAGGCGCTGCGCCATGGTTGGCGCCGGGACCAGAAACGCCCTGGCGATCTGCTCGGTGTCCAGGCGGCACAGAGTCCGCAGCGTGAGAGCCACCTGGGCTTCGATCATGAGCGCCGGGTGGCAGCAAGTGAAGATCAATCGCAACCGGTCGTCGCCCACCATGTCGTCCTCGATGGCGGCCTGCTCCTGCGGCGCCGCCAATCGCAGCAGTTCCTCGCGCTTGTCTTCGAAACGCGCTCGCCGCCGCAGCAGGTCGATTGCTTTATGCCGGCCCGTGGATACGAGCCACGCCCGCGGGTTGGAAGGGATCCCTTGCCGCGGCCAACGCTCGAGAGCGGCGGCGAAAGCATCCTGGGTCGCCTCCTCGGCCAGGTCGAAGCTGCCGAGGAGACGGATCAAGGTGGCCAGGACTCGCGCCGACTCTTCGCGGTAGATTTGATCGAAATTCACCGGGCCGCCCTCAGACAGGGTAGCCGGTGAGGCCGGGAAGAGACTAGCTGGGCATGTCATGCGGAATGATGGGCCGCACCTCGATGGAACCCCAACGTGCCGATGGAATGCGAGCGGCGAGGCCGAGGGCTTCGTCGAGGTCCTTGGCTTCCACCAGGTAGTAGCCCCCCAACTGTTCCTTGGTTTCGGCGAACGGACCGTCAGTCACCGTCCGTTTGCCGTCGCGGACGCGCACCGTGGTGGCTTTGGCGGTGGCGTCCAGCTCATTTCCTCCGCGCAGATTCCCGCTTTGGGCGATGCTCTTGGTGTAGTCGCCGTATTCCTGCATCAGTTTGCCCTGCTCCGCTTGAGACAGCGTCCCGTAGTGTTTCTCGTTTCCGTAGATCAGCAGCAGATATTGCATTTTTCACTCAGGCCTCCTCGCCTGCAACCGATAGTCGAACGGGAGATTCCATTATCGACAACCGCCGCGAAGATTTTTCGGGCCGAGTTGCATTTTGCGAGTTCTGAAAAAAAGTCTTCTCCTTTCCCGTCCGACACTTGCCGCCGAATTTCGCCCTCCGTTATCCCCCGGTTCTTGACACCCGCCTGCGATAATCGGCTCAGGTAGATCAGTTGTAGAAAAGAAGTTGGACGATCCGGGTCGATTCAACCGGCTGCAAGTCGATATCCCCCTTATTTTCAATAGAGTTTACTCGAATTTCCGGTTCGAAATAGCGATCAGGCTTCAGCCCAGACCGGTCTCAGCCGACAGCTGATTCGCTGAGAACTTAGTTGCCCCTCTGCTGCAGATGCTCCGCGATCGCGCTGGCGTGCGCCAACAGTTTCGGGTCCTTCACGCCCAGCCGCAAAGCCTTCTGCATCTCCGCTTCTGCCCGCACGTATTGCCCGTTGGCGGCAAGCGCCCATGCGTAGGTATCGAGCGTGAAGACATCCTGACGCCGCGACGCCTCGCGTTGCGCGATTTCGAGCGCCTTGACGGGCTGGTGCTCATGGTCAACGTAGTAAGCGACCAGCTCGTGGTTGGAATTGTCCGCCAGGTTCGTCTCCGCTAACGACTGGCGCTCAAATTCCTGAAAGGCCTGCGCCGCTTCGCGGTCACGGCCGGCCAATTCGAGCGCCTCGGCCAGCGCGAAAAGGTTCTCGGCGTGGGGCGCCGCCAGATAGCGTTTTTCGAGCAAGGCCACCGCCTCTTCAGATCGACCCTGCACGATCCGCACCTGCGCCAGCGTTCCGAGCGCGTAGTGGTAGTTCGGGAATACGCCGAGCGCTTGGTTGGCGTACGCTTCCGCTTCTCTCAAATTGCCGCCGACGAGTTTCAGGTGCGCCATCTGGGTCAGCAGCCAGGCGCGGGTTTCCGTTTCCGAGAACGGTGTGGAGTCGTAAGCCATCTGCATAACTTCCAGCGCGCCGTTCAGGTTGCCGTGCAGCTCGCGCAGATATCCGGCACGGGTCAGACCGGCGACGTTTCCGGGCCTGAGGTCCAGCATCCACTGCGCAGCCGCCACCGCGTCCGCATATTTTCCAAGTTCAACGTTGGCGTCTACCAGGTAACCGTAGACGGTAACGTCGTCGGGCGTCCGCTTGTTGAGCTTGGTTGCCGTCTCCAGGGCTTTGGCAAACTCGTGGCGGCCAAGTTGCAGCCAGGCTTCCGTCTTGAGGCCCTCGAAATTGTCGGGCGCGAGTGCGAAAGACTTTTTCAGTGTTTCTTCCGCTTTCGCGTAGAACTCCACATCCGAGGTTTCGCGCGCTCGCCGCGCATAGGCCATCGCCAGGCTGTTGTAGTACGGGGCATGATCGGGATGTTTGGCGATCTCGGCTTGCGCTTTCAGGATTGCGGTTTCGGCCGGCGTAGCGGCGTAGGCGCTGGTGGCCAGTAAAGCAACGTTTAGTATGATGATCGTCTTCATTTTGAGCCTCGCTGGTTGAGGGCAGGCTACAAACATGGCCCGCCCTCGGCTGTGTCATCTGATTGTTTAGTTCACCGGGCAGGTTCCGCCGGGCAAAGTGGCGCACCCGGCCTGTCCCGGCCCCATGTGAACGCTGTCTCTGCCGCTGTAAGCCGCCGCCACGAACGGGAATGTCGCCTGCGGCTGCACGGTGGCGGTGTTGACTCCATCGCCCAATAGCGTGCCGTACTTCTTGGAGTCCACCAGGATTCCACCGAGGACGCGCAGAGAGATGTCGAAGACATCGTCCCCGAGGCGCCTGCCGTTCGGGTACCCGGCCGAATCGCCGGCCAGGAAGCCGAGCCGCTTTTGCTGGCCCACTGCCGTCGGAGCGATTCCGGTGTTCAGGCGCAACAGGTCGGCGATCGGGCCCGCATCGTTGGGGGTGCACCCGGGGCAGATGGGAGCCATGTACTGCACGAGGGGAAGCAAGTCGAACCGTGGGGCAGACGGCACGGGGATCCCGATACTCGCCAGAATCTGCGGCGGGAGCGGATTGAGGAAGAAGTTGGTGAACTGGGCGTCGTTCACCGGGTCGCTCATGCTGAAGCGATCCTTGGAGCCGGTCCCGATGATGGCCTCGTTGATGAGCGGATTGCCCATGCGCTGAACCTGGGCCCAGGCATTTTGCCCGCCCCGGTGGCTTTCCTCCCCCAGCACGCTCAAGCGGCGGCGGGAAGTGGTGCCATAGGTGCCGATCACGGCTTCTTTCTCGCGGGCGGCATGCAGCTTGCCGTCGCTGGTCAGCATGGCGATGGGTACCTCGAGCGCGATGGTATTGACGTTGAAACCGGCCAGGGTATTGGGCGCATAGTTGTGAGCGTCATCGGCATCCACCACCGCGCTCAGCACGCCGCCGCCCACAGCCTGGCGGATGTTGAGCGAATCGAAAACGGCGCCCAGATCGATGAAGAAAGGATCCGCCACGGTGCCTGCGAATACGCGGATCCCATCGAGCAGAGTGTAGGCGCCTTGTTGCCGCAACTGGCTGTAATTCGGCATGGTCCGCGGACCGACGTTGCTGGGGACCGCGAACAGCGTCTGGCCGTTCGAAAGTTCCTCCGTGTGGTTCCTGGTGATCATCGTGACCGTGTAGGTCTGGCGCAAGCTCAATCCCTCCGAGCCCGGTCCATCGAGCGCCGTAATCGGCGGGATCCCCAGGAGGTTGCCGACGAAGCCGGTGAACACGCCGGGGCTGCGAATTTCGGTCTTGAAGCGGACCTGGAAGGTTACGTCCTCGACGCCGTCGAAGTTGTTATCGACCTTGAACTCGTACAGAATGCCCGGATCGAACGGGAAGTAGTTGGGGCCGTTCGAGGGCTCGAGAAAAGGGTCGACGTTGAGGATCATGACCACGCGATCCGGGTGTTCGGGACTTACAAACGTGAACCAGTCGGTGATATCGGCTTTCTGGTCGAGGGCGGTAATGGGCGCCTCTCGATGGCTGGCCGCAAACATGGCTGGTGGTTGGACTGCGAACGCAGCCGCCAATAAGGCAACCGCGGAACGCAGTCGTGTCGTTCTGAAATTCATTTGTGTTTTCCTCTCCTTGTGAAAAGTTGCTGCCCACCTGACCTTACGAAGCGATGGCCGCAAATGGATTTGAGGCCCTGGGTTTTCAAGTGTAAACAAGGCGGCTTCCAAGGCCGCCGCCCCCTGCTCCCTGCCACTCGATGGCGATTTTCAGCGATTCAGGCCTGATTCACTTGAACTCGACCTCGTTCCGCGTCAAACTGGACGGAAATGGGCATCAATCTCGGACTGGACATCGGCGCCATCAGTCTCAAGCTCGCTGCCCTCGGCAAGCCCGATGACCGGCCCATTTTGGAGACGCTCTGCGCCAGCCATCCCCAGTTCCGGCTGACGGAACTGGCGGATCGGCCCATGGTCCTTTCGGAATACCGGCGCATCGCGGGCAGCCCGATTCAATCCACCTACGACCTGCTGCAGGAATTCTACGAGGTCATCCCGGAAGACCGCGTCGAGGGTATCCGCGTCACTGGTTCGGGCAGCCGCACCATCGCCAAGGTGTTGGGTTTGTTTTTCGAAAACGAATTCAAGGCCATCGCCCGCATGATGGGCACGGTTTACCCGCAGGTCCGTACGGTGTTCGAGATTGGGGGCGAGAGTTCGAAGTACATCCGGCTGGACGGCGGCGCCATCGTAGACTATGACCGGTCCGGCGAATGCGCGGCCGGCACCGGCTCGTTCCTCGACCAGCAGGCGCTGCGCATGCAGTACTCAGTGGAGGACGTGGGACAGGTGGTCTGCACGGCCGGATGCGCGGCGCGCATCGCCGGCCGCTGCTCGGTGTTCGCCAAGAGCGACATGATCCACGCGCAGCAGAAGGGCTACTCGCCGGCCGAGATCCTGCGCGGGCTGTGCGATGCGGTGGCGCGCAATTTCAAAAGCTCGATCGTGAAAGGCCGGCCGGTGGAAGCGCCGGTGGCGTTGATCGGCGCGGTTTCGCAGAACGCCGGAGTCACGGGGGCGCTGCGGGAAGCCTTTTCGCTGGCAGGGAACGACCTGCTGGTACCCGAGCGGTACGCCTGGTGCGGCGCCATCGGGACCGCCATCCTGGAAGCCGAGGAGCCGCGCAAGCGCTCCATCCTGGAGATTCACCGGCTGCGACAGCACGATTCCGAAGAGACATTGCAGGATACCGAACCGCTCTCGAGCGAAAACGCGGTGCAGTTGCGCGACCGCGTGGGCGTCTATGTGCCGCCGCCCGATGGCGAGTTGATCCCGGCCTACCTGGGTCTGGATATCGGCTCGGTATCGACCAACGTGGTGGCGATCGATGAGTTCGGACGTGTAATTCACGACGTGTATCTCCGCACCGCGGGTAGGCCGATCGAGGCTGTGCAGCAGGGCCTGGGTGAGGTCGAGCGGCTGTGGGGCCGCAGGCTGCGGATTTGCGGCGCCGGCACCACCGGCTCCGGCCGAGAGCTGATCGCCGAGTTCGTGGGCGCCGACGTGGTTAACGACGAGATCACCGCGCACAAGACCGGCGCAGTCCACATCAGCAGCACCCTGGGAGGCGAGCCGGTCGATACCATCTTCGAAATCGGCGGACAGGATTCCAAGTTCATCTCGATTGAGAATGGCGTGGTAGTAGATTTCGCCATGAACGAAGCCTGCGCCGCGGGCACCGGCTCGTTCCTCGAAGAGCAGGCGGAGAAGCTAGGGATCAGCATCAAGGGCGAGTTCGCGAAGTTGGCTCTCGCGGCGCCCAATCCGACACGGCTTGGTGAGCGGTGCACGGTGTTCATGGAGCGCGACGTCACCGGCTGGCTGCACAAGGGCGAGACGGTGCCTAACCTGGTGGCCGGGCTGGCCTACTCGATCGCGCTCAATTATCTCAACCGCGTGGTGCGCGGCCGCAAGATCGGCAAGGTGATCTATTTCCAGGGCGGCACCGCGTACAACGATGCGGTGACCGCAGCCTTCGCCAGCCTGCTGGGCAAGAAGATCACGGTGCCGCCGTACAACGGCGTGATGGGCGCAATCGGCATGGCGCTGATCGCGCGGCAATGGCACCTGGCCACCGCAGGGGAAACGCGCTTCCGCGGATACGACCTTCACAAGCTTCAACTCGCAACGCGCGACTTCGTGTGCAAGGCTTGTTCCAACCTCTGCGACATGAAGGAATTCGTCATAGAGGGGCAGAAGAGCTACTGGGGAGACAAGTGTTCGGACAAGTTCCGGAAACCCTCTGCTACGGGAAGGAAGCCGGTGATCGAGGACCTGTTCGAGTACCGCGAACGATTGCTGGAACAAGCAGTCCGGACGAACGGCCGGAACGGGGGATCGGCGAAGGGAATCCGCGTGGGGTTACCGCGCGCGATGACGATGCTGGATCTGCTGCCGTTCTGGCGGCGTTACTTCGCGGAATTGGGCATCGAGACGGTGCTTTCCCCGGTGACCGATCCGCGGATTTCAGCGGCCGGGATCGAGATGGCGGTGGCGCAGCCGTGCTACCCGGTGCAGGTGGCGCACGGCCACGTGCAGGCGCTCGTGGATTCGGGCGTCGATTACATCCTCATCCCCAACATGACCGATGCGGAATCCTGCGGCAGCGCCAACGAAACGCACTACTGTCCGTGGAACCAGACGCTGCCGTGGGTGCTGCGCCTGGCGCCGCCCCTGGAGCCGCATCGTCACAAGTTCCTGATCCCTACACTGCATTTCCAACTGGGCCCCGCATACGTGAAGAAGGGGCTGGCCGAAACCATGCGTCGTATCGGCGTGTCGGCGCGCGCCAACGATCGCGCGGTGGATGCGGCGTACGGTGCGCAGCGGGAGTTTCAGGGCAAGTTGCTGGAGGCGGGCCGCCGGGCGCTGGCCAAGCTGGATGCCGCCGGGGAGCCGGGCCTGGTGCTGGCGGGGCGCGGGTACAACATTTACGATCGCGGCGTGAACTGCGACATCCCGCGTAAGCTGCGGCATCGCTACGGCGCCAACGTGATTCCCCTGGATTTCCTGGTGACCGGGCGCGAGCCGGTAGCCGACCTGCACCCCAACATGTTTTGGATTTCGGGCCGCAAGATACTGGAGGCTGCACGCGTGGCGGCCCGGCGTCCAAACCTGCACGTAGTCTACATCACCAACTTCAAGTGCGGGCCGGACTCGTACATCAAGCATTTTGCCCGTGAGGCCGCCGGTTCGCCGCTGCTGGTGCTGCAGTTTGACGGGCACGGGAACGACGCCGGCTACATGACGCGCTGCGAAGCTTATCTAGACAGCAAAGGAATTCTGCGATGCTACCAACCGCCGAACGAGCTGAACGCCGCCCGGCAGGCGAACATCCACTGAGCGGCAAACGCATCTACATTCCGCCCATGGCATATGGCAGCGCAAGGGCGTTCGCGTCGGCCTTTCGGGCGATTGGGCTGGAGGCCGAACCGACGCCTCCTTCCGACCATCGCACGCGCGAGTTAGGCGCGCGGTACACGTCGGGCGACGAATGCTATCCAGCCAAGGTGACGGTGGGCGATTTCATGAAAGTGCTGGAGCGGTCCGACACCGACCCTGAGCGCGTGGCCTTCTTCATGCCGACGGCCGAGGGACCATGCCGCTTCGGGCAGTACGCTCCGTACCTGCGGCACGTTCTGGACGCGAACGGATACGGCGAGGTCGAGATTCTGTCGCCTACGAGCCAGAACGCTTACGAGGGCCTCGGCAGCCTGGCCAAGCCTTTCGTGCGGACGGGGTGGCGCGCCCTGCTCTCGGCCGACCTGCTGCAAAAGCTGCTGCTGATGTACCGGCCGTACGAGGAGCAGCGCGGCGATACGGAGGCGGTGTACGAGGAATCGCTGGCGGATCTCTGCCAGACGCTGGAGCAGACGCCGGTCGAGCCAGGCGTGCAACTGCTGGCGCTGCGCGACTCTCTGGTGCGCAGCCGCGGCCGATTCCGCAGCCTGGCTACCCGAATGGACCAGCGGCTGCCCATGGTTGGCATTGTCGGCGAGATTTTCTGCCGGCTGAACACGTTCTCGAATGAGAACCTGGTGCGCTGCCTGGAAGCGTATGGCGCGGAAACGTGGCTCTCCGACATCGTGGAGTGGATCTGGTACACGAATTCGGAGCATTTCCGCAAGTTGAAGCTCACGGGCAGGATGTGGACGCTCGAAGCGCTGGGCGCCTGGGTGCGCAAGCGGGTGCAGCAGCACGATGAGCACGTATTGGTGGCGCCGTTTCAGGAAGATTTTGCGGGCCGGGAAGAGCCCGATATCTACGAGATTCTGGAAGGAGCGCGGCCCTATCTGCCCCGCGAGGGAGCTTTCGGAGAGATGGTGCTGAACGTGGGGAAGATCGTCTACCTGGCGAAGAAAGGGGCGGCGGGGATTATCGACATCAGCCCGTTTACCTGTATGAACGGGATTGTGTGCGAGGCGGTCTATCCGCGGCTCAGCCGGGACTTGGGCGGGATTCCGATCCGGAGCTTCTATTTCGATGGAACGCAGTCAGACCTGGACCGGGATTTGGGGGTTTATATGGAACTGGCTCGCGGGTACCAGAAGAAAAAGGCTAGTGCCGCGACCGGGTGGAAATGAGCTTCTGCAGAGGGCAGGATGTCATCCTGCGCGGCGGTTGCCAACCGCCGCGCGTGCCGATTGGCAATCGGCACGCGGCTTGGCAAGCCGCCCCACAGAGGACCTTTAGCGCTACAGTTTCTTGAAGAGCTTGTCAAAGGCGTCGCGGGCGTCATCCGGATTGCGCGGGGTGGGAGGCCCCATGGCGATGACAGGCGCGGCGGGCACGTTGGCGGTGCCTTCGCGGGCGACGGTCACGCGCGGGGAAAACAGAGTACATTCGTTCGCCTTGTCTTTTACGGGGATCCGCACGGAGATGGGCTTCAGGCACTGAAAACGCGTCGATGGCTCGAAGTGCGAGCACTGCTTGCAGCAGTGCAGCTCGGCGTTGCACTTGGGACAGTTGCCGGAAAAATCCACTCCGGGGGGTAGCGCTGTCGCGCAATTGAAACACCGGGCGGCGGCGACGTGCTGGACGAGGCGCGGCAGGCGGGGGCCGGTGACATCGATGGGCAGGCGCGGACCCTGGGGTTTGGGGGCATCCCCGCGGGGACCGCGGTTGTTGTCGCGGTCCGAGTCCATGTACCCGCGTTGTCTGTATTTACGATCGCTGTCCATGGGGAAATTTGCTCCGAAGTTGCGGCGTAGAACTCCTAAAACTCGTACACGAACTCTCAGCGCCTCAAGTACTTAAGACACCGATCAGTTCCCACGACGGCCGAGCGACAACCCATGGCTACGGCGGTCAGCGTGGGATTATCGGAGGGATTCCGCGGTTCCCGTGGCGCCAAGCGCTAACTAAGTCGGGACCCGCTTCAGCTTCAAACTCATATGTACCACGGATTGGCGCCGTTTGCACGCCTATCTTTTCGGCTTATCCTACAGAACTCCATTTCAGTAAGCTGCCGCACGGCCGGGTCAGCGGATCTTCAAAGTGGTTGGGGCTGACCCGGAGAGCATACCCGAGGCGGCCGGTTCGCTCAGGAACTATGTCCTTACCAAAGATAGCAACCGACCCATGTTGTTCCACCGCCGGAAGCACAACCACCTCGGTGTCACGGAGGTGGCCGTTGGAATCCACCCGGCCCATCACCATCTCGACGCGCACGTCGTCCGGGCTCAGACCGGCCAGCTCAATGGAAGCGCGCACCGGAACCGGGGCGCCGCTGGTGACCGCCAGCGCGGGCCCGCCGGCGCTGTCCACGAATCGCACGCGTTCCCAAACCTCGCGGATGCGGGAGTTCCAGCGGTTCTTTTCGCGAACCAGGTTGTAGTTGGCGTCGCGCTGGCGGAGGTGTTGCTGGTGGGCCGGCTCGTACAGTTCCGACATGTACTCCCGCACCATGCGCCGGCAGTCGTAGGCCGGGCTGATGTAGGTGAGCGACTGTTTGACGCGGCGCATCCACTCGCGCGGCGCGGTATCGCGGCGCTCGTAGAACATGGGGACGATTTCGTTTTCCAGAAGATAGTAGATGGCGCTGGCGTGCAGGGCGTCCTGGTCTTCGGAGTACGGCTCGCGTTCGCCGATGGCCCAGCCGCCGGATTTCTCGTAGGCCTCGTCAAACCAGCCGTCCAGAATGCTCAGGTTGAGCACGCCGTTGAGGGCCGCTTTCATGCCGCTCGTGCCGCAGGCCTCTTCGCCTCGGCGGGGATTGTTGAGCCAGAGATCCACGCCCTGCACCATTTCGCGGCCCACCTTCATGTCGTAGTCTTCGACGAAGACTAGGTGCTTCCACAGATCCGGATCGCGTGAAAGTTGGACCACCTCGCGGATGTAAGTCTTGCCCGGCTGGTCTTTGGGATGCGCCTTGCCGGCGATGACCACCTGCACCGGCATCTCCTTGTTAAGCAGAATGCGCTTGATGCGCTCGACATCGCGGAACAGGAGGGTGGCGCGTTTGTAAGTGGCGAAGCGGCGCGCAAAGCCGATGGTGAACGCGTTGGGATCGAGCACCTCCGCGGCGCGCCGCACTTCGGCGGCCGAGGCCTGGCGGCGTACGGCCGCGGCAGTCTGGCTCGCGCGCACGAAATTCACCAGCCGCCGCTTGCGCCGGCGATGAGCTTCGAGCAGTTCCTCGTCTGGGATCTCCTTGATCTGGTCCCAGATCGAGGTGTCGTTGAAGCGCTCGCGCCAGTCGGGTTGAAGGTATTGGTCGTAGAGCGTTCCCAGGTCGCCGTTGATCCAGCTGGGCAGGTGCACACCGTTGGTAATCGAAGTAATGGGAACTTCCCAGTGCGGCAACTGCGGCCACAGGTCGCGGAACATCTCCTGCGTGACCTCGCGGTGCAGGCGGCTGACGGCGTTGCGATAGGACGATGTATTGAGCGCCAGAACCGCCATGGAAAAATGTTCGTCGCGATTGAAGATGTCCCGCCGTCCCAGCGCCATCAACTGCTGGAAATCGATGCCGACCTCGTGGCAGTACTCCGAAAAATAGTGGTACATGAGGCCGGGGTCGAAGAGATCGATTCCGGCCGGGACGGGAGTGTGGGTGGTAAAGACGTTGCTGGCGCGCGCGGCTTCAAGCGCTTCCTCGAAACCCAGCCTCTCGCAACGCATGAACAAGCGGACCTGCTCGAGTGCCAGGAACGCCGAGTGGCCTTCGTTCATGTGAAAAACCGTGGGTTTGAGCCCCATGGCCTGGAGAGCCCGCATCCCGCCGATTCCCAGGACGATTTCCTGCCGGATCCGCGTGTCGATATCGCCGCCGTACAGCGAGTCGGTGATGTCGCGGTCCTGCGGCAGAACGTTGTCGGGGATATTGGTGTCGAGCAGGTAGAGCTTGATGCGGCCGACATCGATGCTCCACACCTGAAGGAAGACGTTGCCGGTGGGCAGCTTGACCGTGACCTTCAAGTCCTGCCCGTCGGCGTTCTTTACGGGTTTGAGTGGAAGGGTGTAGAAGTCGTTCATGGGGTAGCGTTCCTGCTGCCACCCGTCGGGATTGAGGAATTGCCGGAAATAGCCCTGCTGGTAGAGCAGGCCGAGCCCGATCAAGGGGTAATCCTGGTCGCTCGAAGACTTCAAATGGTCGCCGGAGAGAATGCCGAGACCGCCGGAATAAACCGGCAGGCACTCGGTGAGCCCATACTCCGCGGAGAAGTAAGCGATCAGCTTGCCGTCGGGCGGCAGCGGGCCCTTGCGGGTACGCATATCGTAGGTTTCGCAAGCGCTACGATAGAGCGACAAATAACGGGGATCGGCGCCGGCCTTTTCCAAGGTGGCCTGTGGGACACGGCCGAGCATCAGGATCGGGTTGTAGCCGCACTCCCGCCAGAGCGCCGCATCCAGACGGCGGAACAACGCGCGGACCCGCGGCTCCCAGCTCCAAAGCACGTTGGACGCCAGTTCGGCCATACGGGAAATGGAGTCGGGAAGTGCAGGCCTAACCAGAAACTCCCGAATGGGCTGAATGTTAAAGGGCATACCCAAGGAGCTACCTTCAAGATATCAGATCGGTGGAAACCGGCCACAGGCATAGAGTACCGAAGGTACCGGACTGCATCACACCGTGAGGATAGAGCGGTTAGCTGTTTACCCCGGTGACCACCATCTTCCAATCGAATCCACGCCAGGAGGGGGAAATACGTCAAAATAGGTGTACAGGCTTCATGCGTGTTGCGGGATTTCTGTTGCTTCTGACGGCGGGCACGGCCTTCGCCGGCGAGTATGTAATTCTTGCCAGCGGGCGGAGGATGCACGTCGATCGCCACGAGGTGGACGGCGCCCGGATCCGGCTGTATAACGGAACGGGTTATACCGAATTGGCTGCGGCCGACGTTCGCCGGTTCGAGGCGGACGATGAGGCGCCATCATCGATCGCGCCCTCGGTCCCTCTGCTTCCACCCTTGCCAATCCCTTCGCCCGGAGAATTAGCCGATGCCGCGGCGGATAAGTACGGCCTGCCGCGCACCCTGGTGCGCAGCGTCATGGCCGCCGAATCCGGCTTCCAGCAGCAGGCGATCTCCGCCAAGGGGGCGATCGGACTGATGCAGTTGATGCCGCAGACAGCGCAGGAATTGGGCGCCGACCCGCACGATCCGGCACAAAACGTGGACGCCGGGGTCCGGTACCTGCGCGACCTGCTGGCGAAGTACGACTGGGGACTGTGGCGCGCCCTGGCGGCGTATAATGCGGGCCCGGCGGCGGTGGATAGGTACAACGGTGTACCGCCGTACCGCGAGACCATCGATTACGTGCAGCGGATCGATGCGGCCAGGAAGGCCGCGCAGAAGGCGCCGGCGCCTGCAGGGCCATCGAACTGAGGCGGGCTTCTGCCTCTCCGCTGATGCCGGTGGCTAAAGCCCATTGGATCATTCCCGTTCGGCACGGCTGGAAGCCGTGCTCTGACACCATGCCAAGGCCACGTTTTCATCTTGCGGGTGAAGCGCGCTTCATCACAGGACTGAAACACGGCCAAGGCACAGGCTCTATTTGCTGGCTCTAAGCCGCGGAAATCCAAAGTGCGCCAGGCTGATTTCGGAATTCAGGCCGAGCCGGTGCCGATTGGCAATCGGCACGCGGCTTGCCAAGCCGCCCTATTGGCGGGGAATTTCGTAGCGCTTGATTTTTTCGTAAAGAGTCGAGCGGTCGATGCCTAGAATGGATGCGGATTCTTTGATGTTGCCGCTGGTCCGCTCGAGCGTCGCGACGATGAGCAGCTTTTCCATGTCCTGTAGAGACATGCCCGTGGGCGCCGACCACGCTTTTCCGGCCAGGCCGTTGAGGGCGAGAAAGGAAAAAGACTCTTCGCCCAAGACCTGGTTGCGGCACGTGACCATGGCCCGCTCGATGGCGTTCTCCAGCTCGCGCACATTTCCCGGCCAGTTGTAGTCCATCAGCACCTTGAGCGCGCCTTCGGGAATCTCGTGGATGTCTTTTCCCAGTTCGTGCGAAATACGTTCGACGAAGTGGCGCGCCAGCAACGGGATGTCCTCGCGCCGCTCGCGCAGCGGAGGGATGCGGATCTCGATCACGTTCAGCCGGTAGTAGAGGTCGTCCCGGAACCTGCCTTCGGAAACGGCCTGCTGGAGATTCCTGTTGGTGGCGGCGATCACGCGGACGTCGACGCGCACTTCCTCGGAACCGCCGACGCGGTAGAAGCTGCGATCCTGCAAGACTCGCAACAGGTCCACCTGGAGCTTGGGCGAGATGTCGCCGATTTCATCCAGGAAAATCGTTCCGCCGCCGGCCATTTCGAACTTGCCTTGCTTGCGCTCGCTGGCTCCGGTGAACGCGCCCTTTTCGTGGCCGAACAGTTCCGATTCCAGCAGGGTTTCGGCGAGTGCGGCGCAGGAAACGGCGACGAATGGCCTGGAGGCCCGCTCGCCGGAATTGTGAATAACCCGCGCCACCATCTCCTTGCCCGTTCCACTCTCGCCCTGGATGAGGACGGTGCTGCGCAGGCTGGAGACTTCGTGGCACAGCGCCA
>Ga0335081_10005046_pt1 | contig 20861 bp, 18 predicted proteins | sample Lox_Sample_35_FD_206713 | JGI IMG/M metagenome (GOLD analysis project Ga0335081, IMG submission 206713) | Soil microbial communities from Loxahatchee National Wildlife Refuge, Florida, United States - Lox_Sample_3.5 | ecosystem: Environmental > Terrestrial > Soil > Wetlands | place: USA... | reverse complement strand
TTCATGCTCGCGCACGACATCGAGCGGGCGGGAGTCGTGTTCGAGGACCCCAACGTGCGCGTGACGGCCGTCGAGAACTGCCACTACCACTTCGCACCGGGCACTCCCGGGGCCGCGCAGCACTCGTTTGCATACCGCTTCCAGACGCCGGACAAGGTGATCGTGTTCAGCGGCGACACCGGCGCGTGCGGTGAGGTGATCGCGGATTTCGCCCGGGGGGCCGACATCCTGGTGCACGAGGTCATCGATCTCGCGACGATCGAGCAGCGGCTGAATTCACCGGCGCCGGGTGCGGATGTCTCCGCGGGGCGCCTCGCGGGGCTGCTGCAGCACATGCGTGCCGACCATTCGACTGCCGAGGAGGTGGGTCGGGTTGCAGCGCGAGCCGGCGTGCGGCTGCTCGTGCTGTCGCATATCGTCGGCGCCGCGGGCGAGGCCGACGCGCGCTACCTCGAGGGCGTGCGCAAGAGCTATCGGGGCCGCGTCGTCGTCGGGCAGGACCTGATGCAGTTCTAGTCAGTTCGGAGCAACGGCCGTGGCGCGCACCGGCCGGCGGTCGAGCTCGGTGCCGAACACGCAGTCCCACAGCGACGTCGTGACTCCGTAGTTGCCGCCGCGGACCGCGTGGTGATGCTGCAGATGCCGGCGCGTCGCGTTGCCGAGGCGCGCAAAGATGGCGCGTGGACGGCGGTGGTGGATCGCGTGATGCATCAGGCCGTAGACGAAGAAGCCGAGCATCACTCCGGTCGAAGCGCCACTTGCCACGTTCGGCGAGGCGAGCCCCCACACCGGCAGGAACACTCCCGCCGCGACTGCCGCGAGGCTGAGCCACGTCGGCGTGCCGATGAAGGCCCTGGGTGAGACGTGATGACGCGCGTGCAGCGGGGCGAACACGCCGCGGCCGTGGAAGCCGAAGCGATGCAGCAGGTACTCGATGAGCGTCCAGACGGCGATGCCGGCCGTGAGCGCCGCCAGCCATTTGAGCTTGTCCACCCAATCGCCGGTCAGTGCGGCGATGATGGTCGTGAGTACGATCAGCGCTGCATACACCCCGAAGTCGGCGTAATAGCTGGTCTTGCTCAGTTGCATGTGTCACCGGCTCCTGCTGGCGGCGGGATCATCATACAAAATCAGCCGCTGGGACGATAGGCGCCGAGCACCGTACGCACGACCGCAGCAATTCGCATGCGTCCCGCGGGGTCGCGCAGATCTTTGGTGACCTCGAGCTGTGCGCCGCGCCCGCGGCGACTGCGGTTGCAGACGTTGAGAGGGTGCAGGCCGGGGTAGCGGTGGCCGGCGCCGAGCGCCGGCAGACCCGCGGCATTGAGCTCGCGGGCCAGCAGCACGCTGAGCTCGGTGTCGAGGCCGCCGATGAAGATCTGCGCCTCCCCGAGACAGCCGTGGACACCGAGGGTCACCGAGCTGCGCGCGGCGAGCGCGAGGCACACCGGATGATCAAAGTTGTGGCTCGTCACGTGCAGGTCGCGATTGCGGCCACGGCGCTTCAGTCCGTCGAACGTGAACAGGCTGTGCTCGGCGCCGGCGATCAGCGCCGCGAGCTCCGAGGTTCCGACTTCGATGCGGCCGCCGTGGGGAGCGACCACCAGCACCGCGGAGTCGGGGCGCGCGAGCGCCGTGACCCGGTAGTCGCGCTCGGCAACCTCATGCCGCGCAAGCTCCGTGAAAGAGGCGTACTTGTCGATCATTACCTCAGGGAGAATAGGGCAAAACATGCCGCCTTGAACCTGCACTCGGTATGATCTCAGGTGGCGATGGGCACACGATTCGCAGACAGCGTGGTGGTCGTGGCCGGCGGCACCGGCGCGCTGGGCAGTGCCGCGAGCCGCGCATTTCTCAACGAGGGTGCGCGGGTGATCGCGACGTACCGCACGCGCGCGGAGTTTGATGCGCTGGTGGCATCCGCCGGCGCGGCCGCGGCGCGCCTCGAGGGCCGCGCCGCGGACGTGACCGATGAGCGCGCGGCGCGCGAGTTGATCGATGCGCTGGTCGCGCAGCACGGGCGCATCGACGTGCTCATCAACACGGTGGGTGGCTACGTCGGAGCCGCGAAGCTGTGGGCGGGCGAGGCAGCCGACCTCGAGCGCATGCTCACGCTGAATCTGCGCTCAGGCCACGCGCTTGCGCGCACGGTCGTGCCGGTGATGCTGCGCCAGGGCCGCGGCTCGATCGTCAACGTCGCCGCGAAGGCGGCGATCGAGCACCGCGGCGGCGCGGCCGCCTACACCGCCTCCAAGGCCGCCGCGCTCGCACTGATGGATGCGCTCGCGGCCGAGCTCGCCGGCACGGGTGTGCGCGTGAACTCGCTCCTGCCGACGATCATCGATACGCAAGCCAACCGGCGCGCCATGCCGCACGCCGATTTCGCCAAGTGGGCCAAGCCCGAGGATATCGCCGGCGTGATGCTCATCCTGTGCACCGCGGAGGCGGGGCCCATCCACGGCGCGGCGATCGTGCTCTAAGGCTATCCCGGACTGCCGCCGCCGGCGCCGTGCGGGCGCCCACCGCCGAGCTGGGCAGGATACTTCGCGAAGATCGCATCGATGGCCGCCTTGATCTTCTTCTCCGCATCCGCGCCGCTCAATCCTGATACGTCCTGATCGACCGAGGCATGCCACAACGGTTGGCGGCTCTTCGCATCGTACAGGTCCACGGCGACGATGCCCTCCGAATACACGTACGGGTCCCAGCCCCAGGGATAGCCGCCTCCCCAGCCCCAGCCCCAGCCGTAGTAGACACCCTCGACCACGCGGCGCGAGCCAATGCCGTAGCCCACCAGGCAGTCCGCATTGCTCTCGGCGGGCTGCACGCCGCTCGTGGCCAGGTTGGCCGAGATCGCCGCTCGCAGGCGGCTCTCGTTCAAGGGGCTCGCGAGCGTGCTGCGCAGCGGACTGTTGCCGCGAAACGAGCCCGCCCAGGCGAACGTGCTGCAGTGTGCGCTCGCGATGAGCGCGGGGTTCACGTCCGACCGGACCCGCAGCGCGCACGCCGACACGGTCCAAAGCGCTGCGAAGCCCACGGCACAGCCGGCAATCAGCGACTTGTTCATGGTCACGACCTCGACCTCGATCGCTCGAGCAAACGCACGTCACCGCGCACGGTTGACGCGTCCGACCGTGAGTCTAGAACGCACCGCTCTGGAAGTCCTTAAAGGCCTGCTGCAACTCCTCGCGGGTGTTCATCACGAATGGGCCGTAGCGCGCGACCGGCTCCTTGAGCGCACGTCCCGCAACGAGAATCGCGCGTGCCGGTGCGCTCGCGGCGGCGCTGGCGGCTGCGACAGTGACCTCGGTGCCGGGGCCGAGCACCGCAAGCTCATGCGTGGCGAGGGTGCGGGCACTGGCCCCCGTGCCCACGAGGACCGCACCCTCGAACGCGTACACGAACGCGGTGTGCTCGGCCGGCAGCTCGAGAGCGAACTGAGCACCGGGCTCGAGCGTGAGATCGAGGTAGGTCGGGTCGGTGGCCGGCTGCGTGATCGGTCCGCGAGTCTCGCCGACGCGGCCGGCAATTACCTTGACATGCACGCCGGTGGCGGGATTGACCACCGGAATGCGCTCGGGGCCGAACTCCTGGTAGCGCGGCGCCGTCATCTTGGTCGCCGCCGGGAGGTTCAGCCACAGCTGGAAGCCGCGCATGCGGCCTTCCTGCTGCTCAGGCATCTCAGAATGCACGAGTCCCCGTCCGGCGGTCATCCACTGAACGCTGCCCGGGACGAGTACCCCCTCGTTGCCGTGGTTGTCCCGGTGACGCATGCGCCCATCGAGCATGTAGGTCACCGTCTCGAAGCCGCGGTGCGGGTGATCCGGGAAGCCCGCGATGTAGTCCTCGGGCCGGTCGGTTCCGAACTCATCGAGCAGCAGAAACGGGTCGAGCTCGGCGAGCTGCGGCTGGCCGATCACCCGTGTCAGGCGCACACCGGCTCCGTCGGAGGTGGGGGTGCCTCGCACGATGCGCTGTACCGAGCGCGCCGTGGCCGTGGCCGTGCGTGTCATGCGAACGCTCCTTCCGGGAATTGCAGGATCGCTAATCTAACGCCTGGAACGCAGCAAGAGAATCCGGCATATTCGGAACCCATTGTTCCGAAAATGGAGCCAATCGTTCCATGCACTCGCTCGATGACCTCTACTATTTCGCCAAGGTGGTCGAGCACGGTGGTTACGCTCGCGCCGGGCGCGCCTTGTCGATCCCCAAGTCACGCTTGTCCCGCCACCTCAGCGCTCTTGAATCCCGCCTCAACGTGCGGCTTGTGAATCGCTCGACACGTCGCTTCGTCGTGACCGAAGTGGGGCGCGAGGTGCACCGTCATGCGCTCGCCATGCTGGCGGAGGCCGACGCCGCCCTCGAGGCCGTGGAATTCGCGCGCGCCGAGCCGCGCGGGGTGCTGAAGGCGAGCTGCCCGGTCGCCCTCGCGCAGACGGCGCTGGCGATGGTGCTGCCGGATTTCCTTGCCCGCCATCCACTAGTGCGCGTGCAGCTGCACGTGACCAATCGTCGCGTCGATGTGCTCGACGAGGGCTTCGATGTGGCGCTGCGCGTGCGCACCCAGCCGACGGGCGAGGACGGCATCGTGATGCGCACCCTCCGGCAGGTCAACGAGTTCCTCGTCGCAAGCCCCGCCTACCTCGAGCGCACCGGTCGACTCGAGGCGCCCGCGCAGATCGCCGAGCGTGACACCCTCGGCTACGCGCCGGAAGCGGATCGGCAGACCTGGGAGCTCTCGGGCCCGGGCGGCGAGCGCGCCCGCATCGAGCTCGCACCGCGCGTGATCTGTCATGACTTTGTCGTGCTGCGCCGGGCGGTTCTCGCCGGCCTCGGCATCGCGCAGCTGCCCGACAGCGTGGTCCGCGACGACCTCGCGAGCGGCGCCCTGGAGCGGGTGCTGCCGCAGTGGAACACCCCGCAGGGCATTCTGCACCTCGTTTTTCCCACGCGGCGCGGGCTGCTGCCGGCCGTGCGCGCCTTCATCGACTTTCTCGCCGAGCGCATGCCCGCTCTGCTGTAGCGCGACCGCGTCAGCCCCTCGTCGATGATGGCCTCGCATTCGACCTCTGCGACGCCGCCCTCAGCGCCACGGCCGGATCTGCAGCTCGTGGCGGCCGTAGTCAATGATAAGAATGTCGAACACGCCGAGGGCGTCCATGCCGAGCAGGAGTGTCGGCTCGTTCGTGAGGCTCCAGTGCTCGAAGATACGCATGTCGCCGAAGGTCGCCTGCGCGTTGGTGATCTTGAGCTCACCGAGCACGATCGGCGGGATATCGATGAAGTCGCCGCGCTGGATATCGTCGGTCACGCCCTGGACTTCGGCGCGCGCGCCCCTCGTGTGCGGCCCGTGGTGCTGCAGCGCCTGGCGCAGCGCGAGGTTGCCGATCGACATCTGCGCGCCGGTGTCGATGATGACGTTGCAGGAGGCCTCGCCGATCATCCCCCGCACCATGAGCAGATTGCCGCGCGAGAACTCGAACGGGACGGTGAAGAAGCGGATGCCGGCCCGTTGGTTTCTCGATTGCGAGATCATGATCAGATCGTGCCGGAAGTCGATGTAGATGCGCTTGTCGAACAGTCCCTCGGATCCCAGCACGCCCTCGGCCCCGCCCAGCGCGTCGGTAACGATGGGCAGCATCGTGGCATCCATCTCCAGCTCGCCCACCGACAGCGTGTCGACGTGAATGCTCGGCACCGGCATCGATCCGGTCACGCCGCGCAGCAGCACCGACCGTGACCCCTCGAGCGAGATTCCGAGGCTGCTGGCGACCTGCTCGGTGATGCCCGAGTGGCTTGCGCCGGTGTCGAGTACCAGGCGGTAGGGCCCGCGGCCGTTGATCACCACGGGCGCCCAGATGCGGCCGATGCTGTCGCGCCGCGTGGGGGCGACGTAGCGCGGCTCGGTGGCGATCACCTGTACCTCATCGATATCGGGGGATTTCGACTCGGTGACGGGAGGCAGAGCGGGCCCGGGCGGGGGCTGTACCACGGCGCGAGCCGCGGCCGCGGCAAGCAGCAGGCCCGCCACTACCGCACAGTGGAATGAAAGGCCGCCGCAACGTTGGGTCGGAGTCATGCCTCGTCAGTGCTCGAAGCGGACGCGCGCCCGATGTTTTCCATTATGATCTGATCCTCACCGCAGCGCGAATATGAGGGGAAGTTCCATGAGCGGCACCACGTCCGGACGGCTCGATCGACGCGATTTCATGAGCAGCGCGATTGGAGTCGCAGCAGGGGTCGGGGCTGCCGGACTCGGCGCCGCGGCCGGCGCCGCCGCGCAGGCACCCCCCCAGGGTCCCGCCGGACGGCCGGCCGCCGGCCCGGGGATGCCACCGGCATTGCGCAACGATGCCCCGGGCACCGGGCCGAGCCTGTTCCGGCTCGAGTGCGACGTGGCCGACTGCGAGGTCGAGGGCAAGATCCCGGCGGATCTCACCGGCGCCTTCTACCGCGTCGGCCCGGACTCACAGTACCCGCTGCGGCCGCGGAACATTCCCTTCGACGGCGAAGGGCACGTGAGCATGTTCCACTTCGAGGACGGTCGGGTGAGCTTCCGCAGCCGCTTCGCCCGTACGCAGCGCTACAAGGCGCAGGCACAGGCGCACCGGCTGCTGTTCCCGATGTACCGCAATCCGATGATGGACGATCCGAGCGTCAAGGGTCTGAGCCGCAGTACCGCCAACACGCACATCATCTATCACAAGGGGCTGCTGCTCGCGCTCAAGGAGGACAGCCCGCCGGTCGCGATGAACCCGCTCACCCTGGAGACCGTGGACGATTACTACACCTTCGGCGGCCAGCTCGAGAGCAAGACCTTCACGGCGCATCCGAAGATCGATTCCGAGACGGGCAACATGGTCGCCTTCGGCTACGAGGCCAAGGGCTTCGCCACCGACGATGTGAATGTGTTCGAGTACACGCCCGATGGCAGGCGCGTGTGGAGCGCGTGGATCAAGGTGCCCTACATCGGCATGCTGCATGACTTCGCCGTGACGCAGAAGCACGTGATCTTCTACGTGATTCCGCTCGCGATCGACATGGAGCAGATGAAGTCCGGCGGCATTCACTGGTCGTGGGACCGCAGCAAGGGGACGTACTTCGGCGTCCTGCGCCGCGGCGGCGACGGCAAGGATCTGCGCTGGTTCAAGGGGCCGGAGCGCAGTGCGACCCACGTGATGGGCGCCTTCGACGACGGCACGCGCGTGATCGTCGACGTCGAGATGTCGGCCTTCAATCCCTTTCCGTTCATGCCTTTCAGGGACGGTACGCAGTGGAACCCGATTCAAGGCGCGAGCCACATCACACGCCTGTCGGTCGACCTCGCCAACAAGAGCATCAGCGACTACCAGATGGAGGTGCTCTATCCGCATCACGTCGGGGCGCTGCCGCGTCAGGACGACCGCTATCACACCGTGCCGTACCGTATCGGGTTCCTGCCGTGCCCGGATCCGGAACCGGGCAACGCCTCCTGGCGACCGAGCGCCTGCTACGCGCGCTTCGATCACCAGACGCGCGCCACGCAGCTGTATCGCTCCGAGGAGGGTACGACGCTTGCGGAGGCGTGCTTTGCGCCGCGCAGCGCCCACGCTCCGGAGGGCTCGGGCTATTTGATGGGCGTCGCGACGCGCACCAAGGTGGGTGGACGCTCGGATCTGGTGATTCTGGATGCCGAGCATCTCGATCAGGGGCCCATCGCCACCGTGAGGCTGCCGACGCGCGTCGTGGGGCAGATTCACGGTCTGTGGGTGCCGCAGGAGAAGCTCGCCAGCGTCAAGACCTGAGGCTCGCATCCGTACCGCTCCCCATGCGCAGCGTCCGCCGGTATGGCTCATCGTCGCCTGCCTTGCGGCCGTGTACGTCATCTGGGGCACCACCTACTTCGGCATCAAGGTAGCGATCGAGGAGCTGCCGCCCTTCGAGCTGGTGAGCACGCGGTTCCTGGCCGCGGGCGGCGCGTTGCTCGCGTGGCACAGGCTCGCCGGGCAGCCCTGGCCGACCCCGCGACAGTGGCTGGGCGCGGCGACGCTCGGCTTCCTGCTGCTGGTCATGGGCAACGGCGCGGCCTCGGTCGCCGAGCACTGGGTGAGCTCGGGGGCGACGGTGGCGCTCATCAGCATCATGCCGCTCGCGACGGCGCTGTGGTCCGGGGTGTTCGGCCAGTGGCCGCGGCGCCTGGAATGGGGAGCGATTGCCCTCGGGGGACTCGGGGCGCTGCTCATGATCATGGGTCGGGATCTGCAGGCGAGCCTCGCCGGCACGCTCATTCTGCTGGTCGGTACCACGAGCTGGTCGTTCGGCACGGTCATCGCGCCGCGCCTCACGCTGCCGCACGGCGCGCTCGGCTTCGGCGCGGAGATGCTCGCAGCCGGGGTGATGGGACTTGCACTGAGCGCGCTGACCGGGGAGCACTGGGTTGTGCCGCACGCGCCCCGGGTGTGGTGGGCGTGGGCCTATCTGGTCGTGTTCGGATCGTTGATCGCGTTCTCCGCCTACCACTATCTGGTCGTGCGCGTGTCGCCGACGCTGGCGGCGACCTACGCCTACGTGAACCCGCCCGTCGGTCTGATCGTGGGCTGGTGGCTCGGCAACGAGTCCTTCTCACCCCATCTGCTGCTCGGTCTGCCGATCGTGCTCGCCTCCGTGGCCCTGCAGGGCTGGATCCATACGCGCACGAGCGGCACAGCCGAGTACCGTTCCCAAGCCCTAAGCGAGGTATACGACCGTGAGTGACGACAAAGCGAGATTTGCGGCGGGACTCAGGATCCGTCACGAGATGTTCGGGCGTGCCGGTGCCGAGGATCGCTGGGAGGCGGCCACGGACTTCAACCGGCCGTTCGAGGAATTTGTCTCGCGCCACTGCTTCGGTGAGACCTGGTCACGGCCCGGACTCGATCGCAAGACGCGCAGCATGCTGACGCTTGCCGTGCTGACGGCGCTGGTGCGGCCGAACCAGCTGCGCAACCACGTGCGCGGCGCGCTCGCCAACGGGGTGACGCCCGATGAGATCCGCGAGGTGCTGATGCACGTGGTGGACTACGCGGGCATTCCCGCAGGCGTAGAGGCGTTCAGCGCGGCCGGCGAGGTGCTGGCCGAGCGGCGCTGATCGAACCAAAACAAGGGGGACGACGTGAAGATCATCCACGCTTTCGGTATTTTTCTGGCGGGCCTGCTCCTCGGTGCCGTGGCGGCGCGTGCACCCGTGCCCGGGATCGCAAGCGCGCGCGCGGCAGACTCCGATGCACGCGAGATGCGACTGCGCGGACTCGAGGATCACATCGAGATCGAGCGGCTGCTCATGCAGTATGGGGCCGCGCTCGACAGCCGCGACTTCGATGCCTACTCGCAGCTGTTCGCCTCGAGCGGCATCTGGCAGGGCGGTCTTGGCAGCTTTCAGGGACCCGAGGCGATCAAGGCCGGCATGCTGAAGGCGTTCGGCGCGCCGGGTGCACCGCCCCCCACCGGAACCTTCCACCTGCTCACCAATCCGATCATCGAGGTGCAGGGGGATCACGCCACGGCGGCCTCCCGCTGGACTTTCTGGCGGATGATCGACGGCAAACCCGTGGTGCAGCTCGCCGGCCGCTACGATGACACGCTGATCCGCGAGAAGGGCCGCTGGAAGTTCCTGAAGCGCGTCGCCTCGTAGTGTCGGATCGCGCGCCCATCGACGTGACGCGGCTTATCGACGCGGGCCGCTTCATCGGCCTGCCGCTCGCGATCACCGCGGTGGCGTTCGGCGTGATGAGCGTCGACGGCTTCGACATTCAGGCGATGGCGTTCGCGGCGCCGGCGCTCGCATCGCAATGGGGGATCAAGCGCGAGCTGCTCGGCCCCGTGCTCGCGGCGAGCATCGCGGGCATGGGCATCGGATCGGTGCTGCTCGGCTGGCTCGCCGATCGCCTCGGACGCAAGCTCGCCTTTTGCCTGTGCTTCGCCACGCAGGCGCTCGGCTCGCTGTTGTGCATCGGCGCCGGGAGCCTGTCCGCGCTGTTCGTGTTCCGGTTCATCGTCGGCTTGGGGCTCGGCGGGGCCGCGCCCCTTGCCGCCGCCCTGGTGGCTGAGTGGACCCCGCAGCGGGTGCGTGCCGCAGCGGTCGCGATTGCGATCGTCGCGGTGCCGCTCGGCGGCATGCTGGGCGCCTCACTCGCGCAGGCGCTGATTCCGGATCACGGCTGGCGTGCGGTGTTCGTTGCCGGCGCGCTGCTGTCGGGCGTGTGTCTGGCCGTTGCCGCGGCGCTGCTGCCGGAGTCGCCCAAGTATCTCGCCCGTCGCCCGCAGCAGCACCCGCGGCTCGCGCGTCTATTGAACCGCCTGATCGGTGAGGCGCGCTTCACCGCCGCCGATCGTTTCGTGATCGACGATGATACGCGCAGCCGCGAATCCGAGCTCCTCCAGCTCCTGCGCTCACCCTACCTCGGTACGACACTGCTGTTGTGGGCGGCGTTCTCCTGTAACACGCTCGCCCTGTACGCATTCGTGAACTGGCTGCCGACGGTGCTGTCATCGGCAGGTGCCTCGCTCGGTGCGGCGCTCAACGGCTCGTTCGCCTTCAATGCCGGCGGGATCGTCGGTGCGGTGAGCAGCGCTTCGGTGCTGGCGCGCTACGGCTCGCGGCGCGTCGGGGTCACCGTGGCGCTGCTGGGCGCAGCCGCAGTGCTGCTCATCGGAGTGGGTCTCGGGCAGCCGGCACGGGCCGGCGGTACCGGCGCCGCGGTGCTCGCGCTGGTGATCGCCTCCGGTGCCTGTCTGCACGGCATGCAGGCGTTCCTCTACGCAGTCGGCGCACATTCCTATCCGACACCGATCCGCGCCTCCGGCGTCGGCAGCGCCTCGGCAGTGGCCCGCGTCGGCGGCGTGCTGAGCTCGGCGGTGGGCAGCGCGTTCTTCGCGCTGGGGCTCTCGGTCGGCCAGTTCTTCTACATCCTGGCCGGCGTTATCGTGCTGACCGCGGTCAGCTTCGCGTGCCTGCGTACGCACATACCCGGAAGGCTCAGCCTGCCCGAACGCAGCGATGCGCCTCGCCTGTAGATCGGAAGCAGATGCCGGTGGGACTTGCCGCGCAGGCGCGCTGAAGAGCACGATGCTCTGAGGTATCGCCGCTCGCACAGCAACCATGACCAAGATCAGTCGCCGCTCTTGAAGCTGCCGCTCCTCTCGCAGCTGCGATCGTTCGGCGTCCCCACTCACCTGGACGACCGTGAAGCAGAGCGCGCCCGGGTGTTGCAGGGCCTCGTGGCGATGGTGCTTGCCGTCGGCGCGGCGGCATCGCTCCTCGCGCTCATCATCCTGCCGCAGCACGCGCTGCGCTGGCTCGGCAGCATCGCGACGCTCACCGCTCTGGGGCTGGCCGTCCTCAGCGCCAGCCGTGCGGGCTACGTGCGCGCGGCGAGCATCGTTCTGATCGTCGGCATGAGCGTGTCGGCCGGGCTGTTCTCGATGGGCGAGGGAGGCTTCAGGTCGCCGCCCGCGTACGGCGGCCTGCTCGTCATCGTGCTGTTCGCCGGCATCCTGCTTGGGGAGTCGGCGGCGCTCGTGACCGCAGTGCTGCTGGAGCTGGCGGGTCTTGCGCTGGTGCAGCTCGAGGCTGCGGGCCGCCTGCCCACCTCGCCCCAGCTGAGCCCGCTGCGCTGGTGGTTCTCGAGCGTGCTGTACGTGGGCCTCGCCCTGGGCGTCACGCGCATGGCGATCCGCTCGCTTGGCAGCGCGATGGCGCAGGGGCGCCGGCAGCTCCTCGAGCGCATCCGCACTGAGCAGGCGCTGCGTGACAGCGAGACGCGCCTGCGGGCGCTGTCGGAGGCCACGTTCGAGGGCATCGTGCTCGGCGAGCGCGGCCGGTTCGTCGACCTCAATGACCAGCTGGCGCAGATGCTCGGCACCACGCGTAGTGCGCTGCTCGGCACGCCGATCCTCGACACCATCGCGCCGCGCTCGCGCGAATCGGTGCGGCAGGCGATCGAAGCGAACTCCGCCGGCTATTTCGCTCATTTCGCGCGCAGGGCCGACGGCACGGAATTCCCCGTCGAGGTCCGCGTACGCAACATGCTGGTTGGGGGCCGCGAGATGCGGGCCGCCGTGGTGCGGGATCAGACGTTGCAGACCCAGGCGGAGCTCGCCCTGCGCGAGAGCGCCGAGCGCATCCGCAGCCTGGGCGATAATCTGCCGAGCGGGGCGATCTACGAGGTGATGCGCGATGACGATGGCTGGCACTTCAGCTACATCAGCGCGGGCATCGAGCGGCTGGTGGGCATCTCAGCAGAGGCGCTGAAGCAGGATGCCACGCTGTTCGAGAACGGTATGTCGGATGCCGACCGTGCACTGCTCATCGCCAGGCGCGAGGAGGCCTATCGCACCGTGCAGCCGATGGAGTTCGAGTGCCGCTGGCGCATGCCGGACGGCGAGGAGCGGTGGATGCACATACGCTCCGCGCCGCGAAGCCTGGCCGATGGCCGCACGGTATGGGACGGTATCGTGATCGACTTGACGGAGCTCAAGCGCGTGCAGATTGCGCTGGAGGACGCGCGCACCTTCCTGCAGGAAGTGGTGGATCAATCCCCCGGCATGATCTTCGTCAAGGACGAGGCCGGTCGCATCGTCTTCGCGAACCGCTACGCTGCCGAGTATTACCGGATCACACCGGAGCAGCTGATCGCCCAGGCGACGGCGGACGTCCACGCCGAGCCGGCGGAGGCCGCGCAATTCAGCAGCGATGATCAGGAGGTCATTCGCACGCGCACGAAGGTCGTGCGGGACGAGGTGAATACCGCGCCGGACGGGCAGAAGCATTGGTTTCACACGGTGAAAGTCCCGCTGATACGCCGCGACGGCCGCGTGGACGTGCTCGGCATTGCCACCGACATCACCGAGCGACGGCGCGCCGAGGAGCAGCGGCTGCAGCTGCAGCTGCAGGTGCAACAGGCGCAGAAGCTCGAGGGCATCGGTGTCCTCGCCGGCGGCGTTGCTCACGATTTCAACAATATTCTCGGCGCAATCCTCGGCAACATCGAGCTCGCGGAGGCGACGGCAGAGCCCGATCACCTCGCGCGCGAGAGTCTGGCCGAGATCCGCAGAGCGAGCCTGCGTGCCCGCGAGCTCGTGCAGCAGATCCTGACGTTCAGCCGACAGCACCCGCCGGAGCGGCACCCGATTCAGCTGCGTGAGGTCGTAGAGGAGTCCGTACGGCTGTTGCGCTCCAGCCTGCCGGCAGGCGTCGAGCTTGTGACCCGCTTCGGCGGCGAGGAGCCGTGCGTGCTGGCCGACCGCATTCAGATTAGCCAGGTGATCATGAACCTGGGGACCAACGCGTGGCAGGCGCTTCCCGGGGGTACGGGGCGAATCGAGATCGGCCTCGGAGTGAGCACGGTGGATGTCGGCATAGGGGCGGGGAACGACGAGCTGGGGCCGGGTTCCTACGCGCGGCTGACGGTGGCTGATAACGGCGTGGGCATGGATGCACAGACGCTGGCGCGCATCTTCGATCCCTTCTTCACCACCAAGGCTCCCGGCGAGGGCACTGGATTGGGACTGTCGGTGGTGCACGGCATCATGAAGACGCACGGCGGCGCCATTGTGGCCTCGAGCAGGCCGGGCGAGGGCAGCCTCTTTGAATTGTACTTCCCGATCGTTCCTGCTGCCGCGACGCTGGCAGGCGCGTCTGCCGTGGCGATGCCGGCCGGGAGCGGGCAGCGCGTGCTGTATCTGGATGACGAGGTCGCTTTGGTGGAAGTGGAGGCGCGTCTGCTGGAGCGCCACGGTTACGTCGTGCGAGGATTCGCGCGAGTGGACGAGGCGCTCGCGGTACTCCGATCGGATCCCGAGGGATTCGACCTCGTGATCACCGATCTCAATATGCCAGGCATGTCGGGCCTGGAGGTGGCGGTCGAGGTGGCGCGGCTGCGAGCCGATCTGCCGATAGTGCTGTCGTCGGGGTATGTCACCGACGATCTGAGCAACCGGGCCCTGGCACTTGGCATACGCGCCGTCGTGCGCAAGCCCCACACGACTTTAGAGCTCCTGCAAGCCCTTCACAACGCGCTGAGCGATCCCGTTGCGCCGGACACGGCGCCCGCGCAGCGCGCCGGCCCCGTCCCCTGATAAGCGCCTCAGCCGGCCCGCAATGCGCGCTGCACCTCGGCAATGAAGTCGCAATGCGCCGCGGCGCTCGCGAGTCCCTTGCCCATCGTGTCGACCGCGACGTGGGTGTAGCCGGCTGCGCGGCATGCCGCGACGTGCGCGGCGATCTCCCGCGCCGAGGCGAGGGTGCGGCCGAGGACGATTTCCTTGCCAAAGCCCTCGCGCGGGCGCCCGGCCTCGCGCAGGTGGTGCTCGATGCGCTCCCAGCCCTCCGCGGCACGCTCCTCGCTGCCGACGAAGATGAAGCCGTCCCCGAGCCGCGCCGCGCGCCGGTAGGCGGCCTCCGAGAAGCCGCCGACCCAAAGCGGAATGCGCCGTGTCGGACGAGGGTTGAGCGCTGCTCGATCGATGCGGTCGAATTCGCCCTGGAAGCTCACGAGCGGCTCGGACCAGAGGCGGCGCAGCAGCACGAGCTGCTCGTCCGCACGCCGTCCGCGGGTCTTGAAGCTCTGGCCGAGAGCCTCGTACTCGACGTAATTCCAGCCGATCCCGATCCCCAAGCGCAGCCGGCCACCGCAGAGCAGATCCAGATCCGCCGCCTGGCGTGCGACCAGCACCGTCTGGCGCTGCGGCAGGATGAGGACTCCGGTGACGAGCTCCATGCGGTGCGTAAGCGCAGCGACGTGAGCGAACATCACCAGCGGATCGTGGAAGGGGTGCTGCTCGGTGTACGGTCCGGTGAGCTTGGGCTCGCGATCGTGGGTCGCGCCGAGCACATGGTCGAACGCGAGCAGGTAGTCATAGCCGAGCGCCTCGACGGTCGTGCCGATCAGGCGCACCGCCTCGGGGTCACCGCGCAGCTCGGTTTGCGGATAGACGACACCGATCTTCATGGTGCGCGAGCTTAACCCACCGGCAGCCACACGGTGACCAGTGCGCCCCCGCCGGGGCGGTTGGCAAGGCTCAGGCGCCCGCCGTGCGCCTCCACGATCTCACGGCACAGTGTGAGCCCCAGGCCGGTGCCGGATTGCTTGGTCGAGAAGAACGGCAGTAGGGCATCGCGCAGTGCGTCCTCGGCAAACCCCGCGCCCCGGTCGCCGACCTCGATCGTGAATCCGGCCGCCTGCTCGCGCACGCTCACGGCGATCTCCTCGGCGGGGGAGCCGGATTCCGCCGCGTTCTTGAGCAGATTGATCAGAACCTGCTCCATCTGACTCGCATCGAGCGTCGCGGGTCTCGAGGGCAGGGGTCCGGTGATCCGCAAGGCGGTCGTGCCCTCCAGGCGCGCGAACAGGACGCTCCATTCACAGCTCATCCGCCGCGGCTGCGGCAGCTTTGCAAAGCGCGCGTAGCCCTCAATGAAGGAGGCGAGATGCGTGGCGCGCTCGCTGATCGTCGTGAAGATCCGCTCGAGCTGTGTCGGGTCGGGCGGGGCAGCGAGGCCGCGGCCGGAATGTGCGAGCGAGGAGATGGGCGCGAGCGAGTTGTTGAGCTCATGGGCGATCACGCGGATCACCTTCTTCCAGATGGCGACCTCCTGTGCCGCGAGCTCGCGCGTCAACTGCTTCAGCAGCACCAGGTGGTGCGGCTGTGCGTTGAGGAGGAAGTGCCGCTGCGACAGGGAGTACACCTGCTGCTCCCCGCTCACCTGCATCGTGAAGAGCGCGTCGCTCGAGCTCTTCAGCGCCTCGCGCAGCGCCGCAGGTCCCTCGGCCAGCAGCTCGGCGAGATCGCAGCCCTCGAGCTTGCGCCCGCTGCGCAGCAGCTGCCGCGCAGCGAGGTTGCTGTAGACGATCCGGCCCGAGGACTGCGTGAGCACCAGGGCGAGCGGGCTCGTCTGAATCACGGTGTCCAGCAGCAGCTCACGCTGATACAGGTCCAGGCGCTCGCGCCGCAGCAGCGCCCCGAGAGAGTTGTAGGCTCCGACGAGCCGGCCGAGCTCGTCCTCGTGGTGGTAGCCGACGCTCACGCTCAAGTCGCGGTCGCGCAGGCTCACGATGCCGTCATGGACCGCCTGCAGCACACGCGACCAGGGACGGGTCACGGTGCGCGCGGCGTAGAGCGCGAGGGGCAACGCGATCAGCACGGCCAGCAGCGTGGCCGAGAGCACCGGCAGCCAGCGCGTCGCAAGCCCCGCGCATGCCGCGGCGATCGCCGCGATGAGGACGCAGGCCGCGGCCGTCCTGCCGGCCAGGGATCGCCGAGTCATCAGATGCGAGTCTCGTCCAACGTCTTCAGTCCGAGCTTCTCCATGCGCCGGTACAAGGCCTGACGCGACAGACCGAGCTCGCGTGCCGCATGGGCGATGACCCCGTGCGCTCGCTCCAGGGCCTCGCTGATCACCGTACGCTCGAGCGGGGCCTCCTCGTGCGGCGCGGTCGCGGCCGGCAGGCGCAGCGCCTCTGCGCCGATCAGGGGTTGACCCGAGAGCAGGCAGGCGCGGCGAATCACATTCTGCAGCTCGCGGACGTTGCCGGGCCAGTCGTGCCGCAGCAGCGCCTGCTGGGCGTCGGCCGCGAGCTCGTAGCCTGGGGCGAGAAAATGTCGCGCGAGCGGCAGGATGTCCTCGCGCCGGTCGGCGAGCTCGGGGACCTCGAGCTCGATCACGTTGAGGCGGTAGAACAGGTCCTCGCGAAAGCCTCCCTCGCGGACCGCCTGGCGCAAATTGGCGTTGGTGGCGGCGATCACACGCACCCGAGTGCGCCGGGTCTGGTTCGACCCCAGCCGCTCGTATTCCCCGGACTGAAGCACGCGCAGCAGCTTCGCCTGTCCGGGGGCGGACAGGTTGGCGAGCTCGTCGAGGAACAAAGTACCGCCATGTGCCGCCTCGAAGCGTCCGACGCGCGCCCGGGCCCCCGTGAAGGCACCGGCCTCGGTGCCGAAGAGCTCCGCCTCGATCAGCTCATCCGGAAGCGCGCCCAGATTGACCTTCAGGTACGGGCGATCACGCACGGCGGAGTTGGCCTGGAGGATGTCGGCGAGCACCTCCTTGCCGGAGCCGTTGGGACCGGTAATGAGGACCGGGACGTCCGCGTGCGCCACCTGCGTCGCCATCGAGACGAGGGTGTGCATTGCCTCGGATTCGTACACGATGCCGCACAGCTGGAAGTCGCGTCCGAGGGCCGCGCGTGCCGCATGCCGCTGCTCCCGCAGCGCCTTCGCCTCGGCACGCGCCGAGCTCAGATCGAGCAGGTTGCGCACGGTGGTCACCACCCGCGCATCGTCCCAGGGCTTGCCCATGTAGTCGGCCGCGCCCGCCTTGACGAGCTCTACTGCCGTCTCGAGCTGCGTCCAGGCGGTGAGCAGAATGATGGGCAGCTCCGGAGCGCGCGCCCGGACTTCGCGGAACAGCGCCACGCCCTCATCGCCGCGCGTTGCGCCACGACTGAAGTTCATGTCCTGGATGAGCAGATCGGGATGCTCGCGCGCCAATCGCTCGAGGCCCTCGGCCGGGCCCGCGGCGCCGATCACGCGCGCCCCATGCATCGACAGCAGCACATCGAAGGCCGTGCGCACGGCCTCGCTGTCGTCGATGACCAGTATGGTTCTGCCGGAGACCACGGAAGGCTGGGCGCGGTCGCTCATGGAGCGATGCTAGCAGTCTCCTAGACCGTCCGCGTCGCGACCGAGGGCGACACCGAGGACGCGCGTCGTGCCGGCTGCCATGCGGCGAGCTGGCCGATCGTCCACAGCACGAGCACTCCACCGACGAGGTAATACAGATCGAGGCGGGGCAGCTCCAGGCGCTCAGACAGCCAGTAGCCCACGGCAAGGGCCAGCAGGCAGCCCGCCACGATGCCGCCGCTCGTGATGAGCCCGTTCTCGATCATGAAGTAGCTCACGATGTCGGCGCGCCGCGCGCCGACCGCGCGGCGCGTGCCGATCTGCTTGGTGCGGGTGTTTACGTTGAAGGTCGCGAGTCCGAAGATGCTGATGCAGGTGATGAGCAGGACCAGTAGTGTCATCGCGACCAGGAAGATCGCGAGATTGCGGTCGTCGCGGTAGAACACCGCCTTCAAGTGCTCGAGCGAGGTGACCCAGTTGATGACCCGGTCCGGGTTGGAGGTGGACAGGTGCTGCTCGACGATGCGCATGACCGCGTCGCGCTCGCCGGGCCGAGCGCGCACCAGCAGGCCCGTGCCGCCGAAGGTCTGTGGCAGCGGCACCAGCATCACCGCGTAGGGAAAGTATCTCGCGAACCAGGCCGGTGAGATGACATCGTTCATGATGCCTATGATCGTCGCGGCGTGCTGCTGTTGATCGTACACGATCTTGCCCAGGGCGCTTTGCCCCGGGAACAGGATCGCAGCGGCCGACTGCGACACGATGACCTCGTGTGGGAAGTCCTTCATCTGCAGCCAGCCGTTGATGGGCGGCAGGATGTCCTCGGCACGGAAGTTGCGGCCGGCAATCAAATGCGCGCCGAGCGCATTGAGCCCATGCTCATCGGTCATGTACATGCTGATGTAGTGCCCCGGGCCCTTGAAGTTGGGATCGGCGGACAGGACACCCGAGGTGTTGGAGTCTCCTAGGGGGACCGTGGCTCCCGGGGCCGCATCGACGACACCCGGGAGGCTCCGCAGGTAGGCGAGGTCCTCGCGCAGGGCGGTTATCGCGTTGAACCGCGGTGTGAACCCGCTGCCCGACACCTGAAACAGATTCGGCTCATCAACGCCCGTCGGACGATCCATCTTCTCGATGCGCTGATAGACGATGTGGACCGCGTTGACGAGCACCGCGAGCGTGATGGCGGTCTGCACGGCGACGAGCAGCGCGCCGGCGCGGTTGCGCAGGAGCGCCGAGAGGGTGGGGCGAATGGCAAGGCTCATGCTCAGCTCCTTCGGAAGGTCGCAGACGCGCTCACTGATTCTTCAGATACACCGTCGGGGGCAGCCGGCCGACGCGCCATGCCGGGTAGATGCCGGCCGCTGCAGCACACACTAATGCGAGGGCGAGTGTTGCGATCACGCTCGAGAGATCGAAATGCGTGAGCTCCTGGTAGCCACCCGGCACCGGTCCCGCATACAACGCGCGCACGCCGTGCAGTCCGAGCACCGCCAGCGCAAGCCCCACCAGCGCGCCCAAGCCCGCGATCAGGCTGACCTCGACCAGGTGCTGCAGCATGATTTGCCGGCGGCTCGCGCCCAGCGCCCGCCGCACCCCCATGAGCGATGCGCGCCCGAGAAACTTCGCGAGCAGGATCACGACGGTGTTGATGAGCGCGATCCCGAGGAAGGCGAATGCGACGGCAAGCAGCATGCGGTCGTCGCTGCGCACGACGTCGTTGTCGTCGAGCCATTGCGAGACGGTGGTGAGGCGGTTGTTGCGTGGGCGCAGGAAGCGCCCCGCCTGGCGTTGCTGCTGCCAGTATGCATCGATGTAGGACTGCATGCGCTGCCGGGCCCGCGCCCCCGGGAGCTCGACCCACATCTGTAGCCAGGTGCAGTCGGAGTTGAGGAGGTTGCGCGCATTGCCGGTCTCCGGCGGCTTCCAGCACTCGGTGTCGCCGGAATTGCCGAGATCGGTCTGAATGCCCCAGCCGAAGGGCAGGTACGCGGCCTCTGGCGCGTCGAAGGGATCCTGGTTGAGGTCGTAGAACTTCGGCAGCGGAAACCAGTGATCGATGACCCCGACGATCCGGAAGGGCACATCGTTGAAGCGCACGGTGCGTCCGACGCTGTTCGCGCCGCCGAACAGCTTCTCGTTGAGCGCGCGGCTCAGCACGATGACCGGTGAGGTCTCATCCGCCGGCCGCCACACGCCGCCGAACAGGAACGGCACGTCGAACATCGAGAAGAAATCCGGCATCGTGACCCGCACGAGGTGAGGCAGCGGGGCCTGGTGAGGACCCGGCAGCTGAAATACACCGCCCGCGCGGTACATGACGACGTGCCGCTGCGGGATCGGTGCCGCGGCAAGCGCCATGGCATCCCGATAGCTCAGCTGATATGGCGGCAGCGTCGGGTGCTTGGGGTTGCCGCCGATCACCGGATCCGCCAGATCCATGGTCACGGCATAGAGCCGGTCGTTCTTCCACCAGATCGGATTGCCCGACATGGCGTGATAGACCGTGATCGTCACATCGCATACGGCGATTCCCAGGGCAATGGCGATCACCATTACCGCGGTGAGACCCGGGTTGCGTGCGAAGCTCTTGAGCGCGAGACGCGCGTAGTAGCCGATCACTGGGACCTCCCTCACGGTGTGTGCGCGGCGTAGGCGACATCGCTCGGCATGCGGGTTGCGAATGTCGAGACATCCGCGATCTGGCCGTCGACGATGTGGATGTTGCGCTGCGCCCGGCGCGCGAGCTCCGGGTCGTGGGTGACGAGGATCGTCGTCGTGCCCATCTCGTTGATCTGCTCGAGCAGGTCCATCACCTGACGTGCCATCAGCGAGTCGAGATTGCCGGTCGGCTCGTCGGCGAGCAGCAGGGCAGGATCGCCGGCGATCGCGCGCGCGATCGCGACACGCTGCTGCTGGCCTCCTGAGAGCTGCGAGGGCATGTGCTTCATGCGCGAGGCGAGCCCGACCAGCTCGAGCGAGCTCGTGATGCGCTCGCGCCGGTCGGCAGCTGACATGCGCCGGTAGCGCAGCGGCACGTCGACATTGTCGAAGATGTTGAGATCGGGGATCAGGTTGAAGCTCTGGAAGATGAAGCCGATCTTCTCGTTGCGCAGCCTCGAGCGCGCATTGTCGCCGAGCCGGCTCACGTCATGGCCGTCGAGCTGATAGGTGCCCCTGTCGAACTCCTCGAGCAGCCCCGCGATGTTGAGGAAGGTGGTCTT
>Ga0335081_10005044_pt1 | contig 20865 bp, 18 predicted proteins | sample Lox_Sample_35_FD_206713 | JGI IMG/M metagenome (GOLD analysis project Ga0335081, IMG submission 206713) | Soil microbial communities from Loxahatchee National Wildlife Refuge, Florida, United States - Lox_Sample_3.5 | ecosystem: Environmental > Terrestrial > Soil > Wetlands | place: USA... | reverse complement strand
CCACAACCCTGACTTTATCTCTACATTAATGTGGGGCCAGCCCTTCCGGGCTGCCGCCGCGCTTCCGCGCGGCGCGCCGGGCAGAAGCCCGGCGGCGGGCCGGAAGGCCCGGCCCCACGAACGCTAGTTCACCGCACTGGCGATCCGGTGATGTCTTGCGATCATGCGGTAACGGCGCGCCAGTTCGAGGATCCGTTTTTCCTGGCGCAGGTCGATGGCTTCCCGCGGCAGCAATTCGCCGCCCAGGCTGATGGCGCTGGCTCCCGCCTGGAAAAAATCGCCCGCCGTCTGCTGGTTGACGCCGCCAGCCGCAATCAATGGCAAGTGCGGAAATGGCCTCCGCAGATCCCGGATGTAACTGGCGCCGCCCACGTTGGAACACGGAAACACGCGGATGAAGTCGGGGCGCGCCTTCCACGCGGCCATGATTTCCGTGGGTGTCATCGCCCCCGGAACCACCACCAAGTCGTGTTGAGCGGCGAACTCCACGATCTCACGGTCAAAACCCGCGCTGGCCAGGAACATCGCCCCGGCGTCCATGCATTCACGTGCCATTTCCACATCCAGAACCGATCCCGCGCCTACAATCAGCTCCCGGTCCCCGGTTGTCAGTTCCAGGAGCACTTTGATCGCTCCCGGCACCGTCATCGTTACCTCGACGATGGGAATGCCTCCGCCCTGCAGCGATTCCGCCGCGAACACGGCGTCCTCCGGCGAGGAGTCGCGAATGATTGGGACGATGCCAACCTCGTCGATGGCCGCGCGAACGGCGTCCCGTCGCGTGCCGGTTTTCTCGTTACTGGCGGCTTGCCGGTGTAACATAAGGTCCTCTTCGCACACTTCGATTGCCCCCCGGATATCCGGATGGGCCGCCGAGCAATGCCTTTTTGGCGTGGTATTCCGAAGCCTCTGGCCAGTCGAAGCCGCCGGGGGCCGGCTCTTCTTCCAAATGCAAGCGAAGCACCCTCGCCTGCTGGCCACACGCGAGTTGCTGGAGCAGGATTTCTCTTCCGTTCGAGAAGCGTACGCCGTCCCGGTACGTGAACGCGTCCGCGGTCCGCTGCACGAACGTAACCTCCTCCGCAGCCGAGACGTTGAGTTGCGTTTGCAGGTGCGCGGGAATCCCGTGCAAGAGCAACCGCGCCCCGGGCGGAATACACACGGCTAATGCAAACGACGGAAACAGGGCCTCGTACCAGCGGCGGCGCGGTTCTGACATCCCCAGACACCCAGTCGAAAAACGCCGGACCACCAGATCCTCTCCCACCTCCGCCAACCGATTCGACATCCCGGCTAAAGAATAGTCACACATGAGCCCACCTGAATTTGGATTTCAGGCCTCACGCGGGCCGAAGAACCGCAACAGTCGTGGTTCGATTCCATTCAAAGAATGACTGGTGTCTACCACCAAACAGAAGAGAATAATTTCTATGGCAGGAATAAGAATTTTGGATGAGCGTCTCTAGGAGAGGTGCACGATTCCACGCTGGATCGCCGCGGTTGCTGCCTGCGTCCGGTCCTGCACTCCCAGCTTGCTCAGAATGTTCTTCACGTGATTCTTCACGGTATGCTCGGCGATGTTGAGAGAGTATGCGATCTGCTTGTTGGCCAAGCCCCGTACAATCAGCTCGAGCACTTGCACTTCACGGGCGCTCAGGTCCGGCCGCGGCATTTGCGCCGCCACCGCGGCCACGCTGGCCGAGAGATAAGTCTGCCCGGCGTGCACAGCGCGGATGGCCTTCAGCAGCTCGTCGTGCAGCACATCCTTGGTCAGGTAAGCCTGCACGCCGGCGGCCAGCGCCCGGCGGATATCTTCGTCGCCGCCGTAGGTGGTCAGCGCGATCATCCGCGCTTGCGGAAACTCGGCCCGGATGGCCGCCGCCGCCTCCACTCCCGACATGCCCGGCATGCGCATATCCAGCAGGGCAATGTCCGGCTGGTGCTTGCGATACTGCTCGACTGCCTGCTGGCCGTTGCCCGCCTCCGCCACCACGGTCATGTCCGGTTGCATATTGACGATGGTGCTCACGCCCACCCGCGCCACCAAGTGGTCCTCGGCCACCAGAATGCGAATCGGCGCGCTCATCGCAAAGGAACCGTCACTTCGAGCTGTGTCCCTTCGCCGGGATGGCTGGCCAGGCGCAGTTCGCCGCCCATCTGTTCTGCTCTCTCGCGCATACCGATCAATCCGAAATGGCCTCCCATCGCCGAGAATGCCTCCTGCTGTTCGAAGCCCTTGCCGTTGTCGGCAATTCGCAAATAGATCTTGCGCGCCTCGGTATGCAGCTTCACCCGCACCTTGCTCGCCCCCGAATGCTTGAGCACGTTGGTGACGCCCTCCTGGGCGATGCGCAGAAGGTTCTGCTCCATCTCTTCGGGCAGCGAGCGGCTCTCGCCCGAGATATCCACCTCCACCTCCACACCCGAACCCGCCGCCCACATCTGCGCGCCGGAGTTCAGTGCCGCCGCCAGGTCGCGCCCCTCGAGCACGGAAGCCCGCAGGTCCATCACCGAGCGCCGCGCCTCCGTCAGACTATGACGCGCCATCTTGCGCGCCAGCTCCAGGAACTGCCTGGCTTTGCCACCGCCTTCGGGCATCGCCATTGCCACCGCTTCCAGCTGCGAAGAGATGCCCACAAAGCCCTGCGCCAGCGTATCGTGAATTTCGCGAGCCAGACGGGCGCGCTCCTCGAGCACCAAAGAAAACCGGTAGCGAATCTGCCGCAGACGAAGCTGATAAATGGCCCATGCGGCCATCAGCACGGCTGCGATCGCCAGGAGCCGGAACCAGGCGGTTTCGTAAAAGTTGGGCAGCACTTCAAAATCGTATGCTTTCTCGGTCGCCGGCCCGCCCGGCAGCTGCGCGCGCACGACGAACCGGTACTTACCGTGCGGCAGGCTATTGTAATCGCTGACTCTCCGGTTCCCCGCCCGCACCCAACCGGTGTCCAGGCCCTCCAATCTGCGCGAATACAGAACGCGTTCGGGCGCAGTGAGATAAATCGCCGTGTAGCGGAACTGGATGCGGTCATTACCCGGTTCGAGTTGCGCCGCGTGGGAAACATCGAGGGGCCGCCCATCGGCCGTCACATCCACCAGCTGCAATGCGGGGGGCTGTGGCGGATGCCGGTGAGCGTTGGGATTGATCACCGCCAGACCGCGGCTGGTGGGGAACCACAGCCGGCCATCCGAACTCCGGCTTCCCCCGCCCGGCAGCGGAAAGCCGGGAGCGCACTGGGCGCTGCGCAAGCCGTCCGCCACCCCGTAGTTGAGCGGCTCCAGAACGCGGAGCTGGTGCTTCTCAAAATCATGCAATTGCCGCTTGGAAATGCGGCAAATGCCGCGCGTCGTGCTCAGCCACAGCGCTTCGCCGTCATCGGCAATTTGGGAAATGTTGTCGCTCAACAGACCATCCTTGGCGGTGAAGGCGGTGAACTTTCCGTTGCGGTACGCGTTCAGGCCACCGCCGAACGTTGCGATCCACAGAGTGCCGTCGCGGTCCTGATAGATGGCGCGAATCTGGTCGTTGGAGAGCCCATCGGCCGTTGTGAACTGGCGCTTCTCATTGCCGTTTACGCGCCACAGGCCCTTCCCGTAGGTTCCCGCCCAAAGAGAAAAATCACTCCCTTCGGCTAACGCCACAAATGCCGTGTTCAGCAGCGTGCCGCTCGGGATGACCGTGTCGAGCCGGGTGCCATCGAGAATGCTCAGACCTTGCGGCAGCGCCAGCCACAATCGGCCTTTCGAGTCCTCGAGCGAATCGTACACCGATTCCCGTTGCAGCGGATCCCGCGGACGAAACGTAGTGAAGTGCCCGGCATGCAGACGGGCCAAACCCTCGCGCGTCCCCACCAGAAGATCGCCGGCGCGCGTATCGCGGACGGAGAAAACCTCGTTGCTGGGCAACCCATCCCGTGTCGTAAATAAATGCGAGGCATTGGGCGAAAACTGCAAGACCCCGCTGTCATGGAATCCAATCCAGAGCCGGCCGAGCCGGTCCTCGAATACCGTCTCCGGGTCGCTGGGCAGTCCTTCGCTCGCGCCATAGACCGTGAAGACATCGTCGCGCAGGCGGACCAGGCCGTCGCCGGCGCCCACCCACAAATTGCCCTCGCGATCTTCGAACAGGCTGCGCACCTGATCCTGCAGCCGCCCACCGGGGCCGTTCAAGTTGGCAAAGTGGCCTTTTTCCAAACGCGCCAATCCGGCGTTCGTGCCAGTCCAGAGGTTGCCATCCCGATCCAGCCACATCGCGCGCACGAAGGGATCGGGCAACCCCTCCCGCGTTCCGTAACGGTGAATCTCGCCCGCCGGCGAGCGTTCGATCAGGCCTTCGCTGCCGGCGATCCAGAGGTTGTCGTGGTCATCGAACGCCAGCTTGGTGACAATGTCCCCACCCAGTGTGATCGCATCTACCACCGTCACAAACCGGTCGCCCTGCCGCTTCACCACGCCGCCGAACCCCGCCACCCACAGCTCGTGGTGCCGGTCTTCACACACCGTTCGCACGCCGCTGATGGGCAGGTCCTTGCCGGCCGTTAATACGTGAAACTTCCCGCCTTCAAATTCCGCCAGGTCCAGGCCCGAAACCGCCCAGAGCTTTCCCGTGTGATCCACAAATAACGAAGCGATGGCATCGTCCGGCAGGCCGTCTTTCCTGGTGTATGTGTGGAACTTCTTGTTGCGGTAGAGCGTTAACCCGCTGGGAGTGCCGATCCAGAGCGAACCATCAGGGCCGGCTTCCAGGACTCCGATCGAGTTCGACGGCAAGTACCCCTGCCCCTTATCGAAGACCGTGAAATCGTAGCCATCGAAGCGTGCCAGCCCTTCATCTGTGCCCAGCCACAGATACCCATCGGCCGTCTGTGAGATGGTGCGAATTGTGTCTTGGGGAAGCCCCTGGCCTTGCGTCCAGATCGTTGGCGAATACTGAGTCAACCCTTTATTCGGATCGAGGGCGAGAATGGGGCCCGCCAAAATACAGCAGAGCCACAGCCCGAGGACTCGGCGTAACCACGAAGCTGTCATAGACTGCTCACTTACAGTATAGAAATACAGGATCGGCAGTGGGGCGGACGGTTCGCCGTTTGCCGTCCGCCGCCTGCGGGCATGGGAAGCCCAATGCCCGCCGCACTCACCCCGCGCCTTACTTGCGTTCCAGCGCGATCCTCGCCCGTTGGCTGAACCCGAACTGCCGGGCGAGCTCCGTTTCCCGCGGGGACTTCACAAGAACAATCCCCGTGTCCGAAGCAGCCCGCCACACCTCGGCCAGAAAGTAGGTGCCCCCGTAACGATGGAATTCCACTTCGCCCGTGTCGAGCAGATTCGTGCGCAGCTTGCCCACGATCTGTGTAGTCATCACTGCGTGGCGGCCGCCCGCTTCCCGCAATTGAAGCACCCCGGGCTGGGGCTCATGAATCACGTACTCTCCCGCGGGCATTTGGACCTGGCCTACGCGGAACGCAAATGGTATGTTGGCCCGCACGTCGAGTGACTGGGCTTTAATCCCCGTAGACGTAAAGGCGGCGATCAGCACCGCCGCAATAGCAAAGAGTTTCATAGTGTGTTCCTTCCTGAGCGCTGACTGGCGCCGGTCTTTCGAACGAACCAAAACGCTCGGACAGACAAGCGTCCGTTGTTCAAAAACTCCGCCGCGTGTCAATTGCGCTACAACCAAACAAACCCGCGCTCTAAGAGTACCGGCACTTAGAATCTAGATCCCCGCGTGGGGCCGGGCCTTCTGGCCCGCCGCCGGGCTTTCGCCCGGCGCACTACACGGATGCGCGGCCCGCAGCCCGGAAGGGCTGGCCTCGTGACATGGCTATCCGTGTCACCGGGCCATCCCACTAGAGAACAAACCTGGCGAATCTTGTCGTCCGATGCGATATAATTCACACCACTAGCAGGCTGCTGAAAAAGGCCGAAAACCGCTTGCTCACGCGCGCGGCTCGGTAACGCGGCATCGAGTTCGCAGGCAGTTACTGAGCCGCGACCGTAAGGGAGCGGAGGCCAGTCGCCCTTTTTCAGCAGCCTGCTAGTAGCGGCTCCTTATGGCGGATATGACCAACCAGACAGGAGACATCACGCAGCTGTTGCAGAAGTGGCGCGCCGGCGATCGACAGGCCGAGAACGACCTGTTCAACCTGGTGTTCCCCAATCTGCGGCGCCTGGCTCACTATCTGATGCGGGGTGAGCGCAAGGATCACACCCTGCAACCTACCGAACTAGTCGATCAGATTTATTTCCGCCTCGTAGCCGCCAAAGATCGGGATTGGCGGAATCGTCAGCATTTTTTCGCTATCGCTGCCAGGACGATGCGCAGATACCTGATCGACCACGCCCGCGGCCGGCCCGACGCCGAGTTCCTGGCGATCGACGGAATCCGGGATTTTCTTCCCGCCGACAGCGCCAGGCTCGATCTGGCGATCACGGTGGACCGGCTGCTGGACAAACTCTCCGAGACCAAGCCGGAGTGGTGCGACGTGGTCGAAGTGAAATACTTCCTGGGCCTCACGGACGAAGAGGCCGCCGACGCGCTGGGCGTCAAATTGCGCACGATGCAGCGCATGTGGCGCGACGCGCGGCAGTGGCTGTTCGAACAGACGGATTCCTGGAGTGCCGAACAAAGCGCAGGACGATGACCTCGTAATGAGCCTGGTGGACCTGGCTCTGGAACGCGCCCCCGCCGAGCGCGAGGCCTATCTGCGCACTGCCTGTGAGCACGACTCGCAGCTGTTCGACGAAGTCCGCAAATACGTCGACGCGGAAGAGCGCATGAACGGTTTCCTGCTCGATCCGCTTTATCCCTCGCCTTCCTTTGAGCTGCGCTTGGAACCCGGCGAGTTGCTCGATGGCCGCTTCCGGATCGTGCGCGAAGTGGCTCAAGGCGGCATGGGCATCGTCTACGAAGCTCAGGATGAAAAACTCGACCGGCGCATCGCCGTCAAGTGCGCCAAGGCCGGTTTTCGCAAACGCCTGCCCCCCGAAGCGCGCCACGCCACCGAGATCAGCCATCCGAACGTCTGCAAGATTTTCGAGATTCACACCGCGGCCACCGATCACGGCGAAGTCGACTTCCTCACGATGGAGTTCCTGGATGGTGAAACGCTCGCCGAGCGCCTGCGCCGCGGCCGGCTTTCGGAATCCGAAGCGCGCACCATCGCCCAACAGCTTTCGGCCGGCCTGGCCGCCGCGCATCGCAACCAAGTGATCCATGGCGATCTCAAGAGCGGCAACGTCATCCTGACCAAAGCGGCCGATGGCTCAACCCGCGCCGTGATCACCGATTTTGGCCTGGCGCGCCGGCCCGAAACCACACAGCAGACCATTCGCTCCGGCGCGATGGGCGGCACACCCGACTACATGGCTCCCGAGCTGTGGAAGGGCGAAAAGGCCACGGTCGCCTCCGACATCTACGCGCTCGGTGTGATTCTGTATGAGCTCGCCTCCGGACATACACCGTTCGCTTCGTCATCCGAGATGACCTGGGAAGAACGCCTGAGTGCCCGGCCACCGGCAGTCCATCCGAAGTGGGACCGCGTTCTCGCGCGTTGCCTGGAAGCTGACCCGGCGCACCGATTCCACACGGCCCAGGAAGTCGAACAGGCTCTGGCGCCACCACGTTCCCGCCGATGGGTTGTGGCCGCGGCAGCGGCCGTGGTGCTAGCGGCAATCACGGGCGTGATCACCTACGAACGCGCCACAGCGCCGCCGGAAACCGTTCGCCTGGCCCTGCTGCCGCTTGAGACGGATCGCGACACAGCACCGCTGGCCGATCGTTTACTACAGGAGACGGCTGCGCAAATATCGCGTCTCAAAGGCAGCGCGCGCACCGCGTTTCGGCTCATCGATCCCATCAAAACCCAGCGCAACCAAGTGCGTACCGTCGATCAGGCGCGTGCATCCGTGGGGGCCTCCCACGTTTTACACGGAACGCTTCGCAAAGAAAACGACAAACTGAAACTTTACGTCCAGTTGACCAATGCGAGCACTGGCGGGGAAGCCAGGCAGTGGGACGCCGAGTACGCGCCCAGCGAAACTCGCTACATTCCGGTGGCTCTGGCCGGCATCGTTACCGAGACCCTGCACCTGCCGCCGCTGGTAGCGGCGCCGACGGTGAACGCTGCAGCGCTCGCCGATTTCCAGAAAGGGATGGAGGTCGTGCGCAATGACGACAAGGTAGATGATGCCCTGGCCTTCTTCTCTCGCGCCGCAACCGCAGATCCGCACTCTTCCGTAGCCTATGCCGAGCTAGCCGAAGCGCAATGGAAGAAGTACTACTTTACGCAAGACAAAATCTGGCTCGATCGAATGGTGGAGTCATTGGAAGAGGCCGAAGTACGGAACCCCGACGTCGCCCAGGTGCACCGGATGAATGGTCGCGTCCTCGACAATTCCGGCCGGTACGATCAGGCCGCGGCAGAATATCTGCGAGCAATCGAACTGGAGCCTGGAAATAGCGACACATACCGCCGGCTGGGTTGGTCGTACGAGGAAAATAAACAACCGAACGACGCTTTAGCCGCATACCAACAGGCCGTCGCATTAGATCCAGCGTCCTCTGTGAACCATCTCCAACTCGGAGGTTTCTATCAAATGCGTTCCGACTATGCGACGGCCGCCCGGGAGGACGAGCAAGCCGCAAGACTGGCGCCTGGCTCCGCCGAGGTACATTTTTCACTTGGCACGATTTACGAGTATCAGGGACGTTTTGCGCAGGCGGAACGGGAATTGTTGTTGTCGATCCACCAAAAGGATTCGGAAAACGCTGAAAAGGTGCTTGGTCAGGCGTACCTCTATCAGCGCCGAGAGCGTGAAGCGCTGGGGTCTCTCTCGCGAGCGGCGGACCTGGCTCCCAGCGATTTTGTACCCTGGTATTTCCTGGGCGTCGCCTATCGGAGGATAAATCGGCCTCGCGAGTCCTTGCAAGCGAATAACCGGGCACTCACTCTCGCCGAGGAGCAACTGGCCGGGAACCCTCGCGATGGCCGCACGCGAGCGTTCGTGGCATATTTGAGCGCCACTCTAGGAGATCGGCGCCGGGCCGAGTCCGATGCTGCTCAGGCCCTCCAAACATCACCGGAAGATGTGGACGCACGTTGGATGACGGCGCTCACTTATGAAACTCTGAACCGACGGGAACGGACGCTTGATGTCCTGAAACTAGCTGGGGAACAGATGCTGGCGGATCTCAACCGCTGGCCAGATGCCGAGAATTTGCAACGGGATCCTCGATTCATACAGCTATTGGCTTCACACCAAACCAATCCTGGAAGCACCTCACATTAAGTCACGAGGAGACGATATGGCAACCAAACGCAAGAAGCCCGCGACCAAGAAAAAAACAGTGGCTAAAAAGAAAAGAAAGACACCAATAAAGAAAGCAGGCGTACGGACTACACCGCCGCCGCCTTAGGATTGAAGCAACCCAATGAGTCGAGTCAGCGGGCGGCGGCAACGCAAGTTTTTTCTTGCTACACTCCGCCCTAGGCAATCCCTGGAACTCCGCTGCTGTGGTCCAACCCAGTCTTAGCCACAGCAGCGGCCACTCAATTCCCCGCCTCGGCCAACATAGTCCCCGCGGGCCATCCGCCGCTCCCGGATCTGCGTTCGTGTTGTCCGCCTCAGCGCCCGCAGACTCTGAGTCGGGAACCCGAATCGCGAAGAGCGATCTCCCAGGCCGTATCTCGGGAGTTTCCGATCCCTCAGACCAGCATCCCGCCCAGATCATAACCGCAGCCTGGATTGAGTCCAATGTGACAATTCAAATACCGCGGTGTGTGCTTTCGTCCAACTAAACTGGTTACTCGAAAAATCTCCCATCTCGTGATCCCGCTGGCGCGCTGATCGGACGTATATTGAGGGGCATGAGCCGAGGAAGCATGCGCTTCGGTTGACAGAAGGCTCAAGTCACCATCAAAGGAGCACGACACTATGTCCCAAGCTGGTGCTGCACCACGAGGCAGCGAGCAGGCCTCTGACAAGAATGCCATTCGTCCGTTTCATGTGAACGTTCCGGAAGCGGAACTTACTGAATTGCGCAGGCGCATCAACGCGACGAAGTGGCCTGAACGAGAGACGGTTACCGATGCGTCGCAAGGAGTACAGCTCGCGACGGTTCAGGCGCTGGCGCGCTATTGGGCGACAGATTATGACTGGCGCAAGATCGAGGCCAAACTGAATGCCGTGCCGCAGTTCACGACCGAGATCGATGGACTGGACATTCACTTCATTCACGTCCGTTCGAAACACGAAAATGCCTTGCCGCTGATCGTTACTCACGGATGGCCCGGCTCGATCATCGAACAGATGAAGATCATCGATCCGCTGACCAATCCCACCGCACACGGCGGAAATGCATCCGATGCGTTCCACCTGGTGATCCCGTCAATGCCGGGCTACGGATACTCAGGCAAACCGGCCACCACCGGGTGGGATGTTTCCCACATCGCGCGTGCCTGGGTCGTACTGATGAAGCGCCTCGGATACACGCAATTTGTGGCGCAAGGCGGCGATTGGGGCGCGGTCATCACCGAACTAATGGGCCTGCAGGCGCCTCCCGAGTTGCTCGGCATTCACACCAACATGCCGGGCATCTTTCCAGTCGACGTTGACCAAGCGGCTGTGTCCGGGGCGCCGGCGCCATCGGGTCTCTCGGCCGATGAGAAGGTCGCTTACGAGCGTTTGCAGTTCGTATATCAAAAGGGAATCGCCTACGGGTACCAGATGGGGCTGCGACCGCAGACATTATACGGAATCGTGGATTCACCCGTCGGCCTGGCCGCTTATTTCCTGGATCACGACGCGCGCAGCTACGCGCTGATCTCCCGCGTCTTTGCCGGAGAATCCGCCGGACTCACGCGCGACGACATCCTCGACAACATCACGATCACCTGGTTGACGAACACGGCGCTTTCTGGCGCCCGTCTCTATTGGGAGAATTGGGGGAAACTCGGATACTTCAATGCCAAAGGCGTCTCCATCCCGGTTGCCGTGAGCGTCTTTCCTGACGAGCTCTATCCAGCCCCGCGGAGTTGGGCAGAGCGGGCGTATCCCAAACTCATCCATTACAACAAGGTTGACAAGGGCGGTCACTTCGCGGCGTGGGAGCAGCCGAAGCTCTTTTCAGAAGAGGTTCGCGCGGGCTTCAGATCGCTGCGGTAGGGTTCTTCACAAGGGAGGAGGAAATGCGCCATGCCTGACCCTTCGCAGTTCAACATCGACCGCACCTATCCGGGCCGCTGGACGATCACCTTCAGCAACCCGCCGATCAACATGTTTGTTCCCACAACGATCGTCGAATTGGGAGCGCTAATGACCGACCTCGAGGCGGACCCGTCCGTGAAGGTCGTAGTGTTCCAGTCGGCGAATCCCGATTTTTTCATCGCCCATCTCGACGTAGCCAAGGCAGCTGAACGGCCAGACGTGCTGGGCCTTTGGCGCGACTTTGTGCTGCGCCTCTCGTCCACCCCAGTCGTGAGCATCGCCAAGATTCGCGGCCGCACGCGCGGCATCGGTAACGAGTTCGTGCTGGCCTGCGATATGCGCTTCGCCAGCCGGCAAAGCACCCTATTCGGCAACCCCGAGGTCGGCGTCGGACTGGTCCCGGGCGGCGGAGCGCTGGAATGGCTCCCGCGCCTGGTCGGCCGCTCGCGCGCACTTGAGATCATCCTCAGCGGCGACGATTTCGATGCTGATATCGCCGAGCGCTATGGCTGGGTGAACCGCACGCTGAACGATGACGCCCTCGACTCGTTTGTCGATACTCTCGTCCGGCGTCTGGCCTCGTTCGACCGTGAAACGCTAGGCGTGGCGAAGGCCCAGGTCAATCGGTTCGGGACGCCGACCGCTACCGAGCTTCAGTCGAGCAACGACATGTTCTTCTCAACCCTGGCCATGCCCGGTGCGCAGGCGCGCCGTGCCAAAGTCCGTAATATCGGTTACGGCCTTCGGAGCGACTTCGAATTGAACTTCGGCCGGTACCTCCCTGCGTTCGGGCGGGCGGACGACGATGACACGGATAAGCGGCCGGACTGATCGTCGCCCTGGATTGGTCCTTCAGCCTACCAGACGATGAGTATCAAGGCTGTTCACCCGCTCATTTTCGCCGCCGGGTCGACCGACTTCGGCGAGGTCTATGTCACGGATTGGGGCGTGGCCCCCGCCGCCGCTACCCCGCTCTTCCGCAGACTCCGACTCGGAAGCCCGAATTGCGAAGAGTAATCTCCCACCAGGCCGTTCGGCCCAATCGCCAGTTCACCGCGCAGCCGAGGCTTTTCACAGTGCACTGATTTGGCACGCCCCCATGGTAGGGTACGATGGACAACGGCGCGCTGGATCGCTTACAGTCGGGCGCTGGAGAAGCAAGGAGAAATGACGATGAAATTGGCGAAAGCGGCGCTGCTCTTCACGCTGGCGCCGGCATCCGGCATCTCTTGGAGGTGACTTGGGAGGTGAAAGCTCGGACGTAAACGCCCTTGGTGGTGAAGGGCTAGCAACTTGCCGGGCTGTAGCATGAAGCGAACTTTGCAGCCTCGTTAGGAACCCGGATGAAGAACCATCGATCTGGGGCGGGCGCCGAGCCGGTGCGACTGTGGCGAAGGCCAGTGGACGCGATCAAGCAACAGTCAAATGCGATCGTTTCAAACCGCCGGGGTACGGAAGACGGCACGACCGGCACAGATAAGCAGATTAAATTGGGGACCCTCTCCGGGACCCCGAGTGGTTCGGAGGCAAAGGCCCGTCGTCTAATCCATAAATCGGCGGGAATCCCGGAGAGGCGCAGATGAGGCCATAGTAGCTCTGGATCTGGCCGGACAGAACAACCGGTTGGAGAGCGAACGGCCTCTGGACTGGAACGTCCTGACTAATGGCCCCGATATACTTGCCCGCAAGGGCCCCAGGGGTACGGTGGAGGGCGATGGGCTACGTGTAAGCCGGCTGCGGTATGGGCAGGTGAAGGTCGTGGCGGAGGAATCCAGTTGGAAGCCGTACTGGGGGAAACCCGCCGTACGGAATTTTGGAGGGGGAGAAGGAAACGTCAGCACGGTCTGGCGGCTCTTTGCCACGCAGCCCGAAAGGGCGGACACAACGGCAGTCGATCGACCTACACTGGGGCGCGCCTTCTCTCCACTCGGTGGCTCAGTCATGGTGTCGATGCGTTTACTGAGCCGCGACCAAAGTCACCGACGAGCTGCGCACGTCATGAGAGCCGTGAGGCGCCCGATCAGGTCTTCGCTGAAAACACGGGGTTTACAAGAGTGCCTCATGGAAGGGAGCGGTAAGGCAACGCGCGCTTACTTGGTATTACTTCAGGGTGGTCCGGATGGTATAAACTAAATTCATACCATGAAGACGGCCATTTCCATCGACGAACGGCTGCTGCATGACGCTGACCGCGCCGCCAAACAGATGGGTTTGAGCCGAAGCCGTTTGTTCTCGCTGGCTCTTCAAGGTTACTTGCGGCAACGGCAGCAAAAGGAACTCTTAGAGCAATTGAACCGAGTTTATGCCAGTGATCCCGACCTGCCCGAACAGCGTACCGCGGCGAAAATGAAGGCAAAGTTTCGCCGGACGATCAAGGAACGATGGTGAGCGACGTTCGTCAGGGAGAAGTGTACTGGATCGATTTCGGCCCAACGGGTCGATCGGCTCCTGCCGAGCGCCATCCTTGCGTGGTAGTTCAGAGCGATCTCTTCAATCGAAGTCTGATTGCGACTACGGTCATCTGCCTGATCACATCGAACCAGAGGCGTTCCCAAGCCCCAGGCAACGTCCGCTTGCAGAAGGGTGACGCCAACCTGCCCAAGGCGAGCGTGGTCAATGTTACCCGGATCCTGACGGTGGACAAGGCCGAACTGACGGAACGGCTGGGACGATTGCCGGCGGCTGCCATCGACGCGATAGCGAATGGTTTGCACCTTCTGGTGGAACGGGTGTGAGGACGGTTAGTCGCCGCTAACGATTGCTGGTTTTCGATTGCTTCGATAGTTGCAGGAGTGCTACAACATCGAGAGACGCTATGCCGGTCTCTTGGGAAATCAGTGTTCGGTACTGATCATCACACTCGTTGGTGTTTGCGGCGAAGAGCCCGCAGGGGCGATCGTCGAGCCCATGCGCGATCCGCGGTTCCAACCCGGCACATCGCTGCTGCTCGATGTGCGTCTTTCCGCGGACAATCCCACATCCGATGAGATGCGGCCGCGAGCGCGCTGGCTGGCGACTCTACAAGCCAAGGGACTATCCTCGCGCTGCGCCATCGTGATCGGCCCGCGGACACATGAGTTCGGCTTGGCGCGAATGGCCGCGACCCATCTCGAGATTCAAGGGTTGGAGCTCGAGATCTTTACCGGCCTCAACGAAGCCCTCGAGTGGCTGTCGAATGCTAGCGCGTTGGGCGCTGCCAGCATCTAGCGGAGTGACCCGATGATTGCGCTAGCCCTAGGATTCGTGCGCTCTACGCGTCCGTGGTGATTGCCAGCGCGGGTGCCCCGTGGATGGCATATAATAGCCACACTTTATGTCGATCGCGGTTGGGGAGCGCACGCAGAGGAAAATTACACGGCGGCTGATGCCGTTTCTGCTGTTGCTGTACATCACGGCCTATGTCGACCGAATCAACGTCAGCTTTGCCGGGCTCGACATGACCAAGGACCTCGGGTTCTCCAACGAGGTATTCGGTTTCGGTTCGGGTATTTTCTTTCTCGGGTACTGCCTGCTGGAGATTCCGGGCGCCATGCTGACCGAGGTGTGGAGCGCGCGGCGGTGGATCTCTTCGATCATGGTGCTGTGGGGAGTGCTGGCCGGCCTCACGGGCTTGATCCACAACGCCACCGAATTCAGCATCATCCGTTTCATGCTGGGCTTTGCCGAGGGTGGCTTCTTCCCGGCAATCGTGGTCTACCTGACGCACTGGTATCGGAATGAAGAACGCGGCCGCGCGATCGCCATGTTCATGGCCGCGATTCCGGTTTCGGCCATGATCGGCGCGCCGATTTCGGGGCTGTTGCTGCAACTGCACTGGCTCCATATGCCGGGATGGCGATGGCTGCTGATCCTGGAAGGGGTGCCTGCTCTGGTCGGCGGCGTGGTGACGCTTTTCTATTTGCCCGATTGGCCGAAGGACGCGCGCTGGCTGGCGCCGGAAGAGCGCGAGTGGATCACGCGCGAGCTCGACCGCGAGATCCGCGCCAAGAAAGAATCGGGCCATCATCATCACAGCATCCTGGCTTCGATGCGGCAACCGGCGGTGCTGGCTTGTGCGGTGTCGTATTTCATGGTGAACTGCAGCGGCTATGGGCTAGTGATCTGGCTGCCGAAGATCGTGCAACGTTTCTCCGGCCTGGACACGTTGCGGCTGAGCCTGCTGGTGGCCATTCCGTACCTGGTTTCGGTGCCGGCAATGGTGATCAATGGCTGGCACTCCGACCGCACCGGCGAGCGGCGATGGCACGCGGCGTTTACGGCGCTGCTGGGAGGAATTGGCCTGGCGCTGAGCCAAGTGCTGGGGGCTAGTCCGGCGCTCGCGCTGGCTGGGCTCACCGTAGCTTGCATCGGGATCATGGCTTACTACCCGGCGCTTTGGGCCATGCCCACGCAACTGCTGAGCGAGCGCTCGGCCGCCGCCAGCTTCGGATTCATCAACCTGATCGCCAACTTCGGCGGGTTCGTGGGGCCATATGCGATTGGATTCCTGACTGACCGGACCGGGACCTATGCGGCGGGGGTGTACTTGCTGGTGGGTACTTCGGCGCTGGGTGCGGTGGTGATTGCGCTCGCGCCGCACCGGCAGGTGAAGATGCAACGGGCTGCCGTGTCGGTGGCGGCGCAAAACAGCTGAAGGCGCAAACTGCGACAAGCGCCGGGCAGAAGCCCGGCTGGCGGGCCGGAAGGCCCGACCCCACTTAGCTTAGAGCACTTCTAGGATCAGGCATTTCAGGTAGTGTGTTTCGGGAACAGTTAGCAGGATCGGGTGGTCTTGGGCTTGCGTGCGGCGCTCGAGGATGCGCAGGGTCCGGTTGGCGTCGAGCGCGGCTTGCGCGATCAGCTCGAGGAAGGCTGCCTCGCTCACATGGTGCGAACACGAGCAGGTGACTAGAATGCCGCCAGGCGCCAGTAGACGCAGGGCTCGCAGGTTGATCTCCTTGTATCCGGTGAAGGCTGCTTCCAGATTGCGGCGGGATTTGGCGAACGCCGGCGGGTCGAGGACGATCAGCTCGTAGGAACGTTTCACCGAAGCGAGGAAGTCGAAGACGTCGGCTTCGTGGAGGTCGATGTTGGCGATGCGGTTGAGTGTGGCGTTGGCGCGGGCCGTCTCGAGAGCAGGAGCGGAGGAATCGATGGCTTCGACCGACTCCGAATGCGCGGCGAGGTGAAGGGCGAAGCCGCCGGTGGACGAGAAGCAATCGAGCGCGCGTCCGCCGCGGCCGTAGCCGGCTGCGGCTTTGTAGTTCTCGCGCTGGTCGAGATAGATGCCGGTTTTCTGGCCGTCTTGTAGCCGCTGATGGCGGGCTTGGCTTCAAAGTTCGGAAGAAGCCGCGCTCCCACCTAAACCCGGCATCCGATCTTGCATCCATTGCGGAGTGGTTTGCCCCCAGCTTCTCAACGCTTGCGCGTCTTCTTGGTTTTCTTGGCCTTCAAGATAGGTCTCGGCTTTGTCAGTTCTGTCAGCGGAACGTCCTTCTCGATATCGCCGACCTTTATCTGTAGTTGCGGTTTCGGACCTGAGCCTCTCCATACCACGCGAAAGCCGTACGAGCCGTCCCCGCGATCCGCAAGAGGGAAGACGGTGACGTTCTTCGCAGTGCTCTGAATGAGGGAAGCCAATCCGGGGCCGAGCTTTTTGTTTTGGGCATCCTTGGGCACTACTGAGACCACCACACCGAAGGGGCCGGCCGGAGTCACTGTAATTACGGTGTTCTTCTTGTCCGGAGTGCGTCCGATGTATTGGGAGAAGCTGGCATAGCGTTGGAACGTCCCTCCGCATGCCTTGCCGCTGGCAAAAATCTCGAAGCGATAGACGCCGTCGACTTTCGGCGCCGGTAGATTCGCTACAAAGCGCCGGCGGTCTTTGTCGAAGAGCGCGGGAAACCTCAGCGTTCGTGTGCGGATCAGTGGCTTGCTGCCGGCCGGAATCGGATGCTGGTCCGCGTCCAGCGCCGCATGAATCACCTGGGGCGTCATCACTGCCGCCAGAGAGCGCAGCGGTACGGTCAGGACACATGTCACGTCGGCATGTACCACTGGCCTTCCCTGGTCGTTGATACCAACGCTCAGTTGGATGGGTGAAATGATATTCGGAGCCTGCGCAACGGCATCGATCGTCAAATCGGAGTCCACAATCACGTTTGCGGCGCAGCGCTCGGTCGCCGCGTTGAGCGAAGTTCCTACGGCGCGCAGGAGCCACGTGCCGACCTGTAACGGGCCAATTGCCAGCCCGGAGCCGGAACCCGGGTCGACCGGCGGAAATGCGATTTGATAAAAGGCATATCCGGGTTTTTGTCCGTAGCGTACCAGGCGGTTTGTGTTTGGGGAATTCGGCGTAAACAACGTGCCATCCGGAGCCTGCACCAGGAACGTGATCTGTGATTGTGGATCATCCCAATTCAGAATGAACGTGATCCGCTTCTCGCACCGCGTGATCTGCACGGGTGTATCCACAGTCTGGCCGCTCTGGAGACTGAAAATGGGATCTGCCGCCATGTTGTTCCGGTACGCATCCGCGAGCACTTGCACAAAGTCCTTTCGCAGAATCAGCGTGTCATCGGTTTGGAAGAACTTGCCGTTGGCGCTCGCGGCAAGCAGAGCAAGTGCCGCCGAAGAGATATTTTGCGGCTGGCCCAAACCGACGGCGTAGATCTCCAATCCGGCCGCTAGCATCCCAGGTTCCACCGAGGCAATCATGGGCGGCGTATTCTCCATTCCGTCTGTGAATACGACGACGGCCTTGCGCCCGAGGGCGGACGGCGTGACTTGTGCTTGCGCAGTCTGCAGGCCGCCACCGATCGAAGTCATCCCACGCGGAGAGAGGGTTTGAGCATCGGTCTCTATTTGAGTCTGCTGGGCTGCCGTATAACTTGCAAAAGGCGTCAGCACGCTGAATTGATCGTCGAACTGCACAGAGCCCATTTCGTTGCCCTGGTCGGGCAGAACGATGTCTGCAAACAGAGCCACGGCCGCCTTCAAGGCATCCATCTTGGTGCCGCCAGGCGCCGCCCCGCTCATGCTGCCGGAACGGTCCAGGACAAACTCCAGGGCCAGCGGATTCTGCTGTACGCCGTTCCCCGAAAGCGGAATCGAAACGTTGGGATTCGCGGGATCATTGCTCGTAATGGTGAGAGTTCCCGCTATAGTGCCTGTTGCCGTAGGCGCAAATACGACCACATAGCGCCGCGAACTTCCGGCCAGGAGTGTATCCGTCAGTGAAGTCGCCGATGGCGGCAGTGTGGTAGGGTCGCTCGCCGTAACGAAGAAAGGCCCTCCACTCGAAGTCATTGTGAAGTTCAGCGCCTGGCACGGACCTGTATTGGCAATCGTGATGCGCAGTCCCACAAAGAATTGCACGGGGACGGCACCGAAAGTTAGACTCGCTGGAGAAACACTGATTGCTGCGGGCGGCGTCGGCAACCCGGTTCCAGTCAGAGGAATCGTCAGAGTGGGAGTGTTGGGGTCGTCCGAGATGATCGTCAGTGTTCCAGACGCTGCGCCAGTCGATATGGGCTTGAAGGTAACCGTGAAGCTGAGCATTCCACCGGGCGGCACGGTCGCTGAACCGGCGGAGACGGTAAATGGAGCTCCCGAAGTGGTCATGGAGAAGACGGTCAACGTGAGTCCACCCGTATCCTGGATTGTGAAAGGCACGGTGCCCAGCAAGCAAACAGGCACGTTGCCCGCGTTCAAACTTGTCGGCAGGACTTTGATGTGGGGAAGCGCTCCCACACCCGACAGAGGTATGGACGGAGACGGGTTGGCGAGATCGTTGGTGGTCATTTTCAGGCTGCCGCTGAAAGAAGCCTCGGCGGTGGGGGCGAACGTCACCGAAAGCGTGACGGACATGCCCGGGGGGATGCTGAAAGGGCCGGCTGGCGCGAACGTAAAGCGGGCATCGGTGCTCTGCAGGTTAGACACTGTCAGCAGCATGCCGCCACTATTGGTGATGGTGAGGGGAAGCACCTTCGATGTTCCTTTCCGCACCGCGCCAAACGCAAGAATCGAAGGCATGAACATCACGGCCGGCAAGGTAAACGTCGTGACTTTGATAGTGGAAATCGAGGGAAGTGTCGTATCCATCGAGGCGATCAGTGTAGGTGGAGAGACACTGAGGTTAAAGAGCTTGATGATTGTCCCCAGGATCGCCCCGCACACTCCATCTCCGACCTCAAGCGCTACGGTTGACCCGCCCCCCATCATGGGATCAAACCTCACGACGCTGCTGCCTGGGAAATCGATGAATGCGACACGAAAGTCATTAGGACTGCCGGCGAAAACCTTCTGGCCCTTGACAGAGACCGATCCAACCCCGCCCAGCTGGGTGTTCTGACTGCCCAGGAGTGCCTGAGTAGTGGCATTGAAAAGCTTGACGAATGTTCCGTTGTTGTCGCCTGCCGCGAGTGTATTGGCATCCGCATCGGCGTCGATCGTCGGGGCACCGGAGAGCGTCGGGGAGATCATCGTGACGGTCGGCACCGCCATATTGGTGAAATTGATTTGCGCGATCCGGAAATCATTTGGGCTGGAAGCAACGACGATGAACGGGCTGGAGAAAGCGAGAGACGAGATAGCCCCGGAAACCTGGTTCATGGAATTTGGGTCGTCCGGGTCGGGAGGAATATTTACTCCCACAAACGGAGTGGCTGCCGTTCCCTTAATTTGCGGTGCCTGGGGGGACGAAAAATCAATCAGCGTAACGCGGGCTTGAAAATTGTTCACAAATTCGCCCACGGCTACAAGCGACCCCTTAATGGCGATGGCGCCGATGCCCTGGAGCAGCGTGTCGATCGTTGCTCCTTTTACAGGAGCGCTGGGCACGGAGATATCGTAGACAGTGACTTTGCCGTCCAGTACGCTTCCGACCGCCGCCATATTCTGATCGACGTCGACCCGGCAGCCAGCGTTAAACCCGGGGTTGGGCAGCAACAAGCCTGGTGGCGAGTGTGTGAAATCGACGACCGCAAACTGGACTGCGTTTTCCGAGCCGGCGACGGCGACTTTAGGCATGGGCGCCTCCCGAAGTAGTGCTGGACCGCGGCCGTGCGGTCTTCATCTTGTTAGTTAATCGTGACGAAAGGCGGACGATCGTTACACGCCTCCCGCAGGTTTTCGGTGTGGGGGAGGCTAGTGAGGAACATAACGCGCCACCAAATATACACCTTTTTGCCTCCTCGCGTAGGCGGCCAAAGCGTGGGCTCTTAGATCACTTCCAGGATCAGGCACTTCAAATAGTGCGTCTCAGGTACTGTGAGCAGGATCGGGTGGTCTTGCGCTTGCGTGCGGCGGTCCAGGACGCGGAGGGTGCGGTTCGCGTCGAGCGCGGCTTGGGCGAGCAGATCGAGGAATGCAGATTCGCTCAGGTGGTGGGAACAGGAGCAGGTGACGAGAATTCCTCCAGGCGCCAGTAGACGCAGGGCGCGCAGGTTGATCTCTTTGTAGCCGCTGATGGCCGCGTCCAGATTGCGGCGGTTCTTGGCGAAAGCTGGAGGGTCGAGGACGATCAGCTCGTAGGAACGCTTCACCGAGGCCAGGAAGTCGAAGACGTCGGCTTCGTGGAGCTCGATGTTGGCGATGCGGTTGAGTGTGGCGTTGGCGCGGGCCGTCTCGAGAGCAGGAGCGGAGGAATCGATGGCTTCGACCGACTCCGAATGCGCGGCG
>Ga0335081_10005043_pt1 | contig 20865 bp, 15 predicted proteins | sample Lox_Sample_35_FD_206713 | JGI IMG/M metagenome (GOLD analysis project Ga0335081, IMG submission 206713) | Soil microbial communities from Loxahatchee National Wildlife Refuge, Florida, United States - Lox_Sample_3.5 | ecosystem: Environmental > Terrestrial > Soil > Wetlands | place: USA... | reverse complement strand
CGCGGCCGCCGCCGCAGGCGGCGGCCCCCGAGCCTACCCGCACGGTGGTGATCAACGATCAGGCACGGCGCCAGGCCGAGGCCGCCGCCGCGGCAGCGTCACGGCTCGACATCCAGACCCTGAAGCCCGGCGACATCATCGAGGGCCGTTACAAGTACATCGACCGCATCGGGCGCGGCGCCTTCGGCACCGTGCTGCTGATGGAGGACACGGTGGTCGATGAGCGCCTGATCCTCAAGTTCCTCAACCCGAACGTCTCGCAGGACGAGGAAGTGATGAAGCGCTTCGTCCACGAGCTGCGCTACTCGCGCAAGATCACCCACAAGAACGTCATCCGCATCTACGACTTCCTCTACATCCAGGGGAACTACGCCATCTCGATGGAGTACTTCCCCTCGCACACCCTCGGCAGCGAAGTCGTCAACGAGAAGCCAGTCGAACTGAAGCGCGCCATGCAGTTCGGCATCGACATCTGCACCGGCATGACGGTGGCGCACCAGCAGGGCATCGTGCATCGCGACCTGAAGCCCGCCAACGTGCTCATCAACCAGGAAGGGCTGCTCAAGATCGTGGACTTCGGCGTCGCGGCCGCGCAGCGCGAGGGCGACACGCAGCTCACCAAGACCGGTTACGTCATCGGCTCGCCGAAGTACATGGCCCCCGAGCAGATCCTCGGCAAGAAGGTCGACGAGCGCGCCGATATCTACGCGCTCGGCGTCATGCTCTACGAGATGGTGACCGGTGTGCCGCCCTACTCGCGCGGCGATCACATGTCGGTCATGTATCAGCACGTGCAGGGCAAGGCGCGCGTGCCGCAGGACCTGAATCCGAACCTGCCACCGGGCCTCTCGGACATGGTGATGAAGGCGATGGCGGTCGACAAGAACAAGCGCTTCCAGACCATGGACGAGCTGCGGGGCGCGCTCGAGCGATTTCGGTAGCCAGCCGCTTACCTCCGCGCCCCCCCCCAGACCGGCCGGCTGGAAAGCGGGCAAAAGCCCCGCTTTTTGCCCGCAGGTGCGATAACCCGCCCTTGGCTGGCCTGCGGGCGCTGCCGCAGGCACGGCGCCCGCCAATTGAAAAAGTTCGTGCGTTACGTCAAATTTCCGCCGTCAAGCTGTTGATCCTGCGGCCCACGGCGGGCTAAACAGCAGCAACAGTCTTCCGGGTGGGGTGGTCGCTTGGCGCGCATAGATGCGTTCCTGAAGCTCGGCACGCAGCAGGGGTGCTCGGACGTGCACCTGGCGGTCGGCGTGCCGCCGATGCTGCGCATGCACGGCGACCTGCTGCCGATCAAGTTCCGCGAGCTGCGGCCCGGGGAGCTCGAGGGCTACATCGCCGAGATCCTCACCGCCAACCAGAACGATCACTTCGCCAAGGGCAACGACCTCGATTTCTCCTACGTGTCCGCCGAGGGCGGGCGCTTTCGCGTCAACGTCTACCGCAAGGACACCGGGATCGGCGCCACCTTCCGCGCCATTCCCTCGGCGGTGCCGACGCTCGCGAGCCTCAATCTGCCGGCGGTCGTCACCAAGCTGTGCGATTTCCACCAGGGCATGGTGCTGGTGACGGGCTCCACCGGCACCGGCAAGTCGACCACGCTCGCGGCGATGATCGATCACCTGAACTCCACCCGTAAGCTCAACATCATCAGCCTCGAGGATCCGATCGAGTTCGTGCACACCAGCAAGCAGAGCCAGATCATCCAGCGCGAGCTCGGTACGCACATCCCGAGTTTCGCCGAAGGGGTGCGTGCGGCCATGCGCGAGGACCCGGACGTGATCCTGGTGGGCGAGTTGCGCGACGCCGAGACCATCTCGATGGCCATGACCGCGGCCGAGACCGGCCACCTGGTGCTCGGCACCCTGCACACCACCGGCGCGGTCAAGACCATCGACCGCATCATCGACGCCCTGCCGGTCGAGGAGCGCGAGCAGACCAAGAGCTTCCTGGCGCAGAGCCTGCTCGCGGTCGTGACTCAGGTGCTGGTGAAGACCGCCGACGCGCACAGCCGTCGCGCCGTATGCGAGATCCTGATGATGACCAAGGCGATCGCCAAGCTCATCCAGACCGAGCAGACGCATCAGATCCCGAGCCAGCTGCAGATGGGCCGTGACCTCGGCATGCAGCTGCTCGACCAGGCGCTGCTCGCGGCGATCAACGCGCGCACCATCGACCCCGACGACGCCTACAACTACGCCAGCGAGAAGCGCAACTTCCAGAAGTTCGTGACCGACACCAGCCTGCTGCCCAAGATGGACAGCGCGCCCCCGGCAGCCAGCTCGGCGTCCGGTTAGGCCGCGTAACGGAGCCGTCGTGGCGCAGATCGATGCGTTCCTCAGTGAGATCCTCGAGAAGCGGGGCTCGGACCTGCATTTCATCGCCGGCGACCCGCCGCGCATCCGGGTGTACGGCGATCTGACGCCCCTGCGACCGGACAAGCTCGCCCCCGATTACGTCAAGGCGGTGCTGTACGAGATCATGCCGAAGACCGCGGTCGACCGCTTCGAGAAGAAGGACGGCGCCGATTTCGCCTACACGCTCGAAGGCAAGGGCCGCTTCCGGGTCAACATCATGCGGCAGCTGAACGGCATGGGCGCGGTGATGCGCGCCATCCCCTCCAAGGCCCTGACGCTCGAGGAGCTCAAGCTCCCGGACGCGGTGCATCAGCTGTGCCGCGCCAGCAGCGGCCTGATCCTCGTCACCGGCAAGACCGGCTCCGGCAAATCCACCACGCTCGCCGCGATGATCGACGACATCAACCGGCGGGTGCAGGGCCACATCCTCACGGTCGAGGACCCGATCGAGTTCGTGCACGAGAGGAAGAGCTGCCTGATCAGCCAGCGCGAGATCGGCGTGCACAGCCCGAGCTTCGCGGCCGCGGTCCATTCGGCCCTGCGCGAGGATCCGGACGTGGTGCTGGTCGGCGAGTTGCGCGACCTCGAGACCATGAGCATCGCGGTCACCGCGGCCGAGATGGGCATTCTGGTGATGGGCACGCTGCACACCAACGGCGCGAGCGCCACCGTCGACCGCATGGTCAACGTGTTCCCTTCCGACAAGCAGTCGCACGTGCGCACCATGCTGTCGACCTCGCTGCGCGGCGTGCTCTCGCAGCAGCTGCTGCAGCGCGCCGACAAGCAGGGCCGGGTGGCGGCCCTCGAGATCCTGGTCAATACTCCGGCAGCCGGGAACCTCATCCGCCAGGGCAAGCTCGACCAGCTCGAGAACGTCATGCAGGCCGGCGGGCAGTTCGGCATGCGCACCATGGACACGGCGATCCAACAACTGCTCGATTCGCGGCAGATCACCGGCAAAGAGGCCTACAAGAAGGCCATCAACAAGGCGAAGTTCGAGGAGTTCCGCGAGCCTTAGCTGACCTCCCCGGCAAGCGCTGCGCCGGGACGGTAAACTAACCGCATGACCCGGCGGATCTTCGTCACCACGGCGCTGCCCTACGCCAACGGCCCGTTCCACATCGGGCACATCATGGAGTACATCCAGGCGGACATCTGGGTGCGCTTCCAGCGCCTGCAGGGACACCAGGTGCATTTCGTGTGCGCCGACGACGCGCACGGCGCGCCGATCATGCTGAAGGCCGAGGCCGAGGGGGTGACGCCGCAGCAGCTGGTGGCACGCATCAGCGCCGGACGGCCGCGTTACCTCACGGGCTTTCACTTGAGCTTTGACCACTGGTATTCGACCGACTCGCCCGAGAACACCCGTCTGTCGCAGGACGTCTACGCGCGCCTGAAGAGCGCCGGGCTCATATATAAGAAGGACATCGAGCAGTTCTTCGACCCGGTCAAGGGCATGTTCCTGCCCGACCGCTACATCAAGGGCGAGTGCCCCAACTGCCACTCGCCCGATCAGTTCGGCGACGCCTGCGAGGTGTGCGGGACGGTGTACGCGCCCACCGAGCTTCTCAACCCCTACTCGGCGCTCTCGGGCGCGAAGCCGGTGCTGAAGAGCTCGGAGCACTTCTTCTTCCGCCTGTCGGACGAGAAGTGCGTCGCCTTCCTCGAGTCGTGGCTCGCGGCTCCCGGGCGGCTGCAGCCGCAGGTCGCCAACAAGGCGCGCGAGTGGCTCGCGGGGCGCGGCGAGCGGGCGCTCGGTGACTGGGACATCTCGCGCGACGCCCCCTACTTCGGCATTCCGATCCCGGACGCGCCGGGGAAATATTTCTACGTGTGGCTGGATGCTCCGATCGGCTATCTGGCCGCGCTGCAGAGCTACTTCACCAGCGGCAAGGCGCGCGCCAACGGCGAGCCGCGCGGCTTCGAGGAGTTCCTCGCCGCGCCCGACACCGAGCAGGTCCACTTCATCGGCAAGGACATCATCTACTTCCACACGCTGTTCTGGCCGGCGATGCTCGCCTTTGCGGGCCCACCCTACAAGGTGCCGAACCAGGTATTCGTGCACGGCTTCATCACCGTCTCGGGTGAGAAGATGTCGAAGTCGCGCGGTACCGGCATCAGCCCGCTGCGCTACCTCGACGTCGGCATGAACGCCGAGTGGCTGCGCTACTACATCGCCGCCAAGCTCAACGCCAGCGTCGAGGACCTCGATTTCAATCCGGACGACTTCCTGGCGCGCGTCAACAGCGATCTCATCGGCAAGTACGTCAACATCGCGAGCCGTGCCGCCAACTTCATCAGCAAATACTTTGGCGGCGCACTGCGCTACAGCGGCGACACCGGTCAGCTCGCCGCGCGCGCGGCGGCGCAGGCGGAGCTGGTCAGGGAGAGCTACGAGAGCCGCGAGTTCGGCAAGGCCATGCGCGACATCATGGGGGTCGCCGATCACATCAATCAGGAATTCGACGCGCGGCAGCCCTGGGTGCTGGCGCGCGAGGAGAAGCGCGCCGCGGAGCTGCAGGACGTGTGCTCACGGGCGCTCGCCGGCTTCAAGCTCCTCTCCGTGCTGCTCGCGCCGGTGCTGCCGGCGGTCAGCGAGCGAGTGGCGCGCCAACTCTTCGGGCTCGACCGGCCGTTCCGCTGGAGCGACGCTGCCGTACTGCCCGAGCGCGTCAATCCTTACGAGCATCTCATGACGCGGGTGGAGGCGCGGCAGCTCGACGCCCTGTTCGAGAGCGACGCGCCGGCTCCCGCCGCGAAGCAGACGACCGCCACGAAGCCGACGGCTGCGGCGGACTCCGCCATCTCCATCGACGAGTTCAAGCGCATCGACCTGCGCGTGGCGCGGATCGTGCGCGCCGAGGCGGTGGCCGGCGCCGACAAGCTCCTGAAGCTCACGCTCGATCTGGGAACGGAACGGCGCACCGTGTTCGCCGGCATCAAGTCGGCCTACGATCCGGCGGCGCTCGAGGGCAGGTTGACCGTGATGGTGGCCAACCTCGCGCCGCGCAAGATGAAGTTCGGGGTCTCCGAAGGCATGGTACTCGCGGCCAGCGGCGAGAGCCCGGGCCTGTACCTGCTCGCGCCGGACAGCGGCGCGGCGCCTGGCATGAGAATCACCTGAGCCGCTTCGCCGGGAGTCCGCGGCCAGCGCACATGGTGAGCGCGCACGACATCGACGCCCTGCTGCCGCAGACCCAGTGCACGCGTTGCGGGTACAGCGGCTGCCGGCCCTACGCCGAGGCGATCGCGGCCGGGCTCGCCGGGATCAACCAGTGCCCGCCCGGCGGCGCCGCCACGATCGGCGCGCTCGCGAGGCTGCTCGAGCGCGCCCCGCTCCCGCTCAACCCCGCCAACGGCGTGGCAGGGCCCGAGCTGGTGGCGCAGATCGACGAACAGGCCTGCATCGGCTGCGCCCGCTGCCTGCCGCCCTGTCCGGTCGATGCGATCGTGGGTGCTGCCAAGCAGATGCATACCGTGGTGCTCGCGCTCTGTACGGGGTGTGAGCTCTGTGTGGCGCCCTGCCCGGTCGACTGCATCGCGATGGTGCCGCGCGCGGGCCTCGCCGGGGCGCCGGCGGCGCCCCCGCCCGGAGACAACCGCGTTCGCTACCAAGCGCACGCTGCGCGCATCGCTGCGCGCTCCGAGCAGCGTGCCTCGCTGGTCGCGGCGCGCAAGCAGGCGAGCGTTCAGGCTTAGCCTGTGAAGCCCGCCACGCGCGCCGCCATCTTTCGCCGCCTGCGGGCCGCGAATCCCACGCCCACGACCGAGCTGGTGCACAACTCGCCGTTCGAGCTGCTGGTGGCGGTGATGCTCTCGGCACACACCACCGACAGGAGCGTGAACGCCGCCACCCGCGTGCTGTTCCCGGTCGCCAACACGCCCGCAGGCATCGCAGCGCTCGGCGTCGAGGGCGTGAAGCCCTACATCCGCAGCGTCGGTCTCTACAACACCAAGGCCGCGAACCTGGTCGCGCTGTCGCGGCAGATCGTCGAGCTGCACGGCGGCGAAGTGCCCTCTGACCGGGCCGCGCTCGAGGCGCTGCCCGGCGTCGGCAGAAAGACCGCCAGCATCATTCTCAACATGGTGTTCGGACAGCCCGAGATCGCGGTCGATACGCACATATTCCGCGTCGCCAACCGCACCGGGCTCGCTCCGGGCAAGACGCCGCGCGAGGTGGAGGACGGGCTGATCGCCACTACGCCACGCGAGTTCCGCAAGGACGCGCATCACTGGCTGATCCTGCACGGCCGCTACGTGTGCACCGCGCGGGCGCCGAAATGCCCGACCTGCATCATCCGCGACCTGTGCGAGTACCCGCACAAGACGCTCGGCGGCGCGAAGCCCAGGCCGGCAGGCGCGGTCGGCAGGGCCATCCGGCGTGCGGCGCGGAGTTAGCTTGCAGCGTCACCTTGACCTTAGCGCTGCTGCGCGAGCCTCTGCCCCTCTCGAGGGGACCTGCGATCGAGATCGGCTATCTCATGCAGCTGCCGAGCGTCGACGGGTGATTCAGGCCCTGAGGAGCCAGGCGAGCGCGCAATACGACCTAGGCCCAGACATCCAAGGCGCCCGGGTGGCGCGCTGCGGCGGAAGTCGCTGATGGCGCGGCGGCCTGCGTCTGTGCCTGTGCCTGTGTCTGCAGAGCGCGGGTGACCTGGTCTTTGGCGGCGCTGATCTCGCCGGAGAGCTTCTGTATCGCGGCCTGTCCCTTCGTCGTCTTGGCCGACACACAGGTGCTCCAGTCATTCAGCTGGATCTGATCCTGCCGAATCTGGCCCTCGAGGGTCGCGACCGAGCCTGCTCCGATGGCAGTTACCATAAGAGGTTTCCTGGAAGACGGCAATCAGTGTAGCCCGCGCGGCCCGCTCGGCACGCGACCGGCTGCTCATTTGAACCATCACGCACGCTCGCGGCCGCGGTTATTTCTTCTTCGGCAGGTAAAGATCCGTCAGCGTTCCCTCGAACGCCTCCGCCGCCCCAGCCACAGTCTCCGTCAGAGTCGGATGCGGGTGGATCGTGAGGCCGATGTCGGCGGCGTCGCAGCCGGTCTCGATCGCAAGCGCGACCTCGCTGATCAGCTCCCCGGCGTTGGTGCCGACGATGCCGCCGCCGAGCACGCGGTGTGTCTCCGGATCAAACAGCAGCTTGGTGAAACCCTCCTCGCGCCCGAGCGACAGCGAGCGGCCGTTCGCCACCCAGGGGAAGTTGCCCTTGGCGTAGGCGATGCCCTTCTCCTTTGCCTCGGTCTCGGTGAGCCCTGCCCAGGCGACTTCCGGATCGGTGTAAGCCACGGATGGAATCACGCGGGCATCGAAGGCGCGCTTGTGGCCCGCGGCGACTTCCGCCGCGACCTTGCCCTCGTGCATCGCCTTGTGCGCCAGCATCGGGGGAGCTGCGATGTCGCCGACCGCAAAGATGTGCGGCACGTTGGTGCGCATCTGCCTGTCGACCGGAATGAAACCGCGCTCGGAGACTTTGACTCCGGCGAGCTCGGCGCCGACGCTGTTGCCGTTCGGCGCGCGTCCGACCGCGACCAGCACCCGGTCGAAGGTCTGCGGCGCCGGAGCCTGGTCGCCTGAGAAGCTGACACGCAGCCCCTCCGGCCTGGCTTCGACCGCGGACACCTTGGTGCCGAGCAGGATCTGACTGTAGCGCGCGCGGATGCGCCGCTCGAGCGGCCGCACCAGGTCCGGATCGCAGCCCGGCATCAGCTGCGGGGTGAGCTCGACGACGCTCACACGCGTGCCGAGCGCGTCGAACACGCAGGCCATCTCGAGTCCGATGATGCCGCCGCCGACCACCAGCAGGCCCCCGGAAAACTCCGGCAGCTCGAGCGCGTCGGTCGAGTCGAGGATGCGCGAATCGGCGGGCAGACCCCGGAGCCCGATGGGCTCGGAGCCCGCGGCGATGATGCACTGCTCGAAGCGGATGCGCTGCGAGCCGCTCGTGCCCATCACCTCGAGCACGTTGGGGCTCACGAAACGCCCGCTGCCCTGCACCACCTCGACCTTGCGCTGCCGCGCGAGCACCCGCAGGCCACTCGTGAGCTTGCGCACCACCGAGGTCTTCCAGTCGCGCAGTTTCGCCAGATTGATGTCGGGAGCGCGGAAGGCGATGCCGCGCTCGCTCATCTCCTCCGCATCCTCGATCACCTTGGCGGCATGCAACAGCGCCTTCGAAGGAATACAGCCGACATTCAGGCACACGCCACCGAGCTCGGGCCAGCGCTCGACCAGCGTTACCTTCAGCCCCAGGTCCGCGGCGCGGAACGCCGCCGTGTAGCCACCGGGCCCGGCGCCGAACACCAGGAGCTCCGTCGTGCTGCTGTACTCGGTGCTCGCGCGGTCACCCGGCCCGCCCTTCTGCGAGGGCATGCGTACCGTATCCCCGGCGGTCTCGATGCGCGCGGCCGGCGTGGCAGGAGCCGCAGGTTGCGGTGTGCGTGCGGCGGGTGCTGCGGCTGCCGCTGGTGGCGGGGCCGCGGCCGGTCGCTGCGCCGCGGTCGCGGCCGAGTCGAGGCGTGCGAGAACCGAGCCTTTCGATACCTTGTCGCCACGCTTCACCAGCACCTCGGTGAGCGTGCCGGCGGCGGTCGAGGGCACGTCCATCGAGGCCTTGTCGGTCTCGAGCGTGACGAGCGGCGTGTCCACGGCGACCACGTCGCCGGGCTTCACCAGCACGTCGACGATGTCTACGTCGCTGAAGTTGCCGAGATCGGGGACCGTCAGCTCGACGCGGCTCACAGCACCGCCTCGAGGAGCGAGCGCGGCTCGGCCAGCGTCTGTGCGAGGTAGGTGGTGAAGCGCGCCGCCATCGCGCCATCGATCACGCGGTGATCGTACGACAGCGACAAGGGCAGCATCAGGCGCGGCACGAAGCTCGAGCCGCGGTACACCGGGCGCAGCGTGGAACGCGACACCCCGAGGATCGCCACCTCGGGCGGGTTGATGATGGGGGTGAAGGCGGTGCCGCCGATGCCGCCGAGGCTCGAGATCGTGAAGCAGCCGCCCTGCATGTCGAGCGGCGGCAGCTTCCCCGAGCGCGCCTTCTCGGACAGTTGCCCGAGCTGCCGCGCGAGCTCATAGACATCCTTGCGGTGCGCGTCCTTCACGACCGGCACGACGAGCCCGCCGGGCGTATCGGCCGCGAACCCCATGTGGATGAACTTGCGCACGATGAGGTTGGCGCCCTCGGCATCGAGCGCAGAATTGAAGCGCGGGAACTCGAGCAGCGTCTTGACGACGGCGCGCATGATGAAGGCGAGCGGTGTCAGCTTGACTCCGGCCGCCTGCGCCTTGTCCTTCAGGCTCGCGCGCAGCTCCTCGAGCTCGGTGATGTCCGCCTCGTCGAACTGCGTGACGTGCGGAATGCTGACCCAGGCGGCCTGCAGGCGCGGACCCGAGATCTTCTGGATGCGCGTGAGCGGCTGCGTCTCGACCGGGCCGAACTGCGAGTAGTCGACCACGGGAAGCGCGGGCAGCGCCGGCCGCGCGCCTGCCGCGGGGGCGGCCGCGGGAGCCGCTGCGGGACCAGCTGCGGGAGCGGCGAGCGCGCGTTTCACGAAGGCCTTGACGTCGTCGTGGGTGATGCGGCCCTTGAAGCCCGTGCCCTTGACGCGCGCGAGGTCGACGCCGAGCTCGCGGGCGAACTGGCGCACCGAGGGGCCGGCGTGCGCGCGCGAGAAGCCGGGCTCGTCGATCGCCGGCAGATCGGGACGGTAGGAAGTGGGCGTTCCGAGCTGTGAGAAGGGCACGAGCTTGCCCGGCCGCTCACCGCCCTCCGGCGCGGCAGCCGCGGCTGGGAGCGTTGGCCTGGGCGGCGGCGCGGGCGGCGGCGGTGCCGCCGCGGGCCGGGCGGCAGGCGCGTCCGGCGCCGCGCCGGCGGCGCCCGAGCGCACGGTGGCGATCAGATCACCCGTGGAAACGGTGCCGCCCTTCGCCACGTGGATCTTCTCGACGACCCCTCCGGCGGTCGAGGGCACGTCCATCGTGGCCTTCTCCGACTCGAGCGTGACGAGGGGCGTATCGACCTCGACACTCTCGCCGGGCTTCACCAGCACGTCGATGATGGCGACGTCCTTGAAGTTGCCCATGTCGGGCACGCGCACTTCCAGCAGCGGGGCCGCGCTCATGACAGGGGGGCTTTCAGACTTTCCAGGGGACCGGACGCTCGGGGTCGACCCCGAGTGCCTTGATCGCCCCGCTCACCGTCTTGCCATCCACGCGCTTCTCGTCGGCCAGCGCCTTGAGCGCCGCGATCACGATGTAGTTGCGGTCTACTTCGAAGAAGCTGCGCAGCGCAGCGCGCGAGTCGGAGCGGCCGAAGCCGTCGGTGCCGAGCGTGATATAGCGGCCACCGACCCACTGGCGGATCTGATCGGGCACGCTGCGCATGTAGTCGGTCGCCGCGATCACCGGACCCTCGCGGTCCTTGAGCAGCGCCCGGATGTACGGCACGCGCGCCGCACGGTCCGGATGCAACAGGTTCCAGCGCTCGCACTCGAGCGCCTCGCGCCGCAGCTCGCTGAAGCTCGTGACCGAGAGCACGTCGGCGGGGATGCCGTAGTCGTCCTCGAGAATCTTCGCCGCCGCCAGGCACTCGCGCAGGATCGTGCCGGAGCCCAGGAGCGTCGCGCGCACCTTGCCCCGGCCGCCGATCTGCAGCAGGTAGGCGCCGTTCAGGATTCCCTTCTCCACTCCCGGCGGCATCGGCGGATGCGCGTAGTTCTCGTTCATGACGGTGAGGTAGTAGAAGACGCTCTCGCGCTCGGCGAACATGCGCCGCAGCCCGTCATGGATGATGACGGCGAGCTCGTAGGCATAGGTCGGGTCGTAGGCGATGCAATTCGGCACGGTGGTCGCGACCAGCTGACTGTGGCCGTCCTGGTGCTGCAGGCCCTCGCCGGCGAGCGTGGTGCGTCCCGCAGTGGCGCCGAGCAGGAAGCCGCGCGCCTGAATGTCGCCCGCCGCCCAGATGAAGTCCCCGACCCGCTGGAAGCCGAACATGGAGTAGAAGATGTAGAACGGCACCATGCTGATGCCGTGGTTGCTGTAGGCGGTGCCGGCGGCGATCCACGAGCACAGCGACCCCGCCTCGTTGATGCCCTCCTCGAGCATCTGCCCCTTCTTGTCCTCGCGATAGGACATGAGGGTCTCCGCGTCCTGCGGCGTGTACAGCTGGCCGACGGAGGAGTAGATGCCGATCTGCCGGAACAGTCCCTCCATGCCGAAGGTGCGCGCCTCGTCGGGCACGATCGGCACGACATTGCGGCCGATGTTCTTGTCCTTGAGCAGGATCGTGAGGATGCGCACGAACGCCATGGTGGTCGAGATCTCGCGCTCGCCGGTGCCCTCGAGGATCGAGGAGAACGCCTCGAGCATCGGGATCACGAGCGGCGGCGCGTCGTGGCGCCGCTGCGGCATATGGCCGCCGAGCGCCGTGCGCTTCTCGTGCAGGTAGAGCGCTTCCTCGGAATTCTCCGCCGGCTTGCGGAACGGCAGCTGCGCGAGCTCGTCATCGGCGACCGGGATGTTGAAGCGGTCGCGGAAGATGCGCAGGTCCTCTTCGCCCATCTTCTTCTGCTGGTGGGCAATCATCTGCCCCTCGCCGCCCTTACCGAGCCCGAAGCCCTTGACGGTCTTGGCGAGAATCACCGTCGGCTGGCCCTTGCTGGCGACCGCGGCGGCGTAGGCGGCGTAGACCTTGAGCGGATCGTGCCCGCCGCGGTTCAGCCGCCAGATCTCATCGTCCGACATGTTGGCGACCATCGCCTTGAGCTCGGGGTCCTTGCCGAAGAAGTGCTCGCGGGTGAAGGCGCCGCCCTTGGCCTTGAAGTTCTGGTACTCGCCGTCGACGGTCTCCTCCATCACGCGGCGCAGGATCCCCTTGTAGTCGCGCGCCAGCAGCGGATCCCAGCGCGAGCCCCACAGCACCTTGATGACGTTCCAGCCGGCGCCGAGGAACGCCGCCTCGAGCTCCTGGATGATCTTGCCGTTGCCGCGCACCGGACCGTCGAGCCGCTGCAGGTTGCAGTTGATGACGAACACGAGATTGTCGAGGCCCTCGCGCACCGGCATGGTGAGCGCGCCCATCGATTCGGGCTCGTCCATCTCGCCGTCGCCGAGGAACGCCCAGACCTTCTGGTCGGAGGGCTTCACCAGGCCGCGATGCTCGAGATAGCGGGTGAAGCGCGCCTGGAACATCGCCATCATCGGACCTAAGCCCATCGACACGGTCGGGAACTGCCAGAAGTCCGGCATCAGCCAGGGGTGCGGATAGGACGAGAGCCCGATGCCGCGGCCGCCGGCTTCCTGGCGGAAGTGGCGCAGCTGCTCTTCGCTCAAGCGGCCTTCGAGGAAGGCGCGCGCGTAGACGCCCGGCGAGGAATGCCCCTGGATGAACACCAGATCGCCCGGATGCTGCTCCGAGGGCGCGCGCCAGAAGTGATTGAAGCCGACCTCGTAGAGCGTCGCCGACGAGGCGTAGCTCGCCAGGTGCCCCCCGTACTCGGAGGACTTGCGGTTGGCGAGCAGCACCATCGCCAGCGCGTTCCAGCGGATGTAGGCCTCGATGCGCCGCTCGAGCGCGCGGTTGCCCGGGTACTCCGGCTCACGCCCGCTCGGGATGCTGTTGACGTAGGCGGTGTTGGGCTTGAACGGCAGGTAGGCGCCGCTGCGGCGCGTGTAGTCGATCAGCCGCTCGAGCAGGTAATGTGCCCGCTCGGGGCCGTGATTCTTCAGCACCGAGTCGATCGATTCGAGCCACTCCCGGGTCTCGACGGGATCCAGGTCTTCCAGCTTGGGCGGTTCGGTCATGTGGTCGCGAGTCTTCGTCGCAGGCGTGTTGTGCCGCGTTCGCGATAGAATGAGTCAGTAATGATGGCTAGCGCCGGCAGGTAAAGCAAGTGAGCCCCAGGGCGTCGGCCGCGCTGCGCCACGCCGCGCTGCGCAGCGTCGTGCTCCCCACGGCGCGGCCGCCGGTGATTGCCGCTGCCCGAGCCGCGAGCCTCGGGGCGCAGGAGCCCGAGGCGCTGCTCGCAATGGTCCCGGTGCGGGTGACACCGCGGGCGTTCGCCCGCCTTGCGGATAGTGCGCGCTGGCGCGAGCTCAACGCACGCTCACCGCCGCGCGCCGCGACGGTGCGCACCACGGTGCTCGGCAACCGCCGCCAGACGCTCGCCGTGCTCGGCTACCTCGCGGCCGATGCGAGCCCGTTCGAGCGCCTGACGCTCGCCGCACGCATGCTGAAGGAAGCAGCCGCGCGGACCCCCGCGAGCATCGCCCTGGCCGCTCCCGGATCCTCGGGCGCCGCCGCGCGCGCCGCGCTCGAGGCGCTGCTCGCAGCCGCCCTCGCCCATGCCTTCCCGCTGCCGAGCTTTCGCGCCAGCGCGCGCGATGAGCGGCCGCTCAAGCGCGTGCTGCTCATCGATGCGGACGGGCTCGACCTGCGCTACGGCGCCGCCGTGGCACGCGGCACCAACCTCGCCCGCTGGCTCACCGCGCTGCCTCCCAACATCCTCGACGCCCGCAGCTACGCCGGCGCCATCGCGCGCCTGGCACGCACCCACCGGCTCGCGCTCCGCTGGCTCGACGAGCGGGCGCTGCGCCGTGCGGGCGCGGGCGCCTTCCTCGCCGTGGCCGCCGGCAACGCCGAGCACGGCGCCGGCATCGCCCACCTCAGATACCGTCCGGCGCGCCGCCGTACCAACCGCCCGGACATCGCGCTCGTCGGCAAGGGGATCCTGTTCGACACCGGCGGCGTGAACCTGAAGACGCACCGCTCCATGCTCGACATGCACACCGACATGGCGGGCAGCGCGGTCGCGCTCGCGACCCTGATCGCGCTCAGCGAGCTGCGCGCGCCGCTCGCCGTGGACGCCTGGCTCGCGATCACCGAGAACCGCATCGGGCCGCAGGCCTACCGCCCGCAGGAGGTGGTGCGCGCCGCCAACGGCGTCACCATCCAGGTGATCCACACCGACGCCGAGGGCCGCATGGTGCTCGCCGACACGCTGGCGCTCGCCGGGCGCACGCGGCCGCGCTTCATGATGGACTTCGCGACGCTCACCGGCGCCTGCGTGTATTCGCTCACCGAGCGCATGAGCGGCGTGTTCACCAACCGCCCGCAGCTCGCGGACACGCTGCTCGATGCCGGCCGCGTGAGCGGCGAGCGCGTCTGGAACTTCCCCAACGAGCCCGACTACGACAGCGATCTCGACAGCAAGGTGGCCGACATCCAGCAGTGCGCCCTCGACGGCAAGGGCGATCACATCCTGGCGACGCGCTTCCTGTCGCGCTTCGTGCCGCCCGACAGCGCCTGGGTGCACGTCGATCTGTCCTCCGCGACGCGCAGCGGCGGCCTCGCGCACGTCGCCACCGACGTCACCGGCTTCGGCGTGCGCTTCGCGCTCGAGCTGATCCTCGGACAGCACGTGCTCGCGGCGCTGGAGCGGCCCGCGTGACGACGCTCACCCTCCGCCGGCCCGACGACTGGCACCTGCACCTGCGCGACGGCGCCGCGCTCGCCGCGGTGCTGCCGTTCACCGCCGCGCGCTTTGCGCGCGCCATCGTCATGCCGAACCTCAAGCCCGCGGTCACCACCACCGCGCAGGCGCTCGATTACCGGCGGCGCATCCTCGCCGCCCTGCCGCCGGGCGCCGCCTTCGAGCCCCTGATGACGCTCTATCTCACCGACGACACGCCGGCCGCCGAGGTCGAGCGGGCGCGGTCGAGCGGCTTTATCTTCGGCTTCAAGCTCTATCCGGCCGGCGCCACCACCCATTCCGAGAGCGGCGTGACCGACGTGCAGCGCATCGCGGCAGTGCTCGAGCGCATGGCCGAGCTCGACGTCGTGCTGCAGGTGCACGGCGAGGTCACCGACCCCGCAGTCGACATCTTCGACCGCGAGGCGCGCTTCATCGAGCGCACGCTCGCCCCTCTCATCGAGCGGTTGCCTGGGCTGCGCGTGGTGTTCGAGCACATCACGACCCGCGCGGCAGTGGAGTTCGTGCGGGCCGCGCGCGCGGGCGTCGCGGCGACCGTGACACCGCAGCACCTGCTGATGAATCGCAACGCGCTGTTCGCCGGCGGGATCCGCCCGCACCACTACTGCGCGCCGGTGCTGAAGGCAGAGGCCGAGCGCGCGGCGCTGCTGCAGGCGGTCACGAGCGGCAGCGAGCGCTTCTTCCTCGGCACCGACAGCGCGCCGCACGGGCGCCGCGCCAAGGAGGCGGTCTGCGGCTGCGCCGGAATCTTCTCCGCCCACGCCGGCATCGAGCTCTATGCCGAGGCCTTCGAAGCCGCCGGCGCGCTCGAGAAGCTCGAGGGATTTGCCGCCCGGCACGGCGCCGACTTCTACCGCCTGCCGCGCAACGCCGGGACCATCACTCTCGTGCGCGAGCCCTGGGAGGTGCCGGACCACTATCCGTTCGGCGCCGATGAGCTGGTGCCGCTGCGCGCCGGCGAGGGTATCGCCTGGCGCCTGAGTCCCGCGGCCGTGCGGCCCGCGCCATGAGCGAGGCCGGAGCCAGCGCACCGGGCGGGCCGCCGGCGACCGCCGCTCTCATGGCGGGCCGCTTTCGCGGCTACCTGCCGGTCGTGATCGACGTGGAGAGCGGCGGATTTCATGCCGCGACCGATGCGCTGCTCGAGATCGCCGCGGTGCTCATCGACATCGACGCCGATGGCGCCCTGCGGCGCGGCGCGACGCACCACTATCACGTACAGCCCTTCGAGGGTGCGCGCCTCGACCCGACGTCGCTGTCGGTGACGGGCATCGATCCGCATCACCCGCTGCGCCCCGCGATCCCCGAGCGCGACGCGCTGCAGCGGATCTTCCGCGAGGTGCGCCACGCGATTCGCGCCGGCGGCTGCCGCCGCGCGATCCTGGTTGGGCACAACGCCGCCTTCGACCTCGCCTTCCTCAACGCGGCGGTGGCCCGCGCCGACGTGAAGCGCAACCCCTTTCATCCTTTTTCGTGCTTCGACACGGCGACGCTCGCGGGAGCGGCGCTCGGGCAGACGGTGCTCGCCAAGGCGCTCGCGGTCGCGGGACTCGAATGGGATGCGGGCAGCGCGCACAACGCGCGCTACGACGCCGAGCGCTGCGCGGATATCTTCTGCCTGGTCTGCAACCGCCTGCGCGCGAGCTTCGAGAGCGCGCGCGCGCGCGCCGCGGCGCTCGGCTGGCTCAATGCGCCGGCCGATGATGCGGCGGGTGAGGACGCGCCGCTCGCGGCGCCGATTACTACGCCGCCCCAGCCTCGGTCATGAGCTTCTTCAGCTCCCCGCTGCGCAGCATCTCGAGCGCGATGTCGCAGCCGCCGATCAGCTCGCCCTTCACGTACAGCTGCGGGTAGGTCGGCCAGTTGGAGTAGCGCTTGAGCGCCTCGCGTATCTCCGGCTCCTCGAAGATGTTCACGTGACGGAAGTTGGCGCCCACGGCGCGCAGCGCCGCGACCGTCTGCGCGGAAAATCCGCATTGGGGGAAGTCAGGCGTGCCTTTCATGAACAGCACCACCGGGCCGGAGCTGAGCTCCGCTTTGATCCTCTCGACCACATCCATCGTCGCTACCTCTTAAGTCTGCGGCGCTCCTCGAGCTCCGCGATCAGCCGCCACTGCTCCGCCGCGCTCATCGCGAGCCAGCGTCCGATCTCCGCCCCCGTTCGCAGGCATCCGATGCAGTATCCCTGATCGTCCAGGGAGCAGACATTGATGCACGGTGAAGGCGGTCGCGCGGCCGGCGCCGCGGGCGTGAGCATGCGTTGAATTATGGGGGTGCCTCGCCTATTCTTCAAACCGCTCGATTTGGCCCAGGTCAACCGAAACAATAACTTGGAGACCGAAGCATGAACCCCCTGAACAACCATCGGCAGTCCCTGATCCTCGGCATCGTGATCGCCGTGGTGCTCACGCTGCTCATCGGCGGCTTCAATTTCAACGAGCTGGGCCTCGCGCGCTGGTTCCACATCGTCGCCGGCGTGTTCTGGATCGGCCTGCTCTACTACTTCAACGTCGCGCAGACGCCGGCGCTGGCCGATGCGGCCGCCGACAAGGGCGGCCCGGGCGGGGCCGGCATCACCAAGTACGTGGCGCCGCGGGCGCTCTTCTGGTTCCGCTGGAGCGCGCTCGCGACCTGGCTCGGAGGCGCGTGGCTGCTCGGCCGCGCCGGCAAGTTCGTCGGTGCCTTTACGCTCGGCGCAGGCATCGACGACCCGTCGCATTATTTCCTCACCATCGGCACCGGCGCCTGGCTCGGCACCATCATGCTGTTCAACGTCTGGGTGCTGATCTGGCCGAACCAGAAGAAGATCCTCGGCATCGTGCCGGCGACCGACGAGGAGAAGGCCAGGGCGCGCAAGACGGCCGGCATGGCCTCGCGCATCAACTTCGTGCTGTCGATCCCGATGCTCATGTGCATGGCCGGAGCGGGTCACGGCCTGCCCTTCATCCGCTAGGCGGTGATGCGCGAGCCCCCGCGCGATCTCGCGAGCCAGGTCGAAGCGGCGCTGCGCGAGGACATCGGCAGCGGCGACGTGACGGCGGCACTCGTGCCCGCGGCGCAGCGGGTACGGGGCAGCGTGGTGACGCGCGAGAACGCCGTGCTCGCCGGCCGGCCGTGGGTCGATGCGACCTTCCGCCATCTCGACCCGCAGGTGCAGCTCGTCTGGCACGCCAACGACGGTGAGCCGATCGCCGCCAATCAGGTGGTGTTCGACATCGCCGGCAGCGCCCGTCCGGTGCTGACCGGCGAGCGCACCGCGCTCAACTTCCTGCAGCTGCTGTCGGCGACCGCGACCGTGACGCGGCGCTTCGTCGATGCCGTCAGCGGCACCGGCTGCACCATCCTCGACACGCGCAAGACCATCCCGGGACTGCGCAGCGCGCAGAAGTACGCCGTGCTGTGCGGCGGCGGCCACAACCACCGCCTGGGCCTCTACGACCGCGTCCTCATCAAGGAGAATCACATCGCCGCCGCGGGCTCGCTCGCCGGCGCGATCCGCGCCGCGCGCAGCCATGCGCCCGGCATGACGGTCGAGGTCGAGGTCGAATCGCTCGCCGAGCTCGAACAGGCCCTCAGCGCAGCGCCCGACATCGTGATGCTCGATGAGTTCAACCACGCGGACCTCAAGGCCGCAGTGGCGCTCAATCACGCGCGCGGCCGGCCCGTGAAGCTCGAGGCCTCGGGGAGCGTCTCGCTCGAGTCGGTGCGCACGGTCGCCGAGACCGGTGTCGATTACATCTCGATCGGCTCGCTCACCAAGCACGTGCGCGCCGTGGATCTGTCGCTGCGGCTCGAGTTCAGCGCTGCGAGATCCTGAGCGCGGGCCGCGCTCCCTGTCCTATCGCTGGTAGTAGTTGGCGGCGGCGTGTAAACCGTCGTCGCCGCCTTGGCCGCGGTATTTCTGAGGTGCGGAGGAAACGTGGCGCGCGAGTGTTCGGCTCTGACGTTGGCTCTGGCGCTGGCCGGGGTGCAGGTTGCGCAGGCCCTCGAGACGGCTGCGACGCCCAATACCTCGTCGTTGAGCGAAATCACGATCACGGCGACGCGGATTCCCGAGCCGGTGGATCAGATACCGGCGTCCGTCTCCACGGTCTCAGGGAGCGAGCTCCGGGCGCGCGATTCCTGGGACATGGCTTCGGCCCTGAGTCTCGTGTCCGGCGTCGAGGCGCCGGCCGGAGGCGATGCGGGTCCTTCGAGTTCGGTGCCCTCCTTCTGGGGCCTACACGAGTTCGATGCCTTTCTCCTCGTCATGGACCAGGTGCCGTGGGGAGGCGCCTTCAACCCCGCGATCACCACGCTTAACCTCAACGACGTCGAGCGGATCGAGGTGCTGAAGGGCGCCGCACCGGTCATGTATGGGGCGACCTCCTTCGTCGGTGTCGTGCAGGTGCTGCACTACCCGGCGGGTGAGGCTTCCGACGAGGCTTCGGTGGCGCTTGGCAGCTACGGCTCGGCGCGCGGCGCGGCCGCCTTCGCACTGCCACAGGTCGGCGACTACCAGCAGTCCTTCGCGGCGGATGGCGAGAGCCTGGGATTTGCCGATGGGCGCGAGAAGGTGTCCGACGGGCGGCTGCTGTATCGCGGGGCGCTCGACCTCGGCACCGGCGAGCTGCGCGTCGATGGAAATTTGAGCATCGTGCGCGACGTGCCGCCGAGCCCGGTGATCCGCCAGGGCACAGCGCTCACGACGCTCACCCCGATCAACGCCAACTTCAACCCCTCGGACGCCGCGCTCGATGAGGACAAGTACCAGCTCGCCATCGCCTACACGCGGCCGACGCCCTGGGGCAGCTGGGAGACTCTGGCTTCCTTCTCCCGCTCTCACGTCGATGATGTACGCGCCTTCCTGCATCCGGATCTGAGCGGCGACGCCGATACCCAGAACCAGAATCGCACGATCCTCGACGACTACTTCGACACACACCTCGCGCGCGAGCTCGGGCACTTCTCGCTGCTCGTGGGCGCGGACCTGCTCTACGGCTACGGGCGGCAGGTCACGCTGAACGGCAACAGCGCTTACAACGTGCCGCTCGATGGATCGGTCGTGCCACCACCGACCACGCAGCTGCCGGTGAACGAGGTGGGATTCGTCGCCGACAAGCGGCTGTTCGCCGGGCAGTACGCGCAGCTCGACTGGAAGCCCGATGCGCGCTGGGACCTGCTCGTGGGACTGCGGCTCAATGAGACCGACGAGCGCAAGCTCTCGAGCGATCTCACCCTGCCGCCGTTCACTCCGACCGAGCAATACGCCGCCGACAGCGAGAGCCGCAACGTCACCCGGCCCACCGAGACCGCCGGCGCCAGCTACCGTGCCTGGAGCGAAGGCAAGGACGAGCTGGTCGCGTACGCGGACTTCCGCAACGCCTTCAAGCCGTCGGCGCTGGATTTCGGCCCCGACTACCAGCCGGCCGTGCTGCTTCCCGAGACCGCCCGAAGCTACGAGGCGGGCTTGAAGGGTGTCGCAGCCGATGGCCGGCTGAGCTGGCAGGCAGAAGCCTTCCGCCTCGACTTCAGCAACCTCGTAGTGGCGACCGAGTCGGGCTTCCTCACCAACGCCGCCGGCGAGCGGCTTCAGGGCGTGGAGCTCGAGTCCCACTATGCCCTCGCGAAGGACCTGGCGGTCGCCGTCAACTACGCCTATCACGACGCGCGCTTCACCGAGTACCAGTTCTTCGACATCGACTCCGGCAATTACGTCGAGGTGGCGGGCAATCAGCTGCCGCTCTCGCCGCGGCAGCTGGCCGCGGCCGGGATCCTCTATCAGCCCCCACAGGGCCTCAACGGGACGCTGGTCGCGACCTACGTGGGGCGTCGCTATCTCGACGAGGAGAACATCGCGCCGGTCGGCGGCTACACGCGCCTCGATGCGACTCTCGGCTATCGCTTCGATCGCTGCGAGGTCGCCCTCGAGGAGACCAACCTGACCAACCAGCGGCCGCCGGTCAGCGCCAGCGAGTTCGGCAGCGAGTCTTTCTATCTGCTGAACGCACGCATGCTGTGGCTGCG
>Ga0335081_10005041_pt1 | contig 20866 bp, 20 predicted proteins | sample Lox_Sample_35_FD_206713 | JGI IMG/M metagenome (GOLD analysis project Ga0335081, IMG submission 206713) | Soil microbial communities from Loxahatchee National Wildlife Refuge, Florida, United States - Lox_Sample_3.5 | ecosystem: Environmental > Terrestrial > Soil > Wetlands | place: USA... | reverse complement strand
ACACCGGCATGGTCTATCGTCAGCTTTGCGCCATGACCAAGGGCGCCGCCGTAGGCCAGAACTGGCGGCAGTACCTGCCGCAGATCTACTACCGGCCGGCCTGCTCATAGCCGGCGCAGCGCTGGCGGCACCATGCCCGCGGTGGCCATCGCCGCCGGCAGTTTTTGGTGCCATCAGCAGTACTGGGCCCCGGGCCCGCTTCAGCGCCGCGGTGATCTGCGCCCGGGCCGTCACCCTCGGCCGCGTGGCCGGGCCGGGGCGCCTCGACGAGTGCTCACCGGCCGGCGGCTGGGATACACCGAGTCTGCCTCCACGGCCAGTTCCTGACGGTTAATACTGCCGTTGCGATTCGTGGCTGATCACGACCCGGCCGTGCCGGGGCCGCCGTATAGCAGCCCGTGGCCGTCAGGTGGGCCGTTTGGGCCAGGCGGGGTGCTGCTGCAGGTGTAAGAGGTCGTGTCGATGAGCGCGAAGTCGGCCTGCTGCTGCCCCGTGCTGAGCTGGAAGTCGCCGACGCTGAGCTCGGTGCCCGCTGGCATGGCCGCCGGGTCGATCGTGATGGTGGGATGCATACCCTTCGATTGCGGCGTCACGGTGTACTCCCCAGCCGGATAGAAGGACACGACCTGCGAAAAGCCGGCCGGCGCGGGATCTGACCAGCAGAACCTGCCGACGGCGACCTTCGCCGGGATGCCGTATTGCGCGAGGTCGCTCTGCAGGGCAGCGGGGTCCAGCAGCTCCTTCGGGCTGATGGTCAGCGTTGCCGTCCCGTCGGAGTGACCGACCAGCGTGAATGCCGCGGTCCGGATCGTGCCGGGTGCCGGGGCCCGGCCGAGCACGCCGGTCAGGCCGAGGGCCAGCGCGATACCAGCGGCGGCGCCGGCCACCGAGAAGCCCGCGACGGCGGAGAGCCAGTGCCGTCGGCGCGCGCGGCCTCTGGCCTTGATCGCCTCCACATCCGGGGGCTTAGCCATGGGTATTGCGGACAGGGCGTCGGATGCGGTGCGGAGCACGTCGTTGTCGCTCATCTCGTCGCGGACGTTCATTGATCGGCCTCCATGGTCTTGGTAGGGGCGAGCTCGTGGCGCAGCGCCGCTACGGCCCGAGACAAGTGCATCCGGACCGTGCCAGCCTCGATCCCCAGCTGCCTGGCAATGACGTCGGTGTCGAGATCAAGGAAGATTCGCAGCGCGAGCACCTCACGCTGCCTGGGAGGCAGGCGCCATAGCGCCGTCAGCAGGGCGGCATCGAGGCCACCGCCGAGGTCGCCGGGAGCCGTCAGATCGTGGTCAGCCAGGGGCAGTTCGCGGCGCCGCCGCCGCCACCACGACGCCCCGGTGTTGAGCGCGGTGCGCACCACCCACGCTCGCGGGGCTGGATGGCGGCTGACCTTCCGCCACGACACCCAGGCTTTGGCGAAAGCCTCCGCGACCTGGTCTTCGGCCATCTGCGGACGGCTGACGATAGCCACCACCGCGCGCAGGCAGGGCTCCCAGCTGGCCCGGAAGAACTACGCGAACTCCGTCTGCTCGTTGCTCACAGCCCTTTAACTCCGATAGCCCGCCAGTCTGCATACCTCCAAGCGGAAATCCTCCGGAACCGGCCCGCTTTCGTCACGTGGAGGCCACCCGTCACCATCCTCGGTTGCGGACGCCCTGATCCGGTGCTGTCTGGCCAGGCTGTGAGGCAACCGTGAGAGGTCAGTTCTGGCGGACCGGGTCTGGGTTGCCCACGCCCTTGAGCTCCTTACCACCGTCGACGCTCCCGGCCGGGCGGTGCCCTGCTCAGAAGGAGCCTCCGAAGACGCTCCTCGATCCAAGCGTCCGTTAGAGTGAATGCACAGGAGGGTGATCATGGAAACTCGTCGTGTCGTTACCGGTGTTACTCCGCAAGGTAAGTCAGTATTTACATCCGATGATCGGCCCGACGGGATCTCGGTCCAGGCAATGCCGGGGCTGGAGTTCTTCTTGCTCTGGGGCACCGAGGGCGGCCATCCCGTTCTCGGTGCTGGTGCCGGTGACGATGCGGTGGTCAAGCCGTACTTCCCGGCTTTGGGTGGCTCGCGGTTTGTGGTCGTCCGCTGGGCCCCAGACGGGCAGGCGCCGGAGCCAGTCGGCGATCCGGCCGAGATGTCGGCTGAGTTAGAACGGCTGCTGCCCGGCCTCCAGGGCGTTATGGAACCAGATGATCCAGATATGCATGTGACTGACACTCTCGACTACGCTTTCTGTGCGGACGGCGAGATGTGGCTGGAGCTCGATGACGGCCACGAGGTGCATCTCACGCCTGGCAGCTGCGTGGTTCAGCGCGGCACCCGCCACGCATGGCACAATTGGGGCGACAGGGTCGCCACGATGATTTTCGTTCAGATAGGCGCCGAGCGGGATTCGAGCGCAGGCCGCGATGAGACTGGGTGACCGGCCACCAGCGGCGCGCGGCAGGCCAGTTCCGCCAGCAGCTCCCGGCCCGCGGTCTCCAGGTGGCGGACGTTTCCCAGGTGAAAGAGCGCGGGAAGGATCCCGGCGTGGATGGCGCCCGCACCCCGTCGAAAACGTGCACCGTCGCCCCGTGCCGCAGCACGTCCATGTCGTCGATGCTGTCCGCGCCGGGCGCCGTCCCGGCCACCAGGCAGGCCCGCCTTCAGGTCCGCAAGCCCAGCGACCGGGGCCCGCTGCCCGCCACGTCACAGGACCGGAACCGTTACCCGGGCCGCCGCGCCGAGAGGCTGATAAGGAAGTGGTCAGTACGCCAGCAGGAACCGGGCGGCCTCACTCGCGGGATATGCGCGGGATGGCGATCGTCCGGCATGGCCGACAGCGCATCGTCTGCCCATTTCAGCAGCCACACGACGGCTTAGCCGCGGGAGATCGATCTTCTCGGGTAGGGGCGCACGGCTAACCGGCTCGGTCACCCGCCGGACGTACACCCCGGGCGATGCATACATGCGCCAAACGCTGTCATTGAACTGGTATGACCTCGACGTCGTCCGCATCCAGATGACACCCAGGAAGAATCAGTTCCGCTGGACCCGGCCGTTCGCCCGAGAGTATCCACTTGCATAGAGCGGCGAGCTGGTAGCCGATCATGGGCGGAACGGCATCGCCTATGTGCCTGTACATGTTAGTGAGCGTGCCGACAAAAGAATACGTGCTTGGAAATCCTTGCAGGAGCGACATTTCGCGGACGGTGCATAGCCGGTCTTGCTCGGGATGCGCGTAGCGGCCGTTACCGATATGGCCGCACTCTCGCTTAATTGTGACCGCGGGCCTGTCCCACCACAGGCGCCCGTAGACATCGGGGTGACTCCCGAATTGACTCTTCTCGGCGCGGTGTCTCATTGCCGGAGTAAGCAGTGCGTCGGCCTGGGGGTCATTGACCAAATCAACCCAGCCGCCACCATCGTGAGGAATCGCGGCGAGTCTGCGCCGGTTCACCTCTGAGCTTAGCGACGGGGAAACGTGCATCGGGTCTTCGTGATTGCATGCGCCCGCATCGACTGCTGGCAGCTCCCAGATGGCATGCCGCACGTGCGTCGCCTTTCGGCTCACACGGTAACCCGACCATAGGTCGGCCAAGCCAAGCAGGGGGAGTGGTCGCTGCACTGCAATTATGAGCGCGCGTTCACGTTTCTGCGGGAGCCCGAATTCATTAAGGAAATGCGTAACCGCCAGCGTGTCGTAATCCAGCTTACGCAAGTCGTCGAGCAGGCTCTGCAGATGGCGAGAGAAGCGTCCCATCACGAGTTCGCGAGCATTTTCCATCAGCACGAGCTGAGGCCGCAATAGTTCGACGTACCTTGACGTGCGGCCAACCAGGCTGTTCCGCACGTCATCCCGCAGATGATTATGCGCGAGCGTGCGTGAGAACCCGGTGCAGGGCGGGCATGCGCACAAGATCGTAGGGCTGGGATTCGGCAAGTTCATTGCCTGGCAGATCTCGACGGGATCAGCAACCGATAGATCCCTCTCGACGGGTTGTATCCCGAGGTTCGCAGAATACGTGGCGTTGCAGCCAAGATGTCCGCGGGCAGTGCTGGGCTTGCCGATCTGAGCGTCCGCGGCACCTACAACAGCGAAACACCGGTGCGCATGGAATCCATAACTCATCCCTCCGGCACCCGAGAACAGGTCCACGACAGACCAAGACTCAGAAGCGAGCGGCACGTCAGCCTCCCTCCTGCAAGCTCTGACCCCACAGTTCCCCGGCCCCTGATCTTGGACCCGGATCGTCGAGACAGTCATCGTGCCCCCGCAGCTCCACGAGATCCAGCCGTTGGATTCAGGTGCGCACGCCGCTCAGTAGCCGTGCATGAGGACAGCCTGCACCAGTTCCGGGCTCAACCTGATGTCACCGGGCGGGGCGCACAAGTCGCTGCAAGTAGTCACCCTCCGCGATGCTTTGACGTCCAACAGCCACTCTCCCTTCCTGGCGCGAGCCGCCCTGTCAGGATCGCAGCTGGCGCTGACAGCCGGGGGGGGCATGTGGCTGGCTAACCGCGCCCCTTACCACGCGCGGTAGTCCTGGCCCGGCGGGTAGATCAGTCCGGTGCTCCGCGACATGGCCTAGCGCTCGCGCGCCGGACACACGTGGGACGCGGGTTGATTGGCGGCTGGCTTTGCTTCCGTCTTCGCATGTCACGGCGTGTGGCCGCCCAGGAGCAGCGGCCATCTGTAAGCCGTCGGCGGAGGTCAGGCGCGCGCGAACCTCAGAGCGCCAGCGCACCCGGAACTGGAGAGGGGCGAGGAACTATGGCTGCAGCCAATTGTGCAGGCGACGCGGCGACCCGTCCCGCTCCACTGCGGGTCAGCCCTCGGTGACCTGGTCGGAGCGCTGCGCCCGGAGGATCGCCCTGGGCGATGGGCGAGGCTCGTAATCGCTGAGTCCCCGAAGCACCGACCGGGCGAACGGCACGAAACCCTCCGGCCCCGACAGATGGTCTTTCAGGTGGACGGTTGCCTTATCGCTCGACTGGAACACCTCACGAACCACCTCCAGCCGAGTCTGGAGGTTCAGCCCTCCGCCCATGATGACGTGGTCGAGATCTCCCTGGACGAACGCCGACCGAACATCGTCCACTCCGGTGCCGCCGACGAGCTCGACATCCGGCACGTCCAGCTGCCGCCGAAAATCGTCCAGGAGGCCCGGCATGAGGCCGAGAATCAGCACCCTTCTGGTCACGTCCGCTCCTGTCATGGCACCGGTCAGCGGAACCAATCCGGTGGTAGAGATCGCGGTAAGTCCCGCGCCCGCCGTCCGTTGCCGGGCCGATCACCATTATGTCCAGCTACGGCAGCGAGTCAATCGCCTGAACTCGCCGACGCCGGTACCGGGCCGGGCATGACGAGCGAAGAGTCCGTGGTTGCCTGAGGCCACAGGTCGCGCTCGGTAGGCGGGTTCCCCGGCTCGCCAAGACTGGCCTGACGCCGGTCTTCCTCAATATCACCGGCCCGGAACGGCCGCCCAAGGCCGCACTGCAGTGCGCGGACGTCAGCCTGCTGGTGAACAACGCGGGAGTGATGCGGGCCAGCACCTTCATTTGGCGCGCCAAGCCCGGACGCGGACCGGCTTGCCACTACCGCGCCGCCACTTCTGCCGCGCAGAGGGGCGGAGAGCGGGGGCTACGCGAGGACAGTGCGAAGGCCGCCGTCTTGAATGTTACGGCGTGGCGCGTGTATGGAGTGCGCGTTGAAGACGATTCCTTGCGGATCACATTCGTGGTACCGCACCCGCAGTGGCATTCTGACGACCGGCTCAGCCTCTCTTGCCACAAGAGCGAGCCTGCTCGCGGCAATGATGCCGGAAGGTCAACCGATGCCCGCCGTCGGCGCGACCCACGATCGCGGTGTCCGACGGCTCCTTCTGCCGCGCTGTGCAGGCTCACCCAGCCATGCGGCCTTTCAGTGCGGTGGCGAACGCTCGCTCATGCCTGTTGACTGAACTACGGTCGGTGTTTCCGCAGTTCAGGGGACGTGCGGCCGGGTTGGTGGGTAGGGTCGCCGGTCATGGTCGATCGGGGGGAGCCGGCCGTGGATGCGGCTGGCTTGGTGGTGCCGTTGGCGGGCCGGCTGGTGGCTACCTGTGATAGCTGGGAGCCGTACCGGCTGCTGGATAGCGGCGGCGTGGCTGTGGAGGCGGCCCGGGCCTATTTCGGCCATTTGCAGGCTGCCGGGCGGTCGGAGCTGACGATCCGGTCGTATGGCTTGGATCTGCTGCGCTGGTTCCGGTTTGTGTGGGCGGCCGGGGTGGCCTGGGAGCAGGCTACCCGGGCCGAGGCCCGGGAGTTCTGCCGGTGGCTGGTGGTGGCCGGTAAGCCGGTCCGGCCGCATTGGCGGCAGCGGCGGCTGGGCCCGGAGGTGGCTGGGGTGGCGTCGGGCCAGGCGTATGCGCCGTCAGTGTGCGCGCACTGCGAGACGGTGCTGCGCAGCTTCTACGACTTCCATGTGGAGGCGGGCACGGGCCCGCTGGTCAATCCGTTCCCGCTGGACCGGTCGCGGCGGGGCGGGCGGGCGCATGCCCATCACAACCCGATGGAGCCCTACCGGCGCGAGCGCAGCGGTTTGTACCGGCCGGTGGTGCCGTCCCGGATCCCGCGGAACGTCCCGGATGAGCAGTTCAACGCGATCTTCGCGGCGCTGGGCTCGCACCGGGACCGGGCGCTGGTGGCGTTTTATGTGTCCACCGGGGCGCGGGCGTCGGAGTTGCTGTCGGCGACCCGGGGCGGGGTGGACCCGGGGCGGCAGCTGATCACCGTGGCCCGTAAGGGAACCAGGGCGCTGCAGCAGTTGCCGGCCTCGGCGGATGCGTTCGTGTGGTTACGGCTGTATCAGGTGGAGACCGACGGCGCGCTGCCCCGCGGCAGCGGGCTGCCGTTGTGGTGGACGCTGCGGCGGCCGTTCCGCCCGCTGGGCTATCACGCGGTGCACCGGATGTTCGAGCGGGCCGCCGCGGTGGCGGGCACCGGCGCCACGCTGCACGCGCTGCGCCACACCGCGGCCTACCGGATGGCCGCCGATCCGGCGCTTCCGCTGACCGACGTCCAGTTCGTGCTCGGCCACGCCCTGCTGACCACCACGCAGCTGTATATGACGCCCCGCCAGGAGGAGGTAATCCGCCGGGTGCTGGCTCATCACAGCGAGCAGGTCCGCCAGGCCCGGCAGCGGGCCCGGCCCGCCCCGGCGCCCGGTTACCGGCCCGAGAGCCTGGATGTGCTGTTCGGCACGGAGACGCGGTGACCACGCAGGTGGCCCCGCCGCGGGCGGCCGCGTCGGTATGGCTGGCGGGTTACCGGGCAGCACGCAGGCGGTTCCCGCCACGCCCCGCGCAGCAGGACTGGCCAGCCACCCTGCAGGCCCGCGGCCAGGTCCTCGCCCAGCTGGCCAGCACCGCAGCAGGCGACCGATCCTGGCGCGGCCCCGGTGGTCTTGAGGCCCTGCTGGACTGGCTGCAAGCCCAGGAAGGCGGCAGCTGGCAGCAGCGCTGGCTAGCCAGCGGCGCTGATGCCGCGGGCGCGGGGTGGCTGAGGCTGCCCGGCCAGTGGCTGAGCCAGCACGGCGGGCAGGCCAGGCTAGTGCCCTGGGCGCTGACCGCGGCGGTCTGCGGTGACATCGTGCGCCCCTCGCTGGCCTGGCTGCTGACCGCCGGATATGACGCGGACCTGTCCAAGGCCATGGCCGCGTTCCGCGACCCGCAGGGCTTCGCCCAGCTCGCAAGACTGTGCGGCCACGGCGGCGGCCAGACGGCGAAACCCGCCCGCGCGCACACGCCGCGCCGCGCCGCGGTGATCATGGCCGCCAAAGGCGGCATGCTCGCCGGCATCCAGGTCGGCGATCTCCTGGAGCTGCTGGACACCGAGGCTGACGTGCTCGGCGCCGCCCGGCCCGGGGCCGCGGACAGTTACCGGCTGTTGCGCCAGCTGGGGATCTTCGGCGCGGCTGCGCCGGCGCGGCTGCGGGAACTGCGCACCGCCGGCCAGCGCACCCCGGAGGAGATGATCGACCGGCACCACCTGGCCTGCGCGCCCATCCGCGACCTGCTGGTCGACTACCTCAAAGAACGCCAGCCCGCCCTGGATTACGCCAGCCTGGAACAGCTGGCCCGCCGGCTCGGCATGTTCTGGGCCGACCTGGAAGCCCACCATCCTGGCATCGACAGCCTGCACCTGAGCGCCGAGGCCGCCGGCGCGTGGAAGCGGCGGATGCAGACCAAGCCGAAGACCGTCACTATGGACGACGGCACCAAGACCGTGATCGAGACCGAGCGGATCTGCCACCGTGAGTTCCTGACACCGGTCCGGGCCTTCTACCTCGATCTGGCCCAGTGGGCCGTCGAAGACCCCGGCCGGTGGGCGCGCTGGGCAGCGCCCTGCCCCGTCGGGCCCGCCGACACCGTCCAGGGCAAAGTGCAGCGGCACCGCAAATCGCGGATGGACGCCCGGACCCGTGAACGGCTCCCGGTCCTGCCGGTGCTGATCCGCTGCGCCGCCCAGCAGCACGCCGACGCGGCCGCGCTGCTGCACGCCGCCCGCAGTGCCAGCCCCGGCGACATCATCACCGCCGCCGGGCAGACCCTCGCCCGGACCGCCACCCGCAGCACCTCTGCCAGCATCTGGGCCGAAGACCTGGCCACCGGCCAGCGGCGCAACCTCACCGTCGAAGAAGACCGCGCGTTCTGGGCCTGGGCGGCCATCGAAGTCCTGCGCGCCACCGGGGTGCGCGCCGAGGAACTCGTCCAGCTCAGCCACCACAGCCTGGTGCAATACCGGCTGCCCTCATCTGGCGAGCTGGTGCCGCTGCTGCAGATCGCCCCGTCGAAGACCGATGCCGAGCGACTGCTGGTCGTCAGCCCCGAACTCGCCGACGTGCTCAGCACGATCATCAGCCGCATCCGCGGCACCGGCCCGGCCGTCCCGCTAGTCGCGGCCTACGACGACCACGAACGCGTCTGGCTTCCCCCCGCGCCGGTGCTGTTCCAGCGCCGGATCGGCGCCGAGAACCGCGCGATCCCCGCCGCCACCATCCGCAAGCTGCTCGCCGCCGCGCTCGCCCGCACCGGGCTGACCACCCCGGACGGCGCCCCGCTCCACTACACCTTGCACGACTTCCGCAGGATGTTCCTCACCGACGCGATCATGAACGGGCTCCCGCCGCACATCGCCCAGGTGATCGCCGGGCACCGCGACATCAACGTCACCCTCGGCTACAAAGCCGCCTACCCCGACGAGGCGATCCAGGCCCACCTGGCCTTCCTCGCCCGCCGCCGCGCGGTGCGGCCCACCGAGGAATACCGCACCCCCACCGACGCCGAATGGGCCGAATTCCTCGGCCACTTCGAACGCCGCAAACTCGCCACCGGCCTCTGCGGCCGCGCCTTCGGCACCCCCTGCATCCACGAGCACTCCTGCCTGCGCTGCGCCCTGCACTGGCCCGACCCCGCACAGCGGCCCCGCATCGCCGAAATCCGTGACAACCTCATCGCCCGCATCGCCGAAGCCGAACGCGAAGGCTGGCTCGGCGAAGCCGAAGGCCTCAAAATCAGCCTCGCCGGCGCCAAGGACAAGCTCGCCCAGATCGACCGCCGCTCCCACCGCACCACCGACCTCGGCATGCCCCCCGCCCCCCGCACATCCTGAACAGCAAAGTCCGTTTCGACTACTCACACGCAATTTGTCCAAGTTCAGAGAATGCCCAGGTCGGGTGGGTCGTCAGGGCCTAGTTGCCCGAGCGGGCTGGTGTATCTGGTTGGATCGGGCTAGCGGCAGCGGCAGACGTGTGCGTGATGGGCCCGGCCGGTTCCGCGAGGAGGTTGTCGACATGAGGGTGTGCGTACCGATCACCGCCGATGGCCTGGTCGACCCGAGGTGGGGCCGTGCTGACCGCGTTGCAGTCGCCGACGTGGCCGAGGGCGAGATCCGTGACTGGCAGGAGTTCACTGTCGCCTGGGGAAAGCTGCACGATCAGGGGACCGAGGGCGCCCATCACGCCCGGGTGGCGCGGTTCCTCCGGGACCACCAGGTCCAGGCGATCGCCGCTGACCACATAGGCCCGGGAATGCAGCGCATGCTCAGTTCCATGGCCATGCGCATCGTCACTGGCCTGGGCGGGGACGCCCGCAGTGCGGCGCGCGCAGCCGAGTGAGAGCACCAGCCCGCAGCTGCCGCCGACCGAGCCTACGGCGGCCCGTTCGCTGACCGCGGGAGACCTCTGGCAGCCCCAGCTCGCCGGCCGGTCCGTCCCGGAACCGGATCACCCTGGGCAATGGCAGGCGCCCGCCGCCGGGCCCTGAGGGCTGGCCGTGAGGTTATCCTCGCGATCATGCCGACGTTGGCTGTTGTGGGTGCGGGGCCGAAGGGGATCGCGATCGCCGCCAAGGCGCGTGCTGTTGCTGCCGCCGGGCTCGGCGCGCCGCGGGTTGTGCTTGTCGACCGCGGCGCCGTGGCCGGGAACTGGAGCGGGGAACAGGGTTACACCAGCGGCCTGCTGCCGCTGGGTACGCCACCGGAGAAGGATGTTGGCTTCCCGTACGCCGATAGCTGGGGGGCGGCATCGCCGGCGGTTACTGCGGCGATGACAGAGTTCAGCTGGCAGCGGCATCTCATCGCGCATGGCGTGTACGCCGACTGGGTCGATCGGGGACGGCTGCGTCCGACGCATCGGCAATGGGGTTCCTACCTGCGTGAAGTCGCCGGCAGGGCGGAGGCCGAGATCGTTGCCGGTGAAGTCGTCGGCCTCGAGGTCGACGGCGAGCGGTGGCGGCTGGCGCTCGGGCAGGGGGACGCGGTCTGGGCTGATGGCGTTGTCTTCACCGGTGCGGGCCCGCCGGTTGGCCTGGCTGGCCAGCCGCGACACCATCCGCGGGTGCTTGACGGGCGGAGCTACTGGCTGGCCGAGCGGAGGCTTGAGAAGCAGTTTGCGCAGAGCGTGTGTGTGATCGGCAGCGGCGAGACTGCGGCTTCGGTGCTCATCAGCCTGTTGCGCACGTCGCACAAGCACTCGACGATCGATGTCTTGACCAGCCGCGGAGTCCTGTATTCGCGGGGGGAGAGCTATGACGAGAACCGCTTGTTCTCCGATCCGGGCGACTGGCCGCGGTTGGCCGAGTCGCACCGCCGCGAGTTCCTTGAGCGCACCGACCGCGGCGTGTTCTCGCTGCAGGCGGAGGCGATTCTTAACCAGTCGCGCGGCTTTCGCGCGCTCGCCGGGCGCGCAGTGGCGATCGAGGCCGGCGAGCGGCAAGTTGTCGTCACGATCGAGTACGGCAGCGAGCGCGAGCGTGTCGCCTACGACCTTGTAGTCGTCGCGGTCGGCTTCGAGGCTCGCTGGTTCGAGGGGCTGCTGGGCGGGGAGGCTCGCCGCCGGCTGGAGTGCGTGCTCGCGGGAGCCGAGCTGGAACGCCGGATCGGGCTCGACCTGTCGGCCGCTGGCCTGAGCCCGCCGCTGCACCTGCCGCTGGTCGCGGGGCTCGCACAGGGACCGGGTTTTCCCAATCTGAGCTGCCTCGGCCTCCTGAGTGACCGCATCCTGCGCCGCTATGTCGAGCTGGCGGAGCCGGCGCGCACCGAAGCTGAGAGGAGGGAGCTTGTCTGAGACGCCAGGCGAGGCCTGGGAAAGCGACGATCGCGTCCGTCGCACGGTAGTCATGCCGACCGTGCTGGCCGAGCGGCTCGCCGCCACGGCCGAGCGGCGTGGCCTGTCCGTCAGCGACCTGCTGGTCGAATACGCACGGGAGGGCCTGCGGCGCGACGGACCAGGCGGCTAATCGCCGGCCTGGGTCAGCCACCATGCCCCAAGGCTCCAATACATCTGGCTAGGCACTCGCGCCCGGAGCCTGATCCGGGCAGGCGCGACTCGGCCGCTCATCGGAATTCACGGTTTACCGGCCGAACTTCCGGCCCGTGCGAGGCGAGAACAATCAGCCTGGCTGGGCGGGGGCCGGGCCCGCGCCGGTGGGCGCGGGGCCCGCCGGGCCGCGGGCGATGCCCGATAGCAGGTTCTTCGCGGCGGCCTGGAAGCGCTTGATGTCGCCATAGGGCCGGGCGACGAGCATGGCCCCTTCGATGCCGCCGACGATCATCCGCGCGGTATCGCGTGCGGATCCTGTGAACTCCAGGCTGCCGTCCCGCCGGCCCTGCTCCAGGACGCGCTCCAGCCAGCTCTCGTTCTGGTCGAAGAACCTGATCACGGCGTCCCGCATCGCGGCCGGCAGGGTCTGGTACTCGGCTGCCAGCATCCCACAAAGGCACATCCGCCGGTGGCGCAGCACCTGGAAGTACAGCGCTGCGTAGCCGTCGAGCTTGGCGGGTGCCGCCATGTCGGCGGAGTCGAGGGCGGCCAGCGCCCCGGTGAAGCTCGCGGCGTAGCGGGCGATGAGCGCTTCCCCGAGCTCGGCCTTGCTGGCGATGTGGTAGTGCAGGGCCGGCTTGGTGATCTTCAGCTGGGCAGCGATGTCGGCGTAGCTGAAGCCGTTGAACCCGCGGGTCTGTACCAGCCGCTCGGCAGCATCAAGGATCCCGCAGAGGTGCCGGAACTGCCGTGATCACGTGTGGCCACAGTCGGCCCGCCCCTTCCGGTGATCCCCTTGACTACCAACCTGATAGTAGGTCAGGATCTGACCTATCGGTAAGTAAGGATATCGCATCGCGGCTGCGGCCGTGGGGAGGGAAGGCCGGGACGGACAAGACCGAGCACCGCAGCTTCCGGGTACCGGGTGAGACCCGCGAGTTCCCGGACGGGCGCGCCGAGAGAGCCAGGGGAGTGAACGGGCTGGTCTCGGCCCGCTCGGGCCCGGCTTCCTGCCCTGCTCGGCCGAAGCGGCCGAGCGATTTCGTACATTCCGCAACGAGCAAGGGGCCACATGGCGGTCATCGGATCAGTTGACGAGCTGCTAGCGCGGGCGTCCTCGCGCAAGGAGGTCCGGCCTGGAGATGCCCGGGCCGGGGCGCGCTATGAGCGGGTTGTGATCGACGGGGAACCGTATTTCGTCAAGCGCCTCAGCCCGGCGTCGGACTGGATCATGCGGGTCACCGGCGATCACGTTCACCGTCCCTTCCTGGTGTGGCAGGGCGGGATCATGGACCGGTCACCGGCCAGCATCGACCACGCGGCGGTTGCCATGCAGGTCAGCGGCGCCGGCGACGACGCCGTGCTGACGATGGTCATGCGCGACGTCGGCGCCTTCCTGGTTCCCGAGGGCGACGCCGTCGTGCCCGCCAGCCAGCACGCCGCCTTCATCGAGCACATGGCCGATCTCGGCTGCGCGTTCTGGGGCTGGGATGACGACATCGGCCTGACCACAATGAGCCAGCGGATCCGGTTCTTCGCGCCGGATAACATAGCCGCCGAGCTGCTGGCCGCCGATGTTCCCCCGCCGATAGCCGCCGCTGACGCCGGATGGCGCGCCCTGCACGGCAGGTCACCGGTGCTGTCGGGCCTCGCCCGGCTGATTCAGGACTGGCCGGACCTCGTTACCGGGCCGCTGGCCGACACGCCGCGCACGTTCCTGCACGGCGACTGGAAGATGGGCAACCTCGGCACGCACCCCGACGGGCGCACCGTACTGCTGGACTGGGCATACCCCGGCTCCGGTCCGGCCTGCTGGGACCTGTGCTGGTACCTGGCCCTCAACCGGGCCAGGCTGCCAGAGTCCAAGGAAGCCGCGATAGGCCGGTTCCGCGCCGCGCTGGAGGCACGCGGAGTCGCCACCGGCAGCTGGTGGGACGCCCAGCTTGACCTGTGCCTGATCGCCGTCATGAGCACATTCGGCTGGGAGAAGGCGCTCGGTGACGACGACGAGTTGTCCTGGTGGGAGTGCCGGGTCGCCGACGCTGCCGCGCGCCAGGGCATCGGCGTGCGGGGGACAGCGGGTGATCGCTGACCGCTGCGCCCGCGCCGTCGAACAGGAATGACCGGGCGGAGGCCAGTGCCCCCTCCGCTCGGGCCAGCCGGCACTGCGCGTCGGTGTCGTGACCGATGCTGCGCGTGGCCGATCCCAGACCTTGTTCGTGGCGATCGCGGCAGGTCGCCGGCCGGATCCGACAAGCCGGTACCACGCTTATCCAGCCGAATCAGACGAGCGCCTCGCTCCAGCGCCCGAACGAAACGGCGGTGGTACCCGGTCTGCTGCCATTGGATATCCAGACGGGAGATCAGGCCAGGCACCATGACCAGATCGGGCGGACCCGCGCCGGAAACCTGATAGGCGATCTTCGCCTCGCTTGACTGCGCGTAGCGCGTTTCCGGCGGGCGTCGAGCCATGGGGCAATAATCCGACACGAGAGCATTGAGGCTGGGGCTGGGAGCACCACTGTGAGGAGAAGCTGATGACGGTGCGGCCGACGCTGGCTCAGGAACTGAATCTTCAGCCGCATCCTGAGGGCGGCTGGTTCCGCGAGACGTGGCGGTCGCCGGTTTCCTTCTGGCCAGACGGCTATCACGGGCAGCGCAGCGCGGCGACGGCTATCTACTATCTGCTGCACCCGGGAGAGCAGTCACGCTGGCACGTCGTGCGATCAGACGAATTGTGGTTCTGACACCGCGGCGGCCCGCTGGCCGTGCGCCTGGGCGGGGCCGGTGAGGAGCCAGCCGCCGGGAGCGGAATCCTGCTCGGCGGTGAGCTGAACGCGGGCCAGCAGCCGCAGGCCCTGGTTCCTGGCGGGGTCTGGCATTATGCCGCCACGGAAGACCATCCGCACCACCACGATCACGGGCACAACCACGGTCACGCCGGCTAACGGGCCTGATCGGCGAGGCATGCACTGAACGGCTGCCCGGCCGACGCGAGTTGCAGGGTTCCTCATGACCGTCCGGCAGCGGAACGTCCGCTTACCTGCGCGCTGGCCCGCTGAAAGCCAGCCAACGGCAAGATCACCGCTGCGACCCAGCCTCCTGAGGACCAGGTGCCCGCCCGGGAAGGACTTTTGCCGGTCGCGCCGCGCGGACTGGAAAGGTCACCCTGACGGCAGGCACATCCCGGGAGCGCAAGCGCAGCCGGTTGGCTCGGGCTCGCAGTGCGGACCAGGTCTCGGCCTGGCGGAGTTCGACTCTCCTCGCTCCCGCCGAGCCTCATGCCTAACGACGCAGCGCGGACCAGAACGGCGCTTCTGGCGCGCGGAGCAGCCCGGGTTCCGCCTGTCCCGCCAGCTGCCGGCCAGCGGGCCACCAGCTGACGCCGCCCAGCGCATGGATATTCACATATTTGCCCGGGCGACGTGCCTGTGCGCGGAGCGGTCCAGCAACTCGACATGGTCGGGTGACTGGCTGGCCCGGCGCGGTGGATAGTCCCCCTGCTCCGATGACAGCGGCTCGGCGACGATATATCGTGTCCGGGTGAGTACCTCGCTGTCCCCTGAGGAGATCCGCGCAGCCGCCGAAACGCACGGCGAGCTAGGTCCCGCCTACCGGGATGCGGTGATCGAGTCGTTCCTGGACAAAGTCGGCCGGGAGATTGACGCCCGGGTGGATACGCGACTCGCGCAGCAACAGGCTGCGCAGTCGCCGGCGCGGTACCGGAGCGGGCACTCCGGCTCCCCGATGGCGCTCGCGATCATCTCCATGGCCCTGGGTATCCCGATCAGCGCGATTGCCGCCGCGGCCGGCCCGCGCCCGGCGGGGTTCCTGGGCCTGCTGGTGGTCTGGATCGCGATCGCGGTCATCAACATCGCTTACAACGTCAGCTACTCGGCGCGGCTGCGCCAGCCGCCGGACCGCCGCTGATTCGCCGGGCGGGCCTGGCCCGGGCCCCGCCGACGCGCAGCGGGCCGTGGGACCTCGGCTCACCGGCCGGATGCGGACCTGGCCGAACTGAACGCCATCGATGCGCTCCCTTGCTCTCTCGGCAGTGGCTGGCAGGCTGCGGCCCGTCGGCCAGCGCCTGGTCTGCCGCTTGCCGGCTCGATCGTCAGGCGGCATGCGCGCCCGGCGCTGGCTGGTCGGCAGCCGCCGGAGTGCCCACGGACTGCTAGCCGCTGACAGCCGGGACGACGCCCGTGGCTGGCGGATGCCGGTCCAGGCGGGCACGAGCCATAGCCTCGGTGGCCCACACCAGGCCGCTGCGGACCCCGGCGCGCAGCAACTCCTCAGCGCATCCCCAAACGCAGCACACCACCGCACTGGCCGGGAGTTGACCACTGCGCTCGGTGGCCAGCCGCCGGGTCAGCGCAGCCAGCTCGCCGCGGACCGCAGTACCGGCAGTCCCGACGATGGCGATGTCCGCCCGGACGTCAATCATTCGCTCATCAGCTCCCCGCAGTTACCGAGATGGCGAGCGACGAGCTCGTGAGGACGGACCGGCCAGCCGCACTACCAGTTAACGGCATCACGCGACTCGGGCGCAAGATCCCGGACGCCGGCCGCGCCCGGAGCGGGCGGCAACGCATGTCTTACGACCAGGCTATTACGACCGCGATGAGGATGCCGCGCGGCGCGGAACCGGCAGCGCGATTCATCCCCGCCACCGAGAATCCCGGCGGTGCAGCCACCGCGCTGGCGCGCAGCCACCGCGCTGGCGACGCCGCTAGCACGCCGCGCGGTCTGGCGCGCCTGCCTCCAGCCAGTGGCACACCTTGCTGACGCCGTCGGCGAGCGCAGTTTCCGCTGTCCACCCCAGGTCCCGGGCTGCGCGGCTGACGGCCAGGGCGCTGCGCTGCAGCTCGCCCGCACGCGGCGGGGCAAACTCGGGGTGCACCGGGCGGCCCGCGGCGGCGGCAATGACCTGGACGAGGTCGATGACGCTGATCTCCGCCCCAGTGCCGATGTTCCACGTACCTGGGCGCTCGTCGTCGGCCGCGGCGATGAAGGCGCGGACGGTATCGCCCACGTAGACGTAGTCCCTGGTCTGGGTGCCGTCGCCGTAGATAGCCGGCGCTGCCCCGCTGAGGGCGGCGGCGCAGAAGATCGGGATCACGCCTGCATCGCCGCCTGGATCCTGGCGGGGGCCGTAGACATTGGCCAGCCGGATAATCGAGTGCCGCGTGCCGTGCAGCCGGTTGTACAGGCCGATGTACTGCTCAGCGCAGTACTTGGCGATGCCGTAGGGCGATTCGGGCAGGGGCAGCACGTCTTCCGACGACGGGACGGGAGCGTTCCGTCCGTAGATGGCGCCGCCGGATGATGCGAACTGCAGGCGTGCGTCCACGCTCCGGGCCGCTTCCAGGACTTTGATGGTCCCGACCACATTGACCTGCGCATCCTGCGCGGGGGCGGCAACCGAGACGCGGACGTCGATCTGCGCCGCCAGATGGCAGATCAGCTCCGGCCGCGTCTGCTGGACGAGCGCGATGAGCGACGCCGCGTCAGCGATGCTCAGCTTGTGCAAGACGGCGCGCTCGTCGAGGCGTCCCGGACGGCCTGTCGTCAGGTCGTCGACCACCATCACCTCGTCGCCCCTGGCGAGGAACGCGCTGGTGAGGTGTGAGCCGATGAAGCCGGCACCGCCGGTCACGAGTACTCGCATAGCGATCACCTTACGTCACTTTAAGTGATGAACTGCTGACGTCCTGCCTAAGCTGGCTACCACCGTCACTGGACGTCGTCGTCGGCGCCTTCGCAGCGGCACCAGCGTGCCCGCGCGTGACATGGCTGGTTGCCGCGCTCATCACGAAGCCTCCCGGCGCTCATGCTGCTCGCGGCGGCGGGCTTCCTGTTCTGTCCTGGTCAGGCATTCACTCAGGGTCTCGGCGATCTCCTGGACGTGGTCGGTGACGCTGGACATCAGCGCCCCTGCCACCTCGTGTTCCTCGCTGCGCGCCGGGCTGGTGCACCTGATCACCGGCTGCCACGACTGGGCGATCCCCGGCTCTTCCCGTGCCCAGTAGTAGGTGGTCTTGCCGCCGAAGACCCCCGTCTTGTAAGCTCCCGCCGCCCAGTTGAATACCCCCACGTAGTCCTTGTACAGGGCCTCGCGCGGCGGGAACATCGCCTTCAGCCGCGGCTCGATCGCCAGCAGCTTCGCGAAGTCCCGCACCCGGCTTCCTCCCGGCCGCAGCAGCCGGTAGACGTGCCGCTGGGCGTGACGCACCCGCAGGTACAGGTCCGCCTGCCGCTTGCTCCCTGGCCTGACGAGCCGGCTCAGCCGCTCGCACACCTGCCGCAGCGCGGTGGTCTGGTTCGGCTCTGACGGGTTGACCAGGCCCAGGAATTCAACCTGCTCGCCCTTCCGCTCCAGCTGCCGCGCCATCTCATAGGCCAGCAGCCCGCCGTTGCAGAATCCTCCAAGCCGGTACGGCCCGTGCGGCTGGACCCCGCGCATCGCCTCGACATGCGCCTTGGCTATGGCCTCCAGCGTCGGCGCTCCTTCGTGCTCGCTGAATGTGTACGGCTCCAGCACGTAGAAGGGCTGCTCCGGCCCGCAGGCCCGGGCCAGCGCGAAGCAGTAGAACGCCCCTCCCGTCCAGTCCCCGTGCAGGAAGAAGAAAGGCCTCCTGCTGCCTCCGGCCTGCACCGGCAACGCCCCGGTCCGTCCCTCGCCGGCTCCCTCTTCCTCCTGCAGCGCCTCCGCCAGCTGCTCTACCGTCGGGCTGGCGAACAGCTCGGACAGCGCCAGCCTCTTCCCGTGCGCCTGCTCGATCCGGCCCACTAGCTGGGCCGCCAGCAGCGAGTGCCCGCCCAGGTCGAAGAAGTTGTCCCTGATCCCGATCGGCCTCGGCTCCAGCAGCTCTTCCCAGATCCGCACCAGCTGCTGCTGCAGCAGCAGCCGCGGTGCCACATATTCCGCTTTCCCGCTCCTCTTTCCTCGCTCCACCTCCGGCAGCCGCCGCCGGTCCGGCTTGCCCGTGGCCAGCCGGGGCAGGCTCTCCAGCTGCTCGATCACCGCGGGCCGCATGTATCCCGGCAGCTTGTCCTGCAGATAGCTGCGCAGCTGCTCTTCCAGCGGCTCAGCTGTCCGCCCCGTCACGTAGGCCACCAGCTCTTTGCCGCCGCCCGTGTCCGCCGCCACAACCACCGCCTCCTGGACTTGCGGGTGCTGTGCCAGCACTGCCTCCACCTCGCCGAGCTCGATCCGGTAGCCCCGGATCTTTACCTGCTGGTCCTCTCGCCCGACGTACTCGATGCGCCCGTCTGCCAGGTAGCGCGCCAGGTCCCCGGTCCGGTACAGGCGGCCTCCGCGCGGCGCCGCGGGGTCGCGGACAAAGCGCTGGCCCGTCAGCTCCGGCTGGTTCAGGTATCCCCGCGCCAGCAGCTCGCCGCCGATGTGCAATTCGCCGACCACGCCGGCCGGCACCGGCGCGCCGCCGCGATCCAGGATGTACACCCGGCGCCCCGGCAGCGGCCGACCGATGGTGATCCGCTCATGGTCGGGCCCGACCGCGCCCAGCGTCGCGGTGATCGCGGCCTCCGTCGGCCCGTAGGCGTTCAGCAGCCGCACGCCCTGCAGCCCGAGGTCACGCCACTGCTGCACGCCGCGGGCTCCCAGCCGGTCCCCTCCGACGATCACCAGCCGCAGCTGCGTTCCCGCCAGCTCCTGCGGGGCACGGGCCCACTCTGCCAGCGCCTGCTGCCAGTACGCCGGGGGCAGGTTCATGACCGTTACCTGGTGGCTCCTGACCTCCTCCAGCAGCTGGCGCGGCGACCAGATCTCTGTCCCCCGCATGATCAGCCGCGCGCCGGCTGCCAGCGTCGGCAGGATCTGCTCCAGCGATGCGTCGAAGCTGTACTGGCTGAACTGCAGGACGCGCTCGCGCGGGCCCAGCCCGTACTCGCTCAGCATCGCCCGGCAGTGCGCCGTCAGCACCGCTCGCTCCACCATCACGCCCTTGGGCTGACCCGTCGAGCCTGAGGTGTAGATCACGTAAGCGAGCTGCCGGGGGCCCGGCTGCCGCACCAGTTCCGCGCCGTCCTGCTGGTCGATCAGTCCCCAGTCCCGGTCCAGGCTGACTACCTGCGCTCTGGTGCCGCTCACCTTCCGCTGCAGCGCGCGGCGGGTCAGCACCAGCGGCATCTGGGTATCCTGCAGCACGTACCGGATCCGCTCTGCCGGTGCTTCGGGGTCCAGTGGCACATAGACCCCGCCAGCCTTCAGGATCGCCACCAGCGCGATCACCTGGTCCAGTGACCGCTCCAGGCAAACTCCGACGGCCGCCTCCGCTGCAGCCCCCTGCGACTGCAGGTACCGCGCCAGCTGGTTGGCCCGCGCGTTCAGCTGCCGGTAGGTCAGCTGCTCTCCCGCGCAGACCACCGCCACTGCCTGGGGTCTCGTCTTCGCCTGCCCGGCGATCAGCTCCTCGATGCTGCCCTCAGCCCGCGCCTGCGGCCCGGTGCTCCAGTCCGCGAGCAGCTGCTCTGTCTCCTGATCTGCCAGCAGGTCGAGCTCGTCGGCCCGCTGCCGCGGCTCGGCCACCATCCCCGTCAGCAGCATGCGCAGGTGCCCGGTCATCCGGTTGATGGTCTCCTGCTCAAAAAGATCGCGGTTGTAGATGAACCGCCCCCGCAGCCCCTCCGTCCGCTCGTCCACTTCCAGGCACAGGTCAAACTTCGACGTCTGCGCGCGGACATCCGCCTGCGCGACCTCCCATCCGGCCCGCAGCCGCGGCGGCTGCGGATCGAACGTCAGCAGCACCTGCGCCAGCGGCTGGCAGCTCAGGTCCCGTTCCGGCTGCACCGCCTTGACGATCGCGTCAAACGGCACCTCCCCGTGACTGGCCGCCGCCTGGCTCGCCTGCCGCATCCTGGCCAGCAGCTCACGCACGCTCGGCTCGCCGCGCAGATCCGCGCGTAGCACCACCGTGTCGCGGAAGCAGCCCATCACCTTCTGCGCGCCGGCCAGGCTGCGCCGCGACGTCGACAGTCCGACCAGCAGGTCCTCCTGCCCTGTGTAGCGACACAGCAGCGCTGCCACGGCCGCGGTCAGGGTGACCTGCAGCGGCACCTGCTCCTGC
>Ga0335081_10005040_pt1 | contig 20869 bp, 16 predicted proteins | sample Lox_Sample_35_FD_206713 | JGI IMG/M metagenome (GOLD analysis project Ga0335081, IMG submission 206713) | Soil microbial communities from Loxahatchee National Wildlife Refuge, Florida, United States - Lox_Sample_3.5 | ecosystem: Environmental > Terrestrial > Soil > Wetlands | place: USA... | reverse complement strand
TGCGATTATCTTGCCGTGTGATGGAAAGACACATTTTGGTCGGGGCGAGTGGATTCGAACCACCGACCTCCTGGTCCCGAACCAGGCGCTCTAGCCAGGCTGAGCCACGCCCCGATGCTTCATCGGCTACCCATACGAACCAGATTCTCAACCTCCGTCATATGGGAAGCGGAGTTGCTTCGAACATCAGTATAGCATCGTTGGCTCAGTACAACCGGCAGTCGGCGCTTTGCATGCCTACCCATCGAAGCGTCCGCCAACCTCTAATCCTGCTGTTACTCCAGCGAGTCCGCCGCCGCAACCGACCCCTGCAACGGCATCAATTCTCCCGCGCCCCTTCGCAATCGGCGCCCGCACGTCTCCCACTCCCCGACGCGGCATTGCGACTTCCGGCAATCGAACTCACACAGGGCATCGCACGCCGGAACTTCTCGCACCACCTGCTGCTGTAGCCATCGCCACGCGGACCGAATAAAGCTCATAGCCTCTCGACGACGTCCCTCGGTCACATTCTAACACTGGTGCGGCCCTCAAGCCGCGAAATTTCCCTCATTTTGCTCGGTTGCACGCCCAAGGCCAAGCGCGTACCATCGAATGCGTGACCGAGAGCGAACAATTGCGCGCGCTGCCTCCTGTCGGCGAAGTCCTGGCACGCCTCCCGCCTGCTCTGCAGAAATACCCTCGCACCCTGTTGGTGGCGGAGATCCGTCGCGCGCTGGAAGACATGCGGATTGAGATCCGCGCCGCCCGGCCGGAAGGGCCCGCCGTCGAAACACGCGTCGAGCAATCTCTGACCACGCTCGATCGGCCATCGCTGCGGCGCGTGATTAACGCCACCGGCGTGGTGCTGCACACCAATCTCGGGCGTGCGCCGCTCGGGCCCATGAGCGCGCTGCCCGGTTATTGCAACCTGGAGTACGATCTCGCCACGGGACGGCGAGGCAAGCGCGATACTCACGCCGCCGGTCTCCTGGAGCGCCTCCTGGAAGCGCCCGCCATCGCCGTCAATAACAACGCCGCTGCTGTCTTTCTCGCGCTCAATGAATTGGCGGCCGGCGGCGAGGTGGTGGTCTCGCGCGGCGAGCTGATCGAAATCGGCGACGGCTTCCGCATCCCCGATATCATGGCGCGCTCCGGCGCTCTCATCCGCGAGGTCGGCACCACCAACCGCACCCAGATCGCCGATTACCGGGCTGCCATCAACGAACGGACGCGGTTGCTGCTGCGCGTTCATCCGAGCAACTTCCGTATCTCAGGCTTCACGGCTCGTCCCGAGCTGCGCGAACTGGCCGCGGTTGCCCGTGAGCACGGCCTTCCGCTCTACGAAGATCTCGGCAGCGGATGCATCGTCGATCTGCGGCCGTTTGGTCTCAACGAACCGCTCGTCGCCGACAGCCTGAAAGCCGGCGTCGACCTCGTCTCTTTCAGCGGAGATAAGCTCCTCGGCGGACCGCAGGCCGGGATTCTGGCCGGGAAGCCGGAAATCGTGGCGCGCCTCCGCCGCAATCCGCTGTTTCGCGCACTGCGCCTCGATAAGCTGATCTGCCAGGCCCTGGCCAACACCCTGCGGCATTTGCTGATGGAACGTTGGGAAGCCGTGCCGGCCTTAGCCATGATCCGGCAGACGGCCGGCGAGGTCCGCGCCCGCGCCGAAGCGCTCGCTGCTAACCTCCCCGGAGTGCCGGTCGAAATCGTGCCGGGGTATTCGGTGATCGGCGGCGGCGCCACACCAGAGCAGACCATCCCCACCTGGCTGATCTCGATCTCATGCGCCGATCTCGCCAGCGCGGAACGGCGCCTCCGCTTGGCCGATCCACCCGTCGTGGCGCGTATCGAAAACGACAGGCTTGTCCTGGACCTCCGCACGGTTCTTCCGGAAGAAGAGGAGGGGTTGACCGCCGCGCTTCGAACGGTGATGGCCTAATTCCAGGGGACAGGCCGTCGCCTGCCTGACTCTGCATCGGCTGTTTGCTCAGCGTGCTGCAATGCCCGGCCCGAAATAGCGGTAGTGCCCGGTGATCTTCCAGTCAAACAACACATCCTCCATTCTCGGACCTTGCCCGATGTTGTGGACAATCAAGTAACGCCCGCCCAGACCCGATTTGCGGTCCACCACAATCCCTATGTGCGGCACATTTCCTCCCAGGTCCCACGTCACCAACTCGCCGGGCGCATAGTCTTCCGTGCGAGTTGTAATCGCCAGCGACTCTCCCTTGCGCGAGAAAAAGACTCTCAGGTTCGGTACGCGGCGGTGATCTATATTTGCATCCGGACGCAACGCCAGCCACTTCAACGGATGCGGATAGGCCGTGAAGTTTCTTGACATGTCCTCATGGACCTCTTTCTGCAGGTCCACTCCAACCGCCCGGTACGCGCGAATCACTTCATCGGAACACACTCCCGTGTCGGAAGGCACGTCTCCGCCGGGGTAAGGGATTCTCACGTACCCGGGAACGTACCGCACCGCGTGATGGGTCCGCTCGATCGCCGCAGCCACGAAACGTTGCAGGAATTCCTGGCGGGCATTCGACCCAACCGAGGGCTCCTGTGCTCCGGGGAGACATGCAGCCAACGCTGTTCAGGCGATCACAGCAAGGCCTGCCTTATCGACGGCCATAACTATGACATAACATGCTTTCGTCAAGTAACGGCGTCAATCACCCGCAAAGGCGCCGCAGGCACACAGTCTGAAATTGCGCGTCACAGCTACGCCGGGTAGCACTTAAGGCAGGCGTCGCAGAACCGGGCCATCTCCTCTTTGGTTCCCACTGTTACCCGCACCCAGGTGGGCCAGGATGGCCAGACACGTCCGATGGCAACCTTCTCGCGCAGCATCGCGCTGATGAACTCGCGGCCTGGACGCTTCACGTTCATCATGAACATGTTGGCTTCCGACGGAACGGTCTCGATCTTGTGCGCGGCAAGCAACGCAAGGGTCTCCTCGCGGATATCGGTCATTGCTTTGCGGCGCTCGGCAATGAGGTTCTTGGAATTGAGGCTGACAATGGCCCCGATCATCCCGGTCACGGGCATGAACCCTGAAGTGAACTGGTTCATCTTCCGCAGCAGATCCGGCCTGCCCATGGCTGCGCCCGCGCGCAGGCCGGCCATACCGTAGATCTTCGAAAAGGTGCGGAGAAGGATCAGGTCTTTGCCGGCGGCTACCAGGTACGACGATCGCACCGCGTTGGGGGAGAAATGGATGTAGGCTTCGTCCAGCAGCACCACAGACTCCGCCGGCTTGTTGTTCAACAGCCATTCGATGTCCGCCTTGGGCGTCACCGTGCCGGTCGGATTGTTTGGGTTGCAGACGTAGATGATGCCGGGAGCGGGCCGCACCGCTGCCATGGCCTTCACGTCATGGGCGAATGTCTCTTTCACCAGCGGCACGTTGACCACCTGCGCGCCGACGATTCGCGCTGCGTGCGCTCCGGTCTCGAAACTGGGATCGGCCACCACGTACGGTCGCTCCTTGCCGCAAAACGCCAATACCGACCGGAACAGCGGATCCGTCGACCCCGCATAAGCGTGGACGTAACTGGGGTCGAGCCCCTCCTGCGCCGCCAGCGCCCGGACCATTTGAGGCGTCAGGTCGTCGAGGTAACGTCCGCCGTCCTGGATAATATCCCGCATGGCTTGAGCTGCCTCCGCGCAGGGCCCCAGGGGATTCTCGTTGGCATCGATTTTGACGGTTCCGGAGGGGATCTCGCGGCCGGCGGCGCGTTGAGCGAGAGCCCTCTCGGTGTAGCAGGACAGCGAACTCCCCGCGGCCAGCAGCGTAACCATGCGGTGAAAGCCGCGCCGGGAAACTCCTCGTTTCTCCAAATCTGCTCTCTGGTCCGATGTCAAGGTTGGTGGCATGGCGAATCTCCTATCCTTGCAGAATTTTTGGCTGCGATCATCTGAAGTATACGCCACTGTTCGCGCGCGGGCACGCCCGCGACATTCCCGGCATTTCCTGATTGCGGAGCTTGCCTCGCCGGACATACAATTTCAGATGCCATGAAGGGAAATCCAAAAGTCATCGCCGAACTGAACGCCGCGCTGAAAGAGGAGCTGACAGCCATCAGCCAGTATTTTCTGCACGCGGAGATGTGCGAGAACTGGAAATACGACAAGCTCGGCGACTACATCAAGAAGCAGTCCATCGACGAGATGAAGCACGCCGAGGCCCTGATCGAGCGAATTCTCTTCCTCGATGGCGCCCCGAATCTGACGGAGCTATTGAGCCTCAGCGTGGGCCAAAATGTGAAAGAGCAGATCGCGAGCGACCTCAAGCTGGAGATCAACGCCGTCGCCATGTACAATCGCTCGATTCAGATCGCGCGCGACGAAGGCGACAACGCGTCGCGCGAACTCTTCGAGCGGTTGTTGAAGGACGAAGAGGCGCACGTCGACTGGCTCGAAGCGCAGCTCCACCAGATCCAGGAGATCGGCTACGAGCGATACCTGAGCCAGCAGATCCGCGAGGAAAAATAAGAGCGGACTGCTGCTGTACCCGACTATATCTATGAGAACCTGGTTTGGGTGTTTCCTGGTAGTATCCTGCCTGGGTGCGCAGCAGCTCACGGTGAAGTCTGCCACCGCGCGGCGCGTCGAACTGGTATGGACCGGCTCCTCGGCGGAATGGCAGGTCGAGCGCCGTTCGGGTTCCGGGCAGTTTGAGAAACTGGCGGCCTCATCGGTCGCTGCCTACAGTGACGAGAAGATCACGGCCTACGGCACTTACCGCTACCGCGTGCGCGACCAGTCGGGAGCGGCATCCAACGAAGTGGTAGTGGGGCCGCCGCCGGCCGGTGTCAGTGTGCCCTCCCCGCTGCCGGGCCAGGTGGATCCCGGGAAGTACGGCGCCAGCACGGCCCTGGCCTTCGACGAGAATGGCGATCCCGCCCTGGCCTTCATCTGGACCGACGTCAACGGCGACAACGATAACAGCGACAACACGCTCTACTTCGTCCATTGGAATCGCGCCACCTATTCCTGGAGACCGAAGGTCAAGGTGGCGGTCACCGGCGACGTCCCAGCGCAAAATGTCGATCCAGTCTCTCTCGCTTGCGACCGTGCCGCCGGCGTCTTCGCGCTGTCTTTTCCGGTGGCCGGCAGGCAGGGCATTGAGGTGGCCCTGTCTCGCGACGGGGGCGCCACCTGGCAGGCGGCTCCGCTCGCCGCCGAGGTGGAGGGAACCGTTTCCTCCACCGCCCTGGTGGCTGCGGGAGGCCGTTGGATGCTCGCCTTCTCCAGCGACCAGGGTGGCGTCCGCTACTTCTCGGGACCCGTCGCTGCCGCGCCGGCGGACTGGAAGGCGCAAGCGGCGCCCGCGCCCGACAAGGGCAAATTCGTTCCAAACGCGAACATCGCGCTGGCCGCGGACCCAGCCGGTCGCTCTTTCGTCGCCTACTGGGTCCAGCCGGAGGACGGCCAGAATTACCATGTCCTGATCTGGAGCCCGGACTCCGGCCAGGTGACGGCCGCCGCCGATTCGAATAACCAGGTGCCCGACGGGCCGAACGTGCGGATCGTGGCCACCACCGGCAAGACACACCTTCTTCTCAATTCCTTGAGGGAGGCCAACGACTTCGATCACGCCGTGTGGTACGCGTCCTCTTCCAGCGGAGCCTGGAGTGCTCCCGTCAAACTGCCCATCGACGGCCCGCGCTCCACGAACTCTCCCTTCGCGCTCGCGGTCGATTCCCACGGCCGCATCGCCGCTGTTTTTGACGCCAACAGCGGCAGCGGCGATACCGCTTGCGGCTACCCCGTCGTTTCCCTCTCGACCGACGGCGCGCACTGGAGCACCTGCGGTCTCGGCAAGCGCACCGGCGGCGCCTTCGAGAAGCAGTCGAGCACCGTCACCGCCCAGTTCGGGCCGGATGACCGCCTCAATGTGGTCTGGCACCAGGAGGGGGACAACAAGTACGGCGTCGGCGTGCTGCTGTGGCGCGAGTGACGTGGTGTCATTCCTCTCGGATGGTGCGCACCGGGTCGATCGCCGCGGCCCGGCGCGCGGGTATGTAGCTGGCTAGCGCCGTAACGCCGGCGAGGACGGCCGCGACGGCAGTCAGCGTAGTGGCGTCACGGCCGCTGACTCCGAAGAGTAGATGCTCGGCAAGCTTGGACAACGACAGCGTGGCGCCGATTCCGAGAGCGATGCCCGCGATGCCGAGACGCGCGCCGTCCGCGAGGATCAGACCCGCGATCTGCGACGCTCGCGCGCCGAGCGCCATGCGGACGCCAATCTCCGGCGTGCGTTGCGCCACGGCAAAGGCGATCACGCCGTAGAGGCCCACCCCGGCAAGCAGGAGCGCAAGGGCGGCAAACGCTCCGACCAGTGATGTGCGAAGATTCTGCGATGCGAGCGCGGCGTCCACGGAATCGGTCAGCGGGCGAACGTCGCGAACCGCGAGCGCGGGGTCAAGGGACGCAATTTGCCCTTTCAACATGCCGATGGCGGCGGCAGGCGCGCCGGAGCGGAGAGCGACATACATGCCGCGGCCGACCATTGCGGCCCGCTCACCGAGTTGCGCATAGGGCAGGAAGACTTCCGGCTCGAGCGGACCGTCCAGAGAGGACTGGCGGAACGAGCCAATCACTCCGACGATGGTCCGCCAGGGATCGCCTGATTCGGAGTCGCCGATTCTGACTTGCCTGCCAAGGGGCGACTCACCCTGGGGCAGGAAGGCATGCACGAATGTCTGGTCGACCAACACGACCAGCGGCGAACGCGCATCGTCGCGGTCGGTCAGTTGCCGGCCGAGTTTGAGCGGGCTCTGCAATGCGGAGAGAAAGCGGGGGCTGACGCATTGGATGGTGGCGATATCGGATTTGCCGGGCAGGACAGGGTATCCAGCAATCCGGATCGGGTTTCCCCACTCCTGCCCGGAGAGCGGAAGAGTTGTGGAGAATCCGGCTGCAAGCAGGTCCCGCGCGGCGGCGAGGCGCTCGTCTAGCTGACGCGTGAATTGAAGCATCTTGTCGCTGGTTGGATACTGCTTCTGCGAGAGGACGAAGTTGGCCGTGAGAACGCCCCGCGGATCGAATCCCAAATCGACGTGGCTGAGATTGTGCAGGGAGCGGAGGAAAAGTCCCGCGCCCGCGAGGAGAATCACTGCGAAAGCTACCTGGAGCACCACGAGCGTCGAGCGCATGTGGCGTCGTATGCCGCGCGCCGCCGTTCCTCGCGAGCCTTGGACGAGGTGTGGAAGTTGAATCGTTGGCGCCATGCCGAAGAGCATGGCGGTAGCCAACATGAGGGCTAGCGAGAAGAGCAGGATACCGGGGTCGAGGGCGAGTTCGTCCAGCCGCGGGAGCGTGTCGGCCGCGCGCGTCTTCACTAGGATCAGCAGGACGTTGGCGAGCCCCAGGCCGGCGGCGCCGCCCACCACGCTGAGCAGGGCCGTTTCGACCGTCATCTGGGCCATCAGGCGAACCCGTGTCGCCCCGAGGGCCACCCGCGTGGCAAACTCGGCGCGGCGCGCGGCAGCGCGCGCGATCAGCAGTCCTGCGAGATTGGAACAGACAGTCAGAAGCAGCAGAGTGACTCCGCCGTAGAGAGTGAAGACCAGCGCTTTGGAATCGCCGACCATCCAGTCTTTGAGGGGCCGCAATTGCACGCCCACCTGATCATTTGTGGCGGGATAGGCGCGTTCGAGTTGCCGCGCGATGCCGGTCATTTCGGCGGTGGCGGAAGCTAGCGTCGCGGACGGCTTGAGGCGGGCCACGACGCGGAGAAAATGGGCCGACCGATTGAACCAATTGGGATCGCCGCCCTTCAAGGGCAGCGGCCTCCAGGCTTCGTAGCCGGCATCGGGGAAATGGAAGTGCGGCGGCATAACGCCAATCACCTCGAAGGCCTCGCCATCCAATCGGGTGGTGCGGCCGACGACGTCTTCCCGGCCGCCGAACTTGCGCTGCCACAACGCGTAACTGAGGATCAGGACGCGATCCGAGCCTTGCTCGTTCTCGCCGGCGCGGAAGTCGCGGCCAAGCATCGGCCGGACGCCCAGCACGTGGAAGAGGTTCGCCGAGACGCCCAGTCCGGTAAGTAACTCTGGTTCGCCCTCCCCGCTGAGAGTCATACCTTGCCCGGAATATGCCGCAATGGCCCCGAAGCGCTTCGACTGCGCCGCCCAATCCTGATAGTCCAGGGCGGTGACGGAGTACGGCGACCCGGTCTGCGTGTGGGCGGACCAGATGCGCACCAGACGCTCGGACTGGGGGTAGGGCAACGGATCCAGCAGCACGCGCTTGACGATCGTAAACATTGCGGTGTTCGCGCCGATGGCGAGGGCCAGAAGCACAAATGCGGTCGCGGCGAAGGCCCTGTTGCGGCGCAGTCCGCGAAGGGCATAGCGGACATCCTGAACCATCGTGTCCACAAACGGATACCTCCATGAATCCAGCGTCTGTTCCATAAGGAGCGTGGCGTTTCCGAACTCACGCCGGGCTTGAGCACGAGCATCGGCAGGTTGCACACCCGATTCGATTTTGCGTTGCTCCAGCCTGCCGAGATGGAATTGCAACTCTTCCTCCATCCGCGCACGAAGGCTGCGCCTGGCGAAAAGAGCAGCAAGCCGAACCCGCACATCAATCCAAAGCTGGCGGAGCATTACGGCACCAACGGATCGACTACCCGGTTTACAGCCTCCACCATCCGCCGCCAACTGGAGATCTTGGCACTGACCTGCTTGCGCCCGCGTGGTGTGAGTTTGTAATAGCGGGCCCGGCGGTTGTTCTCGGAAATACCCCACGTCGACTCAATCAGGCCCTGTGATTCAAGCCGGTGAAGGGCCGGATACAATGACCCCTCCTCCACGTGCAAGGCATCCGAGACTCCGTGGAGGTACTCGGCGATGCCAAATCCGTGCATTGGCCCGCGAGCCAGGCGGGAAAGAATTAGCAGATCCAGCGTCCCTACGGCCTCTATGCCAGGCTGTTGCGGCCGACCCATAGATTTTTGATATAAGTATGCACGGTGTGCCGCGAGCTGTCAAGTCCGATCTGCTGTGAACTCTCCCCGTACCGCGGGTCTCACATCAGCGCGTATTCCGATTTCGCCCTCAGGCTCATGAGGCATCCCACCACCTGCAGCGAACGTTTGTTGAACTCCGAGTCCGGCGAGCGCAGCAACTTCTCTGCCTCGGGCGCTTGACCTCGTTCGATCAGTGCCGCCACTGCCGCCGCGGACCGGTGAAAGGCGGCATGTGCTTCGATCAGCTTCTCGAAGCCTGTGCCGCCCGCGTGCTTGCGGCGCTCGGCGTGAAGCCACTCTCCCAATTCGCAGACGTTGTCTTTCTCCACCGTCCGCACATCGATCTTGTCCTGTGAGCTGCCCTTACAATAATTGAAGAGCCGGAGTTTCCAGTTCGTGTGGGCCTGGATAGCCCTGTCGAAATCCATAGTTGACTCCCAGTAGGCTGGGCCTTGGCCCAGTCCTCACCGGGAAGATCGGCTGCACAGTGACCGGACGTTAGAGTGCTCGGCCTTTACCTCGGCAGCGTGAACACCAGCCCGAGCAGCGCCGCTACAAAACCGCCCATGATCAGCCAGGACAACGGGTTCCCGAAATTGGGCGTATAGCCGAAGCCGATTCTCCGCTGCACAAAAATAGCCGGATCCTGCCGGTTGTAATAAATCGCGCCCAGCGTCCAGCACTCATCCGGCGTGGCGTCGGCCGGCATCTTCGGGTCGCGCAGCACAAAGATTATCCACACCAACAGAATCAGCGGAAACGCCAGAGCCGGGATAAACAACACGGAGGGCGAGAACTGTAGCGCCGGCATGATTCCGATGCCGGTGAAGAGTAACCCCATAAAATAGATCACTGCCACCATCATCTTTAATATGGCGGTGCGCTGCCGGCCGCGGCGCGAGCCGTAGAACATTGCCAGGATGAGCAGAATCATGATCAGCATCCCGCCTCCGGCAAACACCAACGGCCCGTACACCGCGCGCGCCGTTTTGTCCGCCCAGCGGTTCGCCACGTTGTGCGCGTCGAAATGAACAGGGAAGCGCGCGGGGATTTCGTCCCAATGGGCGCGCAGATATGCCGCGGCCGCCAGCGGCAGTGCGAACGGCGGCAGCGTCAGAGCAATCCAGCGCGGCAGGTGATCGTGCTCGGGAGCCAGTTCTGCTTCCCGCACAGCGGAAACCGGCGCCGCGAACCGCCGAACCTGGCTGCGCTCCAGAAGAAACGCCGCCAATCCCAGGAGCGCGGGCGACAGGGCCGCCATTGGCACCGTCAGTCGCGGCTCACTCTGGTCCACCCCCAGTGTCGCGACCACGGCGATCACCACGCTGCAGACTACCGCTGCGTTGTAGCGGCGCAGCGACGCCCGGCCTTGATCGCTCGATCGGAAACCGGGCGCTACGGTGATGGCGAAGAAGTAGCGGTGCGGCGAAATGTGGGGGAGCAGCAGCATCAACGCTCCCGTGAAGGCCGTCAGCAGCAGGGCGAAAGGAAGTAGGCTGTTCATAGGTGTAAGCTCTCCATGGCGGCCCGGAGTTCGGCCGCAATGCGGGTTGGCGGAACGCCCGCGGAACGCATCTGCGCCACCAGGTTGCGAAGTTGGACACGAAATTCCTGCAGCCGCTCGGGAGGCGCCGCTCCGGGCGAGCCGCGCGCAATGACGCTGGCGCCGCGGCCGTGGCGGAGGTCGAGCCAACCCTCCTCCGCCAGCGCACGATAGGCCTCTCCGACGGTGTTGAAGTGAACCCCCAATTCCATGGCCAGGCGGCGCACGGAAGGCAGGTCGCTGCCCGGCGGCAGCGTGCCGTCCACCAGCAGGACGCGGACCGCATCCACGATCTGCCGGTAGGCGGGAACCTGAGAATTCAGGTCGATGCGAATCTTGGCAGATGACGGCATATCAGGTTACTGTCTACTGTACATATACACTATACAGTAAGCGGCCCTGCCTGTCAAGACCTTTTTTTCAACCGCATATTTTCCCTGCACTCCCGCTCAGGATCAATCGTCATCCTTTCAAAGAATGCAGAAGCGCCACGCTGTGCGGAACAGCCTGCTCCTCGTCCTGGCCTCGGGCGCGGTCCACGCCGCTGTCATCCGCGGCACGGTGGTGGAGAATCAGACGGGCCACCCGCTGGCCCGTGCCACGGTGAACCTGGAACCGGTAGCCGGCAGCGCCGGAGCAAGGCTCTCGGTCCGGACCAGCAACTACGGCGTCTTCGAGTTCGCTCAGTTGCCCGCCGGCGCCTACATCGTCACCGCTTCGCGCCGCGCCTTCGCCGCCGTGCAATACGGCCAGAAACGCTGGAACTCGTCGGGTACGCCGATTGTCGTCGCCGAGTCCGATTCCGTCGTGCTGAATATCCGGCTGCCAAGGTACGGTTCCATCACCGGCACGGTAGTCGACGAAAACGAGGTGGGGATGCTGGAGTATGAGGTGGCTGCCTACCGCAACACCCGCCCGCCGCAGTTCGTAGCCAAAGCCGTGAGCGATGATCGCGGCGTGTTTCGTATCTACGGCCTTCCACCCGGAGCTTACCTGGTGCGCAGCCTCGCGAAACAGTACGAGGACGGCGGCTACATTCCGACCTTCGCGCGGGAGACACAGAACGTTGACCAGGCCTATATCACCGACGTCGAGCTGGATCAGCAGGTGGACCAGGTCAATGTGCGGCCGTTTCCGGGGGTCCTCTACAACCTGGCTGTGCTGGCCACGCCAACCGACCCGCCGAATCAACCCGTGACGATGACCCTGGTATCGAGCACGGGACGGCAGACCGTTCAGGCCGCGTCCTATTCGTTCGCTGCTCTGCCGCCCGGCGAATACGAAGTGTTTGCGCAGGCTCCCAGCGTTCCGTCGCCCGCCGTTCAAGGCGCTTACCGCAGGTTCAACCTCGACCGGGATATGGATCTCGGCCTCTCGCTGCACCGGCAACCAGCGCTGCAATTTCAATTCGAAGGCGTTCCGCTGCAAGCAGCCGACTCGATTCAGGTGATCGGCAGGCGAAAAGACTTGGCCGGCGCGAGCGAGCCACAGACTCTGAAACTGGTCAACAACCGCGTGCTGCTGGCTCCCGGTCCGTGGCAGTTCGCCCTGGCGCCACCGCCCGGCTACTACGCCGCCGGCTTTTCGGCCCCCGGCGCGCCGCGTACCCCCGACCTGCGAGCCGACGGGTGGAACGACATCACCGTGGGCTACGTCGGAACGGTCCGGGTCACGCTCTCCAATAACGCCGGATCGGTGCACGGCGCTGTGACCGATTCGCAGAGCCCGGCTGTTGGCGCGCCGGTGTTTCTCGAGCCGCTCGATCTGGATCCGGCGCGGCGCGTGACCGATCCCTACGTGACCCTCACCGATGTACGCGGCCAGTACCGCTTCTCCAGCCTTGCGCCCGGCCACTACCGCGTGCTGGCTTCGTTCGAGTACCAGATGCCGGACTCGGACACCATGACGCGCGCGGGCGCCAAATCAATTCAAGTCGATGAAGGACACCATCTGCAGCAGGACCTGGAGCTTTATGTGATTCGATAGCCGCTCGCGTTATTTCCCCTGCGCCAGCGCTTCATCCAGCCCCTTCGCCAGTTCCTCGAAGCTGAACCGCTCGATGAACGCCTTGCCGTTCACCAGGACAGTGGGAGTATGGATGATGCCGCGCGCGATGCCATCCTGGTAATCTTTTTCCACCAGCTCGGCATACTTCGGGTTGTCCATCGCGGCGAGAGCGTCTTCCGGCGGCACGCCGTGCTGGCGCGCGAATTCCGCCAGGCGGTCATTGAAATTGGCAGGGTTCTGTTGGGCGATGTTCGCCATGGTATAGCGGCGGAACTCCAGGCCGAGTTTGGGGTCCTTCTCGGTGAAGAAACGCGCCGCAATCGCCGCGCGCCGCGCCCAGGCGTGCTTGGCCAGCGGAAAATCGCGGTGCACGAACTCCACGCGGTCGCCGTACTTCGGCAGGACCTGTTGGTCCATCATGATCCGGAAGTTGGCACAATCCGGGCATTGCAGGTCCTCGTAAATCAGCACTCGGAGGGGACTGCCGGCGCGGCCTTCACTGAGGCCCTGCGCCAGCAAGGTGGCACTGGCAGCCACCAAAGCAAGCGCCAGTTTGAGGATCATATTCGAACGGGACTATCCAATACGAACGTCAGGCGGGTTTCCGCGGGCACGCGGACTCTCTGACCCTTGGTGGCCATTTCGACTCCGGCTCCCGCCCCGGCTCCGGCAGTGGCGCCGATCACCGCGCCCTTGCCGCCGCCGAGAATGCCACCGAGAATCGCGCCGCCGATGGCACTGCCGCCGATGACCTTGCCGGAACGGGCGCCACGCGAATCGCTTTTTTCGGAGACGGTTTGAGTGTTGAGATCCACCATCTGGCCGCTGATGCGAATGGACTGGAGCGCCAGGGCCAATTCGGTGCGGCCCTCGATCTTGCCGGACTGCGTGGCGTCCACCAGCTTGACCACCACATCCGCTCCTCTCGGCACAAGGGTCTGGCCGTTGGCGTCAACGATGGGCGCGTCCAGGCTCGCGTTGAAGGTTTGGCCGACGGACGCAGTCTCGGAATCCGCCCCGTCGATCATGCGGATCACGATGTTGGTTCCGGCCGGCAGTGTGACACCGAGCGGCCCGGCGGATGGAGCCGGTGGAGGCGGCGCAGTGTCGGGGCGCATGACGTTGGAATCTCTGCGCAGGGTCGGGCGCTCCACGGGCTCCACTGGCGGCGGTGGCGGCGGTGGCGGCGGCGCCGGGTGGTCGAATTCGATGCGCAGAATATCCGCGACATCCAGGGTGCGAATCTCGTCGCCAACGTCCACTTTCACCTGGCGGGGCGAGCCGCCCAGGTACGTGCCGGTGATGACGCGGCCGTTCTTGAGCGTGATGGTATCCGCAAAGCCGAGCGTGGCAACAGCGAGAGTGATCGCAACAGGTAACAGGCGCATTCTTCTCTCCCTACCTCTATTCTACGCGCTACGGCGCAAGAGCCGTTTCAAGAAAGTTTGGCGGCGGCTTCAGCGACTTCCCGGCCTCGCTCGAAGGCTTCGCGATAGGCAGCCTGGCGCTGCCGCCGATTGTAGGCTGCACGATCCAGGTAGAACAATTCCAGGCCCTTGCCCACGACATAAGTTCCGGCGTACGCGATCGCACCCTTGGGTATCAGGCCGCCCCCTAAGGGGATCTTGCCGACGAGTTCGCGCGCAATGGCCCGCCAGCCGAAAGCGCCGGCGGCAATGGAGAAGATCGCGCCTTTCTGTGCGGCGAAGCCCACTTCCTTGCCGCAGGCGGCGGCGATCAGGAACGCCATGCGAATCTGGTTGCCGGTAAGGAACGCGGTGTCGGAGGCGAACTCGCCGAACGCCCATGGCAGCTCCACCAGGCTGGGAAGCACATCGGGAAGCGCAGTCGCAACGGCGAAGAGAGTGTTCTCGCGGGCCACGGAGTGAATCGTCCGTTCCAGCACCGGCTGGCGAAAGGCTGGATACTGGCGGGCGAGCGCGAGGGCGATGTCGTCGTTGCCATGCAGGATTTGGGTAACGGTTGCGGCAGGGTTCTCGCGGTAGAAGGTGTAAGTGCCCTTCGAGGCGGGGATGCCCTGCTCGAACAGGACCAGGTCGACTGTGTCGGGAACGTGCGGATCGCCAACACGGTGCACACGATCGAGCAGATAGGTCCGGTCTTCGAGAGGCGTCGAAGCGGGGAGCAGGAAATCTTCCATTTCGGTGTACGCCTCACGGCTGTTGGCAACCAGCCCGAAGTGCACGGGACGGCGCGAGCGCTTGGCGACCTCGTCCGGGTTCAGCAGCGAGACGGCGGCACGGGCTTGCTTGAGAGCTTTGAGCATAGTACGCAAAGTCAGCGGGGGCGCTCGGCGCCGCGCAGGCGGAACATCACCTGCAATCCCTTTCGCCATTCTACCGCCAGCCCGATTCGTTCCACATCAATCGCGGGTGAGAAATAGCCGAGGATGGTCTCGGAGGTGGGATGGAATTCCAGGGAAGGCGAAACCAGCAGCAGGCGAGGCGGCTCACCGCGCAGTTCAATGCCGGGGAAATAGCCGTACGTGGCGAACTCGCCGCGATCGAGGTGCCACTTGACGCGGATCCAGTAATCCAGCGCCTGAAGCGGCAGGTGCAGGTCGGCAGATGCTTTGAGCTCGACCACCGCCAGACGGCCGGTGTGGTCGACGGCCAGCAAATCGAGAATGCCCCGTTCGCCGCCGGCGAATGCCGGCACCTGGCCGTATATGGGATCGCGGGAGAGCGATGCATCGATGGTTTCGATCTGGGCGCGGGCCTGCGACTCCAGCCACGCCTCGGGATACTGGCGGTAGAGCGGGTTGGCGCGGTCATTGGCATCCGCTGAGCGCGCGCGGTCGAGTTCTTCCACGAGGCTCTCGATCTCGACGAGGTGATGCGACTGCGCCGGACGGCGTTCGGTAAGCCCGAAGTGGAGGTCACCGCCGGCGAGTTCCGCGAACTCGATACCGCGCACGCGCAGGCTGGCCCGGCCGTCGTGGCGGGGAATGCGTTCGACGCCGGGAAGCGAGAGGATGCGCTGCCAGGTCTGCGCCTGGTTCGGCTCCGGCCGGCGGCACGGTTCGAGGCGAGTATCGAGATTGCCATGGTCGCGCGGGTCGACGCCGGCGAGGAAGTCCTCTTCGGTGTAGCTGAACAGCTCGAAGCGGGCCGCGCTGGGATTCAGGCAGAGCACCCGGAGAGCGGCAGCCCGTTCTTGGCCGGCGGGCAGGTAGATGGCGAGGCCTTCGAGCGTGACGCGGTGCTCGCGCGCGCGCAGGTAAGAAAGCCAGATCAGTCCGAACGAAAGCGCCCCAGCCGGATCGCCTTCCGGCGGGCAAGCGATAGCGGCCCACCCGTGCTGGCCGTGGCGGAGGAAGGCGCGCGGAAAGGCAGGGGACAGGCTGAATTCGAGGTTCGCCTCGGCGCTGAGCTCCACGAGGTTCCATTCGGGAAACTGCCGGCGCAGGAAGAGGCGGAAGCGTTCGCGGAAAACCAGGCGGCTGCTGCGGCGGCCTAGGTCGGCGCCGGCGCGGCGGCCGAGATCCACCAGGAACAGCGACCCCTCGCGGCGGGGGAAGCGTTCCACGGTCATCTCCAGGCGGGCCGCGGTGGAGTCTCTGATTCCGGTGACGCGGCGGGTGAGGTTGCGCGTGCGGTCCCAGGCCTGGAGGGTGAGGCGAACGCCGCGGAGATCGAGCGAGTAGTTGTCGGAAACGAGAGGCAGCAGTTCTTCGCCGGGCTCGAGCAAAGCCGGCTGGCGGGAATTCTTGAGGAAAGCCTCAATCACCGAGCGGGCCTCTTCGGCGCTGCGGCCGCCGGCCCGCTGGACGGGGGGCATGGAAACCTCATTGTAGCGCGAGGCGGCGCGCATCGAAATCCGCTGGCAACAAGATCGCCGGCGCCACTGACGATCGTTACCTCAAGATGAGCAGGCTGCGCCTGGCGTCGTTTTCGAAATCCGAGAAGCGAATGGCGTTGCCTCGGATAATGCGCTCGATCGTTGATGTCGAGCAGTTGCCGGTTTGCAGCAGGATTACCTTGGGAGGTGCGCCCCAGATGATGCTCAGACTTGCGAAGTCCTTGTCCTTTGTCAGGGACGTGAACCCATGTTCCTTCGCGTATTCCCATATTGCCGCATCGGGAGCACTGCAAGACTGTGAACCTCAGTCCACGAATGCAGGGCTTACCACCCATTTTGCCGGGTTCAACAGTGATGCGCGGGTTCAGAGGACCCATGGTTCACCTCAACCATATCACTCTGACGGCACAAGCCCATGCTGCGCCATAATTAGGGGAATGACCCGGTGCAAATGGAGCCTGCTCGCCGTTTTCGCCGTCACACTGCACGGCGATACCTTGACGCTCGCTTCTGGGTCAAACTATGTCTCCCAAGGCGCGGGAAGGACGCTGATCCTCACCGCGAACAGCGCGAACGCCCGGACATTCGAGCGGCTCTACGCCGGTGACGGTTACTTCTATTTGCGAGTCAATCCGGAAGCGTATGTCGCAACCAATCCGGCGACCGGTAGTCTGGCGCTCACCGCGCACGACACGGCCACGGCGGAACGATTCCAAACCAGCAGCGCGGCTAACGGAGCTGTCAATCTTCGGGCGCGATCCACCGGAGGCTACGTCGAGATAGTCGGAACCACCCTGATCGCGAACGCCTCCCTGGCTGTGGCGACTGGTTTCACCGTCAACCTGACCGCGGATGTGGTCCCGCGGGTCGAGATCGATTTTGCGAATCCTCGCCAGAAGATCGTAGGTTTCGGCGCGGCCGATGCTTTCTATACGAACTGGTTGACGGCCCATCCTTACAAGGAGCAGATCTATTCCCTGCTGTTCGGACGGGACAATTTGGGCGCCAGCATCTTGAGAGTACAGAACATATACGGGCAAAGTTCAAGAACTCCATTCGACCCCGACACGCGCGAGGTGGTGGCTAAGGCCAATAGCTACCGCGGATCGCCGATTGCCGTTCTGATGAGTTCCTGGTCCCCGCCCGGAACACTGAAGGCCAGCGGCCAGGTGAATTGCCAGGGGGCCTCGGTTGAACCGGGCTGCACGCTCGCGAAAGTCAACGGCAGCTATAACTACTCCGGATTCGCCCAATACTGGTATGACTCGCTGAACGCCTATGCGGCTCTCGGTGTCGTGCCGAACTACATCAGTCTGCAGAACGAACCCGACTTTACGCCAAACGGCTACGGAGGTTGCCGGTTCGACCCGGCGGAGCAGCCGGCGGGGAACTATGCGGGATATCGGGAGGCCCTGAATGCCACTTACGCCCGGCTGCAAACGCTGCCCGATCCGCCGGTTTTCGTCGGGCCTGAAGTGGCGGGTCTCGGCTTCAACGTAGTCGAGAGCTATGTTTCGGCGTTGCATTCCGCGGAGATCGGACAGATGGGCGCGGTAGCGCATCACCTGTATAACGGCGGCGACTCCGGCTCGCCGGACAGCTTTGACAGTTCGATGTTACAGCTTGCCGCCGCCGCGCCATCCATGCAACTCCTCGAAACCGAGTTCGACCATAGCTCCGACCAGAAAACGGCCTTGAACACAGCCTGGCTGATTCACAATGCGATGGCGGTCGAGGAGGCCAGCGGATACCTCTATTGGAGCTATTTCTGGCCCAATACCGATCAACTGGTGTACATCGATAACCCATTTAGTTTGTCGTCGTGGACGTACCCCCAGGGCTTTCACGTCAACGACTATTACTACGCGGTCGAGCATTTCTCGAAATATGTGCAGCCCGGGTTCCAGCGGATCGGTTCGCCCACGGGCCTCGCGGAGTTGCGCGCTACGGCCTACTACGACTGGCAAGGTCACCGCCTGGTGATGGTTCTTGTCAATACCTCAGCCGCCGACACGTTAACGCCCGCGATCACACTCTCGGCGCCTTTGCCGCGCACTCCGGGATTCCTCACTCCCGATGAATCGACCCAGCGAGCGTTCCCCATCGAGACACTGCGGTACGGCCCGACGGCGTTATACCGTTCCACGTTCAGCGCCTCCGACGAACGTTTCGCGTCCTTGGGATCGTTGCCCGCGAACAACGTTGTGACCCTCCCGCCGCAGTCCGTGGCCACAGTCGTGGTCGACAACTTCATTCCCCAGTGCTACTCAACCCTTCGAGGTTGCGGAACACGCTAGCCGCCATGAGTCATTCGTAGCGGAGCGCCGCCATCGGGTCCGCGCGCAGCGCGCGCATCGCCGGCGTCACTGTGGCCAGCACCGCGACTGCACCGAGCACCGCTATCACCGCGCCGAAGGCCGCTGGATCGGTGGCGCTGAGGCCGGGCACCAGGAACATCGCGAGGGGTCTGGTGCCGAATATTGCCAGGCCAAGTCCAATCGCCAGCCCTGCGCCCGCCAGTCCAAAGCTGTGAGAGCAGACCATGCGGAGGATCGCCGCCGGCGTGGCTCCCAACGCCACCCGCAGCCCGATCTCGCGAGCGCGCCTCTCCACGGTGTACAGCAGGATGCCGTACAAGCCGGTCGCCGCCAGGGCCAGGCCAAGCAGCCCCATCGCGCCCAGGGCCGCCGCGCCTGCCTGGCTCGGCAGCAATGCAAAGCCCAAGGCACGGCTCATCGGTTTGACTTCGATCGCCGCCGCGGAATCGAGACGGCCCAGCAACTCTTCGAGGGGTTTCACAAACCCGGAAGGCGGCCCCGTGGCGCGCACGATGAAGCTCAAGTTCTCCGGTTCGTCATAAGCGAAGTACGGCTCGTATACCGCCGCCTTTTGTTGCTCACCGAGCGTGAAGTACTTGCTGTCCTTCACTACTCCCACGATCGTCAGCGCCGTCGGCCCGGTGAAGGTGTGGCCCACTGCATCGATGCTTCCAAACATTTGCCGCGCGAAGGTCTCGTTCACGATCGCAACCTGAGAGCCTTTTCCTTCCCGCGCCGTGAATTCGCGCCCCCGCAGGACTGGGATTCCAATCGCGCGAAAGTAGTCCGGGCCCACGTTATTGCACTGCCACTTCATGCGCTTTGCGGCGGAGGATGAATCGGGCCGGAGATCCGTACTCGTCAAGCAGTTGTCGTTCAACGGCACCCGCCGCGTTATTGCCGCCGCCTGCACGCCGGGCATGTTCCGCAGGCGCTCCAGCGCGTCGCGAACCAGAGCCGTCTGCCGGCCCTTGTCTCGATAGGCTTCCGGTACCAGGCGCATTTGCGCCCAGAGCGTGTGATTGGTGTCAAAACCCGGATTCATCGACGTAGCCTGCAAGAGGTTGTGAAGGAACAGAAACCCGGTGGCCAGCAGCAGAGTCGTGACCGCAACCTGGCCGGCGACCAGGGCGCCGCGCAGGCCCCAAACCCGCTCCACCTGTTGCGGCCCGCGTTTCAGCGCGCTATTCACGTCCTTCCGCACGGCTTTGAGCGCCGGCATCAAGCCGCTGATCAGTGCGCTGAGCAACACCATGAAGAGCGAGTAGGCAACCAGCCGCCAGTCGGGCGTGATCACCACTTGAATCGGCAGGGGAATCGGGAGAGTCCAGTTGCTGATCAGACTGGCGCACACCGCGTTCAGGATCAGGCCAGCCGCCGCTCCCAGCGTCGCGAGGAGCAAGCTCTCCGCCAGGAGATGCCGCACAATTCGCGCCCGGCTGGCGCCGAGAGAAAGCCGGACGGCCAACTCCTGCGACCGGCTGGACGCTCGCGCCAGCAGCAGCCCCGCCACGTTGGTGCACGCGATCAACAGCACCAGCCCGACCATCAGCGCCAGCATTCCAAAGAAAGCCACCAGAGGGGCGAAACCTTCTTCCGCGAGCGCTCCCATTCCCGTCACGCCCCAGATTCCGATTGCGCCCGCTCGCTTCATCTCCGTGGGGCGGACCCGGTCCAGTTCCTGGAACACGGCCCGCAACCGCTGCCGGGCCACCGGGATCGTCATCCCCTTTGGCAACCGAGCGTAGAACTGGACCAGGTCGCCGTCGTGCGACACCGGAACATAGACATCCGGCGAATAACCCAGGCCCACGACTGTCCGGTGATCCTTGGGAAGCACGCCGACGATCGTGTAGGTCCGGCCGTCCAGAACCATGGGGTGTCCGATGACGCCGGGATCCCCGGCCATCCGACTGGTCCAAAGCCGGTAGGAAAGCACGACCGTATCGGATTCCCCCGGCTCAATCCCGCGGCCCATGAGCATGGGCACGCCTAACGTCGTGAAGTAGTCGTCCGTGACGGCGCCGTTGAACAGCCGCGCGCTCTGTTCGCTGTTGCGCCAGTTCACCTCGGTCTCGGGGTTGATGCCCGCCGTGCCTTCGAAGACCCGCGCGCTCCGCATGAACTTGTAGTCCCCCAGCGGAGAAGCGCTGTTCCCGCCTTCCCAGACGGAAACCAAACGGGCTGGATCGCGGCCCGAGGGGACAGTGA
>Ga0335081_10005039_pt1 | contig 20869 bp, 21 predicted proteins | sample Lox_Sample_35_FD_206713 | JGI IMG/M metagenome (GOLD analysis project Ga0335081, IMG submission 206713) | Soil microbial communities from Loxahatchee National Wildlife Refuge, Florida, United States - Lox_Sample_3.5 | ecosystem: Environmental > Terrestrial > Soil > Wetlands | place: USA... | reverse complement strand
GAGGGCCACCGAGGCCCAGGGCACCAAGGAGACGAGGGCGCTCCTCCCCTGCCGCAGCCACTCCTGCCACAGGGTGCCGAGGCAGCACACCGCGGTGCCGGCCAGCGAGCCGAGCGCCGGGATGCGGGTCCACCCGTAGACGAGGCCGAAGGCGCCGAGCGCCGCGAGCGAGGGCAGCGGGGCCAGGACCAGGAAGACCCCGAGCGCGGTCGCCACCCCCTTCCCGCCGCGGAAGCGGAGCCAGGGCGGGTAGAGGTGGCCGAGGAAGGCGGCGAGCCCGGTGGCCACCACCCACCCCTCGGCCTGGTCGCCCGCGCCCGCCAGGGCCCGGACGAGGAGCATGGGGAGGGCTGCCTTGGCGGCGTCGAGGAGGAGGGTGAGCGCCCCGGCCGTCCGGCCGGCGGCGCGGGTCACGTTGGAGGCGCCGATGTTGCCCGACCCCACCCGGCGCACGTCCTCGCCGGTGAAGAGCCGGGTGAGGAGGAGCCCGAACGGCACCGAGCCGAGGAGGAAGGCGCCGAGGAGGAAGAGGCTCTTCAGGGCCGCGCTCATGGGCGTGAGACGAGCACCAGGAAGGCCCAGTTCACCATGAGAGCCCCGAGCCCGGCGCAGGCGAGGGCGCGCACGCTCCCGCGCCCGAGGCGCGGGAGCGGCCAGCCCAGGGCGAGCCTCACCAGGTCGAGCGCGGCGAGGGTCCAGCCGACGAAGGCCAGCAGGGCACCGAGCGGGCTCGCCGCCACCGCCGCCCGGAGCTCGCCGTGGGCGAGGTGGACGAAGGCGTGGGTCATCCCGCAGGTGGCGCAGGGGATCCCGGTGAGCGCCTTCCACGGGCAGGGGTAGGGGAGCGCGAGGAGCGGCAGGAAGCGGGCGGCGAGGAAGGAGAGGAGGATGAAGAGCGCGTAGACCTCGGCGTGGCCGAGAGCCCGCCTCGGGAGGCGATCTGGGAGGCCGTCCGCCATCTCACAGGCTGGTGGGCGGCGAGGGCGTGCTGGCGCCCGGGGTGATGAGGCTCGGCCACAGCGCCTTCACCGCCAGCCCGGCGGTGGCGCACATGCACAGGCAGGCGAGGAGCATGGGGGTCACTACCGCGAACACCGCCTTGCCGATGCCGCAGCGCTGGATCTCCGCCAGCCCCTGGATGGCGATCACGCAGTACCAGGCCACCGCGATGAGGCCGCCGCACACCGGCACCGCCTCGAGGAGGAAGATCCCGTAGGCGTAGCCCACCAGGGTGAGGGTGGCCTCGAAGCCGCGCGGTGCGCCGTGGACCACGAGGAGCAGGAGGTGGAAGAGCGCCGCCGCGAGGTAGATGGCGAAGAGCCCGAAGAGGGGGGTGAGGAGCAGCTGGGCCAGCATCGAGGTGAGGGTGAGGCCCTGCAAGACCGAGATGAGCGGGCCGGCGTCGACGCCCTCGCTCTTGAGCAGCGAGAGCTGGGCCACGAAGTGCGCGGCGCCGCGGGCGGTGAGGAAGCGGAAGCCCAGGGAGACCCAGGTGCCGAGGGTGAAGGAGATGACCCCGAACAGCACCGCCGAGCCGGGCGCCGAGGGCCGCACCTCGCGGAAGAAGCGCGATGCATCGAGGGCCACGAGCTTCCAGGTCTCGAGGTAGGAGGCGAACAGGCCGCGCTGCCGCCGCTCGGCAAAGGGCGCGTTCTTCTCCCCGGCGGGCGGGGGGACGCCCGCCGGGAGGGGGCCGAAGGCGGGCGGCGGAGGCGGCCAGCCGGGCGGCGGGGGCCCGAAGCCCGGGGCTGGCGGGAGCGGCCCGCCGGCGGGCGGGGGCGCCTCCGTCGGCGCGGCCTTGGGCGCGCTCGGGTCGGGTAGGAACACCTCAGACCCGCAGCTCGGGCACTTCTGGACGCCGAAGCGATCGGTGTCGAAGGTGTTCTGGCAGCGGTAGCAGCGGGCTCGCATGGCGGCCGGAGCTTACCCTCTCTCCCGCCCCGGTGCGCCCAACAAATGGACGGCCGGGGCGAAACCCCTTCCGGGTTCAGCTCTTCAAAAGGGTGACCTCGCCGACGTCGAGCGTCCCGCGGGTGCGGAACACCGCGATGACGATGGCGAGCCCGACCGCCGCCTCGGCGGCCGCCACCGCGATGACGAAGAAGGCGATGGCGTGGCCGCCGAGCGTGCCCAGGCGGCGCGCGAAGGCGAGGAAGGTCAGGTTGGCCGAGTTGAGCATGAGCTCGATGCACATGAACACGACCAGCATGTTGCGCTTCACCACCACGCCGACGAGGCCGATCCCGAACAGGACCGCCGCCAGCGCGAGGTAGTAGGAGGCCGGCACCATGGTCAGATCCTCTGCTTGGCGACCACCACCGCGCCCACGATGGCCACGAGCAAGAGCAGGCTCGTGGCCTCGAAGGGGAGGAGGTACTGGGTGTAGAGCAGCCGGCCCACCGCCTTGAGGGTGCCGAAGTCCGGGGCCACCCGCGGCATCTCGCCGTCGCCGAGCTGGTAGATGGCCGAGAGGACCACCGCCACCACCCCGGCGGCGCCGAAGGCGCCCGCCACCTGGGTGAACCTGAGGCGGACGCGGTGGAACTCCTCGTCCCCGGTGGTGAGCAGCATGATGACGAACAGGAACAGGACCATGATGGCGCCGGCGTAGACCAGGACCTGCAGGAAGGCGAGCAGGTGGGCGGCGAGCAGCACGTAGATGCCGGCCAGGAAGAAGAAGGCGGCCACCAGGCTGATGGCGGCGTTGACCGGGTTCTGCGCCACCACCACCCAGGCCGCCGAGAACAGGAGCGGGATGGCGAAGATCCAGAAGACCACACTCTCGGCTCGGTCGCTCACGGGGCCACGCTCCTTTGGGGCCTAGCTCTTCGCCGGTCCGATGAAGGCCGGGCGGGTCCCCTGGGTCCTTCCCCAGGCCTCCCCGCCGAAGGGGCAGCGCCGCTCGGCGAGGTGCCGCTCGAACTCGGGGCGGAACTTCTTGAGGAAGCTCTGCACCGGCATGGCGGCGGCGTCGCCGAGCGGGCAGATGGTCTGCCCGCCGATGTTGTTCGCCATCTGCAGGAGCTTGTCGACGTCGCCCGCCTGGCCCTCGCCGTGCTCCATCCGCTCGAGCACCCCCTCCATCCAAGGGCAGCCCTCCCGGCAGGGGGTGCACTGGCCACAGCTCTCCTCGGCGTAGAACTTGGCGATGCGCCAGAGCGCGCGGACGAGGCAGGTCGAGTCGTCCATCACGATGACGCCGCCCGAGCCGGCCATGGTGCCGGCGGCCTTCAAGGCGTCGAACTCCATCGACACGTCGATCTCGGAAGCCGAGAGCACCGGGGCGGAGCTCCCGCCCGGGATGACCGCCTTCACCGCCCGCCCGCCCAGGTTCCCGCCGCAGTCCTCCATGATGAGCTTCTTCAGGTTGTAGTGGACCGGCTTCTCGTAGACGCCCGGCCGGTTGACGTGCCCGGAGACGCAGAAGAGCCTGGTCCCACCCGACTTGCCGACGCCGAGCGCCGCGAAGGCCTTCCCCCCGTTCATGACGATCCAGGGGATGTTGGCGAGGGTCTCGACGTTGTTGATGATGGTGGGGCGGCCGTAGAGCCCGATCACCGCCGGGAAGGGGGGCTTGAGGCGGGGGTAGCCCTTCTTGCCCTCGAGCGATTCGAGGAGCGCGCTCTCCTCGCCGCAGATGTAGGCGCCGGCGCCGCGGTGGACGTAGACGTCGAGGGCGAACTCGGCCTTGCCGAGAAGCCGCGGGCCGAGGATCTTGGCCTGGTAGGCCTCGGCGAGGGCGGCCTCCAGCACCCGGGCCTGCCGGGCGAACTCCCCGCGGACGTAGACGTAGGCGGTGTGGATGTCGTTGGCGTAGCAGGTGAGGGCGATGCCCTCGATGAGCATGTGCGGCTCGTACTCCAGGATGTAGCGATCCTTGAAGGTGCCGGGCTCGGACTCGTCGGCGTTAACGGTGAGGTAGCGGGGCCGGACGTCCTTGGGGAGGAAGCTCCACTTGAGCCCGGTGGCGAAGCCCGCCCCGCCGCGGCCACGCAGGTTCGAGATCTTCACCTCCTCGACGATGGCGGCGGGCGCGAGCCCGAGGGCCTTCTCCAGGGCGGCGTAGCCGCCGGCCGCCCGGTAGGAGGCGAGGGTGTGGGTGTCCTTCTCCCCCCAGCGCGCGGTGAGGATGAGGGTGTCGGTCACTTGAGGTCCCCCACCGTGCGTTCGACCTTCTCGAGCGTCAACCCCTCCTCCATCTCGCCGTCGACGAGCATGGCCGGGGCGGTCCCGCACGAGCCGAGGCACTCCACCTCGCGCAGGGTCACCCGACCGTCGGCGGTGGTGCCGCCGTTCTCGACCCCCAGCTGCTCCTTCAGGGCCTGGTAGATGCGGTCGGCCCCGGAAAGGCAGCAGGAGACGTTGGTGCACACCTCCACCACGTGCCGCCCGACCGGGCGGGTGTGGAACATGACGTAGAAGGTGGCGACCTCCTCCGCTCGCGCCGGGGAGACGCCCAGGCGGTCCGCCGCCAGCGCCATCACCGCCGGGGTGAGGTGGGAGAAGATCTCCTGGCCGAGCCTCAGGGCGGGGAGCATGGCCGAGGCCCGGCGGTCCTCGGGGTACCGCCGCAGGATGGGGGCGAGCTCGTCGTCGAACCGGCGGACGCCGTCCTCGGGCAGGTCTTGCCAGGCGCCCGCGGTGGGAGGGTCTGGATTGGGCATAAGTGTTCGAGATGCCGCGAGAAACGGTGAGCAGGCTATTGGCGTGCCCCTCGGGATGTCAAGAAGAAGTCGCCGCGGTAGGCGAATGTAGCGAGGCCCCGCCGCCGCCGCCGCCTTCATCGAGGCGGGGCGAGGGGCGAGGGCGCGGGCGCTCCTCGTCGCGCCCCCCTGTAGAAACCGAGAGGCCCGCCCCTCGCCTCCCCGATGGGAGGGCGACGGCGGGCCTTAGCCCTGGACTTCGCGGCCCTCGCTCGAAGGGCGAGGGGCTGCGAATCGCCTCGGGTCGAGCTACTTCTTGCCCTTCTTGTTGAAGACGTCCTTCAGCGCCTTGGCCGGCGTGATCTTGATGGCGGTCCGGGCCGGGATCTTGATCTGCTCCCCGGTGGCCGGGTTGCGGCCGATGCGGGCCTTGCGGTCCACGAGCTTCACGGCCCCGAGGCCGCCCAGGGGGATCTTGCCCTCCGCCTTGAGCCGCTTGGTCACGATCTCCTCGACGGCCTGGAACACCGCCCTCACCTGCGCCTTCGCTACCTGCGAACCCTCGGCGACCGCCTGGAAGAACTGGGCCTGCGTCATCTCCGACACCTCCCTGGGTGAGCGACCGTGCCGCTCCGCCCGTGAATTTGTGCCGTGATAGCGCGTATGGATCGGCGCGTCAACCTGGAATGATCGCGATCGCCTTGAAAAATGGGCCTTCCGTGCGATCGAGGCCCACGAAAGCCCTGGAAATAGGGCCTTTCCAGATCGGCGATCCCAGGCGGATCACCCCCCTCGCCGCGCATTTTTCGGGGGATTCGGGGGCCGAAGAGCCCTCCCTGGGCCTGGCTCAGGCTCGTCCCCCCTCTCGGCCCCGCTAGCGGCGCAGGAGCGCGTAGAGGATCTCCCACAGGATGAGCAGGATGACGGTGAGCTCGAGCAGCTCGCCGCGGCGGCGGTCGGCGGTGTCCTTGAGGAGCTCGTTCACGTCGGCGAGCAGCTTGTGCTTGCGCAAGACCGAGTCGTGCCAGGCGTTGAGGCGGAAGCGCCGCACCGCGCTCTGGTAGACGCGGGCGAGGTAGAAGTCGCCCACGATCTTGACCGCGTTGTCCACCCGCTCGGTCATCTCGGAGATCTCGAGCAGGAGCGCGGCGGTGCGCCGCTGCAGCCTGAGGTAACGGCGCGTGAACACGTTGGGCCCTCCCCGGCGGGCGTCGATCTCCGGGTAGAGCGCCCCGAGCTCGCGGTCGAGCAGGGCGTCGTAGTAGCGCAGCTCGAGCAGGTGCGCGGTGGCGAGCTCGAGCAGGTCGGGGATGTCGCCCACCCCCGAGGGCTCGAGCACGAAGGCGCTGTTCCAGTCCACCACCGCGAGGTCGTCCTCGAGGTAGCTGTGGGCGTGCTTCAGCACGTCCTCGCGCTCGGAGCGCGAGAGGCCGGTCGGGCTGGTCTCGCCGAGGAGGAGCTCGGCCAGCGGGGCGAGCGCCAGCACCTCCTTGGGCGGGGCGGACGGGTCGAGGCGGCGCACGAAGAAGACCTGGTGGCTCTCCAGGCCCTCCCAGGCGTGCGGCCGGGTGAGGGCCGGGAGGAGCGCCCGGGCGAGCTCCTCGGCCTCGGACCGGGCGGCGGCGTCGAAGGCGGGGTTCGGCTCGGCCACCAGCTCTTCGGCCAGGGGCACGAGGGCGATGAGCTCGGTGCCGGGGGGGATGGGGAGCTCGTAGACGATGCTCACCACCCCGTAGTCGAAGAGGTGCGCGCTGGCCTCGCCCTCGCGCGGCCCGGCCGAGAGCGGCACCGCGCGGCGCCCCAGCGAGACGTGCAGGGGCGGGCGGATCTCGAGGGCGGTGGTGCCCTGGGCCGCCTCCAGCCTCTTGCGGGAGCGGGGGGCGGTGAGGAGCACCTCGGCCCGGCCGAGGTCGAGCGCGTCCGCCACGTCGAACAGCCGGTAGACCCTCACCACCCCGTCGGCGACGCGAAAGGAGCGCTTCTCGGGCCTCACGGGCCGAAGCCTAGCAGAATTCGGCCGGGCCCCCGCTCAGCCGCCGACGAGGCGCAGGGGCGCCGCCGAGCGGGCGGCGGGGAACTTGAGCAGGTACTCGCCGGTGAAGCAGGCGTCGCAGTACCCCTCGCGCGACTCGCCGAGCGCGCGGTACATCCCCTCCACCGAGAGATAACCGAGCGAGTCGGCGGTGACGTAGCGCGCGATCTCCTCCACCTGGTGGGAGGAGGCGATGAGCTCCTGGCGGGTGGGGGTGTCGATCCCGTAGTAGCAGGGCCAGCCGGTGGGCGGGGAGCTCACCCGCAGGTGGACCTCGCGGGCCCCGGCCGCCCGCACCATCTTCACGATCTTGCGGCTGGTGGTGCCGCGGACGATCGAGTCGTCCACCACCACCACCCGCCGGCCGTCGAGCACGCTGCGCACCGCGTTCAGCTTGAGCTTCACGCCGAAGTGCCGGATCGACTGCTGCGGCTCGATGAAGGTGCGGCCGATGTAGTGGGAGCGCACGAGCCCGACGTCGAAGGGGAGGCCGCTCGCCCGGGCGTAGCCGAGCGCTGCCGGCACCCCCGAGTCGGGGACGGCGATCACCACGTCGGCCTCGGCCGGATGGTCGTGGGCGAGCTGCGCACCGAGGGCCGTCCGCACTGCGTGGACCTGGCGACCGAAGAGGGTCGAGTCGGGGCGGGCGAAGTAGATCTGCTCGAAGATGCAGCGGGCCAGTCGGCGCGGCGGCGCGCCGGGCTCGAGCCGCTCCGAGCGCAGGCCGCGCCCGTCCACCACCACCACCTCGCCGGCCTCCACCTCGCGCACGTACTCGGCCTCGATGAGGTCGAGCGCGGTGGTCTCGCTGGCGAGCACCCAGTTCCCCTTCAGCCTGCCGACCACGAGCGGCCGAAAGCCGTGCGGGTCGCGCACGCCCATCATGGCGTGCTCGGTGAGGAACAGGAGCGAGTAGGCGCCCGAGACGCGCATGAGCGCGGCCCGGATGGCCTGCAGGTGCTGGTCGGTGGCGCTCGTCCCGGCGCGCTCCGGCCTCACCTTGGCCATGAGGTGCAGGATGACCTCGGTGTCGCTCGTGGTCTGGAAGATCGAGCCCTGGCCCTCGAGCTCGCTGCGCAGCGCGTCGGCGTTGACGAGGTTGCCGTTGTGCGCCACCGCCACCGCCCCCCCGGCGTACTGGATGGCGATGGGCTGGGCGTTCTTGAGGTGGCTCGCCCCGGCGGTGGAGTAGCGGACGTGGCCGATGGCGGCGGCGCCGGGCAGGGTGGCGAGCACCTCGGCGGTGAAGATGTCGGCCACGAGCCCCATCCCCCGGTGGACGTGGAGCACCCGGCCGTCGCTCGAGACGATGCCGGCCGACTCCTGGCCGCGGTGCTGGAGCGCGTGCAGGCCGAGGTAGGTGAAGTTGGCGGCCTCGCCTCCCGGACCGGCCGCCCAGATGCCGAAGACGCCGCACTCGTCCTTGAGCTTGTCGTAGACGGCGTCGTACCCCATAGCGGCGGCGGAGTATAACCGCCGGGGGATGAAAAAGCTCCTCACCCGCCTCGGCCTCGGCGCGGCGCTCCTCGCGCTCCTGTTCGGGGTCTGCTCGCTCCGCTGGCACGCCCCGCGGCTCGCCCGGCCGCCTCGCCTGGTGGCCTCGGCGCGGGGGACGGGGCCGCTCCTCGCCGGCGCGGCGGTGGTGCCGCTCAGGTTCTCCCGCCCGGTCCCGCTGGCGGGCTTCCCGCACTACAGCTTCGCCGCGCAGGGCGAGCGCGACCGGGTGGCCGTGCGGGCGCTCGTCCTGCGGGAGGAGGGGCTCACCATCGCCCTCGTCTCGGCCGAGATCCTGCTCGTGCCCGGCGACCTCGCTCGCGCCCTCGAGCGCGAGGTCTCGGACCTGAAGCTCGACCGCGTGGTGCTCGCCGCCACCCACACCCATGCCGGCCCGGGAGGCTACTGGGACGAGCCCTTGGGCGAGCGCTTCGCCACCGGGCCCTTCGACCGCGCGGTGTTCGAGCTCCTCGTGGGCCGGGCCGCCCTGGCGGTGCGCGAGGCCGAGCGGGCGCTCCGGCCGGCCCGGCTGGCGGTGGCCTTCGGGTCGGCGCCGGAGCTCGCCTGGGGCCGCGGCGGGGGCGCGGTGGACGGGCACCTCGTCCGGGCGCGCTTGTCCGACCCGGGGGGCGCGCCCATCGCCGAGGTGGTGCTCTTCCCGGCGCACGCCACCCTGCTCGGGCCGGCGAACCGCCTCATCTCCGGCGACTGGCCGGGCGCGCTCATGCGGGCGGGCGCGGCGCCGGTGCTCTTCTTCCAGGGCGCCCTCGGCGACCAGGCGCCCCGGATGCCGCCGGGGGAGCCGCCGAACCCGGAGGCGTACGCCCGGGCGATCGGGGCGCGGATCGACGCCCTCGTGGAGGGGGCCCCCGACCCCTCGCCGGCGCTCGCCGCGGCGGCCTGCCGGATAGGGCTCCCCTCGCCCGACCCGGGGGCGGTGCCGCCCTTCCTTCGGCGGGTGGCGCGAAACCTGCTCGACCCCCTCCTGCCGGCGGAGGCCGAGCTCGTGGCGCTGCGCCTCGGGCCGCTCACCCTGCTCGCGGTGCCAGGGGAGCCGGTGGCCGAGGTGGGCCGCCGCTTCCGCGCGCTCGCCGGCCCGGGCAGCGAGATCCTCTCGCTCGCCGGCGACTACCTCGGTTACGTCGAGACCGAGGAGCGCACGGCCCGTGGGGCCGGGGAGACCGCGCACACCTACTACGGGCCGGAGCTCGCCGGCCGACTGGGGCTCGGGGTGAAGCTCGTCGCGGAGGTGGTGCGGGGCCCCGCGGCGCCGACCGGGGAGGACGCCGCCGGCGGGCCGCCCCCCTAGCGAGCGGATCCTCTAGCGGCTCTTCTCCAGGCGCTTGCGCTCGAGCACTGCGTCGGCGGCCTGGGCGATGAGCTCGGGGCCGAGCTCCTTGTCGAGCACGGCATCGGCGCCGTCGCGCTCGAGGCGCGCCTCGAGGCCGGGCTCGACGAGGCCGGTCACCACCACGATGGCGAGGTCGCTCTCGCCGCCCGAACGGCGGATGGTCCGCAGGAACGCCTGGCCGTCCAGGTGGGGCATGCGGATGTCGGTGATGAGCAGGTCGAGGGCGAGCAGCTCCTCCACCAGGATGGCGAGGCCGGAGGCGCCGTCCTGGGCGGTGAGGACCTCGAAGCCGCGCGCTTCGAGGGCATCCTGCAGCATGCGCCGCACGAGCTCGTCGTCGTCCACCACCAGCGCGCGCCTGGGGCGCGCCGAGATGTGGGCGATGGCGGCCGCCAGCTGCTGCTCGCCCTCGGGCGGCAGGTCGAACTTCACCCCCATGCCGTTCGGGTTGGCGGTCACCACCACGGCCCGGCCGGAGAGCTCCTCGCCCGAGGGCAGGCGCATCGAGAGGACGAGGTGGGTGCCGACCGCCGATGGGCGCGAGGTGCGCACGAAGGCACCGCCCTGGGAGAGGTTCTCCACGAAATCGGCGGCCAGCTCCTGGTCGGTGGCGTACTCGATGCGGGCGGTGGGGAAGGCGAGCGGCGCCTCGAGGAGGTCGGCCGGGGGGGGAGGAGCCGCCGCCAGGTCGGCGGCGGGGGCCGGCACGAGCAGGACCGGGGCCTTCACCGCGAAGCGCTGGTGGGCGCGCTGCTCGGAGGCCGGGGGCGGGGTGCGGGCCTTGTTCTCGCGGAGCGCGTCGACGAGGGCCGGGGCCGGGTTCTCGAGCTCGAGGGTGAAGCCGGTGGGGACCGTCCCCCGGGAGGCGTCGGCGGCCGCGTGCACGTCGATGACCCGGGCGAGCGCCTCGAGCGGCCGCGGCAGGGCCGGGAAGCGCAGCGCCAGCCCGAGCTCGTCCCCGAGCGGCGGGGCGAGCTGGCCCGGCACGAACAGGGAGTTCGTGACCGGGTCGAAGCGCACGCCCGCCCAGTTGGGGCCGCCGACGTCCATGAGCAGCTGCGGGATCGGGTCGGGACGCTTGCGGTCCCTAGCGGCCCCGGCCCCGGTGAAGAAGGCGAAGCTCTCGTCGGGGAGCGCGTCGGGCGAGATCCCCTTCCGCTTCTGCTCGCACTTGTCGATGTTGTCGTAGAAGGCGGTGCGCTGGGTGGCCGGGAGCTTCGCGACGTCGCCGCAGCGGACCCCGGCGCGGCCGCACCAGAACTCGAGCCGGCGGCGCGCCCCGGCGTCGAAGCGGGCCTCGGAGAAGCGCACCAGGAGGACCAGGATGGCCCTCGGGGCCCGAAAGGCCAGATCGCAGCCGACGAGCTCGTGCTCGAACAGGTGCGGCAGCGAGCGGACGAAGCGCTCCGCCGCGTCGAGCCGCGCCCCGGTCGCGCGGTCGAAGACCGCGGCGAAGGCCACGATTCCGGGCAGGGGCTCCATCGCGTCGCTCCTTGGCGGCCCTCTCGTCGGTCGCCCCGTCGCGGGCGGAAGAGGCTCCGGCGGCCAGTATACCTCGGGGTAGGAGGGCGGCCGCCGGCGAAGGGCCTCTCGAGGCGTCCGGGGCGCCCGAGGCCAGTCTACCGCCTACCGGGTGCGCCGGACGAGGACGCTCTCGCCGAAGGCGAGCACCCTCACCCGCTCGCGCGCCATCCCGAGGCGGACCCGCTCCTCCTCGAGGAGGGCCAGGGGCTCGTCGAGCGGCTCGTCGGCGAGCCTGAAGGTGCCGAAGTGCATGGGGAAGAAGGTGGTGGCCCCGAGGTCCCGGAAGGCCTCCAGGGCCTCTCCGGGGTTCATGTGCTGCGACCCCATGAACCAGGCCGGGTCGTAGGCACCGATGGGGAGCAGCGCCGCGTCGATGGCGAAGTGCCGTCCCAGGGCGGCGAAGCCCGGGAAGTAGGCGCTATCGCCGGCGTGGTAGACGGTGGCGCGCGAGCCCTCCACGACGAACCCGCCCCACAGCGTCCGGTTGGTGTCGAAGGGCCCGCGCCGGCTCCAGTGCTGCGCCGGCACGAAGGTCACGAGGAGCCCGCCGAGCCGGCGCGACTGCCCCCAGCCCATCTCGTGGCAGGCGAGGCCGGTCCCGGGGAGGTGGCGGGAGAGCCCGAGGCCGCCGTAGACCGGCGCCCCGAGCCGCTCGAGGGTGGGGAGGTCCAGGTGGTCGTAGTGGTCGTGCGAGACGAGCACCGCATCGACCCGGGGGAGGCTCTCCGGGGGGACGCCGGGGGCGAGGTTGCGCGGGATGACCCCGGCCACCTTGCCGAAGATCGGGTCGACGAGCAGGGAGAGCCCATCCGCCTGGACGAGGAAGGTGGCGTGGCCGATGAAGGTGAGACGCGCCCCCTCGCCCGGTCGGGGAGGGACCGCCAGCAGCGCCGGGTCCGGGGGCACGGTGGGGAAGCCGACGCGGGCGGTGGACCTCCGCCGCCGCCCGGTCACCCGGTCGAGCACCGACCAGCGCAGCACGTCGGCAAGCCCCCGCGGCCCCGTGCCGTCCAGGTTTACGAAGCGACCCCGCTCGTCGCGCCGCTCCGGGAAGGTGGCTTCCTCTCTGACCCGCTCGCGCACGCGCCGGTCCCTAACGCCCGCCGGTCGCCCTCGCCCCCTCGAGGGCGAGGAGCTCCTTCGTGAGGTCGTAGAGGACGTCCCCGCGCTCGAAGTCCGGCACCGCGCGGCCGGGGAGGCGGTAGCGCTCGAGCATGCGGTTGTAACCCCGGGTCATGAGGGCCTTCAGGTTCACGGCGTCGTAGAGGTTGTACTCGGCGAGCAGGCCGAGCGCCCCGGCCTCGCCGGCGCAGTGGCGGCGCCACAGCCCGGGGGCGTCGCGGCCGGTCAGGCGGACGAGGTGGGCGGGGCGCGAGACCCCGGCCGCCGCCTCGACGAGCTTCAGCCCGCCCGTCTGCCCCAGGCGGCCCCACAGGGACCGGAGGTCGACGTGCGCCCGCGGCGGGCGCCAGAGCGGGAAGGCGCGGACGAGCCTCGGCACGTCGAAGGCGAGCCCGTTGAAGGTGACGAGCAGCTTGGCGTCCTTCACCCCCTCGGGGAAGAGGTGGAGGTCTCGCCCGGAGAGGTAGAGGCGGGGGCCGCGGCGATCGAGGACGCCGACCATGGCGATTTCGCCCACGCCGTCGGTCTCGACGTCGAGGAAGGCGGCCTCGTCCTCGAAGGTGGGATAGAGGCGCCAGCGCTCGCGGCGGGGCAGCATGGCGGCGAGCGCCTCGGCGTCCCTCGCGAGGAGCGCCGCGCTCGCCCGCTCGAGGGCGGCCCGGATCCTGGCGTCGGGGCGGGTCGCCAGGACGAGGGCGGGGGGCGGGGGAAAGTGCTCCCAGCGGGTGATCCCCGCCGCCCACAGCTCTCGCTCGAGGTGGGCCCCGAGGCCCGGCGCGAGCTGGAAGGTGGCCGTGAGCACTCTTGGAAGGTAGCAGAGCTCCGCGGGCCAGCGTGCGCGTCAGCGGTCGAAGGCGCTCCGCCAGGCGCCGGCCTTTTGGGCGTGCTCGAGGAAGCCGGCGTAGAAGGGGTGGCGGGCCACGGTCGCGCCGTCGCCCACCACGAGGAGCTTTCGCCGGGCCCGGGTGAGGGCCACGTTCATGCGGCGGACGTCGGCGAGGAAGCCCACCTCGCCTTCCGGGTTGGCGCGCACGAGCGAGACCACCACCGCCTCCTTCTCCCGCCCCTGGAAGCCGTCCACCGTGTCGACCTCGAGCCCTTCCTCGAGGCGGTGGGCGAGCAGCTGCCTCAGGCGCTGCACCTGCCCGTCGTAGGGCGAGATGACCGCCACCTCGCCGGGGGGGACGCCGCGCTCGAGGAGGCGTTCCACCTCGCGCGCCACGAGTTCGGCCTCGCCCTCGTTGTGCTTGGAGTCGGAGCCCTCGGGGGTGGCGTCCTCGAACCCGCACCCGGAGGTGTCGACCACCTCGAGCGGGGCGTCGTCGAGGCCGCGCCCGGCGGCCTCCGGGTGAGCGCGCAGCGCGCCGCCGTAGAGGGCCTCCGAGGGGTAGCGCATGATGGCCTCGTGCATGCGGTACTGCACGGCGAGGGTCACCTTGGCGGCCTCGCCGTGGCCCTCGACCAGGCGCTCGAAGAGGGAGACCCCGAGCCCTCCGGCCTGGGCCTTCGCCGACAGCACCGTCGGCGGCAGCTGCAGGTGATCGCCGGCCAGGACCGCGCGCTCGCAGCGCAGGAGCGCCAGGTAGCAGGCGGGCTCGACGGCCTGGGTCGCCTCGTCGACGACCGCCAGCGCGAAGCGGAGCTCCCCCAGGGCGTTCCCGCCGAGCGAGGTGAGGGTGGCGAGCACCACCGGGGTCCGCGCGAGCACCTCCGCCTCGGCGCGCTCCTCGAGGGCGCGCGCCTCGGAGAGCAGGGCCCGGGCGGCGCGCTCGTCCTCGCGCGCCTCGCTATAGCGGCCGGGGCCGCGTCGCCCGCGCCGCTTGCGCGCCGAGCGCCTGAGGGCGAGGGCCTCGGCCACCAGGTCCTTGGCGATGCGGGCCGCCTCGTGGCTCGCCACCCGCGCCTCGAGCGTATGGTCGAGGAGGGCGGGGAGCACGCGCGCCGGATGGCCCACCCGCACCCCGTCCTGGCCGGCGGCGAGGAGGCGCTCGAGGAGGTTGTCGACCGCCAGGTTGGAGGGTGCGGTGGCGAGGACCTTCTCCCCGCGCGCCACCGCGCGGCGGATGACCTCGACGAGGACGGTGGTCTTGCCGGTCCCCGGCGGACCGTGCACGAGCGCCACGTCGAGCGCCCGCTCGCACAGGGCGAGCGCCTGGCCCTGCTCGGGGTTGAGGCCGTCGCCCGCGGGCCGGCCCTCTGCGCCGGCCCCGAAGCGCGGGGCGGCGAGCCCGAGCACGGGGTGCCAGCGGCGCCCAGGCGGGCCGGACATCACCTTGAGACCCGCCGCCAGCCTCTCCCAGGTCACCGGCGAGGGCTCGAGCTCGAGGACCACCCGCCCGTCGGTGACCCAGTCGGGCGGCGGCTCGTCGAAGGCCACCGCCAGCGCGTTGCGGCTGCGGCGGGCCACCACCCCGCTCGGCGCGTCCTCGCGCACCTCGCGTCGGAGCTGGACCTTGACGAGGCTCCCGGCCCCGATGCGCGCGGCGGCGAGCGGCCGGCCGTCGGGACGTCCGAAGGTGACGAGGGCCCGCCCGGCCAGGCCGGCCTCGTCCTTCGCCTCGACGTCGACGAGGGCGAGCCCGCGCGCCTCGCGCTCGGCGAGGGTGAGCTGCCCGCGCGCCACTGCGAAGCGGGTGCGCTCCTCCTCCCGCTCGGCCTCGAGGAGGCTCCAGAGCCGCTCGAAGTGCGCCCCGAGGTCCACCGGGCTCTCCTCTACGCGGGAGGGCGGCGTTTGTCACCCGGCGCCGGGGCGAGGGCGTTATCCTGCCCCCATGTCCTCCGACGGGCCGTTCCGGGAGCCGGTGGAGCTCCCCATCGACGGCACCCTAGACCTGCACGCCTTCCGGCCCGGCGAGGTAGGGGACCTCCTCCCCGAGTGGCTGGAGGCCTGCCGCGCGCGCGGGATCCTCGAGGTGCGGATCATCCACGGCAAGGGCCAGGGGGTCCTCCGCCGCACGGTGCAGGCGCTCCTCGCCCGCTCGCCGGCGGTCTTGCGGTTCTCCACCGCCGACGAGACGGCCGGGGGCTTCGGGGCGACGCTCGCCACCCTCAGGCCCTGACCGGCCGCCGTTCAGGGGCCGAGCCGGCCGCGGGCGGCGGCGAGCGCCTCGGCGAGCCGCGCACCTTCGGGCCCGCCGCCCTGGGCGAGCTCCGCCGTGCCGCCGCCCTTGCCGGCGAGGAGCTCGGCCGAGGCGCGCAGGAGCGCCGCGAGGTCGGGCGAGGGTGGGCCCTTGCCGCGGGCGAAGCAGAGGTAGGCCCGCTCCCCTTCGCGCGCGCCGAGGAGCGCGAGGCGGCCCCGGGCGGCGAGGGCCTGGCCGACGCCCCGCAGGTAGGCGGCGACGTCGCCCCCCGGGGCGGCGAGCTCCTCCACGATGGGATCGGCCTTCCCGGCCAGGCGCTCGGCCTCGGCCTCGGCGAGGAGGAGGGCCAGGCGGCGCAGCTCCTTGCGCTGCTCTTGGGCCTCCTCGCTGAGACGGCGCGCCTTGGCCGGCGCCTCGGGCGGCGCGCAGCGCAGGGCACCCGCCACCTCGGAGAGCCCCAGGGAAGCCTGGCGCAGGGCGGAGAGCACCCGCCCGCCGCAGACGAACTCGACCCGGGCCCCCGACCCCCATTTCTGCGCTCTCAGGATGGCGAGCGCTCCCACCTCCCCGGTCCGGCGCGGGTGGGTGCCGCCGCAGGGGCTCGCATCGACGACGCTCCCGTCGGCCTCGCGCACCGTCACCACCCGCGTGCCCTTGGTCGGCTCCTTGCGGAGCGGGAGCCGCTCCATCTCCTCGGGCGAGAGCTCGCGCGCCTCCACCGCGAGGTCGCGAAAGATGAGCGCGTTCACGGCGCCCTCCACCTCCGAGAGCCGGGCCGGCTTCAGGCGGTCGGACGCGAGGTCGAGGTCGATGGTGGAGGTCTCCTCGCCGAGGTGGAAGGAGAGGGTGGTCGCAGAGAGCCCGGCGGCGAAGGCGGCCGAGAGCAGGTGCTGCCCGTGGTGCTGCTGCAGGTGGTCGAAGCGCCGGGCGAAGTCGACCTCGCCCCTTATCCGCCCCGGGGCGGTTTCACCTTCGACCGCGTGCAGGATCTCGCCCTCCACCTCCTGCACGTCGACCACCCGCGCCCCGCCGAGCGTGCCCCGGTCGGCCGGCTGTCCTCCCCCTTCCGGGTAGAAGGCGGTCCTGGTGAGGACGAGGGCTCTCCTTCCATGGAGGCTCCGCTCCGCCACCACCTCGGCCTCGAAGGCGGCGAGGTAGGGGTCGGCGAGGTACAGGCGTTCGGTCATGGGGCGTAAGTCTAAGACCGGCCCCCCGAGGGCGGCCACCTTCGGTCCGTCGATCGCCTCGCCTCCTTAGACTCCTCTAAAGAGAGGAGGCGGTGTCCTCGCGCCGCGGGGGTCGCCGGGCGAGCCTCCGAAAAAACATCACGGATTTCAACTCGCTGTGCCCGCTGCGCCCCCGCGGCTATGGACTCGCGCTGCGGATTGGCTATGGTTCGCGCGCTCCCGGGAAGACCTTCTGCAGGCAGAGAGGACCATGACCCTCCTCGAAAAGCTGATGCCGCGATCCGACGACTTCTTCGACGATTTCGAGAAGCTCGCCGCGGCCACGGTCATGGGCACGAGGCTCTTCCGGGCGCTGCTCGAGGACTTCACCGACGTCCCGAAAAAGGTGGAGCACATCAAGGAGGTCGAGCACCAGGGCGACGACATCACCCACCGGGCCTTCGAGCGGCTCCACACCCAGTTCATCACCCCCTTCGACCGGCCCGAGATCTACCGGCTGCTCTCGCGCATCGACGACGTGCTCGACCTCACCGACGCGGCGAGCGAGCGCATCGTGCTCTACGAGATCGGCTCGGTGCTCCCCGACGCCCGCGAGCTCGCCGGGGTGCTGGTGGCGGCGGTCGAGACCATGCAGACCGCCCTGCGCGGCCTGCGCGACATCAAGAATCCGGCCCAGGTGCTCGAGGCCTGCAAGCTCGTGAACGTCTACGAGAACCAGGGCGACACGCTCTCGCGCCGGGCCATTGCCCAGCTCTTCAAGAGCGGCTTCGACACCCTCACCGTCATGAAGTGGAAAGAGATCATCGACCTCGTCGAGGACGCCATCGACCGGACCGAGGACGTCGCCAACGTCATCGAGGGCGTGGTGCTCGAGCACGCCTAGAAGGGGGCCGCTCGGAAGCGGTCCCCACACTCTCCATGCTCCTCGCCGTCGTCATAGGGCTCGTGGCGGTCGCGCTGGTCTTCGATTTCATCAACGGCTTCCACGACGCCGCCAACTCGATCGCCACCGTGGTCTCGACCCGGGTCCTCTCGCCGGTGGCGGCGGTGGCCTGGGCCGCCTTCTTCAACTTCGTGGCCGCCGCTCCGGTGCTGTTCGGGGGCCAGCTCCGGGTCGCCAACACCATCGGGACCGGGATCGTCGAGTTCGAGCAGCTGCGGCGGGCCGGGTCGACGCTCGTGCTCACCGTGATCCTGGCCGCCCTCTTCGCCGCCATCTTCTGGAACCTCGTCACCTGGTGGTGGGGCCTGCCCTCCTCCTCCTCGCACGCGCTCGCCGGCGGGATGGTGGGCGCCACCCTGCCCGCCCTCGGGCTCGGCGGCCTCATCTTCGGCGGCATCGGGAAGATCGTCGTCTTCATCGTGCTCTCGCCGGTGATCGGGATGGTCCTGGGGTCGCTCACCCAGGTGGCGGCGGCCTGGATAGTCCGGCGCCAGACCCCGGCCCGGGTCGACCGGTGGTTCAGGCGGCTGCAGCTCGTCTCGGCCGCCATCTTCTCCTACAGCCACGGCACGAACGACGCCCAGAAGGTGATGGGGATCATCGCGGTGGTCCTCTACGGCACCCTGCGCGAGGGCCAGCCGTTCCAGGTGCCGATCTGGGTGGTGTTCCTTTGCCACTTCGCCATCGGGCTCGGCACCTTCTTCGGCGGCTGGCGCATCGTGAAGACGCTCGGGCACCGGCTCACGAAGCTCCAGCCCATCAACGGCTTCTGTGCCGAGACGGGCGGCGGGGTCACCATCCTCGCGCTCGCCCACCTCGGCATCCCGGTCTCGACCACCCACACCATCACCGGGGCCATCGTGGGGGTGGGCGCCACCCGCGGCACCCGCGCGGTGCGGTGGGGCCTGGCAGGCCGCATCGTGTGGGCCTGGCTCCTCACCATCCCGGTTTCGGCCGTGGTCGCCTACCTGGCCTACGAGTGCATCCATACCCTGGTGGGGAGCTAGCGGGCACTCCGGGTCTCTAATCCTTCGTAATTAAAGACTTATCTTAGCGAACCCGAGCGGGTCGTCCCGCGGGGTCACGCTCTTCGGGCACAGCGCAACTCCCCGTGCGAGCCCGTGTTAAACGAGGTGGATGGCCTCGGACCCCGACGCGGCGCTCATGGTCGCGTTCCAGGGCGGCGACGAGCGGGCGTTCCGAAGCCTCTTCGAGAAGTACGGACGCGCCATGGTCTCCTTCTGCCATCACTTCGTGCGTGACCGGTCCCGGGCCGAGGAACTCGCGCAGGACGTCTTCCTGAAGCTCCACTGCTCGGCCGACCGCTACCAGCCGACGGCGCGCTTTCGGACCTTCCTCTACCGCATCGCCTCGAACCACTGCCTGAACGAGGTGCGCCGCGGCGAGTATGGGAGCCGGCGCGCCCTCGAGGCGAGGGAGGGGGGGGAGGCCCTCTCGCCGACCGACCCCGACAGCCTGCCGGCCACCACCGCCTCGCCCGAAGAGACCTCGGTCGCCTCCGCCCTCGGGCGGGCGGTGGAGCACCTGCTCGAAAGGCTGCCCGAGAAGCAGCGGCTGGCCTTCGTGATGGGGCGGCTCGAGGGGCTCTCCTACGAGGAGATCGCCGCCGTCCTCGGCACCACCGTGCCGGCCGTGAAGTCGCTCGTGCACCGCGCCACCGTCTCGGCCGCCTCGGCGCTCGCGCCCTTCATGGCCGGGGGCGAGGAGGTGGCTCGGTGAACCACCCGGTGAAGAGCCTGTCGGCCTACCTCGACGGCGAGATCGCCGCCCCTGAGCGCGCGCTCCTCGAGGCCCACCTCGCCGGCTGTGCGAGCTGCCGGGCCGAGCGCGACCGGCTCTCGAGGGCGCTCGCGCTCATCGCCGAGCTCCCCCCGGCGCCGGCCCCCTCCGAGACCTTCGAGCCGCGCTTCTACGCGCGGCTCGCCGCCGAGAAGGCGAAGCGGAGGCCCTTCCTCGAGCGGCTCCGGTGGCGCTTTCTCGCCCCCGGGCTGGCGGGGCTGGCGGCGAGCGCGGCGGTGGCCCTCCTCGCGGTGCGGCACGAGGCCCACCGGCGTTCCGAGGAGGCCTTCCTCGCGCAGCACCTCGACCTGTTCGAGAGCTACCAGGCGGTGGCGAGCGTGGACGCGGTGGAGAGCCCGGAGGACGTGGAGGTGGTGGCCCACCTCGACGAGCTGGGGGTGCGGCCGTGACCCGCCTCCTCGCCGCCCTGGCCCTCTGCGCGCTCCTCGTGCGCCCGGCCCTGGGCGAGGGGGCGCCGCCGCCGGCCGATGCCCGCGCCCGGATCGAGCAGCTCACCCCGGCCGAGCGCGAGGAGCTGCGCCAGCGCTACGAGCGCTGGAAGGCGCTGCCGGAGAGCGAGAAGGCCCGCCTGCGCGAGGAGCTCGAGCGGCTGCGCGCGCTCCCCCCCGAGCGACGGGAGCGCATCGAGGAGAACTGGCGGATGTTCCGCTCCCTGCCCGAGCGCGACCGGCAGGAGATCCTCGAGCGGTTCGCGCGCTGGCGCGACATGCCGCCGGAGCGGCGGGCCCAGATGCGCGCCTTCTTCAACGAGATCCTGAACGCTCCCCCGCGCGAGCGGGAGCGCTACCTCGAGAACCTGCGCACATGGCGCACCATGTCGCCTGCCGAGCGCGAGCTGGCCCGCGAGAAGTGGCGCCAGGAACGACGGCACCGCGGCATCAGGTAGACTTGCGGGCCGGTGAAGCCCTCGGCGGCCCTGCTCGCGCTGGCCCTCGCCCTCTCCGCCGGCGCGGACGAGGGCGACCTGCGCTTCCACCTCGTCCTCCACGGCCGCTACACCGACGCCCAGAACCAGCCCCAGCCGACCCTGCTCTTCGACCCCGCGACCCGTGCCTTCGACCCCTCGACCTACTTGAGCCCCCAGGGCGAGGACTCCTACTTCTCGACCTTCGTCTCGGCGGGGGTGGAGGGCCGGCGCGGCCGCTTCCGCTTCGGCTTCACCGCCGACACGGGAGAGGTCCGCTCCCAGTCCTTCCCGCTCCAGGCCCCGGTCTGCTTCTCCTCCCTCTCCACCTCCGGCCTCGACGTCGCCGGGAGCGGCCGCTGCAACACGGTGGTGGCCGGGCGGAGGACCCTCTTCCCCGTCGACGAGAAGCAGCTCGCCCAGCCCGAGGTGACCTCCAACGGCCGCTCCATCGAGGACGAGGCCAGCGCCACCCTCTTCGTGCGCGAGGCCTGGGTGGGCCTCACCGCCGGGCGCAACGACTTCGCGCTCTTCCGGGTCGGCCGCAAGCGCTTCACGGTGGCGGACGGGTTCGTCTACGACGACTGGGGCACCGGCGTCGAGGCGAGCCTCGACCTCGGCGCCATCGGCCCTTCCTGGGACGTCGGGGGGGAGGTCTTCTACCCCACCCGCGACGTACCCGACGGGACCGGCTGGGGATCGCTCCTGTTCTCCTTCCACGCCAACTACCTGCCCGCGCTCTTCGAGCACGCCGGCGTCTTCGCGGCC
>Ga0335081_10005038_pt1 | contig 20872 bp, 21 predicted proteins | sample Lox_Sample_35_FD_206713 | JGI IMG/M metagenome (GOLD analysis project Ga0335081, IMG submission 206713) | Soil microbial communities from Loxahatchee National Wildlife Refuge, Florida, United States - Lox_Sample_3.5 | ecosystem: Environmental > Terrestrial > Soil > Wetlands | place: USA... | reverse complement strand
GTCGGTTCGGCGTTGTTGCGCCATACTTTGCTCGCCGCGCGCAATCGCGGCTACCGGTTGCTGCACATGGCCTGCCTCGCCGACAATCTGCGGATGCAGCAGCTGGCGCGCAAGTTCGATGCCGAGTTGTCGTTCGATTTCGGCAGCGTGGTCGGCGAAGTCGAATCCTCGCGGCCGACGCCGCTGTCGCTGATGCGCGAAATCCTGGCCGACAGCCACGGATTTGCAACCGCGATGCTCGATCTTCAGTCGCGCATGCTGCGAGCGTAACAGCACCTCTGCTAAAGCGGCGGGTGAGCGTGCGCCCATCTCGGCTCGGCGGTGGCAAGCGGATAAGCCTCTTCGACGACATAGGGGCCGCCGCCGACCGAGGAGCGCGAGGAGAACAGCACGAAGCGCGAGATCGCAAACGACTGCGAGCGGAAATGGCCGCGCGCCGCAAGGTAGTCGGCCACCTGCCGGCTTGACGAGTCGCGCAATCGGGCAAGCGTGACATGGGGCGTATATTTGCGCCCCTCGGGCTCGAGCCCGAGCCGCTGCAACAGCCGCTCGTGCTCGGCCTGCAATTCCATCAGCGCCGAGCCGGCGGCGACCGCGGCGACCAGCGCGCGTGGCTTGCGGCCGCCGAACGAGGACAGCCCGTCGAGGCGCAGTTCGAACGCCGCGCGCCGCACGCGGCCGAGTAAAGAGGCAATGTCGCGCGCCAAGGCATCGTCGATGTCGCCGATGAAGCGCAGGGTGAGGTGATAATTTTCCGGATCGATCCAGCGCGCCCCCGGCAAGCCGCCGCGCATCGTGGCGAGCGACTGCGCGACGCGGGACGGGATCTCAAGACCGGTGAACAGACGGGGCATGACAACCTGCGGCTCGTCGCCCGCGATTCGCAGCCGCGCCAGCATGCAGGGATCGACCGCGCCGCGCAACCCTCACGACGGTTGCCGCGCGCGGACGCGGGCGACGAGTTCCTCCACCTTCGGCAACACCCGCTTCACAATCACGCTGACGCCAGCCGCATTGGGATGAAGCCCGTCGGGCTGGTCGAGGCTCAGCTCGCCGGCAACGCCGTCGAGAAAAAACGGGTAGAGCAGGGTGTCATATTTTGCCGCGAGCTCGGGGTAGATCCGCTCGAACGCCTGATCGTAGTCGACGCCCAGATTCGGCGCCGCGCGCATGCCGCACAAGAGCACGGCGATATGACGCTCGCTCAGGCCGCGTAGAATCGCTTCGAGCGCAGCGCGCGTCACCTGCGGCTTGATCCCGCGCAGCATGTCGTTGGCGCCAAGCTCGAGGATGACGGCATCGGTGCCTTCCGGCACCGACCAGTCGAGCCGTGCGAGGCCGTCGGAAGCGGTATCGCCGGAGACACCGCCATTGACGATCTCGGCGGCGACGCCCTTGGCGGCGAGCGCGGCCTCAAGCCGCGGCACGAGGCCGTCCTGCCCAGGCAGGCCGTATCCGGCGGTCAGCGAATCGCCGAGCGCCACGATCTTGACCGGTTTGCCGGCGCCCTCGGAGCGCTCGGCTGTCGCCGCCACGAGCCCCGCGCCGCAGAGCGCCGCGGCCAGCACGGTCCGCACGATTTGGTGCACGACTCGCGAGCCCCCATATAGAGGCGCGTTATGACTGGGTGAGACGCGCGGGCCGGCCTCAATCATGCAGGACATTTCAGGGCTTCCTTTCGCCGGCGCCGCCGTCGCGTTGAGCGGAGTCAACCTGTCGCTCGGCCGCGGCGCCACCCGCGTTCATATCCTCAGGGATATCGATCTCAATATAGGACGGGGCCAGGCCATCGGCCTGCTCGGGCCGTCAGGCTCGGGCAAATCGACGCTGCTCATGGTGATGACCGGGCTCGAACGGCCCGACAGCGGCTCGGTCATGGTCGCCGGCGAGGCGCTGCATCACTTGGACGAAGACGCGCTCGCGCGCTTCCGCGGCCGCAATATCGGCATCGTCTTTCAGGGCTTTCACCTGATCCCGACCATGACCGCGCTGGAAAACGTCGCGGTGCCGCTCGAGCTTGCCGGCGTCGCCGATGCATTGCCGCGTGCTGGCGCCGAATTGGCGGCGGTCGGGCTCGGCGATCGCCTGCATCATTATCCGGCCGAGTTGTCCGGCGGCGAGCAACAGCGTGTCGCGCTCGCCCGCGCGCTCGCGCCCGATCCCGCGATCCTCGTCGCCGACGAACCCACCGGCAATCTCGACGAGGCAACCGGCAGCGAGATCATCGAGCTCTTGTTCCGCGGCCATCGCCAACGCGGCACGACGCTCGTCCTTGTCACCCACGACATGGCGCTCGCCGCGCGCTGCGACCGCGTGCTGCACATGCATTCGGGCCGGATCGAGAGCCGCACGGCGGCAGCAGGCGCGCCATGACGCCGACCGCCTCGCGCGTGCCGCTTAGCCTGAAGGTCGTCTACACCGCCTACATGGCGGTGCTCATTCCGGTCTATTGGCACTCCTACGGACCGACGAACTTCCTGTATTTCTGCGACGTTGCGTTGATCCTGACGCTGATTGCGATCTGGCCCGAGAACGCACTCATGACCTCGATGTGCGCTGTCGGCATTCTGGTGCCGCAGGCGTTGTGGGTGGCCGATTTTCTTGGCCACGCCGCGGGCGTCTCGCTGACCGGCATGTCCGACTACATGTTCGACGCGAACCGTTCGCCGTTTTTACGCGCGCTGTCGCTGTTTCACGGCTGGCTGCCGTTCCTTCTCATTTATCTGGTGTGGAGGATCGGCTACGACCGGCGCGCTTTTTGGGCCTGGACCGGACTTGCCTGGGCGCTGTTGCTGGTCTGCTTCTTCCTGATGCCGGCGCCGACCGCGAATGCCGGACTGACGCCGGTCAACATCAATTATGTCTGGGGAATGAGCGACGAAGCTGCCCAGAACTGGGTGCCGCCCTATGTGTGGCTCGGGTCGCAATTGATCGGATTGCCGATCCTCGCTTTCGCGCCGACGCATTTCGCGTTGAAGCGCGTCATGCCAAAGGCCAACTGATGCCGGCCTTGCTCGCCCGGCCGAGTCCGCTCCTGGCGCTGCGGTTCGCCGCGCGCGAGCTGCGCGGCGGGCTGCGTGGCTTCGGCGTGTTCATCGCCTGTATCGCGCTCGGGGTCATGACCATCGCCGGCGTCGGATCGGTGGCGAAGAGCCTTGCCGACGGTCTCTCCCGCGCCGGCGCCGTGATCCTCGGCGGCGACCTCGCCTTTTCGCTGGTCCAGCGCGAGGCGAACGACAACGAGCGCGCCTTTCTCGACGCGCACGGCACGGTCTCCGCGGTGGCCACGCTGCCGACCATGGCGCGCACCGGCGACGCGCGCACCACGCTGGTCGAGGTCAAGGCCGTAGACAGCGCCTTCCCGCTCGTCGGCGCGGTCACTACCGATCCTGACCGGCCGCTGCCGACCTTGCTCGCGGCGGAGGGCGGCGCATTCGGCGGCGTCGCCGATCCGGCGCTGCTTGCTCGGCTCGATCTCAAGCCCGGCGACCGAATCAGCATCGGCAACGCGGTGATCGAGCTGCGCGCGGCGCTGACCGGCGAGCCGGACAAGCTCGCCGGCGGGATCAGTTTCGGGCCGCGCCTTCTCGTCAGCGCCGCGGCGCTGCGGGCGAGCGGGCTTCTGCAGCCTGGCAGCCTGGTGCGCTGGCAATACCGGCTGCGCCTGCCGGAGAACGATTCAAGCGACGCCGCGCTAAGCCTAGTCGGGAAACAAGCGCAGACGGCGTTTCCCAATGCCGGCTGGGACATCCGCACGCGCCGCAAGGCTTCGCCGCAACTCGAGCGCAATGTCGAGCGCTTCAGCCAGTTTCTGACGCTCGTCGCCTTGACCGCGCTCCTTGTCGGCGGCGTCGGCGTTGCCAACGCTGTCGCCAGCCATCTGGCGCGCAAGCAAGACGCGATCGCGACGATGAAGGCGCTCGGCGCGACCGGCGGCGGCGTTTTCGCCGTCTATTGCACGCAGATCGTGCTGGTCGCGCTGTTCGCCACCGCGATCGGCGCTGCTTTCGGCGCGGCACTGCCGTTTGCGATTGCCGTATCGTTCGGCGGCATTCTGCCGCTGCCGATTACGCCGGCACTTTTCCCGCAGGAGCTTGCGCTGGCGATTGCCTATGGCCTCCTCACTGCGCTTGCCTTCGCGATGTGGCCGCTCGGGCGCGCCCATGACATCTCGGTCTCGATGCTGTTCCGCGACCAGATCGCCGCCGAGCGCCGCTGGCCGCGGCCCCGCTATGCCATCGCGACCGCATCGATTGTCGCCGCGCTGGCGGCGCTCGCGATCTGGTGCGCCTATGATCGCCGCCTCGCGGCAATCTTCGTCGCTTCCGCGGCGATCGTTTTCCTCGCGCTGCGGCTTGTCGCGACGCTGACGATGGCGCTGGCGCCGCGCCTGCCGCGTCCGCGCTCGACCATCGTGCGGCTCGCGGTCGCCAATATCGCGCGGCCGGGCGCGCTGACGCCGAGCGTCGTGCTGTCGCTCGGGCTCGGCATGGCGTTGCTCGCGACCGTGATCGAGCTTGACGGCAATCTGCACCGCCAATTCGCGGCGGCGCTGCCGGACAAGGCGCCGTCGTTCTTCTTCCTCGATATCCCATCGGCTCAAGGCGAGCGCTTCGACGGCTTCGTGCGCGCGCAGGCGCCGCGCGCGAGCCTCGAGCGGGTGCCGATGCTGCGCGGCCGCATCGTCGCCGCCAACGGCATCAGGGCCGAGGATCTCAAGCCCGGCGAAGGCTCCGCCTGGGTGCTGCGCGGCGACCGCGGCATCACCTACGCCGGCGCCATCCCGCAGGGTTCGCGCCTCGCCGCCGGCGCGTGGTGGGCGGCCGATTATTCCGGCGCGCCGCTCGTCTCGGTCGAGGAACGCACGGCGAAGGACCTCAACCTCAAGCTCGGCGATACCATCACCGTCAATGTCCTCGGCCGCAACGTGACCGCGCGCATCGCCAATCTGCGCGCGGTCGAGTGGCAGAGCCTCGGCATTAATTTCGTCCTGGTGTTCTCGCCGGGTACGTTTGGCGGCGCGCCGCATACCGATATCGCCACGCTGACCTTCGCCGACGGCGGCAGCACCCAGGAGGAGACGGCGCTGATCAAGGCGTTGGCCGACGTCTTCCCCACCGTCTCCGCGGTACGCGTCAAGGACGCGCTCGACACCGTCGACCACATCGTCGGCAATTTGCTGCTGGCGCTGCGCGGCGCGAGTGCAGTGACACTCATTGCCGCGGCGCTCGTGCTGGGCGGCGCGCTCGCCGCGGGACAGCGCTTCCGCGTCTACGACGCGGTCGTGCTCAAGACTTTGGGCGCGACCCGCGCCCGCCTCCTTGCCGCCTACGCGCTCGAATATCTGCTGATCGGCGTTGCGACCGTGGTGTTCGGCGTTGCTGCCGGCTCGCTCGCCGCCGCGCTCGTCGTTACCAGGGTGATGGAATTCCCGTTCGTGTGGGTTGCGGCGCCGGCCGTTGCGGCCGCGCTCGCCGCGCTCCTGATCACGGTTGCCCTCGGCCTTGCCGGGACGTTCACGGCCCTGGGGCACAAGCCCGCCGCGGTGCTGCGGAATCTGTGACCATCGGGCGGCAGAGCGGTCGCTCAAGCAAACATGAACGCTTGGTAACCGTGACAAATATCGCATTTCGCCCATCTGGCGTATGGCGGGCTTTGGCATTACATTCGCGACACGCTCGCGTTCGGATTCCGAACGCCCAAACCCGGCGGATGCCGGGATAACTCAGGGGTTCTTCCCATGTCGGATTTCGACCGGAATATCGCGACCGCCCGGCCCGGCTATCGCACGGACCAGGTTGCGATCGACGCGGGTCTGCGCGCCCATATGATCCGCGTCTACAACTACATGGCCGCCGGCGTGGCGCTGACCGGACTGGTCGCTTGGTTCGCCTTCTCGGCGGCGGTTACCGATACCGGAGCCGGACTGACGCTGACGCCGTTCGGCCAGACTCTCTTCGGCAGCCCGCTGATGTGGGTCTTGATCCTGGCGCCGCTCGGCCTGGTCATGTTTCTGAGCTTCGGCATCAACCGTCTCGCGGCAGGGACGGCGCTGATGTTGTTCTTCGTCTATGCCGGCCTCTTGGGGCTGTCGCTGTCGACGATTTTCCTGGTCTACACCGGAGAGTCGATCACCCGGGTATTCTTCATCTCGGCGGCCGCCTTCGGCGCGACGAGCCTTTGGGGTTACACCACGCAGCGCGATCTCACCGGCCTCGGCTCGTTCTTGTTCATGGGCCTGATCGGCATCGTCATTGCGAGCCTGGTCAACATCTTCCTCGCTTCGAGCGGGCTGCAGTGGGCGATTTCGGTCATCGGCGTGATCGTCTTCACCGGGCTTACCGCGTACGACACGCAGGCCATCAAGGAGATGTACAGCCCGATGGATGACGGCACCGTCGCCGGGCGCAAGGCGGTCATGGGGGCGCTGCGTCTCTATCTCGACTTCATCAACCTGTTCCTGATGCTGTTGCGCTTGATGGGCAACCGCCGCTGAGCCCCTTGCGGGCAAGGACAAGACAACGCCCCGGCTTTATTCCGGGGCGTTTTCTTTTGAGAGCATGATCCGGATAAGCGATGAGCGACGTTGAGATTCGCGCGGCGGTCTTGAGCGACATCGCGGCCATCACCCGCATCTATGGCGAGGCCGTCGCGCGCGGCACCGCGACGTTCGAGATCGAGCCGCCCGATGAAGCCGAGATGGCGCACCGCCAGCACAAGCTGACAGCCGCCGGCTATCCCTATCTCGTCGCCGAACGCGCGGGCGCAGTGGCCGGTTACGCCTATGCCGGGCCATACCACGCCCGGCCGGCGTACCACTGGACCGTCGAGGACACGATCTATGTCGATCCGCAATGCCACCGCGCCGGGCTCGGGCGGCTGCTCATGGCGCGCCTCATCGTCGAGGCCGAGCAACGCGGTTTTCGGCAGATGATCGCCGTGATCGGCGACTCAGGGAATGCCGCGTCAGTCGCCCTGCATGCGGCCGTCGGTTTCGACCGCATCGGCACGCTACGCGCCGTCGGCTTCAAGCATGGCCGCTGGCTCGATGCCGTGCTGATGCAGCGCGCGCTCGGCGCCGGCGATTCGTCGCCGCCGCGATAGCGCTATTGCGGCCGCGTCGGCCGCAAGCATAAGAGCGCCGCGAAAGAAGCGAGGCACAGCGCCACGGAAACAATGATGGCCGAGGCGCCGATCGTGTCGAGCAGCAGCCCGAACAGCAGCGGGGCGAATGCCTGCGCGGCGCGCGCCGGCGCGCCGAGCAATCCGGTGCGCTCGCCATAGCCATAGGGTCCGAATACGGCGAGCGGCACGGTACCGCGGGCGATGGTCAGGAGGCCGTTGCCGGCGCCGTAGAAAATGGCGAACGCGGCCGCCGCCGGGGCGCCGAACACGACGAAGATCGCCGCACCGATCGGGTGCAGCAACGCGGCGACGCGGGCCGAAACCAAGGGGTGGGTGCGCCGCAGGACTACGAATTCAACAAGCCGCGCAGCCACCTGCGCGGGTCCGACCAAGGCCGAGGCCGCAATCGCCTCAACCGAGCTCGCGCCGGCGCGTTCCAGAAGCCGCGGCAGATGCGCCGCCATCGAGCCGGTGACGAACCAGACGGCGGCGAAGACGAAGGCGAGGAGAAACATCTCCTTGTAGGGCTTCCACCCGACCGCATGCTCGCTGGTGCGAGGCACCGGCGTTTGCCGCGACGCGGCCGGCAACAACCAATTGAGCGGCAGGCCAAGGACAATATTGAGCAACGCCCAGGCGAGCACCGTCTCGCGCCAGCCGAACGCGTCGTTGAGGATCGTCGACAGCGGCCAGCTCACCGTTGAGGCGAAGCCGGCAAACAGTGTTATGCCGGTAATCGGGCCGCGGGCATTGTGGCCATAGAGCGCGGTGAGCGCGGCAAATCCGGCATCGTAGAGGCCGAGCGACATGCCGATGCCGAGGATCGTCCAGGCCGCAAACAGCAGGACCGGCCCGGTCGCGGCGGCGAGCGCAATGAGGCCGCCGGCGAGCACGATGTTGGAGAGCAGCAAAACGCCGCGGCCGCCATGGCGATCGATGATCCGTCCCACCGCCGGGCCCGCGAACGCGGCAATCAGCAGCGCTAAGGAAAATGCGCCGAAGACCCAGGAACGGGGAACTCCGAGGCCGGCGCTGATCGGGTCGGCGAGGATCGCCGGCAGATAATAGCTCGACGCCCAAGCGAGCGTTTGCGCGGTGCCTAGGGCGGCAACGACGACGGGACGCGACCGGAGGAACGCTGCGCTGTCGTCCTGTTGAGCCAAGCGATTGGTCGATTTCCGCGGCGGCCGGCTGCCGCCGCTCCGATCAGAGGTCCGCGCCCCCTGGCGTGTTCAGCCGGCGATGACGCGAAGTGAGCGGTCGAGCGCGCCGAGCACGCGATCAAGCTCTTGGCCGCGGCGCAGGATATGGCCCGTCGCCGAGATCACGCTGTAGGCGCCCTGCCGGCGTCCTAAGCGCGGATTCTTCTCGATGCGGTAGATGGGGAATTCGCAGGCGCGGCGGAAAACCGAAAAAACCGCGCGGTCCTTGAAAAAATCGATGGCGTAATCTCGCCATTCGCCGGCGGCGACCTTGCGGCCGTAAAGGCTGAGAATGCGGTCGAGCTCGCGCCGGCTGAAGGTGACCTCGCTTGCGGGGGCAGGCGCGCGGACCTCGCCCCCGCGAAACGCGCTCGGTTCAGTTTCGCCGAAGGTCATGCGGCGCCTCCTGTGTCATTCAAGTTTCACGGCCGCTTCATGATCGCGCCGGATGCATGCGCGGGCAAGGGCTTTGCTCGCGGTCGATGCCGCCAGTCTGGGCATGCCGAATTTGCGTGCTTTGCGCAGGGTGCGGCAATATTGACCGGCGGAATCACAGTTTCGTAAACGGGAATCATAATGCGGCCCTATTTCGGCCCAGCACACGCCAAGCTGGACTGCGAAACAGAGACCGTTGCCTCAGGGCCCGGTCTGGATCGCGCACCGGATTCCTCAGCCCCCCAGCCCCCCGGGGTGCGAACGGACCGGGCCAGAGTTCCGCAAAAATCGACAAATCGTCAGGCCGGCGGATCGCCGGCTTTTTCTTTCAGAGGTTTTGGTTTCAGACGTCCGATCGTGGAGACGCGACGGCGCACGCTCACCTGTATTCGGTCTCTCGCAGCCGGCGTTACCGGTCTGACGTTCGTTGCGCGATCGGCGCGAATGCGGCGCCGAGGATGATGCCGGGCTTGTCGCGAGTGCCCTCCTGCACCATTACGGCGGCGGCGTCGATGTCGTCGACGGCGACGTTGGCGAGCGGAACGCTCCACGTCGCATCGGCGCCGCTCCAGTCGCCAAGCTTCACCCAGCGGCGGACGACGTTGTGGTAGGTGACGGTGCGTCCGCGATTTTCACCGCGACCGATCTCGATCGGCACCGATTTGACGAGCGGACAGAGCCAGACCTCGCCGACGCCGCGCGTCTTGTCCGCGGCGGCGATCTTCACGTTCAAATTGCTGCCGCCGACCGACAGCAGGATCGGCACCGACATGACCGCGGCGTTGCGGTCGGTCTGTGCGATCGCCCGCTCGATCGCGGCGCGGTCGCTGCCAAGGACGTGCACGGCCCCGTTGACCACGATCTGCGGCGTGTATACTTGGCGGTCGCCGCGCGAGCGCGCATAGGCGCGCTGCCGTGCCGAATGCCCGGGACTGGCGAGCGTGTCCTTCCAGCCGAGATAATCCCAATAGTCGATCGGCACACTCACGGCGACGACCGACGGATCGCTGGTCAGCTCGCCGAGGAGCTTGTCCGCGGGCGGACACGATGAGCAGCCTTGACTGGTGAACAGTTCCAGAAAGGCCCGCTCGCCGGCGTGAGCAACGGCGCAGGACGCAATCAGCAGGCTCGCGATAACAGATGCCGACGCGTATCCGCGACGCAGCATTCCAAATCTCCACCACCCCTTCGCCCCGCAGTGACGATCCGATGACAAAATACCGGGCACGGCGGTCACCCGCCACTCACTTCGCGGTGAGGGTGCGGCGCGACTAAGCGGCGAGATGGCGAAGCACATACTGCAGGATGCCGCCATTGCGGTAGTAATCAAGCTCGTCGACGGTGTCGATGCGGCAAATCAACGGAACGCGCTTTAATCCGCCGTCGGCGGCGATGATCTCGGCGATAAGCCGCTGGTGCGGTTTGAGATCGCTGTGCAGCCCGCGAATCGTCACCAGCTCATCGCCTCTGAGGCCGATCGTCTGCCAGGTGGTGCCTTCTTCGAAGACGAGCGGCACCACGCCCATGCCGACCAGATTGGAGCGGTGGATGCGTTCGAAGGATTGCGCAATCACGGCGCGAATGCCGAGCAGGATCGTGCCCTTCGCCGCCCAGTCGCGCGAGGAGCCAGTGCCGTATTCCTTGCCGGCAAACACCACCAGCGGCACCTTCTCGCTCTTGTAGCGCATCGCGGCGTCGTAGATCGTCATGCGCTGGCGCGACGGATAATGAATCGTGAAGCCGCCTTCGACGCCCGGCACCATCTGATTCTTCAGCCGGATGTTGGCGAAGGTGCCGCGCATCATCACCTCGTGATTGCCGCGCCGCGTGCCGTACTGGTTGAAGTCGACCGGCTTGACCTTGTGCTCGACCAGGTACTTGCCCGCCGGTGAGTCGACCTTGATCGAACCCGCCGGCGAGATGTGGTCAGTGGTGATGGAATCGAGAAACAGCCCGAGCACCCGCGCGTCGATGATGTCGGTCGGCGGTTCCGGCCGGCGCGACATGTGGGAGAAATACGGCGGGTTCTGCACGTAGGTCGATTTGCGGTCCCACGGGAAGGTCAGCGCGCCCTTGACGCTGATTTTGCGCCAATTGGCGTCGCCCTTGAACACGTCGGCGTATTTACGCGCGAACATTTGCTTGGTGATGTTCTTGCGGATGAAGTCATGGACCTCGCGGCTCGATGGCCAGAGGTCGCGCAGGTACACCTTGCGGCCCTTCTGGTCGGTCCCGAGCGGCGCCCGGCCGAGATCGACCTGCATGGTGCCGGCAAGCGCATAGGCGACGACGAGCGGCGGCGACGCAAGGTAGTTGGCGCGCACGTCGGCGTTGACGCGGCCCTCGAAGTTGCGATTGCCGGACAGCACCGCAGCGGCGACGAGATCATTGTCGTTGATCGCCTTGGAAATCTCCGGCGGCAGCGGGCCGGAATTGCCGATGCAGGTCGTGCAGCCGAAGCCGACCAGGTTGAAGCCGAGCGTGTCGAGATCCTTCTGCAAGCCCGATTTGGCCAGATACTCGGCCACCACTTGCGAGCCGGGCGCGAGCGAAGTCTTTACCCAAGGCTTGACGCCGAGGCCCTGGGCCGCCGCCTTGCGGGCAAGGAGCCCGGCCGCGATCATCACGCTCGGGTTCGACGTGTTGGTGCACGAGGTGATCGCCGCGATCACGACGTCGCCGTGGCCGAGCGTGTGCTTGCGCCCCTCGACCGCAACGCGTTTGGCAAGCTCCGCCGCCTTGCCGAACTCCTTGTCCATCGCCTGGGCGAAGCCGCTTCTGACCTCCTTGAGCGGCACGCGGTCCTGAGGCCGCTTCGGCCCCGCCAGCGACGGCTCGACCGAGGCTAATTCCAGTTTGAGCACGTCGGTGAAAACCGGGTCCGGCGTCGCGTTGGTGCGATACATGCCCTGAGCTTTGGCGTAGGCCTCGACCAGCGCGATCCGCTCCGCCGGGCGGCCGGTGTCGCGCAGATAGCGGATGGTGTCGTCATCGATCGGGAAAAAGCCGCAGGTCGCGCCGTATTCCGGCGACATGTTGCCGATGGTGGCGCGGTCGGCGATCGACAGGCTGGCGAGGCCCGGACCAAAGAACTCCACGAACTTGCCGACCACGCCGCGCTTGCGCAGCATCTGCGTGACGGTGAGGACGAGATCGGTGGCGGTGACGCCTTCCTTGAGCTTGCCGTTGAGCCGCACGCCGATCACTTCCGGCAGCAGCATCGAATAAGGCTGGCCGAGCATCGCCGCTTCCGCCTCGATGCCGCCCACGCCCCAGCCGAGGACCGAGAGCCCGTTGACCATGGTGGTGTGCGAGTCGGTGCCGACCAGCGTGTCCGGATAGGCAAGCTCGGTTGCGACCTTGTCGCCGAACTTGGCCTTGGTCTTCGCGCTCCACACCGTACGGGAGAGATATTCGAGGTTGACCTGGTGGCAGATCCCGGTGCCCGGCGGCACCACGCGGAAATCCTCGAACGAGCGCTGCGCCCATTTCAGGAACCGGTAACGCTCCTGGTTCTGCTTGTACTCCTCCTCGACGTTCTTCTTGAACGCGGTGTTGCTGCCGAAGAAATTGACCACCACCGAATGGTCGATGACCAGATCGACGGGCACCAATGGATTGATCTTCTTGGCGTCGCCGCCGAGCATCGTCATCGCGTCGCGCATCGCGGCGAGATCGACCACCGCCGGCACGCCGGTGAAATCCTGCATCAAGACGCGCGCCGGACGGAAGGCGATCTCGCGGTCCGAGGTCTTGGTCTTGAGCCATTGCGCGACCGCCTGGATGTCCTCCTTGGTGACCGAGCGGCCGTCCTCGCCGCGCAGCAAGTTCTCGAGCAGCACCTTGAGCGAAAACGGCAGCCGCGAAATTCCCTTCAGGCCGTTCTTTTCGGCGGCTGGAAGACTGTAGAACGCATAGGTCTTGGCGCCGACCTTGAGCGGCTGCAAACACTTGAAGCTGTCGAGCGAAGTCATGGATTATTTTCCCATCCGGCGGGCCGCCCGCCAGGCAATCGCGGGTCATGAATGCCGGAACAAACGCCAACGAACCGTTGCTGGCCCGGACCCGGCAGCGTCGGCGGCGCGCCGCTGTCGGTCCTGCGGCTTATAGGGTTTTTTTTTGGTTGGTTCCAGTTCGGCAACCGAATGACCGATAACATGCAGGGCATAGCTCGATTGCCAACAATGCGCGCAAGCGCGGTTTCGCGCTCACGCATCGTGCAGGACTAAGATGATGCGGCTTTCTGCCTCCGATCTGGCGTGCCGGCGCGGCGGCCGCGAGGTTTTCGCCGGTGTCGGCTTTTCCGTGACTGCGGGCGAGGCATTGGTGATCAGCGGCCGCAACGGGTCGGGAAAATCGTCTTTGCTCCGCATGGTTGTCGGATTGTTACGCGTCGCCGCCGGGCGCATCGCTTTGCAGGGCGGAGACCCTCAATTGACCGTCGGCGAGCAGGCGCACTATCTCGGCCATCAGGATGCGCTCAAGCCTTCGCTCTCGGTCGGCGAGAATCTGCGCTTCTGGACCGGCTTTTTGGCCGGAGCCGCGCCGGATATTGCTGCGCCGCTTGCCGCGGTGGGCCTCGACTCGCTTACCGACCTGCCAGCCGCATACCTCTCCGCCGGGCAGCGCCGGCGGCTGTCGATCGCACGCCTCATCGCGGTGAAGCGCCCGATCTGGCTGCTCGATGAACCGGCGAGCACGCTCGATGCGGCGGGGCAGGCCCGCCTGGGCGAATTGATGCGGTCGCATCTTGGCGGCGGCGGCCTCATCCTCGCGGCCGCGCACGGCGCGATCGGGCTCGACGGCGCGAGCGCGCTGCGGCTGGGATCCGAACCATGATGCGTCTTTCCAATCGGTGGGCTGCGGCGAGGGACCACCTGCCTGAAGGGGGAGGCGGACAATGACGCCGCTCGCCGCCATCCTCATGCGCGACATTCGCATCGCTATGCGCGTCGGCGGCGGCGCGCTGATCGGCGTATTGTTCTTTTTGGTCGTGGTCACGCTGACACCGTTTGCGCTTGGGCCCGATCTCGCGCTGTTAAAGCGCATCGGCCCGGCGATCCTCTGGCTCGCGGCCCTGCTGGCGAGCCTCCTTGCGCTCGACCGGCTGTTTGCCGCCGATCACGAGGACGGCTCGCTCGACCTCATCCTGACCGGGCGGGCACAGCTCGAGCTCGTGGTCGCGGTGAAGGGCCTCGCGCATTGGCTCACCACCGGGCTGCCATTGATCATCGCCGCGCCACTGATCGGTCTGTTGCTCAACCTCGATGCGCGGGCCGAAGCTGCGCTGGTGCTGACCTTTCTCGTCGGCACGCCGGCCCTGACCTTCATCGGCCTGATCGGGGCGGCGCTGGCGGTGACATTGCGTCGCGGCGGGCTCCTCCTTGCGGTGCTGGTGCTGCCGCTGACCGTGCCGGTGCTGATCTTCGGCGTCGCCGCCGCGAACGCCGCCGTGCTCGGGCCGCTGCCGTTCGGCACACCGTTCACGATCCTTTGCGCGTTGACGCTGGCGAGCCTGGTCGTCGGACCATTCGCCGCCGCCGCCGCCCTGCGTCAGGAAATGGAATAGCAATCCCGCTCAAGGCGGGTTGAAAATCGTGATGGTCGCTGGCGTTGTGCACCCGCATCGAGCTGGACTAGGAAACGGCGATGGCCTTGATCGATCTCGCTAACCCGACGCGGTTTCTCAATTTCGCCAATCGCGCGATCCCATGGCTCGGCGGCGCGACGGTGCTGGCGTTTGCGTTCGCCATCGGCCAGGCGATGATCGCGCCGGACGACTATCAGCAGGGCGCGACCGTCAAGATCATGTTTCTGCACGTGCCTGGCGCCTGGCTCGGCATGCTCGGCTGGGGCGTGATGACGGTCGCCGCGCTCGGCACGCTGGTCTGGCGTCACCCGCTCGCGGACGTCACCGCTAAGGCGGTGGCGCCGATCGGGGCGGCCTTCACGCTGATGTGCCTTATCACCGGCGCGCTGTGGGGGCGGCCGATGTGGGGCACCTATTGGGTATGGGACGCCCGGCTCACCTCGGTGCTGGTCCTCTTCCTGCTCTACCTCGGCGTCATCGCGCTGTGGCGCACGGTCGAGGATCCCTCGCGCGCGGCGCGGGCGGCGGCGATCCTCACCCTCGTCGGCGCGCTCGATCTGCCGATCATCAAGTTCTCGGTCGATTGGTGGAACACGCTGCACCAGCCGGCCTCGGTGTTTCGCTTCGGCGGCCCGACGATTCATCCGGCGCTCCTCGTCCCGCTCCTCCTGATGACGCTGGCGTTCACGTTGTTGTTCGTAACGCTCCTTCTCGCCGCGATGCGTAACGAGATTCTGCGCCGCCGGGTGCGGACGCTGCGGCTGATGCAGGCAAGCGCGGCGAGCTGACAATGGACGCAGCGACCCATACCGGCTTCATCGTCGCCGCCTATGCGGTCGCGATCGCCATCGTCGGCGGCTTGGCCGCGTGGGTGCTGCTCGACCACCGCGCGCAACTGCGCAGCCTTGCCGATCTCGACCGCAAAGGCGTCACCCGCGGCGCCGGACCGAGCATGAAGGCGGCAAGGGAAGACGCGTGAGCGCCGAGACGCACGGGGCGAAGACGGGGCGGCGCCGTATCGCGGTGCTGGCGCCGCTCGCGGTCTTCCTCGGGCTCATCGTTCTGTTCGTGATCCGCCTGCAGTCCGGCGATCCCTCGCGGATTCCCTCGGCGCTAATCGGCCATCCGGCGCCGCAGACCAGCCTGCCCGCCGTCGCCGGCCTCGACCGCGACGGCGAACCGGTTCCCGGCATCGATCCGGCAAGCTTTAAGGGCGCAGTGACGCTGGTGAATGTCTGGGCGTCGTGGTGCGTACCGTGCCACGACGAGGCGCCGCTGCTCATGCAATTGGCCAAGGATACCCGGCTGCGCATCGTCGGCATCAACTACAAGGACCAGCCCGATAACGCCCGGCGGTTCCTCGGCCGCTACGGCAATCCGTTTGTCGCCGCCGGCGCCGACGAGAACGGCCGCGCCGCGATCGAATGGGGCGTCTATGGCGTGCCGGAGACCTTCGTGGTCGGCCGCGACGCCCGCATCGCCTACAAACTGGTCGGGCCGATCACCGCCGAGAATTTCGATTCAGTGCTCAAGCCCGAGATTCAAAAGGCGCTGGACGGCGGCTCGTAACGCGAGACCGGTCCGCACTCCTCAGCTCTCGCCGCCATAGGGTCCCAGCGGATCGGCGAGCGCCTGCAGGCGCAATGCCGCGGCGTGAGCAAAGCGCAGCATCACGGTCTTGCGCCGCGCCGCCGAAATCCGGTGCTCGGGCGCCTCATAAAGGATCGTCGCGCCGAAGGCGTCGGCGACAATGAGCCCGGCGTCAGCGGGAAATATCTCGCTCGGGACATCGACGATGGTGGCGAAGAACAGCCGGTCGCAATGCAGCCGGTAGTCCATCCACTTCTGGTCGGCCCGAAAATCGGCGATCGACGATTTGATCTCGACGATGAGGACTTCGCCGTCGCCGCCGAGCGCGACGAGATCGGCGCGGCGGCCGGAAGGCAGCGGCAGCTCGCTGACGACGGAATAGCCGAGCGCGTGCAGGTGGCGCGCCGTGCCGCGCCCGATCGCCAGCGCAGTCTCCGACTGCCGGCCGTCGACCGGCAGCGAAGCAGTCAGGAGATTGACGCCCATGCTCAGAATTCCGGGAAGCGGCAGATTGGTCGAGGGGCGAATTTCGAGCTTACGCACGCCACGCACTCCAGGTGAGCAACCAAGGTCAGGAAACGCTCATTGTGCCGCGCCGGCGCGCTCCGGGAAAGCCCCCGCCAATGCGGCGCGCGACGCCGCGATCACGCCGCGCTCGGTGATGAGCCCGGTGACCAGGCGTGCCGGCGTCACGTCGAAGCCGTAATTGGCGACCGGCGAGCCGTCGGGCGCGATGCGCACGGTCTCGATTCTGCCGTCGGCTGTGCGGCCGGTCACCGTCGCGACCTCGTCGCCCGCACGCTCCTCGATCGGTATCTCGGCGACGCCGTCGGCGATGGCGAAGTCGATCGTCGGCGAGGGCAGCGCCACGTAGAACGGCACGTCGTTGTCGCGCGCGGCGAGCGCCTTGAGGTAGGTGCCGATCTTGTTGCAGACGTCGCCATTGGCGGTGACCCGGTCGGTGCCGACGATGACCAGGTCGACGAGACCGTGCTGCATCAGATGGCCGCCGGTATTGTCGGCGATCAGCGTGTGCGGCACGCCGTGCTGGCCCAGCTCCCAGGCGGTGAGCGAAGCGCCCTGGTTGCGCGGCCGGGTCTCGTCGGCGAACACGTGAATGGCGACGCCCTTGTCGTGCGCGGTATAGATCGGCGCCGTTGCCGTGCCGACATCGACGGTCGCCAGCCAGCCGGCATTGCAATGCGTGAGCACGTTGACCCGCTCGCCGGGCCTCTTGCGGGCGGCGACGGCTTCGATGAGCGGCAACCCGGCGCGGCCGAGCGCGGTATTGATCGCAACGTCCTCTTGGCAAATCTCGGCGGCGCGACGGTAGGCGGCGGCAACGCGCTCGGCGCGCGGTCGGTTGCGAACCGCCGCCGCCATCTCGTTGAGCGCCCACCTCAGATTGATCGCGGTCGGCCGGGTGGCGGCCAGTGCGGCGCAGGCGCGTTCGAGCGATTCGTCGGAGGCGTCGGCGCGCAGCGCCAGACAGACGCCGTACGCGGTGGTCGCGCCAATGAGCGGCGCGCCGCGGATCATCATGGCGCGGATCGCATGCGCCACGTCCTCGAGCGTGGTCAGGCGCGCGGTGATGAAGCGATGCGGCAACGCCGTCTGGTCGATGATGCCGACCGACCAACCGTCCGGCTCGAGCCAGATCGTGCGCATGGGTTTGCCGTCGACTTTCATGGGCGACCTTGGACCGTATTCGACGATTTCTTAGGTCTCGCGGCTTGCCGACGCAACGCCCTTGCCGCAATCTCGCGGCAGTCCGCGGAGAGACGGCGATGGCCGCAATCGACTACGAGGCCGAGTATAATGTTCGCGCCAGCGTGCCCGAGCATCCGGAAATTTTTGCAGGCTGGGCGCGCGACGCCGAAGATTATCGCGCCGAGCTGCTCAAGCGCGACCGCGCCGAGCTCGGCCTGTCCTATGGCGATACGCCGCGCCAGACGCTCGACCTGTTCCAGCCCGAGGCCGGCGGTCCGGCCCCGCTCGCGATCTTCCTCCATGGCGGCTACTGGCGCGCGCTCGATCCGTCCTACTTCAGCCATATGGCGCGCGGGTTGAACGGCCGCGGCGTTGCCGTGGCGGTCACGGGCTATGATCTGTGTCCGATCGTGACCATCGCCGCGATCGTCGAGCAGATTCGGCGGGCTTGCCTGTTCCTGTGGCAGCGGCTCGGCCGGCGCGCCTTGGTCTATGGCCACTCCGCCGGCGGCCATCTCGCCGCCGCGATGGTCGCAACCGATTGGCGCTCGCTCTACCCCAAGGCGCCGCCCGATCTGGCGCCGGCGGGCTACGCCGTTTCCGGCCTGTTCGATCTCTCGCCGCTTATCGGGCTGACGATGAATCAGGATTTGCGCCTCGACGCCGCGGAGGCGCGCCGGATGTCGCCGTTGTTCTGGCCGGTCGCGCCTGGCCGCGTGCTCGACGCAGCGGTCGGCGAGGGCGAATCAGACGAGTTCAAGCGCCAGAGCCGAACCGTGGCGCAGGCATGGCGGCAAGCCGGCGCACAGACACGCTACCAGGAGCTTCCCGGCAACCATTTTACGGTGATCGCGCCGCTTGCCGATCCGCAAAGCGCGATGGTCGCGCGCCTTGCCGAACTGGCGCAACGCATCAAGCCGTAGGCCGCCGTAAGACAAGCCGCGGCGACGCCGAGCCGAGTACCGCGCAAGCCGACGCGGCGAATATCAGCGCGAATCCGATGATGTCGGGCGCGGTCAGCCGATCGCCGATGATCAGGACCGTGGCGACGACGCCGACCACCGGAGCGCCGAGAACGCCGAGGGAGGCCGTCGCTGCCGGGACCCTGGGCACGATATCGAACCACATCGCGTAGGCGATGGCGGTGCCGAACATGCCGGAGAACATCAGCGCGAACAGGCCGTCGGCGTGGGCGTCCCCGAAATGCGGCCCGCCCTCGAAAACGAGCATGCAAGCGGCGATGGCAAAGAAGGAGATCGTGAGCTGCCAGCTGGTGACGCCGATCGGATCGGCATTGATGCGCGCCCATTTGAGGTAGACGGTGCCCGCCGCCCAGGCGAGGCCGGCGCCGACGGCGAGCAGTGCGCCGAGCGGCAGCCCCGCCGCGGCCAGGGGGCTGATCAGTATCACCAGTCCGACGGTGCAGGAGACAACCGCAATCGCCTGCACGCGGGTCGGGCGTTCGCCGAGTACCGGCCAGGCGAGCAATACCGCCCAGATCGGCATCGTGTAAGTTAGGATCGCCACCCGCGAGGTTTCGGTCGCCATCTGGGCGAAGGCGCTGAGCACGCTGAAGCTGACGATATTGAGCAGCGCGGCCACGAACACGTGCGCCCACGTCTTGGCATTTGGAATGCGCAGGCTGCGCCGTTTGACCGTGCAGATCGCGAGCAGCGTTACTGCGCCGATGCCGGCCGTCGACGCCCGCATCGACAGGGGCGGGACCTCATCGAGCGCGATCTTCATCACCGGCCAGGTGACGCCCCAGATGAGGCACAAAATGACAAGCATCAGCCGCGCGCCGATGTCGCCGACGCCGATCGCTGCTGGCGCGAGATTGTGGGCGTCGGGGATTTTCACGGCGTTTTGGGATTTCACGGCGCTGTTTCGGTTCTTTTTCTCGCCAGGTTTCCCGGCCGGACGGGGACCGCAGAGTTATCCTATTGGCGCCGTGACGCCAATCCGTCACCGAGCCAAAATTCCGCCGCGTTTCCCGCCGGTTCAAGCGTGAGGCGGACGAGCAGGCCCGACGGCGGCGGCAAAACGGAGCCAGAGGCCAAGACTAAGCGGCGCGCCCGGCCGACCATGATCGGCCGGGCGTCGTTCCGTGTCTGGGCGAGAGCTCCGGCAACGCTCACGCTCGCTGGCACACGCCCCGATCTGCCTCGGTTTTCGCGTTGTTGCACCGCACTGACCGGTATGTTAGCAACGCCGCGATTTTCGCGGGTTTCGCCGGCATTTTGATGCCTCCACCCGAAGCCCGCCTGAATCCCTGAGGCTTGCGCCGACCCTTCGCGCCGGTTGCGGGCCTTGCGGAGAAGCTCCACAAGAAACCCGGAACGAGCACGCGAAGTGGCAGGCGAAGAACCCATCATATCGACGACCGCGGGCCATTTTGCGACCGCGGAGTTCGACACCTCGACCATGGCGGGCCGTTACGCCACCGCGCTGTTCGACCTGGCGCGGGAGACGAGCGCGATCGATGCGGTGAAGGCCGATCTCGAGCGCTTCGATGCGCTGCTTGCCGAAAGCCCGGATCTCACCCGCCTGGTGCGCAGCCCCGTCTTTTCCGCCGACGAGCAGTTGCAGGCGCTCTCTGCCGTGCTCGAGCGCGCCGGGATCGGCGGCCTTGCGGCAAAATTCCTCAAGCTCGTGACCGCGAACCGCCGCCTGTTCGCGGTGCGCGACATGATCAAGGCCTATCGCGGTCTCGTCGCCCGGCACAAAGGCGAGGCGACGGCCGAGGTCGTCGTCGCCGAGCGGCTCAAGGACGACCACGTCGCCGCGCTGCGCAGCGCGCTCAAGGCCGTAAGCGGCAAGGATGTCGACCTCGATATCAGGATCGATCCCGGCATCATCGGAGGCCTCGTCGTCAAGCTCGGCAGCCGCATGGTCGACAGTTCGCTCCGTACCCGGCTCAACGCCATCAGGCACGCGCTGAAAGAGGCTCGCTAATGGATATCCGCGCCGCGGAAATCTCCGCCATTCTCAAAGAGCAGATCAAGAATTTCGGCCAGGAGGCGGAAGTCTCCGAAGTCGGGCAGGTGCTCTCGGTCGGCGACGGCATCGCCCACGTCTACGGTCTCGACAATGTGCAGGCCGGCGAGATGGTCGAGTTCGAGAGCGGCGTCAAAGGCATGGCGCTCAACCTCGAAAGCGACAATGTCGGCATCGTCATCTTCGGCACCGACCGCGAGATCAAGGAAGGCCAGACGGTCAA
>Ga0335081_10005037_pt1 | contig 20872 bp, 15 predicted proteins | sample Lox_Sample_35_FD_206713 | JGI IMG/M metagenome (GOLD analysis project Ga0335081, IMG submission 206713) | Soil microbial communities from Loxahatchee National Wildlife Refuge, Florida, United States - Lox_Sample_3.5 | ecosystem: Environmental > Terrestrial > Soil > Wetlands | place: USA... | reverse complement strand
AGCTCAGAACAGCCGGTCGGGGGCGTCGCGCCGGGTCATCTCGAGCGGCCAGGAGCACAGGCCACCCTCGGCCGGGCAGCCGTCGCAGACCGCGCGGTGGGGGGCGTCGGTCACCCTGAAGTCGCGCTCGACGACACCCCGGGCGAGCCCCGCCAGCCGCTCCTCGAGGACCGGCGCCTGGTCGCGCGTGAACCTCGCCACCGCCGGCCGCTGCGGCAGCTCGAGGAATGTGTGGACGACCTCGACCTCGGTCGCGCCGGCGCGGAGCGAAGCCAAGGCATACACGAGGCGCTGGGTCCCGTACGAGCCGTCCGCGAGCGCCTGCGGGTCGGCGCCCTCGAGCCGGTCGGTCTTGTAGTCGACGACGAGCGTCCGCCCGCCCGGCTCGCGCGCGGTCACGTCGAACACGCCGCCGATCAGCACGGGCGGGCGGGCATCCAACAAGAACCGGAAACGGGCCTCACGTCTGACCGCCGTGGCGCGCCCGAGCCGCCGGCACAGCTCGCCGGCGGCGAACCGCTCGACGAGCTCGGCGACCTGGGCGCCGTCGTCGCGCGACGGCGGCGCCCGCAGCCCCGAGCGCCCGGAGGCCTCGGCGATCATCGCGTCGGTCGGGCGTCGCGGCCGGCGGAAGTCGAGCCGCTCGAGCAGCGCGTGCACGAGCCTGCCGCGGTCGAGCGCGGTGAGTCCCCCCGATCGTTCGCCGGCGACGGCACCCTGACCCGGGACCGCCGGCAGGCCCAACACCCGCTCGGCATAGAAGCGATAGCCGCAGCGGGCGTAGCTCGCGAGCGAGGAGTAGCTGAGGGCCGCCACCGGGGGTGCCGCGATGCCCGGTGGCACGAGGGCGACCGGGATATCGACCGGCGCCGCAGCGGTCGCGGCCGGGGACGGCGGCGCGGGCGCGGGCACGTCCTCGGGCCGCACGAATGTCACCTCGACCTCAACGCCCTCGAGGCGCTCGACCGCCGGCCCGATCCAGGAGATCGGGCCGCCCCCGCCGCCGGCTGGGCGGGCGCCCAAATCATCCGGCCACTTCTCGAGCCGGGCCGCGCCGCTGAGGATCAGGCGCTCGCGTGCGCGCGTCATCGCCACGTAGAACAGACGGCGCTCCTCGCGCGACTCGGCCTCGTAGCGCTCGTCGCCGAGGGCCTTGTAGTCGAGCGCCGACTCGCGCTGCCCGGTGCCCGGCTCGGCCAGCCGCATCCCGAACCGGCCGTCCCGCCCGACCCGAATCATGTCGGCCCGCCACCGCGGCCCGCGGCCGAGGTCCGCGACGCACACGACGTCGAACTCGAGCCCCTTGGCACGGTGGATCGTCATCAGCCGCACCGCGTCGAGCGCCTCGCCCTCGACCGGCGCCTCGCTCTCGCGCGCCTCGCCGGAGCCGGAGCCGGCGCCGGCGCCGAACGCGCCGCCGGCGCGCCGCGCCACGAGCTCCAGGAATCCGCGCAGGTCGGGCCCGTGCGCCGCCTCGTGCTCGCGCGCGAGGCGCGTCAGCTTGCGCACGTTGGCCAGGCGCCGCGGACCGCCCGGCATCCCGAGCACCGCCAGGTCGTAGCCGGTCCGCTCGAGCACGCGATCGATCAACTCCTCGATGCCGGCGCGGGCGACCCCCTCCCGCTCGATGGCGAACCAGTCGGCGAACCGGCCCAGTAAATCCCTATCCAAAATCCCAAGCCCGTCGAACGCGCGGTCGCGGTCGCGCAGCACCGACCACGGATCGGCGCTCCGGTCCCGGGCGGTGGCGGCGAGGACCACGAGCGCGTCGGCCGACACGCCGACGAGCGGCGAGGCCAGCACGGTGTACAGCGCCTCCTCCGCCCGGGGATTGGCGAGCGCCTCGAGGTAGCAGACCATGTCGATCACCTGCGGGTGCGCCCAGTAGCCACGGCCGCCGATCAGGTAGGTGGGGATTCCCCGGTCCTCGAGCGCGCGCTCGTACACGCGCAGGTCGGTGGTGGCGCGGGTCAGTACGACGACGTCGCGGGCGGGAGTGCCGTCCGCCAGCAGCCGCCCGACCCTGGCGGCCAGTGCCCGCGCCTCGGCCACGCGCCACGGCGCGCCGAGGCCCTCCATCGTCCAGTCCGCTCCCTTGTCGGCGACGATCAGCTCGACCGGAGGGCCGGTCTGCGGCTCCGGAGGGCGGCCGGCCCGGAGCGGCCGGAACTGGTCGCCGAGCTCGGCCTCGAACACGCCGTTGATCACGTCCAGGATCTCCGGCCGCGAGCGGAAGTTGGTGTCGAGCGTCGCCCGCGCCCCGACCGCCGCCAGTCGCTCGCCGAGCCGCTCGAACAGCTCGACGTCCGCGTGGCGGAAGCCGTAGATCGACTGCTGGGCGTCGCCGACCGTGAACAGGTTCCCGTCCGCGATCAGCTCGATCAGCTCGAGCTGCACCTGATTGGTGTCCTGGAGCTCGTCGACCATGATCCGCTGGAAACGCGCCCGGAAGCGCTCGCGCAGTCCCGCGTCGGAGCGCAGCAGCTCGCGGCAGTCGAGCTCGAGGTCCTCGAAGTCGAGCCCCGACAGCTCGCGCTTGGCCCGGGCATACCGCTCGCCGAACAGCGCCAGCAGCCGGCCGAGCAGCGCGTGCGCGCGGGCGGCGCGCCGGTGCTCGGCGGCGGTCCGGAACGCGGCGAGGGCCTCGGTGTAAGCCAGGCACACCTCGGTGCAGAGCGCGGCCCCGTTCCCGCCGGGGAGCGCCACGCCCCACAGGTCCCCGGGCCATGGCTCGGGCTCGGCGCGGGTCACCTCGGGCAGGCGCTCGAGTCGCGCGATCGCCTGGAGCACCTTGGAGGGTGGGTGGGCACTCAATCTCGCGATCGCGCTCAGCTCGCTCAACGCCGCGGCGCCCGCCTGTGAGAGCTCGTCGCGGAGCGGCCCGAGCTCCGGCGGCGCCGGCAACGTCGGAAGGTGCGGCCGGCGCTCGCCGCGCGAGCGAAGCTCGTCGTGCACCTGGATGATCGCGCTGCGCAGCGTGCCCGCGCCGTAGGCGGCGATCAGGTCGATCGCGGCGGGGACCTCGCCGGCGAGCTCCTCGAGCGCGTCGTCGAAGACGGCGTCCGCGATTCGCTCGGCGTCGGAAGCGTCGAGCACGACGAACGCCGGGTCGAGGCCGGCGGCGAGCGCGTGGGCCCGCAGCACGCGTGCGCAGAACCCGTGGATGGTCGAGATGAACGCGCTCTCGGTCGCCCTCGCGGCGTCGTTGGCGCCGAGCTCGCGCAGGCGGTGGCGGATCCGCTCGCGCATCTCGGCCGCCGCCTTCTCGGTGAACGTGATCGTGAGGATCGCCCCGACGTCGATGTCGTCCTCGAGGACCGAGCGCGCGAACCGCTCGACCAGCACCGACGTCTTGCCGCTGCCGGCGCTGGCGTCGAGCAGCAGGTCGCCATCCCGGCGCTCGATCGCGATCAGCTGCTCGTCGGTGAACGGCCGCGCCTCCACCACGGCCTCAAGCACGGCAGATCCCGGGGTACCGGCACCCGTCGCGCGAGCAGGTCGTCGGGCACGGCTCGAGCTCTCCCTCCCTGAGCCGCTCGGCGAGCGCCACCGCGCGCATCCGCGCGTCCTCGAGCACCTCGTCGAGCTCGTGCTGGTCGCGCGCATCGTTGCCGACGACCGAGCCGCCGACGCCGGCTCCCTCCAGGAACACGCCGCGCGGGCGCAGATCGCCGCCCCCGAGCGGCTGATAGAAGCCGGCCACCGGCTTCAGGCCGAGCAGCTCGCGGACGACCAGCATGTACAGCGCGACCTGCAGCTGGCGGTCGAGCGCCCAGCGCGCGCCCTGGTACTCGGGGCGGGCGCCTCCGGATTTGTAGTCGCGCACGATCGCGCGGGCAGGCGGGGAGCCGATGGGCGGGTCCAAATCCTCGGCGTCGACGCGGTCGACGATCCCGCGCACCCGAACTTCGTCTCCGAGCTCCAGGGGCGGAAGCGAGTCCGAGTCGTCTTCGAAGCCGAACCGGAGCTCGAGGCCGTACGGCTGCCAGTCGAGGCCGTCGCGCGCCTCGTGGGCGAGATACCGGCGCAGATCGGCTGTCACGCCCTGGGTCGCGGCCGCGCGGACGGCGGCGCCGGCGCCCGGTGAGATCGCGTGCGGCCGCTCGTCGATGACCGCGTCGAGGATCTCGAGCGCGCGCGGAAGCGACTCGCGCGTCACCGGGCCTCCGAGCCTCCGCAGCACCTGCTCGATCACGCCGTGCATGTAGCCACCGCGGACGAGCGGATCGGGATCGGGCTCGAGCGCGGCGGGCTGGAGCTCGCGCTCGATCAGCCACCGCACCGGGCAGTCGCCGTAGCTCTCGAGCGCGCCCGCCGACAGGATCCGGCGGTGGCGGACGTGCGCGAGCGCCGCCTCGGACAGCGACCCGATCGGCGACGGGACGTCGCCGGCGAGCGGGGCGGCGGCCGCCGCGCGGGTTCGGGCCAGCTCGCGCTCGGTCGGCGCCTCGTCAGCCGGCCACACCACGTCGGACAGCATCCGCCGCCGGCGCCGCTCGGCCCAGCCGTCGTCGAGCAGCTCGGCCACGTCGGCCAGGAACGGCGAGGGCAGCGCCAGGTTCCCGTCCTCGTCGGAGCTGCGGTAACTGAGCACGACCCGCTCGGTCGCGCGGGACATGCTCGCGTAGAGCAGGTAGCGCTCGCGCCCCAGCGCATCCTCGCGGGGGCGCAGCCGCAGTGCGCTGCACGCCGCGAGCTCGCGCCTGAGCTCGTCGGACAGGAACGGCTCGGGCGCGGCGGCGAGCGGGAACTCGCTCTCGGTGAGCCCGCACACGAGCACGGCGCGGAAGCGTCTCGCCCGGATCGCGAGCGGATCGGTGACGAGCACCGCGCCCGGGGCTGGGAGCGTGCGCCCGGGCACTTCGAGCGTCTCGAGCAGCTCGATCAGTTCGGGGCCGGTGGGTCGCTCTTGGAGCTCCTCGAGCTCGGTCAGCGCTCGGGTGAGCGCGCCGAGGGCGTGGGCGTCGAGCTCCTCGCCGGCGCCGAGCACCGGCGCCGCGCCCCGGTGCGGCGCGGACAGCAGCCGCCGGGCCTGGGTAGCCAGCTCGGCGGCCGGGTCCTCGGCGGTTGCGAGCGCTTCGATCTCGCCCAGCTCGGACCCGAGTCGCGCCCGGGCCGCGGCCATCGTCCTCAAGCTCTTGCGCCGAACGGCAGCCTCGAACTCGTCGACCGTTTCTGGGAGCTCGGAGCTCGCCGGCGATCGCAGGTACTCGAGCAGGTCCGCGGCCCGCCCGGGCCCGTCGTCGAGCAGCGCGCAGCGGGCGAGCGCCAGCAGCGAGCGGCCAAGCGCCGTGTGCCGGAACGGTGTGCGCCGGTCGACCGCGACCGCGATCCCGTACTGCGCGAACACGCGCTCGAGCAGCGGGGCGGTCGCCGCGAGCGAGCGGTAGACGATCGCTATCTCCCCGCCGGGCACTCCGGAGCGCAGCAGCTCGAGCACCTCGGCGGCCGCGAGCTCGGCCTCGGCCCGCTCGCCGCCGGCCTCGTGAAGCGCGATCGCCCGGCCGGGGTCCATCCGCTCGGAGGGCTGAGGTTCGAACAGCCCCCGCTCCAGGTGGTGCAGGGCGGTCCGGGCGGCCGGCGCGTAGTGCTCGTCGGACGCCGGCAACTCGATCACGCGCTCCGCCAGCGGCCGGAGCTCCTCGACCGCCTCGGCGCGCGCCTGGAGCGCGACGCGGCCCGCCTCGTAGGCCAGCGACACCGTGACGTCGGCGCCGACGATCCGCGCAAGGGTTTCAATTGCGTCCCGCTCGAGCGGGTGCAGATCGTCGAACCCGTAGAAGAACACCGCCTCCGTGCCCCACCGGCCGGGCGACGCGCGCAACGCGTCGAGCGCCCGCCAGGCGTACAGCTCTCCGTCGACCCGGCCAAGCAAGGTCAAGCGGGCCGCGTAAGCCTCGTAGATCGCGACCACGTCGCGCGCGTACCCAGTCCGGCGCGGGTCCTGAGCCGCCCAGCTCGCCATCGCGGTTCTGAACCTCTCGGGCGTCACCAGCGAGCGCTCGAGCTCCGCGATCAGCTCGCCGGCCGCGGTCGCGAACCCGGCCGTGCCGGCGGCCTCGCGCAGCGCGTCGAGCTCGGTGCCTGCCAGCGCCCGCTCGAGGACCCGCTCGCGCTGAAGCCTTGTCAGCCGGCGAGCGTTGTAGCCGGCGCGGGAGGCGATCTCGAACGCGAGCCCGCCGAACGTGAGAATCGAGCCGAAAACCGCGCCACCGTGCGCCAGCTCTCGCGAATAGTGGTCCACGTCGGCCGCCGTCGGCACGACCAGGATCGCGCCACGGGCTGACGCCCCCGCGAACGCGCCCAGCACCTCTCCAGCCTTGGCGGAGTTCGCGGGACCGAGTACGAGCGTGAGGGACATCGATCCCAATGGTGGCGGGCGACCAGGACGGGGTGAATTTCGCGGCCCCACGGGCTCTTAAGTCCGATGCGCGCGACAAAACCGGGAACTATTGCCCAAAACGTCGGTCGCGTCTGGTGATCGACTGGTTGATCGCCGAGTTGGCGGACGGGCAGCACGGCGTGGTCGCGACCTGGCAGCTGGTTGCGATCGGGTTGACCCACGACGAGATCCGGTACCGCGCCAGGATCGGCCGCCTGCACCGCATCCACCACGGGGTGTATGCCGTCGGCCACCGGAAGCTCACCCGTCAGGGCCACCGGATGGCGGCGGTCCTCGCCTGCGGCCCCGACGCGGTGCTGAGCCACCGTTCCGCGGCGGCCCACTGGGGGATCGGCTCGCCTTCGTCGAAGTTCGACGTGACCGCGCCGCGGGACAGGCGCAGCCGCAAGACGATTCGAGCCCACACCGCGAGGCTCGACCCCGAGGACCGCACCGTCCACGACGGCATCCCGGTCACCACCGTCGCGCGCACGATCCTCGACCTCGCCATGCAGCTCTCGAAGGACCAGCTGACGTACCTCATCGAGGAGGCGGACCGCAAACACCGGCTCGACCTCGAGGCGCTCGACCGCACGATCGCCCGCCGGCCGCGCGCGGCCGGGACAACACGCTTGACCAAAGTCCTCGCCGCCTACCGTGGCCCCGCGGACACGCGCTCCCGCCTCGAGCGGGCCTTCCGAGCCGCAGTTCAATGTCGTCCTCGCCGGCCTCAGCGTCGACGTCTACTGGCCAGAGTGGAGGCTGGTCGTCGAGCTCGACAGCGAGCGGTACCACGCCAACCCACGCGCCTTCGAGACCGACCGCATCCGCGACGCAACACTCCAGAAGGTCGACATCCGCGTGCTGCGCGTCACCGGAGACCGCCTCGACAACGCGCCGAACGCCGTCATCGCCGACGTCCTCGCCCTCAGACGAACCTAGGCGGCCTCGGACTGCTCAGCCCGCTCGGCGGCCTCGCCAGCCTCGGTCTCCTCGGCGTCGGGCGGCTTGGCGCCCTCCTTGGCCCACGGCTCGTCGAACTCGACCCGCCACTTGCCCTCGTCGGTCTGCTGGAGCGCGAGCCGGGCGCGGAAGCTCTTGCCCGAGCGTCCCTTGAACCCGGTGACGGGCTTCTCGGTGCGCCCGGTCTTGATCAGCTCGCGCGCGACCGCCACCGGTAGCTGCTTGCCCGCCTTCGACTTCCAGATCACGAACCCGCAGCCGGGATCCTCGCGCGACCAGCACGAGTAGCCCTTCCGGTTCTCGACGATGTCGTGGCCGCACACCGGACACGGACCGAGGTTCGCGCGGGGGATCCGCACGTCCTTCAGATTGCGGTCGAGCTCGCCGACCGTGTCCTCGGTGAACCTGACGATGTCGCCCATGAACGCCTCGCGCGAGTCCCCACCGGTCTCGATGAGCGCCAGCCGCCGCTCCCAGTCGCCGGTCAGCCCGGGCGAGGTCAGCGCGTGCTCGCCGAGCAGGCGGATCACGTTCAGGCCCTTCTCGGTGACCACGAACGCGCGCCCGTCGCGCTCGACGTAGCCGACCTGGATCAGGCGCTCGATGATCGCCGCGCGGGTTGCGGGCGTCCCGATCCCGGACTCCTTCATCGCCTCGCGCAGCTCCTCGTCGTCGACGAGCTTGCCCGCGGTCTCCATCGCGCCGAGCAGCGAGTTGTCGTTGTAGCGCGCCGGCGGCTTGGTCAGCTTCTCCGCAGACGAGACGTCAGTGACATCGACCCGCTCCCCCATGACGAGCTTCGGTAGCTGCTGCTCGCGACCCTCGTCGTCGTCGGACTGCTCTGAATCGGGCCCGCCCACCCGCTCGCCGTACACCGCGCGCCACCCCGCCACCCGCAGGACCTTCCCGCGCGTCCGGAACACGTGCTCGGCGACCGTCGTCTCCACCCGGGTGTTCTCGAACACCGCGTCCGGGTGGAAGATCGCCAGGAACCGCCGCACGACCATGTCGTAGATCTTGCGATCGTCGTCGCTCATCTTGTCGACCGGGTGGCGCTCGGCGCGGGTCGGGATGATCGCGTGGTGGTCGGTGACCTTGAGGTCGTTGACGACGCGCTGCAAGGGCAGCTTCTCCAGCGAGAGCACGTATTCGGAGGCGCGCGCGTATTCGGGCTGCGATCCGACCAACTGCGCGATCGGCTTGATCTCCGGGATCATGTCGCCGGTCAGGTAGCGCGAGTTCGTACGGGGATAGGTCAGCGCCTTGTGCTCCTCGTACAGCCGCTGGGCGGCAGCCAGGGTGCGCCGGGCGGTGAACCCGTAGCGGCGGTTCGCGTGCCGCTGCAGCGAGGTGAGGTCGTACAGCAGCTCCGGGCGCTCCTTGCGCTCTGACTTCTCGAGCTTGGTGATCTCGCCGGTCTGGTCCCGGCATGCCTCGACGATCGCCGCGGCCTCCGAAGCCGTCTTGACACGCGGGTTGGCGCCGGCGTGATAGCGCCCTTCGTAGGTCCGGGGCGCGTCGACAACCGGGTCGAGCACCGCATCCACAAGCCAGTACGGCTCGGGCTTGAAGTCGCGGATCTCCTGTTCGCGCCGGGCCAGGATCGCCAAAGTGGGCGTCTGCACCCGACCCAGCGAGACCGCGCCGTCAAAGGAGCTCCGTAAACGAATGGTCGCGGCCCGCGTCGCGTTCATGCCCACGATCCAGTCCGCCTCCGACCGCGAGCGCGCGGCCGCCTCGAGCGACGCCAGGTCGGCGCCGGGCCGCAGCTCGCCGAACGCCGTCCTGATCGCGTCCTTGGTCATCGAGTTCAGCCACAGCCGCATCACGGGCTTCTTCGAGCCGGCCTTCTCGTACAGGTACGCGAAGATCAGCTCGCCCTCGCGCCCGGCGTCGCAGGCGTTGACGACCCGGTCGACGTCGTCGCGGTCGAGCAACCGCTTGACCACGTTCATCTGCTTCTTGGAGCGCTCGTCCCGGACGACCAGCCTGAACCGGTCGGGGACGATCGGCAGGTCGGCCATCCGCCACTTCTTGAAGCGGTCGTCGTACTCGTCGGGGTCGGCGAGCTGTACGAGGTGGCCGACGGCCCACGTGACGATGTGCTCGGGGCCTTCGAGGTAGCCCTCGTGCTTGGTGAAGGCGCCCGGAAGGACCGCGACGAGGTCGCGTCCGACCGACGGCTTCTCCGCGATGACCAAGGTCAAGCTCATGAATGCGCGAGGGTAGCGCCCCGGTCAACCGACGCCCGGCAGCGGTGGTTTTCTTGTGGAGATGGTGCAGCGAGCATGAGCCGTCGATGGTCACTTCTCGTGTCCGTGGCCGCCGCGGTCGCCTTCGTGGTCGCGCCGATCGCGAGCGCCGGCCACGGCGCGGGCCCGAGCACGCGGACGACAACGACCGTGCTCACGGTCGGCGGGCCCGCCACCGGCCGCGCGATTCCCGCGGGCTTCCTGGGGCTCTCGCTCGAGTACTTCGCGATCCCGGCCTACGCCGGAACGGACGCCTCGGCGATAAACCCGGTGTTCGTCCGGCTCATTCGCAACCTGGCCGGCGGCACGCCGCCCGAGCTCCGGATCGGCGGGGACACGACCGACCGCACGTGGTGGGCGGTGCCGAACACGCCAACCCCCGCCGGCGTCACGTACACCCTCACCCCGGGATGGATCGCGGTCACGAAAGCCCTCGCCGCCGCGACCGGGGCTCGCCTTACGCTCGGCATCAACCTCGAGGCCGACCGCGCCGCCGTGGCCGGGGCCGAGGCCGACCAGCTCGTCGCCGGGATCGGGCGCAACCGGATCGAGGCGCTCGAGCTCGGCAACGAACCCGAGCTGTACGGGAAGTTCAGCTGGGGCCTCTCGGGCAGGCCGGGGCGCGCCCGCGATTACGGCTTCGGCGCATTCCAAGACGACTTCACGCGGATCTCGAGCGCGCTGCCGCGCGTCCCGCTCGCCGGCCCGGCGACTGGCGCGCTCCGGTGGTTCAAGCACACGAGCCGATTCCTCACCGACCATCGCGAGGTCACGGTGGCGACGCTGCACCGCTATCCGCTCGAGAGCTGTTACGTGACGCGCCGGCAGCCGAGCTACCCGACGATCTCCCACCTGCTCTCGCGCGGCTCCACCCAGGCGCTGGCGAGCAGCGTCGCGGTCGCGGTCAAGCAGGCCGACGCCCGCCACATTGCAGTCCGGGTCGACGAGATCAACACGATCTCGTGCGGCTGGGACCCGGCCGTCGGCAGATCGTTCGCGTCCGCCCTGTGGGCCCTGCAAACGCTGTTCGACCTGTCCGGCGAGGGCGTCGACGGCGTCAACATCCACACCTTCCCTGGCGCGGCGTATGCCCTGTTCCGCTTCACCCAGCGAAACGGAAGGTGGCGGGGCGTCGTGATGCCCGAGTACTACGGCCTGCAGATGTTCGCGCAGGCCGCGCCGCCCGGGTCACGGCTGCTGACCGTCTCCGCGACGCACGCGCACCGGCTCCAGGCCTACGCGACCCGCGCACGTGGCGGAACGCTCAGGGTAGTCGTGATCAACGAGGGCCCCGGCGCTCGCGTGGTCCGGGTGCGCGTGCCCGCCGAAGCGCGGACCCGGACCGCGTCGCTCGAGCTGCTGACCGCCCCGAGCCTCAGGGCCCGGAGCAAGGTCACCCTCGCCGGCCAGAGCTATGGGTCGAGCACGACCACGGGCAGGCTCGCGGGTCCGCAGAAGACGTTCGCGATCCCCCGTACCAGCGGCGGGTACGCGCTGAGCGTGCCGCCCGCCAGCGCGGCGCTGCTCGCGGTCGGCCAGAGCTGAACCTCTAAGCCCCGCCCCGGAGCTCGGCGATCCTGCGCGCCACCGCGCCCAGCCCGAGCTCCGACGCCGCGCGCTCGGCCGCAGCCAGCAATTCGCAAGCGCGCGGTCCGGGTCCGAGCGCGCGGGCGTAGTCGACCTGCGTGCGGGCCAGGCACGCCCGCGCGCCCAGCGCCGCGTTCGCCTCGAGCGCTCGCTCGAAATGCCCCGCCGCAAGATCGGTCCGCCCCATCGCCGCCGCCAGCTTGCCCAGGAAGCTCGCGGCCGAGCCCAGGCACACCGCGGCCAGCCCGATCACGACGTTGACGCCCGCGTACGGCTCGAGCTTCGCGTACAGCAGCGCGGCGCGCTCCCTGTCCCCCAGGTCCGCGCACACGTCGCTCAGGAGCACGATCGCGATCATCCAATCCAGATCCTTGGGAATGTCCTCGAAGTCACGGGCGGCCAACCGCGAGAACTCCTCGCGTGCCTCGCCACGACGACCCGACTCGCACAGCAGCATCGCCAGCGCCGCGCGCCACGCCGGGCGGCCCGGGTTGTCCTCGACCAGCTGTCGCGCGGCCTGCTCGAGCTCCCCCATCGTCCCCTGGTCGCGCCGGATCCCGAGCACCTGAATCGCGTAGTACTGGGACACGGTCACGGCCTCCGCGGGCGCGCCCGCGGCGAGCGCCTCGGCGGCGAGCTTGTCCGCGAGCGGGAGCGACCCCGCCAGCAGCGCCCGCATCGCGCGCCACAGGATCGAGTTCCACTCGAACAGCGGCTGGCGCAGCCGGTGGGCGCCGGCCTCGAACGCCTCGATCTGGGCGTCGACGGCAGCGCGGTCGCCGCGTTCGAGCAGGTCGACGACGAGCCATGCGTGCGCCTGGAGCTGGAGCTCGAGGTTGCCGATCTGGCGCGCGAGCGTCAGCATCTCGGTCGAGACCTCGATCCGCGCGGCCAGATGCGGTGCGTCCCACAGCACCCGGCGCCGCGCCGAGCATGCGTACGCGAGCGCCTCCGGCTCCCCCAGCTCCTCGGCGATCGCCATCGCCTCGTCGCTGAGCGCCGGCATCCGGTCGCGCTCGGGCGAGTAGTAGAGGGCTCCGCACAGGCACGCGAGCAGCCGCACCCGGACCAGCGACCGCTCGGGTTGAAGCTCGAGCGCGCGCTCGATCATTTCGATCAGCTCGGTGTCGACCACCCCGGGCGGCTGCACGTACTGGCGCGAGGCCCCGATCGCCGCCCGCGCCAGCGACGCACCGTCGCCGAGCCGCTCGGCGAGCGCGGCGGCCTCGCGGAAGGCGGAGGCCCCGAGCGCCCGGTCGCCGCCGCGGACGCGCGCCTCGCCGACGCGCAGCAGCAGCTCGCACCGGAGCTCGGCCGCCTCGGGCTCGAACCGGCCCTGCACGTCGAACGCGCGTGCGTAGTGCTCCGCCGCCTCTTCGTGGGCGAGCATCGTCGTCGCCTGCTCGCCCGCGCGGATGGCGTACGTGATCGCCCTCTCGGCGCCCTCGGGATCTGCCGCACGGGTGAAGTGGTAGGCGAGCTCGGGCAGGTAGCGCTCGTGCCGGCGACCCTGCGCGGCCTCGATCTCCTCGCCGACCCGCTTGTGGATCCGGACCCGGCGCGGCCCCGACATGTTCTCGTACAGGGTCTCCCGGATAAGCGCGTGCGAGAACAGGTAGCCCCCGGGCCTGACGTCGGACTCCACCAGGAGCCCTGCGGCAAGCGCCTCGTCGAGCGCCGCCAGGAACTCCTCCTCGCCCAGCGTCACGACCCGCTCGAGCAGGGCCGCGTCGACATCCCGTCCGATCACCGCGGCGACGCGGAGCAGCTGCGCCGCCGGCGCCTCGAGCCGGCCGAGCCGGAAGGCGATGACCTGCTTGACGCCCTCGGGCAGCCCGAACCGCTGGAGCTCGGACGCGCCCGCGCTGCCGACGTCCACGCCCGCCTCGATCAGGTGGCGGATGATCTCCTCGACGAAGAACGGGTTCCCCTCGGTCTCCTCGTACAGGGCGTGCGCGAACGCGCGCGCCGGGCTGACCCCGGCCCGCAGCCGCACGAGCTCGGCCGTGTCGGCCTCGGTCAGACCTCGGATGTCGAGCTGCGACGCCAGCCTGTCCCGCATCAACTCGCCCAGCGCGGTCGTGAAGGTGTCGCCGCGCCGTTCGGTCGAGCGATAGCCACCCAGGATCAGCATTCGCGCCGGGTTCGTCGCCCGCGCCAGGTGGCGCAGCAGCAGCAACGTCGGCCGGTCGGACCACTGGAGGTCGTCGAGCACGAGCAGGACCGGCGCCGAGCGCGAGAGCTCGGTCAGCAGCCCCACCACCGCCTCGAACAGCCGGTAGCGCTCGGTCTCGGGCTCGTCCGACGCGGGCGGCGGAAGATCGGGGGCGCGCCGGCGCAGCTCCGGGATCAGCCGCGCGAGCTCGGACCCGTACTCGCGAGCGTTCGCCCGCAGGTCGGCGAGCTCGGCGTTCAGCGCCCAGTGCCGGAGCGCCTCGAGGAACGGCTGGTACGGGACCACGGTCTCGCGCGGAGAGCGCCCCGCGAGCACGATCGCGCCGCCTTCGTGGACCCGCCGGGCGAGCTCCGCGGTCAGCGTGGTCTTGCCGATCCCGGCGTCGCCGGCGAGCAGCACGATGCGCCCGCTCCCGGCGTCCGCGTCGTCGATCCGCCCCGAAGCGCCGCCGGAAGCGGCGCCGCAGGCCCGATCCCACCTAGCCGACAGCACCGCCAGCTCCTGCGCGCGCCCGACCAGCGGCCCCTGCGCACGCTGGCGCAGCTCCGCCGGCAGCGGGATCGCCGACGGCCCGAGATCCTCATCCGGCGCCCCGCCCCGCCCGCCGACCCCGCTCGGCTCGCCACGACGCTCGAACGGTCGGAGCAGCCGGGCGTGGGCGGCGATCGCCTCGGGCGAGGGGTTCGTGCCGAGCTCGTCGCGCAACAGCGTCCGCAACCCGTCGAACACCCGCAAGGCCTCGGCGACGTTGCCCCGGGCGGTGAGCGCCTCCATCAACAGGACGTAGCCGGACTCCCGATAGGGCTCGGTCTCGATCAGCGTCCGGGCCGCGCGCTCGGCCGACTGCAGCTGCGTCCCGCCCATCATCAGGCCGGCGCGTCCGATCACCTCGAGCGCCTGCTGCCGGACGTCCTCGAGCTCGCGGCGCGGCGCCTCGAGCCACGTCGCCTCAGCGCCGGGCAGCAGGCCGCGGCTCGCGATGTTGAGCGGCACCTGCGCGAGCGCCCACGCGCGGCGGGCGTCACCCCGCGTAAGCGCGTCGAGGGCGCGGGCCGTCTCGGCCGCCGCCGCCTCGACGTCGATCCACACCGGCTCGGGCAGCGCCAGGATCAGCTCGTCGCGCCCGGCGAGCGTCGAGGCACCGAGCGACGAGCGCAGCCGGGAGAGCAGCGTGCGCAGCGCGGCGTCCTCGGAGACCGGCGGCTGCTGCGGCCACAGCGCGTCGATCAGCTCGTTGCGGCCGACATGCCGCGCGCGGTTGAGCACCAGGTAGGCCAGCAGCAACGGGACCTGTCTGCCCCGCAGCCGCTCGGAAAGTTGCACGCCGTCGATCTCCACGGACAACCGTCCACAGAGCTGGATCCGAGTCATCTCGAGGGCGCGCTCTGCCTGCGGCAACGTTTTGGAAACGTATCGACAACGCAGAAGTTGCATCGTCCCGCGCAGTGAGCACCCAGGTTTCACGCAGCGACGTCCTCGGCGGGGCGCGACCGGAGGTGCCCGAGCAACCGGTTGACGACGGCCTTACGACCAGAATCGACGGAAGGCACAGGCGGATCGCCTACTGCGAGTGCGGGGCGCGACTCGCGGGCGACGACGAGCAACAGCTCTTCTCGGCGGCTCAGCGGCACCTCGCACATCACCATCCACAGCTCCTGGGGGCGCTGGGGCCTCGGATGGTGAGTCAGATGGCCGAGGACGTCGGGGGGCAGGACACCTTAGGGGCCCCCGGGGGCATGCACCTAGGGGCGGGCGGTGTGCAGACCACCGCCCGCCCCGAGGGCCGCTAGCGGGCACGCCAACCGGACCGAGCGCCGAGCGGATCTCCGTGGCGTGTGCCTACCCCGCGCAGGACTCGGTCGAGACCGGGCGGGTAGTGCCCGCCACCGCCGCCAGCTGCTTGGCCACGAGTGCGTTCGGGACCGCGAACCCTCCTTGGCCGCTGGTGGCGCCGGTGATCGCCGCGAACACGGTCGCGACCACGTGTCCGCTGCCGTCGATCATCGGGCCGCCGGAGTTGCCCGGCCGGACGCGGCCGCGCAGCGCGGTGATGCTGCGCTTCACCGGCCCCTTGCCGTAGGCGTCCTCGGTGTCCACGGTCTCGGTCTGGCCGATCCGGCCCGGCTCGACGTCGAAGCCGCCGTCGAGCGGATACCCAAGAATCGCCGCGGCGATGCCGGGCTTCGGACTCTTCGCCAGCTTCAGCGCAGGCTCGTCCAGCCCGCGCACGTACAGCACCGCGATGTCGTCCCGAGGGTCGAAGTCGATCACGTCGGCGTGGTCCCCGGGCGGGTTGCCGCCGACCTGGACCGTCGTGTCGGACTCGCCGGCGACGACGTGGGCGTTGGTCACGACCACGTCGGGGGCGGCCACCCAGCCGCTTCCCTCGATGCCAAGGCCGCACGCCGTGCCGAGGACCTTGACCACGCTCCCGGCGGCGGCCCTGACGCCGCGCGTGGCCACGATCCCGCGCGTCGGCGGCGCCACGTCCGCCTCCGGGCCCCGGACCGACGGGATCGGGTCGATCCGCGCCAGCGCGTGCAGGAACGGCCCCGACGGCGGCAGCAGCCCGTTGAGCTCCTGCAGGATCGCCGAGCGCTGGATGTCGTTGCGGAGCACCGGCGAGTTGGCCGACTGCAGCGCGACCGCCCCGACGATCCACGCGATCCCGAGCGCCACCGAGGCGGTCAGGAGCGCGCCGAAGATCCCGTCGACCAGGCGCAGGCCCGGCAGGCGCAGGAACATCCGGGCGCGCGCCCCGAGCCCCTGCAGTCCGCTCGCGAGCACCGCGCCCGCGAGCAGCGCCCCGAGCAGCCCGAACAACGGCGCGTACTCCGAGTGCGAACCGTCGGGCAGCACGAGCGGTCCGAGGTGGCTCCCGAGGAACGCGCCGACGCCGAAGCCGACCAGCGACAGGGCGCCGACGATGAAGCCCTGTGCGTAGCCATATAGCGCAAGAAGCACAGTGAAGGCCACGATTAGCCAGTCGACTTCTGTCACCGCTAGGAGGTTATTCCGAGCGTTGCCCTACCGTTTCAGGTCAGGTGGCATTTGGGTGATGAGAGGTAGGTGAGTTGGCACAAGGGGTGATCCGAGCTGGGGCGCCGGCGACACGTCCGCGGTCTGGAGGCCGGCGCCGCCGCCGGCGCCGCCGGTTGCGGTTGATCGCGCCGGTCGCGGTGGTCGCGCTGATCGCGCTCGGAGTCGTGCTGCTCATGCGAGCGGCTTCCGCGCGCTCGGAGCGTCACCTCGTCACCAACTACGTCCAGGCGTGGTCCGCCGGCGACTACGGCCGCATGTACTCGATGCTCGACCCGGCCTCCCGCCAGCACATCACCAAGACGAGATTCGCCGCCGCCTACCGCCGCGACGCGATGACCGCGACCGTGCTCAAGCTCACCGCCCAGAACGTCGGCAAGCGCAGCGGCGAGTTCATACCGGTGCACATGCTCGTGTTCACGAGGCTGTTCGGTGAGCTCAGGCAGACGCTCGAGGTGCCGCTCACCGGCAGCGGCTCGAGCGCCAGCGTCCATTTCACGAGCAGCCTGCTGTTCCCCGGGCTGCAGGCACACGAGCGGCTGTCGCGGCACATGTCCCTTCCGCCCCGGGCGACGCTGTTCGCCGCCGACGGGGAGCCGCTCGCCGAGGGCCCCGACCGCACCTCGCCGATCCCCGACGTCGCGGAGCAGATCACAGGCGTGCTCGGTCCGATCCCGGCGGCCGACCTCGCCAAGTACGCGGCCGACGGCTATCCCGCCGGCGCCAAGGTCGGCGTCGACGGCCTCGAGCGCGCATTCCAGACCAAGCTCGCGGGGACCCCCGGCGGCGTGCTGCTCGCCGGCAAGCGGGTGCTCGTCCGGATCAACCCCAAGCGGGGGCACAACGTCACCACCACGATCGCGCCCTCGCTCGAGCGCGCCGCGATCGCCGCCCTCGGCAACAACTACGCCGGGATCGCCGCGATGGACCCGCGCACCGGAGCGCTGCTCGCGCTCGCCGGGATCGCGTTCTCGTCCGTCCAACCTCCCGGGTCGACGATGAAGATCATCACCACGACCGGCGCGCTCACCGCCGGGATCGTGAAGCCGGGCACAGTGTTTCCGTACAGCACCGAGGCGACGCTCGACGGCTACACCCTGCACAACGCCGGCGGGGAGGACTGCGGCGGCACGCTCCTGAACGCATTCGCGGTGTCGTGCAACTCGGTGTTCGCCCCGCTCGGAGCGAAGCTCGGCGGGCAGCGACTGGTCGCGATGGCGGAGAAGTTCGGGTTCAACCAACCGCCGACGATCCCGGGCGCGCTCGAGAGCACGATCCCGCCCGCGAACAAGATCGGCGACGACCTCGCCGTCGGCTCGTCCGCGATCGGCCAGGGGATGGTCCAGGCGACCGCGCTCGAGATGACCGACGTCGGGGCGACGATCGCGATGGGAGGCCGCCGGCCGCTGCCGACGCTCGAGGCCCACCAGCCACCCCAGTTCGTCCGGGTCACGAGCGGCCACGTCGCCGGCGAGGTCCAGCGGATGATGGTGGCCGTCGTCGAGTTCGGGACCGGAACCGCGGCCGCGATCCCCGGCGTCACGGTGGCGGGCAAGACCGGGACCGCCGAGCTTGCCAGCACGACCACCGCCGGTGGGGGGAGCGTCGCCAACGCCAACTCGTTGACCGACGCCTGGTTCGTCGGCTACGCGCCCGTGGGCCATCCGCGGATCGTCGTCGGCGCCTTGTTCCCGAACCAGGGCGCCGGCGGGGCGACGGCCGCCCCCGCCGTCCGCCAGGTGCTGGTCGCCGGCCTCGGGGGCCACTGAGCGGCCCTACAGGTCGAGCGAAATCTGCGCCGGCTCGCCGGTCGGCGGGATGATGGTGAGCGTCAGCGGCCGGTTTGAGTACACCGACGTCGGCAGCTTGAACAGGACCAGTCCGCCCTGGGTCGGGCCGAAGCTCGCGGTGGTGTTCGGCTCGGGCTCGATCGCCGTCGGCGCCAGGACCTGCGAGGTCCAGGCGTACCCGTTGAGCTCGGCGTCGAGCTTGATCGGGCGGAACGTGTCCCCGTTGGTGTCCTCGATCGTGAACGTGTCCGCGGTCGTGTGGTACTGGTCGGTCTGGTTCTTGGCCCACAGGAACACGCCATACCAGAGCTGGTCGGGGGTCAGCGTGCCCTGCCCCGTCGGCAACCCCGCCAGGTACTGGCGGTCCTCGACCGCGTACTGGTTCAGCTGCCGCGAGACCTGCAGCTGGTAGGTGACCGGGCCGGCGTCGACGTAGACGCCGTCATTCTCGGAGCTCGACGGCCGCGACTCCTGCCCGCACGCTCCCAGTGCTACGGCAAGCGCCAGGGCGCAGACGAGGATCCAGAACCGGCGGGCGCTCACGGGGGCGGGAGTTTATAGGTGGGATGGTCGGCGGCGCCTGACGGCGGCGCCTTGGGTGGCGCCGCCGCACGAGCGATCAGCGACCGGCGATCGAGGCCCGCTTGCCCCGGCCGCGGTCCTCCTCGAGGATCGTCCGCAGGCGGCGGATCGCCTTGGCGGTCTGGCGGCGGGTCCAGCGATTGCCGCCGAGCGCCTCCATCAGCCGGTCCGACAGCATCACCGGCACGGTCTCGAGCGTGTACTCGAGCCTGGTGCTGTCGGCCGGACCGGGCTGCAGGGTGTAGGTGCCGAGCATCCGGATCCGGTTGTACTTGCCGCCGCGACCGCGCTCGACGATCCTGAACGGCGGCTCGACCTCGGCGAACGTGATGTCCGCCCAGGCGAAGCGGCTGAATGGCGCCTTCACCCGGAAGCGCGCGCCGGCGCCCGTGCCATGGGAGTCCTCACGCGTCAGGCGCCAATCGACGAGGTAGTGGTCGGTGAACTCGGGGTGGTTGGCGATGTCCGCGAGGTACTCGAACACCGCCTCGCGGGGCTTGGAGATCGTCGAGGACACGGTGAAGGGCTCCATCGCCGGAATTCTATTTTGCGAGCGCCCGGGGGCGTCGCGGGGGCGGGTCGGCGCTACGCCGCCCGATGATCCGCGAGCTTCATCGTGTGCCCGAACTCGGGCCCGTGCACGACGCGCGACTGGCGCGGAGGGTCGTGCTCGAGCGCGCGGCAGAGCTCGCAGAACACCGCTCCTTGTCCGTTTACGTACACCGTTTCCCCGACCAGCGGGGTCCTGTGGCACCCGTGGCATCGTTCCTGGCCGGCGTCCCGGCGCCCGACACCGTCCCTCAGAATCGCCAGCTCGAGCTCCGGCATTCCGCTGTCCGATGGCTGCACAACGCGTCTTTTCGGCGCTCCTCGGGGGGTTCCTTCCACGCTCATCTTTACGTTGGATAAACGCTCCGGAGCCGCTCCACCATCCGCCCAGGCGCCTCTTCGGGGTTTTGACTCAGGGGCTATCATGGGTCAACCGGCTTGTCCAAGTCGGCGAGTGCGCAAGGGTTTACGACGGAAAAGGCGGCTTAATGAGAGCTTGGATGTCGGGCAATGTCGCGGGGACCGGAACCTTTCGATGCACGGATTGCGACTACCCCGTGTCGCTCGACGCGGTTGACGAGCTGCCGACCTGCCCCAACTGTGGCGGGACCGAGTTCGTCCGGGCTTCCCTGTTCACGACCGCCCAGACGAGCGTGCTCGAGGTGGCGGCCGACGACGACGATGAGGGCTGGCTCGACGAGATCCGCGAGTCCCTGAGCGAACCCGGCCAGTACCTCGCGTATCGGACCGAGGGCGACAATCGGGTCGCGTACGCGCTCCAGCGCGAGTGGACCCGGATCGGTCGCAGCCTCGCCGCCGACATCCGCTTCGACGACCCGACGGTGTCGCGCCGCCACGCGCTGATCGTCCGCCAGCCGGACGGCCTGCGCGTGCTCGACGACCGCAGCCTGAACGGAGTGTTCGTCAACGGCGAGCGCGTCGAGTGGAGCACGCTGGCCGACGGCGACGAGGTCGTGATCGGCCGCCACCACCTCCACTTCGTCGACATCCCGGTCGTCTCCGGCATGCGCGCCGTCCATGCCTCGGACCACGGCGCGGCCGCCCAGACCGGCTGACCGAGACCGCGCAGGTTATGTCAACCGGCGGCTCCGCCGCTGGCCTATAGTGGCGCGGGCCATGGCGGCAATTGTTTCCGTTCTCTCGCAGAAGGGCGGCACCGGGAAGACCACGGCGGTGCGAACGCTCGCCGACGTCTTCCGCCGGGTCGACCTGCGCGTGCTGGCAGTCGACCTCGACCCGCAGGGCAACCTGTCGGACTATCTCGACGTCGATCCCGACGCCTCGCCGACGATCGGCGACGTCCTCGCGGGCCGCGCCGAGGCGCGGGCGGCGATCCACAACGGGATCGTCCCGGCCAACCTCGGCCTCGCCGAGGCCGAGCTCGCGCTCGGCGGCAAGATGGGTCGGGAGCTCGCGCTCAAGAAGGCGCTGCGCGAGCTCCGAGACGAGTACGACGTGATCCTGGTCGACTGCCCGCCGGCGCTCGGGCTGCTCACCGTCAACGCGCTCGTGGCCTCCGACCACGCGCTGA
>Ga0335081_10005036_pt1 | contig 20873 bp, 19 predicted proteins | sample Lox_Sample_35_FD_206713 | JGI IMG/M metagenome (GOLD analysis project Ga0335081, IMG submission 206713) | Soil microbial communities from Loxahatchee National Wildlife Refuge, Florida, United States - Lox_Sample_3.5 | ecosystem: Environmental > Terrestrial > Soil > Wetlands | place: USA... | reverse complement strand
ACGTGCTGGCCCGCGTGATGAAGGAAGGAGCCGTACTGGTGTTGGCGGGAACAGGCATCGGGCTGGCGCTTGCATGGGCAGGCATACGCTCTCTCTCCGCCGCGTTCTTTACCCTGGCCACCGTGAAAGCCTCCGACCCGGTACTGCTCGCTGCAGCCCCCGCGCTGCTCGCCGCCTTGTCGCTGGCCGCTTGCTACATCCCTGCTCGCCGTTCCACCCGAATCGATCCAGCCGTGACCCTGCGAGCGGAGTAGCGTAGTGCTCACATTCGGAAGTACGGTGACGTATTCCGGCATACGCACTCGCTTACGCTCGCGGCTCCGATCCGAGCCGCGACCGTCAGGGAGCGTTTCTGGAATACGTGACCGAGTTTCTGGAATGGCCCACTTAGTTTCCGGGACTGTTGATTACTGACCGCAGCGGGTTCCAAGCGGGTCAAATTGTCGTGTATTGCGGCTGGGAACTGCCCCGGCGGCTATAATGCAGAAAACGGATTCAGACTATGAAGAACCGGCCGGCAACCAGAGACACCGCTCTTCGCGCCCAACTGATCGAGTTGCTGCGCGGAGGACATGCGCACGCCACGTTCGACCAGGTGGTGCGCGGCTTCCCGCTGGACCGCATCGGTCTGCGGCCGGAGGGGGCGCCCCATTCCGCGTGGGAGCTTCTGGAGCATATGCGCATCGCGCAAAACGATATTCTGCGTTTCAGCCAGAGCGCGGATTATGTCTCTCCGAAGTTTCCCGAAGGCTACTGGCCTACCGCGGCAGCTCCCGAGCGCGCCGGCCAATGGCAGGCTTCGATTCGCGCTTTCCGCCGCGATCTGAGTGAGTTCGAGAAGATGGTGCTGGACCCGGCGCAGAATCTGCACCGCAAGTTCCCGTGGGGAGACGGCCAGACGCTGCTTCGCGAGGCTCTGCTCATCGCGGATCACAACGCTTATCACCTGGGCCAACTGGTGCTGGTGCGGCGGCTGCTCGGAGCGTGGCGGGCTTGAGTTGCTCCGCCGCCGCGGGCTTCCACGACATCACGGCAATCAGGATGGTGAGCACCTGCACGCTCGCGACCAGCGCCACACACGCCGGCCATCCGCCGCGGTTCCAGAAATGGCCGGATAGCGCAGAGCCCGCGCTGCCTCCCAGGTAGTAGCACGTCACGTACAGCCCGACCGCGGCCGCTCGCGCTTCCTGCGCCACAGTTCCGATGTAACTGGAGGCCGAAGAATGGCCGATGAACACACCGGTGCAGCACAGCGCCAATCCCAGGATGACCAGGGGCAGATTCTGGACGAGTGTCAGAGAGATGCCAACAATGCCTCCGCTGAAGGCCAGCGCCAGGGCGAAGCGATGGCTCGTGCGATCGATCACGCGGCCTGCGAATGGCGTGATGAATGCGCCCACCAGGTAAACCGTGAACAGCAGGCCGAGCGCCGCTGTTCCGAGGCGAAACGGCGGAGCCGCCAGGTAGAAATTGACATAGTTAAAGGTTGCGAGCAAGGTGAACAGGACGCAGAAACCTACCGCATAAGTGGCCAGCAAGCGCGGATTCTCCAGGTGCCGCAACATCACGCGGAGCGTGGAGACCTGTTGACGCGGTCGCGCCGTGCGGCGGCCTTGGGGCAACCAGGCCCAGATCGCCAGCCCGCTGAGCGCATTGAGAATCCCGAGTGAAACAAACGCCCAGCGCCACGAGAACTGCGCCGCCGCAAGAGCGGCCACCATTCTGCCGCTGAATCCGCCCAGAACCGTGCCGGCGACGTAAGCCGACATAGCCGCGCCGGCTTCCCGATCCCATTCCTCGGTGATGTAGGCGATCGTGACGGCGAAGATTCCCGGCGTGAAGACGCCCTGCCAGAAGCGCCAGAAGAGCAGTTGGCCGAGGCTGCCGGCAGTCGCCGCCAGCACCGTGGGAAGGGCCAGCAGGAACGCGGCCGGCACGATCACGTTCTTGCGGCCAAGACGGTCGGCGATCACTCCGGTCAGCGGCGCGGCGGCGGCCACCGCCATGGTGGAAACCGTAACGACCCATCCGACGGCCCCGGCCGATGCGCCGAATGCCGCCGCGAGCAGCGGCAGCAGCGGCTGCGGCGCGAACAACGTCAGAAACGCGCAGAAGCCCGCCAGAACCACCGCGGCCGTGCGTGTACGTGAAGGGGAATGCGCCGCTTCGCGCGGCGCCGCATCAGGCATTCATTCCATTATTACCGGTATCCGGCTATTCTTCGCGCAGCGCGACCATGGGGTCTACGCGGGTCGCGCGGAGAGCCGGCAGGTAACTGGCTGCCAGTGCCGTCGCCGCCAGGAAGACGGTAACCAGGCTGAACGTGGCCGGGTCGGTTGCGCTCACCCCGAACAACAGGCTCGCCATCACCCGCGTCAAAGCCACTGCCCCGGCCAGGCCGAGCACGATTCCCGCCGCTGCCAGGCCCATGCCTTGCCGCACGACCAGCCGCAGGATATTCGTACGCTGCGCGCCCAGCGCGATGCGCACGCCGATATCGTGAGTGCCCTGGCTTACCAGGAAGGAGATCACGCCGTAGACGCCAACGGCCGCCAGAATCATCGCGAACATCGAGAAGGCCGCCAACATGGTCATGGAGAAGCGCTGCCTCGCGAGCGAATCGTGGAGTCGGTCTTCCATGGTGCGGATGCCGTACACCGGCACGCCCGGATCGACCGCGTGCACTTCGCGAACAATGGCGGCGGCCATGGAGGCCGGCTCGGAAGAGGTCCGCGCTACCAGGTACAGTCCGTTGTCGGCCTGCTGCGTCTGCGGGAAGTAGACAACAATCTTGCTGTCGGTGTCCAGGCCGTATTGTTTGACCACCCCAACAACGCCGGCGATGGTCAGCGGCTTCTTCGGATCGAACCAAAGGTGCTTGCCGATGGGGTCGTCATGCGGCCAGAAGCGCTGCGCGAACTTCTCGTCGATCACCACCACCTGCCGGCTGTCCTGGGTGTCGTGATCGGAGAAGAAGCGGCCCTTGCGCAGCGGAACCTCCATGGCGCGAAAGTAGTCGGATGTCGCGATTCTGAGGTCCACCTGCAATTCCTGGCCCGGCTGCGGCGTGAAGCCTTCGACGTTGATATTGCCCCATCCCACCGATGAAGTGAACGGCAGTGCCGAGACGCCGCCTTGCGCTCGCACACCGGGTAAGCGGGCGATGCGTTCCCCGATCTGCTGGTAGAACTGGATTACCGGCTTGTCCTCGCGGTATTTCGGACCGTTCGCCGCGATCCGCATCGAAATCACGTGATCCGGATTGAACCCGGGAGACACACCCTGGAGCCGGATGAAACTGCGAATCAGGAGCCCGGCGCCGGCCAGCAACATCAGAGAGATCGCCAATTCGCCGATCACCAACAGGTTGCGCAAGCCGTGGCGGGCGGTGTTGAAGCCGCCGGCGCCGTGGGAGGCCCGGCCGCCGGCCTTGAGCGACGCGTTCAGGTCGACCGCGGCGACTCGGAACGCCGGCGCCACGCCAAAAATGATTCCGGTGAGAACCGATACGGCGAACGTGAAAGCCAACACCCGGGCGTCGATGCCGATTTCATCCAGGCGCGGGATGTTGCCCGGGTTGATGGTTCGGACCACATGCAGGCTCCATTCGGCGATCAGCAGCCCGGCAGCACCGCCGGCCAGGCCCAGCAGAATGCTTTCGGTCAGCAGTTGCCCTATCAATCGGAACCGTCCCGCGCCCAAGGCAGTACGGATGGCCACTTCCTTTTCGCGGCTGGTGGCGCGCGAAAGCAGCAGGTTTGCCACGTTGGCGCAGGCGATCAACAGAACTAACGCCACGGAGCCCAGAAGCACCAGCAGCGCGCGGCGCACGTTCCCCACCACCTGGTCGAGCAGCGGAACCACGCTGATGGTGAACGTGCGGTCCCGTTTGTCCTGCTCGCGGATGCGCCCGGCGATGACGCTGATGTCCGCCTGCGCCTGGCTCATAGTCAAGCCCGGCTTCAGGCGGCCCATGAGGTTGTAGTTCTCGTCGCCGCGGCGCTTCACGGCGTCCGCGCCCAGCGGCAGGGGAATGTAGAACTCCATCCGCTCGATGCTGTTTACCGTGGGCATCACTTCGGGATTCATCCGGAACTCCGGCCGCAGCACGCCGGCCACCGTGAACTGGTTGCCGTTCATCGTGATGCTCTTGCCGACGATCTGCGGGTCGGCGTTGAACAATCGCTGCCACAGGCCGGAAGTAAGAATGGCTATCCGCGGCTGGCCGGGCTTATCGTCTTCGGGAAGCAGTAGGCGGCCCAGCAACGGTTTGGCCCCCAGCATGCGGAACAGGTTGGACGAAGTCCGCAAGCCCTCCACGCGCTCCGGTTGATCCCGGCCGGTCAGGGTGAAACTCGCGCCCTGCGAAATGGACACTTCTTCGAAAGAGTGATTCTGGGTTTGGATGTCGATGTACTCGCCCGGCGAAGGCCAGTCTTGCGGGATCCCTATCCCTGGCGACCGCAGCCAGAGCACGGCAAGCCGGTCCGGATCGGGGTAGGGCAGCGGTTTGAGAAGCAATGCGTTGGCCACGCTGAAAATGGCGGTATTGGCGCCGATTCCCAAGGCAAGCGACAGCACAATGACCGCGGTCAGGCCGCGACTCTTGACCGTGGTGCGCAGGGCATACCGGAGATCCGCGAAGAACTGATGCATCGATTCCTCTCAATGTTACATGGTGCAGACACTCATGCGCCGCGAGTGCGTGCGCCGCAGGACTTTACGGCGCTGAGGGGCGCGTTGTGGAGATTCCGGCTTTATGTTGCGGAACCCGAGGAAAATGCCGCCCGCAGCTTCTCCCACGTGACTTCCAACTCTTCGGGCACAATGCGGGTCTCGGCGACGGTGGTGATGAAGCTGGTGTCGCCGGTCCAGCGCGGGAGGACGTGCAGGTGGACGTGGCCTGCGACTCCGGCGCCGGCGCTCTTGCCGATGTTCATGCCCAGGTTCAATCCCTCGGGCCGATAGATGGTGCGCAGATGGCCCTCACACTGGCTGGCCAGGCGGATCAGCTCAACCTTGGTGTGGTCGGGCAGCGCCTCCAGAGTCGGGACGTGTTCGTAGGGCGCCACCATGATGTGTCCGCTGGTGTAGGGGAAACGATTCAGGATGATCAGATTGTGCGCGCCGCGGTGTACCACCAGGCAGGCCTTGTCATCCGTGGCCCCGGCGGCAGCGCAGAAGATGCAATCGGCTGTTTCCCCTGAATTGACGACGTACTGGTAGCGCCACGGGGTCCAAAGAAAGTCCATGCTGGTGGGGGCCCGGCCCGATTACGAATTTGGAACCTGCTCGGGCGCGGGTGGCGGAACGGCCGCCGAGCCGATCGGCGCGGCGGAGTTGTTGACCACGTCCTTGAGTTCCTTGCTGGGCTTGAAGTAAGGGATCTTTTTGGCGGGCACTTCCACTCGCGCGCCAGTTTTCGGATTGCGGCCGATCCGCGGTTGGCGCTGGCGGGTGCGGAAACTACCGAACCCGCGAATCTCGATCTTGTCGCCCGTGCGCAGGGACCGCACGATGCTGTCGAAAATCGCCTCCACGATCACCTCGGACTCTTTCCGGGTCATCTCTACAACTCTGGAGACTTCTTCAATCAGATCGGCCTTCGTCATTGCATTCTCCTGGGTATCAATAGTTTACGAAACCGCAGTATCGCGTGAATACAAGAAATTTGCAAGCTATTCGTGGTCGCGATCCTTGAGACTCATCACTTCTTCGATCGTAGTAGTCGCTGCGGCGGCCTGGCGCTGGTAATCCTCCAGGCGGGTTTTCTCTTCGTCGTCATTTACAGCGCGGAGACTCAGCCCGATTTTCTTCTCCGGTTCGCTCATCTTTATGATCTTGAAATCGTACTCCTGGTTCACGGCGAGGGGAGGCTCTTCGTGGCCCCTGCGGCCGGCATAGCCGGGCACTTCGGAGAAATGGCACAACCCCTCCACGCCTTCAGCCAATTCTACAAACCCGCCGAAACTGGCCAGCCGGCAGACGCGGCCATGGACCGTATCGCCCACCTGGTGGTTCTGGAAATAGCTCTCCCAGGCGTCGGGCTGAAGCTGCTTGATCCCGAGGGAAAGCCGGTGCGAGGACGAATCGATGTTAAGAATCACGGCCTGCACGACCTGACCTTTCTTCAAGACCTCCGAGGGATGCTTCACGCGCTTGGTCCAGGAAAGGTCGGACACGTGCACAAGGCCGTCGATGCCTTCCTCGATTTCGACGAAAGCGCCGAAATCGGTCATGTTGCGCACGCGGCCTTCCACCACGGAACCGATGCTGTAGCGGGTGTCGATGGTGGTCCAGGGGTTGGGTTCGAGTTGCTTCAGACCGAGTGAAATCCGGCGGTCGCGCGAGTGCACTTCCAGGACCACCGCTTCCACCTGGTCGCCGGGCTTCACCACTTTGGACGGATGTTTCATGCGCCGCGACCAGGTCATTTCACTGATGTGGATCAGGCCCTCGACTCCGGGCTCCAGTTCCACGAAAGCGCCGTAGTCGGTAACGTTAACCACGCGGCCCAGCACGCGGCTGTTCACGGGGTAGCGCTCGGCGACGGTCTCCCAAGGATCTGGCTCGAGCTGCTTCAGGCCGAGGGAGACACGCTCCTTGGCGCGGTCGAACTTGAGAACCTTGACCGTGACTTCCTCCCCCACGTGCAGCAATTCGGAGGGATGCGTGATGCGGCCGTAGGACATGTCGGTGACATGCAGCAGGCCGTCGATGCCGCCCAGGTCGACGAAGGCGCCGTATTCGGTGAGATTCTTGACTACGCCGGTGACCACCGAACCCTCGACGAGGTGCTCGAGGGTAGCGTGCTTGCGAACGTTAATTTCCTCTTCGACGGCCATCTTGCGCGACACCACTACGTTGCCGCGGCGGCGATTCAGCTTGATGATCTTGACCGGAATGTCTTGTCCCACCAGGGAGTCGAGATTGTGGACGGGACGAGGGTCGGCCTGCGATCCGGGCATGAAGGCTTTGATCCCTACGTCTACAGCGAGTCCCCCCTTCACCCTTCCCAGCACACGGCCGGAAATGACCAATTGTTCCTGATAAGCCTTTTCCAGGTTGTCCCAAATCCGCAGACGCGAGGCGCGAGTGTAGGAGAGCAGCACGTAGCCTTCGGGTTGTTCACCAGCGTGGTCGATCATCACGTCGACCACGTCGCCGGCATGCACCGAGACTTCGCCGGCCGGGTTCATGAACTGCTCGATGGGAACGATGCCTTCGGATTTATATCCGAAATCGACGATTACGTCTTTGGCGGTGACGCTTAGAACCGTACCCTGCAGAACTTCATCTGCCGCGGGGGGCGCGAAGTGGCTATAGTCCTCGAGAAGGTTCTCGTAGCTATCGGGAGCTTCTCCGTCCACTTGCCCGTTGTTGTGGTCCACGGCCATTACGCCTCCGCCGATCACTGATTCACCGATGGTTGCAGGAGCTGGTGTATCTGTGGCAGGTTGCGAGCACGTGGCAGCGGGCGCGCTTCGTGAACCCCGACGACCGTGTGGAGCGGAAACATGCGCCGATAACCAACAACCACTGAGAGATCAGTATGTTAGCAAATATACGCCGGTTCCTCTGAGGTTGTCAACGGTACCCCACGGTACCCCGGAACGCTCAGACCGAGCGGAGTGGGTCAAATCGTCCCCGAGTAAGCCGGCCGCACGTCGCGGAGCGAGTGACGGCTGCTTATGGCTATTGGCAGGGACTGAATTCCGGGATACAATCAGACTGCATCATCTGGAATTCATACGGCCCTGGGGATCTTCATCCGCGATTTATACCGGCGTTCTAGGAGGTTTGTATGTTTGACAGCCTCGCAGACCGGATCAAGCAAGATGAAGGGCCGCCTGCCCACAAGGGCGAGCAGATCATTCGCTGGCTAGCGGTGCTGGCGATCGCCTTCCTGCTGTTCGGCGGCTTGTACTTGGTCGTACAGCACATGGAATAGCCCCGGGTTCACTGGATTACTGAACGGGCGCAATCCGCCGCATGACGGATTTCACCTTGCGCGCATAGTCTGCATCGGGGTTGTAGAGAGCGAGGGTTCTGTCTAGGGTTTTGCCCCTATAAAGATCCGAGTGTGAAAGGCTGTGCCCAACCGCTTGAATTCCGGCGATGGGGCTTGGGAAACGGGCGCGCCCGGATTCCCATCCAAATAGATTATTGTTGCGGCTGGCCTTGCCGCCGGTGGTCTCGATGAAGGAAATGCTGGGCAGCAGGCGCCAATCCAGGGCATTGCTGTCGGCGACCTCCAAGAAAACGGCGGTGTACTCGCTTGCGGGACAGCCTGACTTTTGAAAGAACTGGCGGAGGGTAGCGAAGCGGGGATCGGGCCGGTAGTCGGCGGCAGGCGGCTTGCCCGCCTGAACTGGTGATATAGACACTGGCATGGACACTGCACCGAACATCGCCAAACCACTGGACAAAAGTTTCTTCATGCAATAGCCTCCTTATTTTTCAACTATTTGCACTGCCTGATGGGTTGATTCGCACCGACGGCAGCAGGTGTTCGGGGACGGGAGTGCAAGCTCCCGAAGTGGACCAGCTAAGGGATCGACATAGGGGGGATTATAGCAAAGTCGGGTGTGGAGTTTTTGGGAGGGGGGTCCACTCGAACTGGCATGCCTCGGTCAGCAACTCTAGCCCACGCTGTCTGACATGTTTGCCGCGTTCACCGCTGTGTAGTTGGCGGTACCGATGGTAGCGAGTGGCAGTTATCTGCGGGAACCTCTGCGCGACAGAGGTTGTGTCCTCCGTCTCCATTTCTTCGATAGGTCCCGCAGACCGTGCATAATGTCGTCGTCATTCTGGAGACCGCCATCCGGACACCTGTACTGCCTCAAGAAGTCATCGATTTCCTGGTGCCGCGCAGGATGCTTCTTGTAGAAGTCGTCTACGAACCGTTCGAGGATGGCGACCGGTGATGAAGGGAAATGACGCATGATTCGCCTGTCCACAGTTTTGCAGGACGTTGGAACGAGTCTACTTGCTGGACAGGCTCTCTGGGCTCGTCTGCCGCTTAACTGCTTGAAACAGCTTCGGTTGCTCCCTCCGCGGCTTTTGGCTGACTGCGTGCCCCTGCTCGTGCGCTTGCCGAAAGCCCACGGCGAAAAGGGGGGACTCCGAAGATGAAAAGTATTGGCTTGACATTTTTGGCGTTGGCGATTGCGGCGCGCATGCCTGCTCAGAGTGGTCAGGCGGCGCTGAATGCTTACCTGGTCAGTAACGCGCTCGCGATCACGCCGGGCCCGCCGGTGGCCTGGGAGTATCAGTCCATCAAGTTCGCCGATCTGAACGGCGACGGCTATCCGGATCTGTGCTACTCGCAGGATGACGGCATCCACTGCGCGTTGTTCTCAGCGAGCTCGGGTAAGTTCGGCACGCCCACCGTGTGGCTGGCCGCTACCCAGCTCAACAAGCTGCGCGACTTCGTGAACGCCGACACGTTTCAAGGCTTCACCGCCAGTTGGTCCGAGTTCGAGCCCGCCATACAATATGGCGACGTCGATGGAGACGGGAAAGCCGACTTCTGCATTCCTTACGGTAACGTCGAGGTTCAGTGCGCGCTGTCGACCGGGACTTCGTTTCTGGAACCCTGGCAGTTTGCGCGCCTGGGAGAACGGGTGACGGTGAGCGCGGGGCAAAACCGCGAGTACATTCCCCAGCCTTATTCCTTCGATCCATCCTACTGGATGACGTTCCGGCTGGTGGATCTCAACCACGACGGCAAGATGGACATGTGCATGCGGATGCCGTTCGGCCTGGTGTGCGCGCTTTCGCAAGGCAAGGTGGTGGCGCAGTCCTGGGCCGGACCCGGGTGTGAATATAACAATGGCTCGAGCGACTACTCGCTTGGATACCCGTACATCTGCGCCACCACTCCTGTCGCACTGGCATCTCACTGGCCGACGGCGTGGACTTACACCGTCAACGGCGCCGGCGCTACGGCGGGTGTCTTCAGCGACAACGGCGTATGGAATTCGGACCAGTCATACTGGGGCACCATTCAATTCGCCGATTTGAACGGCGACCAACTGCCGGATGTGTGCGGCCGCGGGCCGTCCGGGATGATGTGCCTGGTGAACTACGGCGCGTACTTCGCCGGCTCGAACTTTGCCACTCCCAGCCAGTTCACCGACGCGGGCGGGTGGAAGGATCCGCAATACTATTCCACAATCCATCTGGCCGACATTAACGGCGACGGCAAAGCCGACATTTGCGGCCGCGGTACATTGGGTTTCTACTGCGGGCTTTCCACCGGCACGGCATTTTGACGGCGAGGAGTATTCGCTGACCGCGACCTCGTTTTCCAATGCAAACGGATGGAATCAGCAGGACCACTACACCACGCTTTGGATACTGGACGTGAACGGTGACGGCGCTGCCGACATCTGCGGCCGGGGAACGATGGGGATCGTGTGCTCGATCAGCGAGGCCAAAGGAACCCGGACCGTCAGGTTCTCCGACTACTGGTGGGTGAACAACTTCGGCGACAACTACGGCTGGGGCGGTTCGCTGGCGTACTGGGGAACCGTTCAGCCGGTGCCGCTGCCGAGACCGGGGTTTCCCAGTGCGGCGTTCTGCGGCCGCGGGACCGCGGGGATCTGGTGCAGCCCAATCGTTCCGTTCGCCACGCTGTAGCGCGGAGCCCTGAGAGAGCCGCGGGCCCGGATCGACAGCGAAGCTCAGTTACGGTGCGTCGGGCGTCCGCTGAAACACAATCCGGAACGGCACTACCACACCGCGGAACAACTTCGATCTGATGGCGGGGTCGCTGTTCATGATTGCCGCGGCGGCATCCAGATCCGGTGCATCCACAATCACGATGCCCCAGAACCCCTTGGGATCGAAGACCTGGCCGGCCATGCGGAGTTTGCCTTGATCGAGCAGGCTCTTGAGATATGCTGCGTGCCCGGCGACCACCGGCCGCTCGGTTTCGTTCATGTTTTGGAGGGTGAAATCCGTGCGTACCGGTTCCAAGCGGAACAGAAACTGGCGCAGCGGTGCTGGTTGCGCCAAAGCGGCGGAGGTCATGAGGAATGCGACAGCAAGAAAACGCATCATACTCTCGGTAAGACGAGGCTGCGTCCAGTATTGTTCCGCCAGCCAAGCCAGCAGCCGGGTGCCGGAATCTGTTGATAAACTCGCCAAGGACGAGACTGAATAATGTCAATCATGAAGCGCGCAGTCCTCGGGGTTCGAATGCACTCCGGTTGGGGCGTGGTGGTGGCCGTATCCGGAGAGGCCGGCCAGATGGATGTGATCGACCGGAGGCGCATCGTCACCATGGATCCCCGAATCCCCGGCGCCAATCAGCCCTATCACCATGCGGCGAGCCTCGCACCGGCTGAGGCAGAGAGATACATAGCGAACTGTGCCGCCGCGTCAGAGCGGCTGGCCATGGAGGCGGTCACGGAAGTACTCCGGGAACTGGAGTCGCGGCAGTTCAGGGTCGTCGCTTCGGCGATCCTGCTGGCATCAGGCCGTCCTCTGCCGGCTCTTTCCAAGATTCTCGAATCGCATGCGCTGATTCATACGGCGGAGGGCGAGTTCTTTCGCAATGCAGTCAGGAAGGCATGCGAGCGTTTGAAGATTGCCGTCGCGGTAATCAGAGAGCGAGAACTCGACGAGCGGGCCGGTGCAGCGCTCGGGCGGGCGGCGGGGCGCGTGCAGCGCAGGATCTCAGAAGTGGGAGGCTCTCTGGGCCCGCCTTGGGCCAAGGACCACAAATCAGCGTCACTCGCGGCGTCGATGATCCTGTTTGGCCGCGCGCAGGGGAATGGCTTGAGCGCCCGGGAAGAGCCGCGTTGAGGAAGATCGAGCCGGATACGGCTCAACGGGGCTGGCCGAGTGGACGAAGGCTGGTGACGCAACTGGCTCGCGTGACTGGGGCCGAGGTCATGGGACCACCTTTCCAATGAGGGGTGTACTTGAGGGAGAGGTCGACCGTCGCCAGCAGAAGGCCATTGGGATAGTCGTACTGCACGGAGAGAATCGCGGAGGGCGACTCGCGCGAATCGGTGGCGCGGGTCTCGCCCGCACGAGCTCCGGACGGGCCCCAGACGCCGGCGCTGTGGAACAGGCTGCTCGCCACGATGCAGAGGCCGTTGTCGGCGGCACGCGCGGGCATCAGATCCTCATAGTAGCCGGCATTGGGGAATAGCAATACTTCGGCTCCTTTGAGGGCTAGGAGGCGTGCCGTCTCTGGAAACCACGCATCGTAACAAATCAGGATGGCGACACGACCGAAGTCAGTATCGAAAATCGGGAGCTCACGGCCAGGGGAGACGCCTTGGTCCAGTTCCGGTTGGTGCGGCAGAAGTTTGTCGTAGGAGCCCGCCAGATGGCCTGTCCGGTCGAAGAGTGGCGCGACATCAAACACCAGGTCTCCCCTAGTCTCGTGAAAGGCGCCGCACGTGTACATATTCCATTGACGTGCCTTGTTCGCCATTAGTGTGGCGGAGGGACCGGAAGGCGGGTTCGCCGCCGCCGGCGTTACGCCATCAAACACCTCCGGCAACAGTGTGAGATCGGGTTTATGGCGGCCGGCGACATCAAGCCACTGTTCCCAGAAATCGAGCGATGCCCCTGGGGGTTGCGCGCCCTGGCGGCTGGCAAAGGTCACCAGGCGCGGTGGGATCGGGTCGCACTCTTCCAAAATGACTTCCTTCCATGTGACACGGCCGCGGGCACTGAATCGAAAGTAGAGGCGCAACTCAGCATGCATGTCCTCAGCCGGCCCATGAAACCGTTCCGAGCCGACGAAATTCTTGCCATCGGGATGAAGCGTGAACACTCCCCCGGAGTAGCGATCACCGTAGACTCCATGCACGGCATGGTGCTCAGGCTGTTCCATTCCTTCGGCGCTCAAGCGGACGCTGAGCTTGTAGGATCGGCCTCCTTTCAGCAGTACCGGGCAGCGTGCAAACCCATAGCATTCCTCACGGCCGTTGCCTTCCGCGGCCAGGCTTGCGGCCCGGCCCAGCCCTGGGGGAACTCGCCGGAATGTGGGACTGAGGGCCGGATTCGGGCTTACGAATTCCCATGTTCCGGCACGCAGACAGTCGACGCGGGGCGAACAAATCAGGGGCTCGCGAGTTACAGCAGCAGCCATGGGCTCACTCGGTTTCCCAACGCCGGAATTCGCGACTTAGTTGACTGGATGCCAGTTGACACACCAACACTTATGAGACTAACACTCTTCATCATAACAAGTTGCGCCGACAAAATACGATCAATGCCGTATTGTCAGAGCCCCAATATGGTGCCCAGGCGACGATCGAGAGTTGCACCCGAACCGGCATTTCGCGCGGCAGCGGAGCCAGGGATCTCTCAGTTACATGTAAGCCGGGACCTGGATTCCCAGAATGCCGGCGGTCCGCTCCAACTGCCGCCGGAAGAAATCGGCCATCCACAGCAGGAACACCCGCTTCTCTCGGTTCTCTTCGTGGATGATGGTGTACTTCTGGTAGAAATTGCTGAACGCCTGCGCCAGTTGAAATGCGTAGCGCGCCACGTGCGCCGGCTCTCCCGCCGCCAGCGCGTGTTCCACGGCGGCATCGGCTTTCGACGCAGCCAGCAGCAACTGCCAGAAATCCTCAAACTGCAATTGCCGCGCCAGCGCTTCGTGGCTCAATTCGGCGGCGAAGTCCGGCTGCGTCTCGCCGCGCTCCTCGTACTTCCGCAGGATGTTGCGTGCGCGCACGGCGGAATATTGCAGGTACGGTCCAGTCTCGCCTTCGAAGCTGAGCGCCTCCTGCAAATCGAAAGCAATCACCGTGTTGCGCGTGAACTTCAGCATGAAATACCGCAGCGCCGCGATCGCGATCTGGGTGGCCACCGCCCTGTTCTCTACCGCGTTGTTCTCCGCATGCCGCGAGACCACCTCGCCCAGCGCCTTTTCAATGAGGCTGTCGATCAGGTCGTCGGCTTTTACGCCGAGTCCTTTGCGTCCCGAGACTTCCACGTACGGTTTCTTGCGATCCTCGTCGGAGAGCGGAATTCCCAGTTCCGCGCAGCAGCGCGGCGAAAGCGCCACCATCTCGTAGTTGAAGTGCACCGAGCGGTCCGCCTGCTCCGCATACCCGAGCGCGCGCAAGCCCGCCACCACGACATCCTGCAAGTAGGACTGCCGCGTGTCGATGACGTTGTACACGCGCGAACCGTGCCCGAATTGCTGGCCCGATTCCATCGGCTCATCGGTAGTGACCCAGAGCACGCGCCCGTCGGCGTAGGTCTGGAGCGGCTTATAGTGGAAATCCCGCCCGAGCAACCCGAATTTCCAAAGCTGGTAGGCGATGTCCTTGCCGGTATAGACAACCGTGCCGTCGGACCGCACGATCACCTTGCCTTCCTCGGAAAGTCCCGGCATCACCCAGCAGCCCGCCAGCTTGCCTTCGGTTTCGAGGTAGATCGCCTTACGCTCCTTGAGCAGCTCGAACGCCGCGGCCCAGAAGTGCAGGTGCAGAATCTCGCTCTCGCGCGGCAACACGTCGTATTCCACACCCAGCCGCAGCATTGTCTTGAGGTGCGCCTGCACGGTGGCGTCCGCCACCAGGTGCGCCAACTCGGCCAGTTCTCCTTCGCCGGTCTCTATGGCATGCAGGGTCGCAGCGCGCCATTCGAGCGACTCCGGATGATCCTTGTAGTACCCCGATGTCTTCGCGTACAGATCCCAGCAATAGTAATCGAACCGCAGCGCCGGGTCGGCCAGCATCGCCTCGACATCGCGTGGCTTCTTTCCCTCGATGTAGTGGAATCCGACGACCACGTCGGCCACCTGCACGCCGGTGTTGTCGATGTAGTTCTGCACCTCCACGCGATGGCCGCGTGCGCGCAGCATGCGTACGAACGTATCCCCCAGCGTGGCGTTGCGCAGGTGTCCGATATGCGCCGCTTTGTTGGGATTGATATTGGTGTGCTCGACGATGATCTTTCCGTCTGCTTCGCCGGTCTGCCCGGCTTCTCCGCGCAGCAGCGCCGCCGCGTAGGCGCCGCGGTCAAGCCGGATATTGATATAGCCGTTGCCCGCCACTTCCATGGCGGCGATGCCGGGGGTTGGGCCGATTTCTTGCACCAGTTCCGCGGCGATCTTCTTCGGCGCCTGCCGCAGTTGCCGCGCGAGTTGAAACGCCGCCGGCACCGCCATCTCCCCGAACTCGCTTTGGCGCGGCTGCTCCACCGCCACATCGAGATCGATTCCGTACCGGATCTGAATATGCGCGCGAAATGCGCGGGACACTTGCTTTTCGATGGAATGGAACACGGGAAACCTAGAGTATAGCGCCAGGAGGGACACCATCCTGGGCCGCGGATGAACGCCGAGGAACGCCGATCAATCATTCTTGTTTTCAATCCGCGTTCAGCGGCGTTCATCCGCGTGGTAGGGCGGAATTGTGGTATGATTGCAGGTAGGATGATCGATCGGACCACGAGGCATCGCAAGGCAAAAAAGAGCTACACCTTATCCCCCGAATCCTTGGCGTTTCTCGAGGCTACACGAAAGCGCCGGCGTGCGGCGTCCATCTCTGCCATCCTCGAAGAGATCTTGCAGGCAGCCCGTCGCGAATTCGAACGAGCATCTCTCGAACGGGCGGTTGCGGGTTACTACGGTTCGCTCTCCGATGGGGAGGCGCGAGAATCAGCCGCTTGGGGTGATTTCGCTATGCGCGAATTTCCAAACGAGGTGGCTTGATTGCCTGCCGCGCGCCGCGTGCCGCTTCGCGGGGAAATCTGGTTCGTCCAACTCCCTATCGATCCACCCGAAAAGGGCAGGCGTCCCGTCGTGATCGTCTCGCTGGACGCACGGAATCGGCATGAACGTGCCGATACGGTTCTGGTCGTCCCGTTGACGACTAGCATTCATCGCGAAGCACCCACTCACGTCTTGTTACCCGCAGGAGAGACGGGACTTCAGGCCGATTCGGCGGCGCGAGCGGAGGATATCACCGTGGTCCGGAAGCAGAGCCTGATTGAGCCGCGAAGCCGTCTGTGTCAGCTCAGCGACCGGCGGATTTGCGAGCTTGCGGACAAGGTCGGCATCGCCATGGGATGCTTGCCGTAGCGGCGCAACCACTACAATAAAAGGGAATGCACTTTTCCGAATCGATCTTTTCAACGCGTTTTCAGATTACTCATCACGACCTGGAATCCCACCTCTCCGAAGCGTTGTCGCAAGGGGGCGACTACGCCGACCTCTACTTCGAATACCTCCTCACCAGCTCCATCGGGATCGATGAATCCATGGTCAAGAGCGCCACCCAGGGCGTCTCCATGGGTGTCGGCGTCCGCGTCATTTCCGGCGAGCGCACCGGTTACGCTTACAGCGATGACCTCTCTCCCGAGCGTGTTCGCAAGGCGGCCCGCGTCGCCGCGTGCATCGCTGCTGGGCCCAGCAAGGTCGACAAGTTCGATCTCAGCGAAGGCCTCCACCACAACCTCTACCCGGTGCTCACCGCGCCCACCGAAACGGCTTTCGCAGAGCGCGTGGAACTCGTCAAGCGCGCCGACCGCGCCGCGCGCGCCCACGATCCGCGCATCTTCCAGGTGCAGGCCGCCTATGCCGACAACCTCCGCTACGTCATGGTGGCCACCAGCGAGGGCGTCCTCTCGCTCGACCGCCAGCCGTTGGCTCGCCTCAGCGTTTCCGCTCTGGCGAGGCAGAACGGCGGCCAGCCGCAGCGCGGCCATGCCGGGGGCGGCGGCCGGGTCGACCTCAGTTTCTTCCTGAAGGAAAAAACTCCCGAACACTTTGCCTCCGAAGCAGCGCGCGAAGCCATCGCCATGCTGAATGCCGCGGAAGCGCCCGCCGGCGAGATGACCGTGGTGCTCGGGCCCGGCTGGCCTGGCATTCTGCTGCATGAAGCCGTGGGCCACGGCCTCGAAGCCGATTTCAACCGCAAAGGCGTCTCGGCATTCAGCGGCCGCATCGGTCAAAAAGTGGCCAGCGAGCTGTGCACGGTGATCGACGACGGCACTATCAGCAACCGCCGCGGCTCACTCAATGTGGATGATGAAGGCCACCCCACCCAGCGCAACGTCCTTATCGAGAACGGCGTCCTCCGCGGTTACCTGCAGGACAAGCTCTCCAGCACGCTGTTGCGCTCCGAGTCCACTGGCAGCGGCCGCCGCGAAAGCTACGCCCACATCCCCATGCCGCGCATGACCAACACCTTCATGCTGGCCGGGGAAAGCCTGCCCGAAGACATCATCCGCTCCGTGCCCAAGGGCCTTTATTGCGCCAATTTCGGCGGCGGCCAGGTGGACATCACCAGCGGCAACTTCGTCTTCTCCGCTTCCGAGAGCTACCTGATCGAAGACGGCAAGCTCACGCGGCCGGTCCGCAACGCCACACTGATCGGCAACGGTCCGGAAGCGCTGAAGTACGTCAGCATGGTGGGCAACGACCTGCGCCTCGATGAAGGCGTAGGCATCTGCGGCAAGGAGGGCCAAAGCGTGCCGGTGGGCGTCGGCATCCCCACGATCAAGATCGACCGCATGACCGTGGGAGGCACGGCTTGAGCCAGAACCATCTCTTACAACTCGCTAACGACATCGTCAAACGCGCGCTGGCTGCCGGCGCCACCGACGCCGAATGCACCATCTCCGAGGGCGACGAGTTCGCCGCCAACGTGCGCATGCGCGAGCTCGAAAACCTGAAGGAGGCCGGTTCGCGCGGCGCCGGCCTCCGCATCCTGCGAGGACGCAACACGGGCTCGTCCTACACTTCCGACCTTTCGAACGAAGGCGTCGAGAAGCTGGTTCGTTCCGCGATCGAGCTCGCCGACATCACCACCGTGGACCCGCACGCCGGCTTGCCCGAACCCGAGGAATTGGGAAGCCTGGCCGGAGACTTGAAGCTCTACTCGCCGGACGTCGAAGGCCTGGAAACCAACCTCAAGGTAGGCCTTGCGAAGCGCGCCGAAGAAGCTGCCTTCGCCACCGACCCGCGGATTTCCAATTCCGAGGGCGCTTCCTTCGATACTTACCTCGGCCGCCACATCTTCGCTAACTCGCGCGATTTTACCGGCGAATACCGCGCCAGTTGGTGTTCGCTCGCCGCCGCTCCCGTGGCGCGGGACGGCGCGTCCATGGAACGCGATTCCTGGGATACCACGTCGCGAAGCTTCGTGGCGCTGGAGCCGCCGGAGCACGTGGGGCGCGTGGCGGCGCAGCGCGCGTTGCGACGCCTCAACCCGGTCAAGGTCGAGACCCAGAGGGTCCCGGTGGTCTTCGAGCCGCGCGCCGCGCGCAGTTTGCTGGATCACCTGTACGAAGCCGTGCACGGCATGTCCATCTACCGGCACGAATCTTTCCTGGCCGGCAAACTCGGCGAGAAGGTGGCGAACGAAAACTTCACCCTGGTGGACGACGGCACCATCCCCGGCCTGTTCGGCACGTCGCCCTTCGACGACGAAGGCGTGCCTTCGCGGCGCACGGTGGTCATCGAGAAGGGCGTATTGAAGAGCTACCTTTTAAACACTTACGCCGCCCGTAAGCTCGGCCTGAAAACGACCGGCAACGCTTCGCGCGGACTCACCGGCAACGCCGGCATCGGTCATGGGAACTTCTTCGCCGAGAAGGGCGTCCAAACGCCAGAGCAGATCCTCGCGGGCATCCCGAACGGGTTTTATGTTACCGAGCTGCTGGGTTTCGGCGTGAACATCGTGACCGGCGATTACTCCCGGGGCGCCGTCGGGCTTTGGATCCGCGACGGCGAACTCGCCTTCCCGGTTTCCGAGGTCACGATCGCCGGGAACCTGAAGGAGATGCTTCTGGGTTTGGAAACGGTCGGGTCGGACCTGGAGTTCCGCGGCTCCATCGCAGCGCCTACAATCAAGATTGGAGAAATGACCGTTGGCGGAAGGTAAAGCGGCAGTTCGGGAAAAGAAGCAGGTCACCATCCCGCCGATGGTGCTCGTCATCGGCCTCGTGTTGCTGGTCGGCCTGGCAGGGTTCTGGCTTTTGGATCGCTGGTCGAAGCAACCGCCTCCCGGGCCGGCCCCGCTGACGGGCCCGGCTAAGGAGTACGCGAAGTACTTGAAGTTTGTCTCTGCCGACGGCCACACCGCCGAGTCGCCCACCATGGAGGCGCACGAGAGCTACCTCAAACAATCGGTGGTGGAGATTCGCGGCAACCTGCTGAACGCCGGCGACCGCGTGCTGAACGCGGTCGAGATCGTCTGCGTCTTTTACGATCCGTACGGCCAGGTGGTTCTGCGCGAACGCCGCGCTATCGTGACCAAGAAGGCCGGCGGACTGTCTCCCGCTGAGGCCAAGAGCTTCCGCGTGGCCTTCGACAACGTGCCCGATAGCTGGAATCAAGCTATGCCGAGCTGGATCATCGCGGCCATCGATTTCCGGTAGGGCGGGTTGTAAACCCGCGACCGATTGTTGATCGGTCCAAGCGGGCGCAGCTGACGCGGCTGCGGGCCGCAATGTACTCAAAAGACCTTCCAAGCAAATCTTCACGCCGCCCCGCCCACATCGCAAGGCAGCCGCAACACTACCCTGTACAACCCTTCATCGGAACCCGCTTCCAAACTCGCCTCTTCGCCGTAGCGTACCTGCAGGCGCCGGCGCACGTGGGAAAGGCCGAGTCCCAAATTGCGCTGCGGCGGCATCTCCGGATCAAACCCGTTCTCCAGCGTGATGCGAACTGCCTCTCCCCGCCGTTCCACCGCCAGCCGGATGGAGCCGCCTTCGACCAATCCCGCGATGCCGTGCTTTACGGCGTTCTCCACAAGCGGCTGTAGCAGCAGGGCGGGAACAGCGCAATCCTGGCAGGCCGCCTCAATCTCCTCCACCACGCGCAGCCGCTCGCCGAACCTCACCTGCTCCACTTCCAGGTAGCTCTTCGCCAGTGCCAGTTCTTCGCGCAGCGGAATGCTCTCCTGGCTGCCGAGTCCCAGGCTGCTGCGCAGGAAGTCGGCCAGGCGGATGCACATCTCCCGCGCGCGCGCCCCATCCAGCGTGGCCAACGCGGAGATGGAATGCAGGCTGTTGAACAGGAAGTGCGGATTGATCTGGATGCGCAGCGCCTGCAGCTCGGCTTCGCGCGCCAGCGTGCGCGCCTCGGCCGCCCGGCGCTCCGCTTCGCGCGAATTCTCTACTGCCATCGCTCCATAGTGCAGTCCCGCCGAAAGCAGGTAAAGCAGCACACCACATCCGAACAGCAGGCCCAGGCGGCCGTGAACCCGCTGCACCGGGCCGGTCAGCTTGCCGACCTGCGCCAGGGCTGCCGCCGCCAACCACGCGCTGCCTACGAGCAGCAGGCTGCACGCCACGGCCGCGCCGCCGAACATGAACGCCAGGTTGGCCCAGTTGGACGCCTGCAACGGCTGCGCGGAGCACAGGTACCACGGCGACAGACAGACGAACGCGTAGACCAGGCAGGCCGGAGCTAGCACGATGGCGGAGTCGGTCCACGTCATTCCTCCGGACGCCCACATCACGTATGCCAGCAGCGCCAGAACCGGAGTCCACGCCAGCAGGTATAGCAACATGCGCCGCGGCGATTCCAGAAGCGGATGCATGGCCGGTCAATTCTTGATAGTCACGCCGCCGAAAATCCCGGCTCCCCGCACAATCAACCGTTTCACGTCCGGACCCGGCCGGGGATGATCGGTCCGGTCCGAAAAGCCGCCGAAGATCCCCGCTCCGCGGACCTCCGCGCTCCAGGTGGTCGGAATGCGGATGGACACACCGCCGTAAACCGCGGCGACGTCCAACACCGCCGCATCGCCAGCTATGTGGGCTGGGGTCAGGTCCAGCACCACGCCGCCGAAAATACTCGAGATGCGCCCTCCTTTGAAATCCTGCGCCGCCACGGTCCGTTTGCTGCCCCCGAATATCGAGACCTCGTGCAGCAC
>Ga0335081_10005034_pt1 | contig 20878 bp, 9 predicted proteins | sample Lox_Sample_35_FD_206713 | JGI IMG/M metagenome (GOLD analysis project Ga0335081, IMG submission 206713) | Soil microbial communities from Loxahatchee National Wildlife Refuge, Florida, United States - Lox_Sample_3.5 | ecosystem: Environmental > Terrestrial > Soil > Wetlands | place: USA: Florida... | reverse complement strand
CTCGCGTTCCTGATCCGAGAATTCTCCTTTGAACCGGCCTGAGTCAATGATGTGCTCCCGCTGATCGGGAGGCATGGAACGCATGTCCTCGACCGCTTTCCTAACCATCCGCTGGCGGTCGGGCGGGAGCTGGCTCATCTGTGCGCGGAATTGAAGTGCGTGGCGTTTTTGTTCGGGAGTCAGATGCTCCCAGATTTCCATGCGGTTCAGGATGTGGAGTTGTTGCTGCGGCGGAAGGCTCGAAAAACGCTGCAGGCGCTCGCGCAGCAGTTGCTGGCGCTCGGGAGTCAAGCGCTGGAAGTTCGGATCACTCTGCAGCGCGCGCTCCTGCTCGGCAGGTGAGAGATCTTTGTACTGGCGTAGCCAGTCCCCGGCATGACCCTGATGCGGGCGAGTTGCTTGAAGCCGCCCTTGCTGCAGTGGACGCGCCGGCCCCGGGCGTATCGCGGGTGGCTGTGCTGCCTGAACATGGGGCTGGGGGCGGGCAGCCGGAGGAGCAGCCTGGTGTTGCTGCGCGAACGGACGGAACCCACCCTTTTGAGCGCAGACGAACGTCGGGGACGCCGCCGCCGCTGTCCAGACTGCGGCCACTATACATCCCGTGATGTATCGTCCGTACTTCATTCCGTTCCCAAGGCTCGGCCCAACCGCTCATCTACTGCGTCAAGGTCTACTGATTCGCTTGAACGTTCTGCTGCACATCCAGGTCGTCGAGCAAATCGAAATCTGCATACATCTCGTGATTGTTCTCCAGGGTCTGCAAATCGCTTACCGCGGTACCGGGCGCCGGCGGCGGACCCGGAGGTGCAAACCCCGGTTCACGCGTGAAGTACACCGCAATGCCGACCCCCATTACGACCGTGAGTGCGGCCACCAAGACGGGCTTGCGGAACCAGAGCGCCCAACGCGACTGCGGCTTGGCCCTCTCTTCGCGCAGACGCGCCTGTAGGCGCACGTCAAAGTACGGAGACGGCTCCGGCGTCTGCCACTCGTCGAGCAGCGCCATGGTGGCGCTCATTTCTTTCAGCTTATCCGCACAAGCATGGCAACTTGCCAGATGATTGCTGTCTTCCGTGGCGAGCTCGCTAAAGCCGGCCGCCACATCGGGCATCCTTTCACGGATTTCATCGCATTTCATAACTGCTTCCCCTCAATATCTTCGCCAATGTCCTTCGCTCAAATCATCAGCCTTGCTATACAAATTCTTTTAACTGTTCCCGCAAAGTCTCATATGCCCGGAAGAGTAACGATTTCGTTGCCGACTCGCTTTTCTTCAGTACTTCGGCAATTTGCTTGTAATCCATCTGTTGATACTTGTGCATGATGACTGCCAGCCTCTGCTGCTCTGGCAGTGCTTCCACTCTCTTGCGGATCGCCAGCATCCGTTCGCGGCGGACCATCTGTTGCTCGGCGTTCAGCGATCCGTCGGACAGTTCGATGGTTGTGCCCGTATCTTCGTCAGGCTCATCGAGGCTGACCTGAACCTCAGGACGCTCGTGCCGCGTATCGCGCGCATGGTTGACCGCCAGGTTCGTCGCAATGCGGTACAGCCAAGTTGTAAACTTTGCGCTTGCTTCGTACGTCTGGCGCGACCGATACACGCGCAGGAAAACTTCCTGTGCCAAGTCTTCAGCCGCGGCTGCATTCCGCGCCATCCGGTACATGAAACTCACCATCGGCCGGCGGTACTTCTGCACGAGATAGTCGAAGGCCGACTGATCGCCCGCCTTGGCGCGCAGCATGATATCGGCATCGGACGGCGACTCGTGCCCTGACAAAACAGCGGGCACCTGCGGAGCCGATGCAGCCATCAGCATTCCCGGATCGAGTGCGGCTGTGCTCACACTGGATTGAACCCCGTCAGAGCTGGAAAGTTGCATCTCCGAAAGATCGGTGGATTTTTCGGAAGTCCCTTGGGATGAATGAGATAGGGGTTGCCGAGTCGGTTGGGATTCGAGCGTCATGAAGAGGAAATTCCACCCGCGAGGCTTCCAAGCCAAAAGCCCCGGTTCGGGGTCCTGCGCAAATAGGCTACCATGACATGCTTGGCCGCAGCGATTGGCGTCCAACTCTCGCACGACTGCTCTTTACTTAGGCGGGGTCTGACCATTAGAATCTGGCACACTGTTCGTCTTTACTTCCCCGCTTTGACCCAGCACGAGTATCAGGGATCGAAAAATTGGCAGGCCCGCCAACCAAAATCGGCAAGTACGATATTCTCCGCGAAATTGGCCGCGGGGGCATGGGCAAGGTGTATGGCGCCGTCGACCCAACCATCGGACGGATGGTTGCGATCAAGCAAGTCACCGCCGTCGTTTCTGACGACCCCGATCTTCTGAAGCGCTTCTATCGCGAAGCGCAATCCACCGGCAAATTGCAGCACCCGAATATCGTGACGCTCCACGATCTCGGTGAACAGGACGGAATCCCATACCTGGTCATGGAGTATCTGGAGGGCGACAGCCTGGAGAAGATCATTCAGGAACGCCGCCCTTACACGGTTGCCGAGAAACTGAACATTATCCTTCAGGTCTGCGAAGGGTTGGGGTACGCCCACCAGCGGCAGATCATTCACCGCGATATCAAGCCGGGCAATATCGTCGTATTGAACGATGGCGGGGTCAAGATCGTCGATTTCGGCATCGCGCAGTTCGGCAACGAGCGCTACACCCGGACGGGACAGGTCGTCGGCAGCCTGTACTACATGTCTCCGGAGCAGATCCAGGATGCCGATATCGACTTGCGGTCAGACATCTATTCCACCGGGATCGTGCTCTACGAATTTCTGACCGGTACGGTGCCGTTCCGTGGGAAAGACCCCGCCTCGACTCTCGCGAAGATTCTGCATGACACGCCACCGTCGCTGGCCGGTTCGATCGACGTTTACACGTCAGACCTGGATGCCGTCATTCGTCGTGCGCTCGCGAAAGACCGCAACACCCGCTACACGTCGATGGAGGATTTTGCCTTCGACCTGCGGACGTTGCAGGAGAAGCTGAGCCTCGATCTGATTGCAAATTTCCAGCGAGGCGCCGAGAGCCTGATCGGAGCGAAGCAGTGGGATAAGGCGCGGGAACAACTACGGCAGATCCTGAAGCTCGACAAACAACATCGGCGGGCGAACGAGTTGCTGCGCGAAGTACAGGCGCAGATCCATCGGCAGCAGGTGGGCGAGCAAGTACGGCAGTTCCGGGCCAAGGCTGACGAAGCCCTCGGACTGCGCAATTGGGACGAAGCGCTGATGCAGCTCGATCGAGCGATCAAGATCGACGGCAGCAACTCGGAACTGATCCGGTTCCGAGAATCGGTGCAGCGCTCGAGCACCATGCTCACCGACGCGCTTCGGCGCGCGGAGTCAGCTCACAACGCCGGCGATCTGGATGCTGCCAAGCAAGCTGTAGACGACGCCCTCAGTATCGATCCCTACAACACCACGGCCAAGGCGTTGAGCGCAATCCTGTCGAAGGAACTCAGCGAGCGGGCCAAGCGACAGAAAGTCGAGGAGTCCGTAGCGGCGGCGCGAAAGGAAATTACTCTTCGCCACTTCAATCCTGCGCTGGAACTGCTGCGTGCCGCCGAAGCCATCGACGCTTCTTCGGTGGAGGTGCAGCAATTGATTCGCAGCGCGCTCGCAGGCATTGAGCAAGAGAGGCGTCGCGCGGTGCTCGAGAAAGCGTGTGCTGAGATCGAGGATTTGCTGAACCGGGACCAATACGGGGCTGCGTGCGACAGGGCGGATGAGGCGCTGCGAATCTTCCCGCAGGATTTAGGGCTGCTGAAGCTGAAAGGCTTTGCGGAACGCCAAAAAGAAGCCTGGCAACGACGGCAGTTCCTGGAAGCGCAAATCTCTACGGCTCGGCAATTGGCGGATGCGGAGGAATTTTCGCGGGCACAGCGCATTTTGAATGAGGCGCTGGAACGCTATCCCGACGATCCTGGCGCGATGTCGTTGCTGGCGATCGTTACGGAAGGACTCGCCCGGCAAGAGGCGCAGCGCCGCGAAGCGGAGCGGCAGGCGGCGGAGAAGCGGCGGTACATCCGCATGCAACTGGACAGCGCCGCGACGCTGCAGCAGGCTGGCCAGACGGCCGACGCGCTGAAGATCGTTCGCGAGGCGCTGACACGCCATCCCGAGAACCAGGAATTGAAACAGCGCGCCTCGGTCCTTGAGGAGGCGCTGGCTCAGGAGGAAGCCGCTCGGAAGAGGGCGGAAGAGCAGCAGCGTCTGAAGCAGGCAGAGATAGAGAAGACGATCGCCGACTCCTGGCAGCTCCTGTCGACGAAGCAGACCGGCGAGGCAGTGACTCTGTTAGGCGAAGCCCTGCGCAGGCATCCCGACAGCACCGACTTGAAATCGCAACTGGAATTTGCCCAGCGCCGCCTGGCGGTTGCAAAAGCCGAGCGCGAACGCGCCGAACAGGAGGCTCGACGGCGGTCTGCCGAAATTCAGAAGGAAGTCACGGCTGCGCAACAGTTGTTGGAGAATCGGCAGACCGATCAGGCTATTCGTGCGTTGGAACAGGTACTCGGCCGATACGCCGACAGCGAAGAGCTGAAGTCCCTGTTGCAGGCGGCTTACCGCCGGCAGACCGCCGAACGTGCTGAGCGGCAACGCATTGAGTTGGAGGCGCGCGAGAAACAAGCGGAGATCGTAAAGGAGATTGCGGCTGCGCGTGATTTGCTCGAGGCGAAGCAAACCAGCGAGTCGGTCGCGAAGCTAGAGCAGGCGCTGAGCCGTCATCCCGGCAGCGAGGAACTGAAACACCATCTGGCTTTCGCTCAGCAGCGTCTTGCCGCAGAGGAGGCGGCGCGTAAGAAAGCACAGGATGAGGAGCGCCGCAGACGGGCTTGGGTCGACGCCGAGATCACGGTTACGCGCCAGTGGCTGAACGAAAAGCAGGCCGACCGGGCCGTGATGAAGCTCACCCAGGCGCTCAACCTTTATCCAGAGAACACAGACCTTAAGGCGCAACTCGATTTTGCCAAACAACGCGTTGCCCAGGAGTTGGCCGAGCGCGAGCAGTCGGAACGGGAGGCGCAACGGAAGCGCGAAGAGATCAACCAGGAAATTCGGAGAGGCGTGGAACTGCTCGACGCCGGGACAACGAAAGCGGCGATCGAAAGCTTCGAGCGAGCCATATTGCGGTTCCCCGATAACCAGGACCTGAGAGCACAGCTGGATTTCGCAAGAAGTCGTTTTGCGGAGGAAGAGGCGGAGCGCCAGCGGGTCGCAGAAGAGAAGCGGCGCCGGCAGGCGGAAATCGATCGTGCCCTGCTGTCGGCGCGGCAGTTCCTTGAATCGGAGCAGACAGCTCGCGCCGTCTCCGCGCTCGAACTCGCGTTTCAGCGGTATCCGGACAGTGGCGAGCTGAAGTCCGAACTTGACCGGGCGCGAAAGAAACTGGCGGCGGAGGAAGCAGAACGGCAGCGGATCGATCGGGAGAACCGGCGGAAGCAGGAAGAAGTCAAGAACGAGATTCGGACAGCAACGCAGCTATTGGATGCCGGTCAAACGGTGCAGGCAATCCAGAGCCTGGAAGGGGCTCTGCGCCGAATCCCGGATAGCGAAGAACTTAAGCTCCAGCTCAAACGTGCGAAGGATCAACTCGCCAAGGAGGAGGCAGAGCGCCAGCGGATCGCAGAGGAAAAGCGGCGCAGGCAGGCAGAAATCGATCGTGCCCTGTTGTCGGCACAACAGTTGCTGGGATCGGGGCAGACGGCTCGCGCCGTCTCCGGGCTGGAAGTGGTGTTTCATCAGTACCCGGACAGTGGTGAGCTGAAGTCGCAGCTTGAAGCGGCGCGGAAGAAACTGGCGGCGGAGGAAGCAGAGCGGCAGAGAATCGACCAGGAGAACCGCCAGAAGCGGGAAGAAGTCAAGAAAGAGATTGGATCGGCCACACAATTGATGAGTGCCGGTCAGACGGTGCAAGCAATCGAGAGCCTGGAAAAGGCGCTACGCCGAGTCCCAGATGGCGAAGAACTCAAGATTCAGCTCCAACGTGCGAAGGATCGGCTTGCCAAGGAGGAGGCAGAGCGGCAGCGGATCGCAGAAGAGAAGCGGCGCCGACAGGCAGAAATCGATCGTGCCCTGTTGTCGGCACAGCAGTTGCTGGGATCGGGGCAGACGGCTCGGGCTCTTTCCGCGCTCGAACTTGCGTTTCAGCAGTATCCGGAGGGTGGTGAGCTGAAATCGCAGCTTGAAGCAGCGCGGAAGAAACTGGCGGCGGAGGAAGCAGAACGGCAGCGGATCGATCAGGAGAACCGCCGGAAGCAGGAAGAAGTCAGGAAGGAGATTGGATCGGCCACCCAATTGATGCATGCCGGTCAGACGGTGCAAGCAATCGAGAGCCTGGAAAAGGCGCTCCGCCGGATTCCAGACCGCGATGAACTCAGGGTCGAGCTGAAGCGTGCCAAGGATCGTCTCGCCGAGGAAGAAGCGGCGCGGCGGCGGGCTGAAGAGGAGAAACAGCGGCGGGAGGCGGAAATTGCCAGTGTCCTTGCCGCCGCCCGAAAATTACTTGAGGCAAAACAGACTACAAGAGCGGCGGCTGATCTCGAAGCTGCCGCGAGAAAGTACCCTGACGATGACGGGGTGCGTGCGTTGCTCTCCGCTGCGAATGCAATGCTGGCGCAAGAGCGCGCAGCCCAGGAAAAAGCCGCGCGTGAAGCCGAAGAGCGCAGACAGAAGATCGTGGCTGAAGTCGACAACGCCCAACGTCTGCTGAAGGCGAATCATACGTCGCAGGCACTGGCGGCGCTGGACGGTGCGCTCCGACGTTTTCCGGAGAGCGACGACCTGCGTTCGCAACTGGCGGCTGCGAAGGAACAACAAGCGCGAGAAATCGCCGAAAGAGAAAAGGCCGAGAAGCGGCAGGCGCAACTGCGGGCGGAGATCGCGAAGGCCCAATCGCTGCTGGACAGTGGAGAGCCCGACAAAGCCTTGAGCGCGGCGGAAGCGGCTTTGCGTATCTTCGGCAAAGAGTCCCAGCTACAGCAGCTGGTGGACAACGCCAAGGCGGCAGTCAAACTGAGGAAGGCCGAAGAGAAGAAGCGCGCAGCCGAGCGTGAACAGGCAGAAGAACGGAAACGGCTACGCGACCGCGATCTGGCGGACTTGCAGAAGCTTGCGGATTCTGTGGCAACCACCAAGCGTCCAGCTCTCGACAAACTACTGCGCAAGGCAGGTGAGATTGCCGCCCGCTATCGGAATGACGCGGCATTCCAGCAGAGCTTCCGCGCGACCAGAGCGGCGGTGGAATCGGCGCAAATGGAGTCGCAGCCGGCGCCACCTTCGGAAGCGCCCCAAGCCACAAAATTCTTTACGACCGACAAAATCGAAGCAGCAGCTCCGGTTTCTGCGCCAGTGCGGGAAACGCCTGCTCCACCCGTTGCACCTGCATCGAGCGTGCTTCCGCTGTGGCGGAACAAGTGGGTCGCCATCGGCGCAGTGACCGTTCTGATCGTGGCTGGCGTTGTGATCAAGTTAATCCTGCCATCCAAGCCGCCTGTCGTGAGCACCTATGTGGTGAGCATCGACAGCCAACCCGCGGGCGCGACGATTCAAGTCGGAAATCAAACCTGTACGACACCGAATTGCCACCTGAGCCTGCCCGCTGGTGAATATCGATTGCAGGCCCAGCTGAACGGATATCAGCCATTGTCGCAGTCCGTCACGGTGGATGCTCAACGTCCGAACGCGCCAGTGAATCTGCTTTTTGTCGCGATCCCTCCTCCCGAAACCGCTGGATACCTGGTCATCAAGGCGGGGCTAGCGGGTGCTGACGTCTTGATCAACGGCAACAAGCGATCCCAGACAGGAGTTGGAGGGACGCTGCGCCTCTCGCTTGAGCCCGGGTCTTATTCCGTTGAAGTGGAGAAGAAGGGCTACACCACGGCGAAGTCCTCAGGAGTGCAGATCCGCAAAGGACAAGATACCGCGCTGGAGTTGAGTCTTCCGCCCTTGCCGACCGTGGCGGAACTCGTCATTACGGGCGCAGTCCCGAATGCTCAGGTGTTCAATGACGGCCGTGAAGTTGGACGCACCGACGGAAGCGGCGCATTTCGCCAATCTGTCGAGCCCGGCACCCATGAAATCTTGCTTGCGGAGGACGGAAGGCGATCGAATGCAGTCCGCGAGAGTTTCGTCGCCGGTCGCGCCAAGGATTTGGAAGGGAGATTTTTCGTAATTCCTCCCAAGCCGATGTCGGTCGTCGTCATCAACCATCTGCCGAGCGGGGCCATGGTGAAAGTCGAAGGAGCCACCTACGGCGCCGATCAATCTGGAAATGTTCGCTTTGATCTGGCGGTGGGTGATCACACCCTCGAAATCAGTGCCGATGGGTTCCGTCCGAAACAGATTCAGCGATCGTTCGGCGCCGGACAGCTTTCCCTCGATGGCTCGCTCGAGCGTCTGGACTTGGAGGGACCCGAATGGGCCAAGGTCGAGTCATCCAACGATATGGCTGCTCTGCAGGGATTCCTGAACGCATTTCCCAAGGGCAAGAATGCCCAACAAGCTCAATCAAAGCTGGAGCGCCTCATTGCCTTTAATGCGTCAGAGAAGGAACTGAACGCATTCTATGAGAGGTTTCCTAACACTTCAGCGGGGCTGGCTGCGAGGAAAAGAGCGGCAGCGATGGACGCGGACCATCGGCGACAGCAAGATGAGGCCGACCTTCGGAGTGTGATCCGGCGATATGAGCAGGCGTTCGAAAAGCGAGACGTGAACGCATTGTTGGTGATCTGGCCGGGCATGGGTAGCAAACGATTCAATGCCTATCGAGATTCTTTCGCTTTTGCGAAGTCTTACCAGGTTCAAATGCAAGTTGAATCGATCAACATCAGCCCCGACGGACAGACCGCAACTGCGAGTGGTGTTTTGTCGTCGACCTTCATCGCCAAAGAGAACGCCAATCAGCCCAAGCCGCAACGGGACCGAGCGGTGTTTGACCTTAAGAAGTCCAATGGTATTTGGGTCATCAGTGATATGCGATGAGCCGGGGGTTGGATTTGGCGGGTAAGAATGGGCGGTATTGTTGACTTTGCAGCCATCGCGCCTACCGCCTTGACAAATCTGCTGATTTAAGTAGACTCGTTCAACGGTTCTTGGCCCCCCGGCAGGATTCTTCAGGAGACAATCTATGAGAACGCAATTCGTGTTGGTGACCCTATGCGTGTTTCTTCTTGCCAGCGGCGCTTTCGCTCAAGGGCCTTGCTCAGCGCAGAGCGGTAAGCTCGCGTGCGTGATTCCGCAAGAGTTCGGCGTCGGTGCAACGGCGTCGGAAACGTTCAATTTTGGGGCCGTTTTGTACAATGCGCCGAATCCAAACGGAAAAAACTTTCACGATCTTCACTACTCCTCCGAGTTCGGAACACAACTGGGACCTTTAACCAGCGCCATTGGCCGCCAAGCCAATCTGCTCCCGCTGGCCTCTCCCTCATCCGGAGTCCTGCTGAGCTACGACCAGTCCCTCAAGACGTTTGTCGTCAGCACCGACAGTCTTGGACCCATCCTGGGAGAGCGCGGAGAAACTGTTGGACGGCACAAGTTGTTTATTGGGTTCAGTTCTCAGTTCTTCGATTTCGACAAGATTGACGGCGTCAACCTGCGCAACATCCCTACAGTTCTCACACACCAGGACGACAACCGGGACAATTCAACTTCCACAGTAACGAATCTATGTTCCCTGAGTTCCGCAAATGGAGGATCTGATCTCAACGGCTGTGCTTTCGTGCGAGACGCCTTTTATTCCCAAAACTCGATCGATCTGAAAATCAACCAATACACCGGGTTCATTACCTTCGGACTGACTAGCCACGTGGATGTGTCGATGGTCATTCCGTTTGAGCGTGTGAGCATGTCGCTGTACTCTCAGAGCACGATCGTGCCGGGCTCGGATGGATCGTTCACACCTTATCCCGGCAGCCCCGATTCGTTCATTCTTAACCAGAACTCGGTTAGCAACGGGGCACCTTACTTCTTCCACCTCTTCAAGGATTGCCCGGATACCAGCCCGGCTACTGGAGTGGCCGGTCTCGCTCCTCAGTGTGTGAATCACACATTTCCGGACCCAGGTTGGACCGGTTCTGGCAGCAACGCTGTCAACTCGACTTCCGGGATTGGCGATCTTGTCACGCGAGTTAAATGGAATGCGTGGTCGGGCGAGCGCTTGAAATTCGCCGGCGGTCTGGACGTACGCTTCCCGACCGGAGACGCCCTGAACTACCTGGGATCAGGATCCTACGGCGTAAAGCCCTTCGCCGTAATTTCTTATCGGGCCCGAGTTTCTCCGCATGCGATGGTCGGCTACGAATGGAACAGCAACTCCATCCTGAGCAGCAGCATAAAAGAGGTGCCAGCCTCTTCAGGAAGCGGTCAGCAGGAATCGATTGCGGTCATGACGGGCAAAAAGGGATATATGCCGAGTGACTTCGTCTATTCTGCCGGCATCGACACTTGGGTTACAAAATGGTTGACCGGGTCTTTCGACATCGTCGGAGCAAGAATCTTGCGTGGCGGAACTGAAGCCGTTACAAATCAGCCATTTCCTGCTCCCTGTACTGCGGGTTGCCTGACGGAACCGACTCCTAGCACGGTTTCATCTCCGAGCCTGGCGCCCAACGCCGATGCGTCCTATAGCATCACGAATGCTTCGGCGGGAGTGAAGATTCGTCTATTCCCAAAGGTTTCGAAATTGGTCCTCACCGCCAACGTTCTGGTCAGACTGGACAATGGTGGGTTGCACTCGAAACCGGCGCCGTTAGTGGGTCTCGGTTATACCTTCTGAAGGAGTTTAGCGTATTGCATGGAACGAAGACTGCGCCGAGACCTGAGGACACGGGTCTTGGCGCATTCGTCCTCTGGGCAAATCCCTGTTTGCAACCTTGACAATCAAGCGCGCTCCGCCTAGCATCGCTGGCCAGACGCGAAACTGGGCTGCGACGAAGCATTCCTGTCCGGCGGTGAAGCGCAACTCATTAAAAAGATTCCCCTTGGACCAGGTGAGAGCAGCATGAAGTTGCTGTCGAGAGTCGTGTGGGCCGAAGGAATGTATCTGGCGCCGCAGCATTTTCAGGCGCAGAATCGCTATTTCGAGGAAGCGGTCCATTTTGCCACGGCCAGCCTGTGGAGAGATGCATATGGGCTGGCTTCCTGCCAACTCGATGCCGATGCGCTGCGCAACGGCACGGTAAGTCTCCTGCACGCGCGAGGCATGTTCCAGGATGGCTTGCCGTTTGATATTCCGGAGTGCGATCCCCGGCCTGATCCGCACAATATTGTCGACAAATTTCTGCCCACGACAGACAGCCTGACCGTGGCGCTGGCGATTCCGCGCTGGCTTCCCGGCCAACAGAACTGCGATCTGGATTCCTTCCCATCGGGGAGTGCGCGCTATCTCAGCACGACGGAGATGGTTCACGATGAAAACACGGGATTGGAGCCGAAGCCGGTCCAGATGGGGCGAAAGAACATTCGTCTGGTCGTGGTCCCGACCAAAGATGAGAATCTGCTGACGCTGCCGATCGCGCGCGTCATGCGCGACCAGACTGGACACTTTGTTTACGATCCAATGTTCGTTCCACCTTGCCTGCGGATTAGTGCCAGCGAACGGCTGGCGACGATGTTGCAGCGTTTGGTCGAGATTCTGGAAGAGAAGAGCGCTGTCGTTACGCAAGAACAGCAGTCGGGCGAGAAGTTTCAGACCGGAATGTCTGCCCGCCAGGTTGCTCAGTTCTGGTTTCTGCACGCGATCAATTCCAGCCTCACTCCTTTGCGCCACATTCTGATGGCGAAACACCGCCATCCGGAAGAATTGTTTCGCGAGATGTCACGTCTGGCGGGTGCGCTCTGCACGTTCAGCCTCGATTCCAATCCGCGGTCGCTGCCGGCGTATGACCACTATGACCCTGGTGCGGGATTCACCGCGCTTGAGGATCACATCCGCCGACATCTTGAGATTATTGTGCCGTCGCAGGCGATTGTGATCCCCCTGAAAGGTACGGCGCGCTACTTCTATGAAGGAGACGTCCGAGATCCTCGCTGTCTGGGGCCTTCGCGCTGGATGCTGGGAATCCGCTCACCCGTTGGCGAAGGAGATCTCATCTCCAAGACTCTGCAGCTTGTGAAGGTGTGCTCGTCGCAGTTTGTTCCAGAGTTGGTGAAGCGGGCGCTCCCGGGCCTTGGCCTATCCCACAGGCAAGTGCCGCCAGCCGCGGTTTCGGCGAAGGTTGACTGCCAATACTTCGTGATCAACCGTACGGGCCCTTGCTGGGAGCACATTCTGAAGACTCGAAGCGTGGGTGTATATGTTCCGGGAGAATTGCCGACACCTGATCTTGAACTCATCGTTTTGCTAGAGAGCTGACATGGGATCGACGCCAGTTACACCCCTCGGAAGTTATCGCGGGTCGAGTCCTGCGCTGGATCGGCGCGGGTGGAACCTTGCCCTGGGATTTCAGGAAGTATTCACCGCAGTAGTCCGTCTGCGCTACAACCGCCAGGCTGTTCTCGATGCCGAGACCTTCCGCGCGCAAATGCGCCAGGCGCTGCGCGTGTCGGAGCAGGAGGCGAGAAGTCGAGGGTGTAGTGCGGAAGACGTCAGGCAGGTGATCTCCGCAGTTGTATTCTTCCTCGACGAATCTGTGCTCAGTTCGCGAAACCCGGTATTTGTGAACTGGCCGCGGAAGCCTCTGCAGGAGGAACTCTTCGGTCATCAACTGGGCGGCGAGTATTTCTTTCAGGAATTGCAGAAGACGCTGACTCGCAGCGATTCGCAAGACACCGCGGATTTGCTGGAAGTCTATTACCTGTGCCTGCTGCTTGGCTTTAAAGGAAGATACGCCGCTGGAGGAGATCTACGGGGCGTGATGGCGGCAACGCAGGAAAAAATCCGGCGCGTTCGCGGCCCGGTTGGCGCATTGTCTCCTCGCGGGGCGATTCCCGCAGATGCGGTGCGCATCGTGCAGACCGATCGCGTGAGCCGGATTCTGGGGCGCGTAGCCATCGTCAGCGTGGTTGTGACCGTTCTTCTGCTGGTCCTCTTCAAATTTGTGCTGATGTCCGGCGCGTCGTCACTCTCAGCCTTAGAGGCTGCACTGCTGAAATAGGGGGTTGGGATGTATTGGGTGACCCTGGTTATTCTGCTGGTCTATCTGGTGCTGGTGTACGTTCTCGGCAGATGGTTACCTCTGCACGGCTCCGATATCTGGGTGCTGCGTGGCGTGCTCGCGACTCTCGGTCTGATTGGCGCGACGGTCGCCTTTTGGTATCAGCACAAAGTGAAGAAGGCAAAGGAGGCTTCCGGAGAAGAGGAGTCTCAGGGTGACGCAACCGACGATCTTGACGGGCTGGTTCGTGAAGCGATCCGGCGCCTGAAACAATCGACTCTTGGGCGCGGCTCAAACCTGGGAAGCCTGCCGTTGGTATATCTGCTGGGTGATGCCGCTTCCACCAAGACAACAGTCATCATTCATTCTGCTCTCGATCCCGAGCTGCTCGCCGGGCAGGTCTATCGCGAGAACGAAGTGCTGCCAACTGCCCCGGCGAACCTGTGGTATACGCGCCAGGCGATTTTCGTGGATCCTGCCGGCTCGATGATGAGCCAGGCCGACCGGTGGAGAAAGCTGGTAAAGCTGCTCCAGCCGGCGCGCTTCTCGGCCGCATTCGGCAAGAAGAAGCAGGCGCCACGGGCTGCGATCGTCTGCTTCGACTGCGAGATGTTTTTGCAGTCAGGCGCCAGCGAGACTTGCGTCTCCACCGCACGCCGGCTCTCGACCAGGCTGCAGGAAGTGTCGCAACTGCTGGGAATCAGCTTTCCCGTCTATGTTCTGTTTACCAAGCTGGACCGCATTTCTTTCTTCACTGAATTCGTGAAGGGGATGAGCAAGGATGAAGTCGCCGAAGTGCTGGGCGCCACTCTGCCACTCCGATCGATTGGTGCCGGCGTGTACGCGGACGAAGAGACGCGACGCCTGACGCGCGCGTTTGACGAGATCTTCTACTCGCTCGCCGAGCGTCGCATTGTGCTGCTCCCGCGCGAGAATGACGGCGACAAGCTGCCGGCCATTTACGAATTTCCGCGGGAAATGAAGAAGCTGCGCACGCTTCTCGTGCAGTTCCTCGTGGACCTCGCCCGCCCCAGCCACCTCGGCACGAATCCGTTTCTGCGCGGGTTTTATTTCACGGGGGTGCGTCCCATCGTGGTGGACGATGTCGTCGCCGCGCCCGTGGTGGCTATGGACACCGCGGAGCAGGATCCGGGTGGCGGCGGTGCGACGCAGATCTTTCGGAGCGTCGGGTCGCAGGCGCCGCCCCCTCCAGCCGCACAACGGGGCGGTGGCCCACGGCGGTTGCCGCAGTGGGTTTTTCTTACCAGCCTGTTCAACGATGTGCTGGTGAAAGATCGGGTGGCGCTCGCGGCCAGCGGTTCCAGTTCTCGCGTCAATCTTTTGCGCAGGATCGCCATCTCACCGGATTTACGGTTTCATTCTTTCGAAATCGCGCATTGGAAAACCGTGTCCATGAAGACGTGGCCTCGTTGAAAGCTCCGCAAGTGATTCCCGGTCAGCCCGCGACGGTCGATGATTTACGCAAGCTCGACAATTTGCGTGAAGATTTGGTGGACCTCACCGACTGGGAGGAGAATGGCGCGCCCTGGAGCATGCGTTGGGGGCTGTATGAGGGGCATCAGCTTTACGAAGACGCGATGCAGTTCTACTTTGACCGCTTCAATCGGCTCTTGTTCACGGACACCCAGAAGCGGTTTGTCGACAACATGTCCATCCTGCCCGACAATCCTCCAGCGAATGTCCTGAATGATTCGCAATCGAGCGATTTATATGGCAAGACCTATAACGAACTGAAGGCTTACCTGATCACGACTTCGACCGCTCCGAACAAATGTTACGACCATAGCAAAGTGGCATTTCTGACGCAGGTGCTGGGAAGCCACTGGGCTGCTGATCGAGGGATCGACAAGGAGCGCCAGGATCTGGTTTCGAAGCAATTTGGCTTTTACGCGACGGAACTGGTCAGGAAGAATTGGCTTGGCTCAGGAAATTCTGCCCCGCTTGTGGCGCACACTCGAGGTTATTTGAAGGGGTTTGTGGGAACCAATCTGCTTTACGCGCGCTTGAAAGCAAATGTGCCCGATGCGGCCGCGCGCAGCTTCAATGAGCGCTATGAAAAGTCGAGCGAGATCATCGAGAGCGACCATAGAGTCGCCGGGGCATTTACGCGCGCCGGGTACATGGCTGTTCAGAATGCCTTGTTGCATCCCTCCGACATCGGAGCCGACCAATGTGTCATGGGATCGGCGGACGCGCTTGGTCTCGACCCAATTTCCATCCAGCACCAACTGACCCAGATGTACAACGACGAGTTTGTGAAGGAGTGGAACACGGTTTTGAAGACGTCGAGATTTAGAGGCTATCGCGGGGATTGGCCCGACGCCGACGCCAAGCTGCAGAAACTTACTGACCCTGGATCGCCGCAGATGGAATTGCTGTATTTCATTTCGCACAACGTGAATCCCGCTCCGGCCGACTTGAAGAAGCCTTTTGCAGCGGTGCAACAGCTCGAGGATCCGGCGCCAGCCGACAGCGATACACCTCCCGATAAATACCTGGGTCCAGCGACCGGGAAATACATCGATGCGCTGGGCGCGCTGGAAGCCGCCGTTCATGCGCTGGCACAAAACCCGAGCGACCAGACTCTTCTCGCTCCGGCATCGGATGCAGCGGCAAAGGCCCGGCAAGCGGCGGGTGGCATCGGCAGTTCTCTTCCTCTCGACCACTCGCAAAGTCCGGGGAACGAGCAGCAGGTAAGCCGTCTGCTCACCGAGCCGATCAAAGGCATCGAAGATCTAATCAGAGTGGGTCCAGTGGCAGCAGGGAACAAAGGGGCCGCTTCTTTCTGCGGCCTATTCAATGCCGCTACGTTAAACAAGTTCCCATTCAACTCCAGTGCGCTCCAGGACGTTTCGATCGACCAGCTAAACGCGATCTTTGGCGACGGATTCGCGAAGTTTGCGGATAGCGAGAAGCAGTTTGCGCTGAAGAGTGGGAGTCAGTACGTTGCTAATCCGATGGCGCCAGTGCCGCCATCCAAGGCATTTTTGCAGTCACTTACCACTTTCTCGCGCTTAAACGAAACCTTGTACCCGGCGGGAGCGACCGCACCGAAAATGTCGTACACGCTGAAGGTTCTCCCGAGCAATCTGGAAGGAGTCGAGTTAAAGATCGGTGACAAGAAACTCACGGGTACGGGAAACCAGGAGACATTTACCTGGACAGGAGCGCCGGATGTGATTTCGGTGGAGAAAAACGGCGATCCTGTCGACACGGTGCCTGCCGGGCCGTGGGCTGTGTTCCGTTTTATTTCCCACGCCAAGCACATCACCTCGAACGATTGGCAGTGGGTGATCGAGAACAACGGCAGGGTTGTGATGCTTGCGCCCAATAAGCAAAAATCCTATGACTACCAGCTCCAGGTGAGCGGCCCGGCCAATCCGTTCACGGATTTCCCGGGGATGAGGTGCGTGGGCAGGGTCTCCCAGTAGAAAGGCATCAAGGTTGGTGGATGGCTTAGGTGGAACTCTTCTGTCCGCCTTGTGGTGCTAGCCGTCCGAGCAAGCGGTCTTTCCACGATGGGTGGAGCGCACGGATCATCAGACAAGTGATGTTGTCATCGCTCGCCCCGTCTTTCGCGGCTTCAATGAGGGCTGCGCAGGCCTGTTCGAGCGATTCTATATTCGCCGCCTCGATCATCTTTTCTTCTTTTACGTAGCGCGAGAGTCCGTCACTGCACATCATCAAGACATCGCCCGACACGAATTCATGATCGGCGAGGTCGGGTTCGACGGTGTCATCTGTGCCCAACGCGCGCACGATGACGTTCTGCATCTTTGATTGCTCCGCTTCTTCCAGCGTCATCAGGCCGCGGCGCACCTGCTCCATGACCAGCGAGTGGTCGTTGGTCAGTTGCACGACTTCATTCTTACGGATGAGGTAGATGCGGCTGTCGCCGACATTGGCGATGGAAAAGAGATTCCCTTCGACCGCGACCGCGACAATGGTCGAGCCCATTCCTGCGACCCGCAGATCTCGCGCTCCCGCATCGTGAATCGCCTGGTTCGCTAACTGAACGGAGGTTGCCAAAGTTGCCGCCCGCTGCGAGACGCCTTCGAATGTTGTTCCGCGCACGTCGGATGTGCTGTGATCCTGGTTGTAATACTCGAGAATCGTGTCGACGGCGATCTTGCTGGCCAATTCTCCGGCTTGCTGGCCGCCCATGCCATCGCACACGACGAAGATCCCGTGGCGAAGGTCGTAGCCGAAATTGTCCTCGTTGTTGCGGCGCACGAGGCCGATGTCGGTAACTCCGGCGGCTTGTATAAGGAAGCTCATGAGTAGATTGATTTTGGTTCGCGACTCTTATCCCGACTTCTTGAACATTTTCCCCTTGGATGCTTTCTTGTACAGGGCGTTCCATTCAGTTTGTAAGTCGCTGCTGGCGTACTCGCTAAACGCCGCAACCGATTCCAGCGCCTTGGCCGCCTGCTTACGGTCGCCGGCGTCGAGCGCGACACGCGCCTGATTGATGGCCATCGAGAGCTGGCGGTCAGAGGCAGATTTTCTCCGGGATGAAAAAATCGGCGCAATCCGGTTGAGTAGGGATGAGTCTCCGCCGGGATTCGGCAACGGTTCCTGGCCCAGGCGATCCAGCGCGGCATAGGCGCTGCCGAGTGACTGCAGGGCGGCCTGTTCGCTATCACGCGCCTGCCTTAGAGCCGAAAGCGTTTTCTGTACCGACTCTGCTTCGAGCACAGGAGTCGGCTGCGATTCGAGGAATCTCACGGCCTCCTGGTATTGTTCATCATTTGCGAGAACCGCTGCGCCTTCGAGGGCGGCATCCACGTTACGCTGTGCGGACTGCACGTGCGCTCGCGCGTCCTCGAGCAAGAACATCAGCGATGCGGCATCGGGTTCTTGCTTGACCGGGTTTAGTAATTCGATGACAGCGGTGTACGATCCACGCGACATCAGATCCTGTGCCTGGCGCAGAAGGCCTTGAAGCTGGCTGTTCCTCAGGCCGCGCTCCGCCTCCTGTCGCGCGAAGTCCATGAGTTCGACGATTTCGGGCGAGGACGCGCCCTCTTTTTGGCAGGCTTCGAGGAGGCGTAATGCTTCCATGTACCGACCGCCAGTAAGAGCCTCATGAGCGCGGGTCAGATAACTGGCACGCGTTTGTTCCTGACTGCGCTCCGACATACGCTCGACGATCGTGGCTTGCAGCGCCAGCAACCGGTCATTTCCGGGTGCGTCGTGCAAAACCTGATGCACAAGTTTCAGCGCCTCCTCGGGAGCCGTGTCGATGACACTCCTGCAGCGCAGAGCAACTTCCTCGACCCGCCGCCGAAGTTCTTCTTCCCGGATTTTCCTGGCGAGCCCGCCCTTCAGCTTGATGAGGCTTGGTTCTGCCGGAAGCTTTTCCAAAGCCTGTTCCACGAGTTGTGAGGCCTGAGTGAGTTCTTCGACGGTGGATGCAAGGGAAACCTCGTTCTGCAATTGCTCGAGGATGCGCCGCCGTTGCTCCTGCTCGCGTCCCGACTTGGCGGCGGCCTGCAAAGTGATCAGTTCCGGGTTTGAAGGATCGACGCGTTCAACCTCGGCCAGAACCTCCATGGCGGATGTGAAATGGCGCGCTCCGATTTCCTTTCGCGCGTTCTCCAACAGCTTTCTGGTTTTGGCTTGCCGCGCCGCTTCCTCGATCATGCGTGCCAGAGCGACGTGGGCCGCACGCACCCGTGAATCTTCGCGGTCCACTTCCAGGGCCTTTGCGATGACATCGCTCGCGCCGTCCAGGTCGCCGTGCTCGCGCGCGCTGTCGGCTTGGCGCAGGAACCCGTCGATCAGCTCTCGCTTTTTTTTCTTCTGCTTGGTCGCCTCGAGGACTTCTGCGAGTTCCAGGCTCGAAGGATCGATCGCGCAGGCTTCCTCGAGACGCTGAATCGCTTCGTCATAGCGTTTGTCGAGAGCAGCCTCTTCGGCTTGGGCTCGGAGTTGCCGTACTTGTTCCGTCCGCTGGCGCAGATTCAGGTTCTGCTGAACCTGAGAGATCATCTGCCGCGCTCCAGTGTGCTGGCTGTCAACTTTCAGCACTTGTAGCAGGACATCTCTTGCCGCCGTGAAGTTGTCGACCTGTACCAGGCGGTCAGCGCGCTGTATCCATTCCGCAACTTGCTCTTTCTGTACTTCCTGTGCGACGGATGCGATTTCCGCAGCCATCTCGTCGGCCGTCGAGTAACGATCGTCTGGACTCTTCGCGAGCGATCGATCGAGAATACCGTCCAGCGCCGGCGGATAGTTGTCGAGGAACTGGCTTAGGGGCGGGTGTTTCTCAACCAAAATCTTCTGCACGACGCTGTAGTCACCCGTGAACGGGAGTTGCCCCGTGAGCAACTGGAACATCATGACGCCGACTGAAAAAATGTCAGAACGGCCGTCAAAGACCGCGTTCTTCAATCGCTCCGGCGCCATGTATTGGATGGTGCCGATCACGTGGCCGGTGCGCGTGAGGTGGCCGTCTCCTTTTTCCTGACGAGCGATTCCGAAATCCAAGAGCTTGACCACACCGTCGGATTGCACAATCACATTCGCCGGCTTCACATCGCGGTGAATGACGTCGTTGCGGTGCGCATAACCCAGCGCGTAGCACACCTGCTCGATGATCTTCAGCTTAAACGCCAGGGGTTGGGGCTTCCCCGACTGGATCATTCGGTCCAATGGATCACCCGGCAGGTACTCCATCACGATGTAGGGGAATCCATCCTGCTCGCCTAAGTCGTGAACGATGACGATATTGGGATGCTTCAGGGCTCCGGTCTTCGCAGCTTCGCGATAGAAGCGCTGCAGCATTTCCGGATCGCCGACAAATCCTTCCGTCACGGTCTTGATCGCGACTTCACGATTCAATTGCCGGTCAAATGCCCGATAGACAAGACCCATCCCACCGCGACCGAGAAGCTCGATCACTTCGTACTTCCCAATGCGTTTGACAGGCGGAGCAGGCACAGGGTTTCAGCTCTTGCACTGACTAGGGGGAAGCTATCCGGGATTCGTCCGAACTATGCCGCACTACCGGGCCAATTCATATTGAATTGGTCGCGGAGGAACTTCTTGGCCTCTTCCCGCTCCGGCGTCGAACCCTCCGGAGTGGAGTTTAAGTATAGGATGTACTCCTCTGCTGCGCCATCTGTATCGCCATCCCCCTGGTGCTTGCGGGCGGCAGCCAGGATCTTGGCGGGAAGCGATTCGACTTTCTCTTTGACATCCTTGATCAACGCTTCGCGCGCCACGATTTCCACGTCCCCGATAAACTGAGCCTCGTCGGGAGGAGTTCCCATCGGCTTGATGCCCTTGGTATCTTCTGGTTTCACGTTCTCCAGCACAACGAACTGCTTCTCCGCCGACTTCTTAATCGACGGCGTCGTCGCGATAACGTTGTTGTTGGAATCAACGATGCGGAATCCGAACTCGACGACGGCGCTCAGGTCAATGGTCCGCTTAACATAGCTGTAGGGCTTGACGACGTCAGTGAGTACAGTCTTGGGTATCCCGTCCAGTTTGTGGCGCAAATCCGTAACTTTCTTTTGCGCATCGTCGACGGCCTCCTGCGCGGTTGCAATGTCCTTCTTCTTTCCCTTGGCTTGAATGGCGTCGAGAGCTTTCTGCTGTTTTTGCAGGTCGGCATCGGCGTCTTCATAGTCACGGTTGACCTTGGTCCAGTCGTCGTTCGGAACTTCGCGCTCTGACGCGCGATATTCGGAATCAAGAGACTCGATCGTGGGTTTGCTGAGTGGGCGGTGTTCGAGCACGT
>Ga0335081_10005033_pt1 | contig 20878 bp, 21 predicted proteins | sample Lox_Sample_35_FD_206713 | JGI IMG/M metagenome (GOLD analysis project Ga0335081, IMG submission 206713) | Soil microbial communities from Loxahatchee National Wildlife Refuge, Florida, United States - Lox_Sample_3.5 | ecosystem: Environmental > Terrestrial > Soil > Wetlands | place: USA... | reverse complement strand
CGGCATCTCCGGCGCCATCCAGCACCGGGCCGGCATGCAAACCTCCAAAACCATCGTCGCGGTCAACAAAGACCCCGAAGCCCCCATCTTCGAACTCGCCGACTACGGCATCGTCGGCGACCTGTTTCAGGTCGTCCCCCAGCTCATCGACGACATCCAGAAGCGATCAGGATCCTGATTGCCACCCGCCCCGGGCCGCGGCAGGCTCCGTGTCGCCGCGGCCCGGCGTCGCGTGCCGTTCCGCCTCATGCGGCTCATGCCGCATGCCGGACGGCACGCGGTCTCAGCAGCCCCTGCGGCCCAGTTAGGCTGACTTCGTGATTTACCTCGATCATGCGGCCACCACGCCCATGCTGCCTGAGGCCATCGAGGTGATGACCGAGGAGCTCGCCCAGGTCGGCAACCCATCCTCGCTGCACAGCGCGGGGCGGCGCGCGCGCCGCGTCGTGGAGGAGTCGCGCGAGCAGATCGCCGAAATCCTGAACGCCCGGCCCAGCGAGGTGGTGTTCACCAGCGGGGGTACCGAAGCGGACAACCTGGCCGTGAAGGGGCTGTACTGGGCGCGCCGGGCGGCGGACCCGGCACGGCGGCGGATCCTGGTCACCCCCGTCGAGCACCATGCCGTGCTCGATTCCGCGCACTGGCTGCACAGCCATGAGAATGCCGACGTGTCCTGGCTGGAGGTGGACGGCGGCGGCGTGCTCCGGCCCGAGACGCTGCGCGCCGCCCTCGAGCAGGATCCCGGCAGCGTGACGCTGGCCAGCGTGATGTGGGTGAACAACGAGGTCGGTGCCGTGCAGCCGGTGGCCGAGCTGGCCGAGACTGCCCGCGCGCACGGGATCATCGTGCACAGTGACGGCGTTCAGGCGGCCGCCCAGCTGCCGGTCGACTTCGCCGCCAGCGGCGTGGACGCGCTGACCGTCACCGGCCACAAGCTCGGCGGGCCCGTGGGCGCCGGGGCGCTGCTGCTGCGCCGGGGCACCGAGCCGGTCCCGATCCTGCACGGCGGCGGCCAGGAGCGTGACGTGCGGTCCGGCACCCTGGACGCGCCCGCCATCCGGGCCTTCGCGACCGCCGTGGTCATCTCGGCCGAGCGCCGGGAGGCCGAGGCCAAGCGGCTGACCGTGCTGCGCGACGACTTGATCCGGCAGGTCGTGGAGGCCGTACCCGACGCGCTGCTCAACGGGCCGCCACCCGGGCCGGGCCGGCTGCCCGGCAACGCGCACTTCTCCTTCCCCGGCTGCGAGGGCGACGCGCTGCTCATGCTGCTGGACGCGAAGGGCATCGCCTGCTCCACCGGGTCGGCGTGCACCGCGGGCGTAGCGCAGCCCAGCCACGTCCTGCTCGCGATGGGCGCGGACGAGGACCGGGCGCGCGGCTCGCTGCGGTTCTCCCTCGGCCACACCTCCGCCCAGCAGGATGTCGACGCGCTCGGCGCCGCGATCGGTGAGGCCGTCGAGCGCGCCCGGCGCGCCACCTCCCGCTGACCGCCTGCCCGGCCCGGGCCCCGCGGGGACGCCATAGCCGGCACCGGTACCGCGGCGGACCAGCCAAGGCCGGCGAACGCGTAGGCTCGGAGACGATGACTTCCATGCGCGTACTGGCCGCCCTGTCCGGCGGTGTTGATTCGGCGACGGCCGCCGCACGGGCCGTGGACGCGGGCCACGACGTGACGGCGGTCCATCTCGCGCTGTCCGCCAACGCCAGCTCCTACCGGACCGGGGCGCGGGGTTGCTGCACGCTGGAGGACGCGCGGGACGCGCGTCGTGCCGCGGACGTGATCGGCGTCCCCTTCTACGTCTGGGACATGGCCGGGCGATTCCACCAGGACGTGGTCGAGGACTTCGTGGCCGAGTATGCGGCCGGCCGGACGCCCAACCCCTGTGTCCGCTGCAACGAGAAGATCAAGTTCGCCGCGGTCCTGGACCGGGCGATGGCGCTGGGCTTCGACGCGGTCTGCACCGGCCACTACGCCCGGCTGGACGATGGCGCGCTCCGCCGGAGCGTGGACGAGGGCAAGGATCAGTCCTACGTCCTGGCCGTCCTCACCCGTGATCAGCTCGCGCGCGCGATGTTTCCGCTCGGCGACACCACCAAGAACCAGGTCCGGGCCGAAGCCGCGCGGCGCGGCCTGGGCGTGGCCGACAAGCCCGACAGCCACGACGTGTGCTTCATCGCCGACGGCGACACCCGCGGTTTCCTGGCCCGCAGGCTCGGCGCGGCCCCCGGCCTGGTCGTCGACCGCTCCGGCGCCACCATCGGCCGCCACGACGGCGCCTACGCATTCACGGTGGGCCAGCGCCGCGGACTCGGCCTGGATCGTCCCGCCGCCGACGGCCGGCCCCGCTACGTGCTCAGCATCGAGCCGGTGACCCGTACCGTCACCGTCGGCGCCGCCGAGGAACTCGACATCCGCGGCATCACCGCCCAGCGCCCCGTCTGGACCGGCTGTGACCCGCTCACCGGCCCCCGCGCGTGCGAGGTTCAGCTCCGCGCGCACGGTGCGGTCCACTCCTGCGTGGCCCGCCCGGACGGCGACGACCTGACGATCACCGTGCCCCGTGGCGCCCGGGGCGTGGCCACCGGCCAGACCGCCGTCCTGTATGACGGCGACACGGTTCTCGGCAGCGCGACGATCACCGCCACCCGTGCGGCGGTGCCGGCCTGAGCGGTCACCGCGCCCGGCTCGGGCGGCACGGCGCGGTAACTCCCGAACCCGGGGGCCGTCGCCGCCCTGGTAGGACGTTGGCCGCTGAAAACGGGCCCGGGCCGGATAGCTCTCATCGGGGGCCAGCCCGCAGGGCACGAACCCGCGCTTCTTGTAGTAACGATGCAGCGCGTTGTTGTCGGTCCACACGTCGATGCGGATCCACTCAGCGCCATGGACGTGTGCTGCGTGACGTGCCGCCCAGTCGATGATGGCCCCTCCGACGTGCAGACCTGAGAGCCCGCGCGCGGTGACCAGGCGGCTCAGGTAGACCGCGTGTTCCGCGGTCATCTCCGTCTCGGCCCACACCACCGGGTTGGCCGCCTCTTCCAGGGTGACGGTGGCGACCGGAATGTCGTGGGAGCCAATCCGGTGCGCCAGCACATGCACAGCCAGCCAGGTCTTCCCGTTTTCGATGGCGTGCCTGACCCGGTCGCTGCGCGTGCGGCCATGCGGATCAGGCCAGTCCGTGGACCACTGGTCGGTGCCCAGGTCCTTCAGCCACGCTTTCGCGTCGCTGATCATCCGCTTGATGATGTCAAGGTCGTCCAGCGTGGCCGGGCGCATCGAGAGCGGCGCGCCGTCAATGAGCGCCAGCTGTGCGAGAGAAAGGGGCCGGGCCGCAGATCGGCGAGAGGTGCATGGCCTCTCTCTGTGCCGCATCGGCCGCGGCAAACCTAATTCTGCTCCTGCAGCGCGCCGCCAAGCGCCTGCAGCGCGTCGTCGAGCCCGTCCCGGGTGTCGGTGTACGAACGGTACTCGCGGCGGGGTGCGCTGATTCCGGCTCGCAGGCGGGCGGTCATTTCCCGGACGGCCGGGAGCGGGCCGCCCCCCAGGTAGCTGGCGTCTGACAGAACCGTGCGCTGGCCCTGCTGCCCGCTCTGGAAGCGGCCCTGGCGCCACCCGGTCACCTCGTCCCAGACCAGCGCGAGCTCTTGACCGGAGACGTTGGAGGCCGGATCTGCGAAGATGATCGTCGCGTCGCGCGGATTGCGTGGGTCGAGCCAGCTGGGCCCGGCCGTCAAGCCACCGTCGCGGAGAGCCTCGACGGCCGCGGTGATATAGGCGCGGGTGATGTCGACCCACGCGTCCGGGTGCGCGGCCGGAGCTGAGTATTTCGGCATGGTCATGTCCTTTGCTCGTGCTGAGCTGTCGGTTATGGTCGTGCAGTCGCCAGCATGTCCTGGCGGCAGGGCGCGTGTCTTACTGGACGGGATACGCCCGTCGCCACCTGGCACGCGCTGTCCCGCCCGGCCTCGCCGGCGGGGCGGGAAGTCTCAGCTTTCCTTCTGTGTGTCTGGACCCCCGGCTGGCTCGGCCAGGAGACCGGGGACTCGGCCGGCGTTGATCACGAACTGGTTCCGGTCGGCGGGGAAGACGGTCTCCGCCAGACGGAAGGGCGCCAGCCTTTCGGAGCCCTTCTCGTCCGCGTAACCCGTGCGGAGCAAGACGACGACTGGCGTGGCGGCGTCTTCCCGCAGCCTGAAGAACCTGAGCTCGATGTCGTTGGCCCGGCGGACCAGGATGCGGTCCCGGTAGCCCACCTGATTCATGCCGAGCGCTTCCTTCAGGTACTTCACCGCGCCCTCTTCGATGTCGCCGGCCTCGATCAGCCGCCGCGCGCCTCTCTCCAGCAACGTGATCGGGTAGTAGGACGTCTGCAGCGACCAGGGCTGATCATCGATCAACCGCTCCTGGTGCCGGCTGATGACGCTGGTCCCTTCCTCCACATGCAGCCGGCGCGCGACGTAGCCGCTCGCCTTCATGACTTCGACCCGGGGGCCGGTTGCCCCGGCCTTCCTGCGCTGCGCCGTCACCTCGTTGAACGCGGCCTCCCCCTCGCCGCCGCCCAGGCCGGTATCGGAATCGGCGTCAGGCTTCCATTCGGCCGACAGCGTAGTGACGAAGGTCTCGTATTTGGCGCGGATGAACGTGCCCTGTCCGGGGCGCGTCTCAACCAGGCCCCATCCGGCCAGCAGCTCCATCGCCTGCCGGACGGTGTTGCGCGATGCCTTGTGGGTGTCCTGCATCTCGCTTTCGGAAGGCAGCTGGGTGCCGGGTTCGAGACGACCGGACTCGATCTCATCGCGCAGCTTCTCGGCGATCCGCCGGTACATCGGTTCAGGCACTGCTCCTCCCGGTGATCCGGGCCAGCCTGGCAGCGGCTGCCCGGCGGTTTCAGGCGATCATCTGGTGCCTCTGGCAGCCCTTTGACTGGCGCACGTGAAGTAACCCGGCATGGCAGGCTATCTGCTCATTATCGCCCGTGTATCGGGTGCGGCGACTGCGGTTCCTGGCCAGCCGCGCCTCGTCCGCTATGCCGCCGGCACCGTCCCGGGCAGCGCTACTACCGCCTCGGACCGCTGGCCCGCGGGTCGCGCGCGGCCTAGCTCCAGGTCAGCAGCGCGTCGTCGAGGCCATCACGCAGGTCCGCGACGGACCGGTAATCGCGGCGCGGCTCGCTGGCCCCCGCCAGCACGCGCGCCGTCAGTTCCCCGCCATCCGGGAGCACGCCGCCGCCGAGATATCTGAGGTCCGTGAGGACCGTCCGGCTACCCTGCTCGCCGCCACGGAAGACGCCGCGCCGCCAGCCTGTCACTTCGTCCCAGACCAGGGCGAGCTTGCTGGCGGAGCTGGCAAAGGCCGGGCGGAGGTGGGTGTAAGTGATCGTGGCGTCTCGGGGATCGCGCGGGTCCAGCCAGCTGCTGTCTATCACCAGCCCGCCCTCCGCGAGCGACTGCATCGCCATCGTTATGTAGCGATGGGTGACGTTAATCCAGGGATCCAGGTGGATAGGAAGAAAGTGTCCGGGCATCTGCCATCCTTCGGTAGGCCTCGCCCGCATTATTACATACGCGTTTGCGGTCCCTGCTTTTTCATCCTGCACCATTATCAACATAGGCCCCATTGACATCAGAAGCCAGGCCGGGGGCCGCGATCTTTTCGCGCGCGCCCGTTTTCGCCGGCACGCGCCGGATTTCCCTCGGCCCGGCGAGCCCATTGCTGCCCGGAGGCGTAGTTTGGGGCTGTTTTCCCTGTGTCGCTGGTTAATGCCGCCGTGGCCGGGGCGTGGCAGGCTGCCGGTAAGGTTGGGAATATCCCACGCGTTCCAACTCCACCACAACGGGCCCGTCCCCGTTAAGGGAGGATGCCGGCCGCTGAAAACGCGCCCGTGACGGGTAATTCTTGGCACGAACGGGTTTCAGCCGCTTGAACCCGCGCTTTTCGTAGTAATCGTGAAGGGCCTTATTGGTCGTCCAGGCATCGAGCCGGATACAGCTGGTGCCGTAATTTATCCACCCGTGCCGCCCGGCCCAGTCAAGTATTGCGGCCCCGACGTGCAGGCCGGAAAAGCCCTCGGCCACCACCAGCCGGCTCAGGTAGAGGGCGGGCTGTTTTGCTTCCCGCTGTGACCAGACAAGCGGATTCGCGGTGCGCTCGACCGCCACCGAGGCGACCGGGACCATCTCCGGGTGCACCGGGTCCAGCACAATGCCCGCGAGCCACGTGGTACCTCCCATGAGCGAGGCCCGCTGCCGGTCGGCGCGGTTGTGGCCCTCCTTATCGTGCCAGTCTGTAGACCACTGGTCGGTCCCTAGCCGTCTCAGCCGTTCTTTCGCGTCGTCCAGCATGCCGGTGATGATGGGCGCGTCCGGGAGCCAAGCGCGCCGTATGGAAAGCGCTTCTCCCCGGAGGATGGCAAGGTGCGCGGCGCTCCGCACGTCGGCATCCAGCGAACCTGCCCCGCGCCGCGCGGCCGGATCCCCCGGCGAGGATAGCTTCTGCACCATGGCTGCTCTAGCTCCGTCTTCAGCGTTGAGATATGCGAACTGTGCAACGAGGCGTGGGCGTGATACCCGCCGCCGGGCATCTGGGCCCGGACCGGAGGTTTCAGGTTTTATCGCCTTTGGGGGGCGGGATGAGCTTGTACTCAGCGGGCGGGACCTGGCCGACGTTCACGATGAACTGGTTGCGATCGGCCGGGAAGATCGTCACGGTCACCCGCATCGGGGTCCCGGTCTGATCGAAGGCGGTGCGGAAGATCTCGAAGACAGCGATGCGGCCGTCCGGCGGAATCCGGAAGAACGCGATCTCGTTCGGGTTGGGAGCCCGCATAGTGATCCAGTCGCGGTAGCCGACCTGCTCGAGCCTGAGCGTCTCGAGCAGGTACTTCACCGTCCCCTGCGGGATGTCTTCGTTGTCGAGGAGCTTCTCCGCACCCTGCAGAGCGAAGCGGCGCGGATAGAACGAGGTCTGCAGCGACCAGGGAGTGCCATCGATGAGCCGCTCCTCGTGCCGGCTGATCACCGGTGTTCCCTCCGCCACCCGCAGGCGCGCGGCGATCTCGCTCGCCGCCTTGTGCAGTTCGACCCGGGGCGGTCCCGACATCTCGGCAGTTCTGTGCTCTCCGCTCACTTCGTAACGGTAGGCCGCGCCTTCTCCGCCGCCCAGGCCGGTCACTTCGGACGACGTGAGCGTGGTGATCAGCGGTTCGGGCGGCCGGGTGACGTAGGTGCCCTGTCCTGGGCGGGTCTCGATCAGCCCCAGGTTGATGAGCTCCTTGATCGCTTCCCTGACGGTATTCCTCGACGCGCCGAACTGTTTGGTCAGCTCGGTCTCCGTCGGCAGCTGCTTGTCCTCCGCCAGCTGGCCTGAAACGATCCTGAGCCGCAGGCTTTCGGCGATCCGCCGGTACTTTGGCCCCGCCACGGTTCCCCTCGCAGGGGCGGCCGCGCCCGCTGCCTTGTCGGGGACGACCTGGCCCGGCCCGGCGGGCCGCGTGCCCATTGCCGGGCCGCTCGGTGGCCCTCCGGCTGGGTCGGCCTTCGACCCCTTCGCCGAGTTGGTCATGTCCCCTTCCCGCAGAACCGGCCATCGGCTCGCCCCGATCGCGAGCCCGCGGCACGACCGTCGGCGTGCCGCGAACCGGTTCCTAACGTGTCACCTCATCGCAATGTGCCTTGCTACGACATCTGGAGAGCATGATACATGCAGGCCATACCGATGACCCACCGGACCTGAACGTTACCAGCCGCCCGCGGCTTCTTGAGAAGCTTCCGCCGATCTGACGCCGGCATGTTGCGCGGGTCGCGCAACATGCCGGCGCATTGTGGTCATGTGGTGCGTATCCGCTGGCCATGCACGGGTGCTGCGAGCGGCAGCCCGGTCGTGGCCGCCCCGCCGAGCCTGGCCGGCTGGGGCCGGGGGGATGGCCCGGCCTGATCCGCAAACCGTCCCTCGTCCGGCCGGGGGCCTCATGCCGTGGTCGTCGCCGGCTCACCGTCGTCCCGAATGATTCACCTGAACGACATGGATTGCTTGCCTAGTAGGTGCTGCTCGGGTTATAAGACTTGTATGGGAGGTAGGTATGTATCGGGAGGCACGCTCCAGCCAGACACTACAGCCTGTTGGTACGACGTTCGGGCTGCGGGGCGGTGCACGGTGTCACCGGGAGAAAACCCTGGTGGTGGCCCTCAGGCGGAGGGCACCCGACCAGTGCAACGGAAGCGGCTTCGGCACCGGGAAGGGCCCGGGATTGCTTCTGGGGGACAGCTGGAAGGTCGGCGGAGCAGATGCTCCGCCGGGGGCGTGTAGGAGGCCTTTCATGGCCGACGTTGGGCTGGTATCGGGAATAGTCATCGTCAGTTTCCTGGTGGGTGCGCTGTTTGCGCTGATCGCCATCGTTGCGGCGGGGGTGCGGGAGGAAGACAAGGCCACCATGAGCCGGGCCGACCGGAGGCTCCGGCTGAGGAGCAGGGCACCCGGACGGATGGCGGCGGGCGTCCGCAGAATCAACGGTGTTGGGCAGCGCTACAACCGCGCGGACCCGGATGACCAGTAACGAGCCGATACGTCGGCCGCGGCCCCGCTGCGGCCGGCCCACCGGGCGGCCGATCGCGCGCAGCGATCACGGGGCCGCCGGGGCCCCGCGGCGAAGCGGGAAACATGACGGGACTGGCGGCGAGGGAGCGCCGCCGCGGACGGCGGGAGTAGCCCACGTGGTCGTAGCAACCATCCTCATCTCGGTCATTTTCATCCTGGGACTCACCCTTGGGGTCCTGATTGCCGGCCTCAGGCGCAGAAGGGGCGGCCCCGGCCCACTCGGGGGCGGCGGGGGCTCCGAGCCCGGCTGATGGCCGGATAGCCGAGGGTGACAGGCCCCGGCCCGGGTGACCGGGCCGGGGCCGGCCCATGCCGGCCCGATCCGCCCGGCCGAAGATCGCCCGTGCCGGGTGCACCGCCGCCCGGACCGGCGGGCCGGGGACCTGCCGCCACGGGCAGGTGTCAGGAACGCTCGCCGGCCGCCTCTCCCAGATGTGCAGGAAGTCAGCGGAACGGGTGCCGCTGGCGGAGGTGGGGAGGCCAGCAATGGCCATGTATGTCGAGCTAGTAGCAGTCTTCGTCATCGTCGTGTTCGTCGTCGGGGCAGTGGCAGGCCTGATGTTCATCGAGGCCGCCGGGATCAACGCGGAGGAGAACGTCGCGCGGAAGCGGCGGTCGACCACCCTGCGCGACGAGCCGTCAGGCAACGTGACCCGGGGGATCCGCCGTCTCAACGGCGTCGGTCAGCGTTCCGGGGAACTGGCCCGGTCATCGTCGCAGCCAGACTCGTGACCCAACGGTGGCCGGGGCCACCGCGGACGGTGGGAGGCCGTCATGGCCGAAGTCATTTCGGCAGTCGTTCTGATCTCGATCATCTTCGTTCTCGGTTTCACCTTCGGCTACGTGGTGTCGATGTTCACCGGCCGTAAGAAGGATGGCCCCGGCCCTAGCGGGGGCGACTAGGGCCATAGGCGCGGCAGGCGCGGCCCGGCCCGGAGGTGACAGGCCCCGGCCCGGCTCCCCGGGCTGGGGCCGCCGGGGCCCAGACCTCCCGCCCGCGTCCGGGCAGTTGACGGCCGGAGCCTTTAAGCTCAGCAACGTGCAGGATGACACGTTCGGTGACCCGCGCGGGGCGCGGCCGTTCCCATGGCTGGCGGGGAGCGCCACCGGCATCGGCTCGATGCCGGGGGCCATCCCGGCGGAGGCCGCCCGGATCGTGGCGGGTGAGCTGCCGGACTTCCCCTACCTGCCGGAACTCCCTGGCCGCGGCCCCGGCGGGGACCTGACCGGGCGGACGGCGGCGCTGCTGATCGACATGCCGGTGGAGACGACGCTGGGCGGCTGGCGTATCGCGGAGCGGCCGGGCCGCTCTGTGCGGGCCGCCCGTAGCATGATGTCGGCCGACCTGGACGCGATCGAGGAAGTCTTCGCCGGTTACGAGGGCCCCTTCAAGCTGAGCTTGTGCGGCCCGTGGACGCTGGCCGCCACCATCGAGCTGCCCCGCACGCTGACCGCGGTCCTGTCCGACCACGGCGCGGTCGCCGATCTCACCGGCTCCCTGGCCGAGGCCACCGCCGCGCACGTCGCCGAGCTGGCCAAGCGGATACCCGGCGCTGACCTGGTGGTCCAGTTCGACGAGCCCGCGCTCGCCGTGGTGGCCCGCGGCGAGGTGCCCACCGCCAGCGGGCTGTCCCGGCTGCCTGCCGTCGATTCGGCGGTGATGTCCGACCGGCTGGGCACGGTCCTGGCCGCCGCCCGGCGCTACTCGGTCATCCACTGCTGCGCGAGCCTGGTCCCGTTCGGCATTATCTGGGCCGCCCAGCCCGACGCCGTCGCCTTCGACCTCGGCCTGCTGCGCCGGGAGGATGGAGACCGCATCGCCGAGATGGCCGAGGCCGGGATGGGCATCCTGGCCGGGGCGGTATCGGCCACGCCCCCGGCCGGCGAGCGCCAGGTGCCGCTGAAGACCGCGCAGCGGGTGCTGCGGTTCTGGCGGCGGCTCGGGCTACCGCCGGAGGACTGTGCGCCGCAGCTGGTCGTCACCCCGTCCTGCGGGCTGGCCGGTGCGGCGCCAGCACAGGCGACGGCGGCTCTGGCGCATTGCCGGGAAGCGGCGAGAATAGTCGCTGAGCTGGCCGAAGAGAGCGAAGATACGGAGTTCGGCCCATGAGCGGCCGGCCGGGGCGCGGCGCGGCCCGGACGAGCGAGCAGCGAGGAACGAGCGCCGGGGCGAGGAGGGAAGGCGGCGCCGCACAGCGTCCCGGGAGCGAGCAGGAGACACAGCATGAGCGAAACGGGGAACGCCGGGCCACCGGATCCCAATCAGACGCCGGTCGGGGCGCGCCAGCGGCATGCCGAGCTGAGCGCGCGGATCACCGAGGCCCGGCACCGGTACTACGTGCTGGACTCGCCCACGATCTCGGATGCGGAATTCGACACGCTGTTGCGCGAGCTGGAGGGCCTGGAGGACCGGTACCTCGAGCTGCGCACTCCTGATTCGCCGACCCAGCAGGTCGGGGGCGCGGTCTCCACGCTGTTCACCCCCGTGCAGCACCTGCAGCGGCTGCTCAGCCTGGACAACTCGTTCTCCCCTGGGGAACTCGATGCCTGGGCCGAGCGCGCCGCGCGCGGCGGCGGGACCGGGCCGTACCTGTGCGAGCTCAAGATCGACGGGCTGGCCATCGCCCTCGTCTACCGTGACGGCCGGCTCGCCCGCGGCGCGACCCGGGGGGACGGCCGCACCGGTGAGGACGTCACGCCGAACATCCGCACCATCGGCTCGGTCCCGGCCCGGCTGTCCGGCACCGGGCACCCGCAGACGCTGGAGGTCCGCGGCGAGGTGTTCCTGCCGGTGGCGGCGTTTGAGGAGCTGAACGCGAGCCTCACCGAGGCGGGCAAGCCGGCCTTCGCCAACCCGCGCAACTCCGCGGCCGGCTCGCTGCGGCAGAAGGACCCGCGCGTGACCGCCAGCCGCCCGCTCGACGCGATCGTGCACGGCGTCGGGCGGGTCGAGGGCTTGCGCGCCGGTGACGGGCCACCGGAGACGCAATCTGGCTGGTACGAGCGGCTGCGGTGCTGGGGCCTGCCGGTCAGCGACCGGTTCACGGTCGTGCCGGACCTGGCCGCGGTGCACGATTACATCGGCCACTACGCCGAGCACCGGCACGACCCGCCGTATGAGATCGATGGCGTGGTGGTCAAGATCGACCGGCTGGACCAGCAGCGTGCGCTCGGCGCGACCTCCCGCGCGCCGCGCTGGGCGATGGCCTACAAGTACCCGCCGGAGGAGGTCACCACCAAGCTGCTGGATATCCGGGTCAACGTGGGCCGCACCGGCCGGGTAACACCGTTTGCGGTGATGGAGCCGGCCAAGGTGAGCGGCTCCACCGTGGAGCTTGCCACCTTGCACAACGCCGACGAGCTGAAGCGCAAGGGCGTGCTGATCGGCGACACCGTGGTGCTGCGCAAGGCGGGCGACGTGATCCCCGAGGTCGTCGCGCCGGTCGTGGACCTGCGCACCGGCGACGAGCGGGAGTTCCAGTTCCCCTCGCATTGCCCGGAGTGCGGTACCGCACTCACCCGGGAGGAGGGCGGCGTCGACTGGCGCTGCCCGAACGCGCGGTCCTGCCCGGCCCAGCTCCGTGAGCGGCTGTTCCACCTGGCCGGCCGGGGCGCGTTCGACATCGAGGTGCTCGGCTACGAGGCGGTGACCGCCCTGCTCGACGGCCAACTCGTCACCGACGAGGGCGACTTGTTCTCGCTCACCGAGGGAAAGCTCGCCACCTCGGCGTTCTTCGTCAACAAGCAGGGCACGCTGAAGGTCAACGCGGGCCGGCTGCTGGCCAGCCTGGAGGTGGCGCGGCAGCGGCCGTTGTGGCGCATCCTGGTCGCGCTGTCGATCCGGCACGTCGGGCCGACCGCGGCGCGCGCGCTGGCCACCGAGTTCGGCTCGCTGGACGTGATCGCCTCGGCCACGGCCGACCAGCTCGCCGTGGTGGACGGGGTCGGCCCCACGATCGCCGCGTCGGTGGCTGACTGGTTCACGGTGGACTGGCACGGCGCCATCGTGGACAAGTGGCGCGCGGCCGGGGTCCGGATGGCCGAGGAAGGCTTCGGCGGTGGCGCCACCACGCGGCGGCTGCTGGCCGGGATCACCGTGGTGGTCACCGGTTCCCTGGCGGAGCTCAGCCGGGACGAGGCGGCGGAGGCGGTCCGCGCCGTGGGCGGGAAGGTCACCGGCTCGGTGTCGAAGAAGACGGATTTCGTGGTGGCGGGGGAGAATCCCGGCTCCAAATACGACAAGGCCGCCGAGATCGGCGTCCCCATCCTCGACGAGGCCGCGTTCCGTGTCCTGCTTGCCGAGGGCCCGGACGCGGTCCGCCCCCCGTCCGGCGACGGCCCGGAGCCGGCGGATGCACCAGAGGCGGCCGGGGCGGCGGACTGACCCGGCCATGCGAAACGCCGGGTGAGCGGCGCGGGCGCGGCGGCCAGGGAAATGCGGTCGGGGCGGGCGGCGCGGGCTTCTAGGATGGCGTGCATGTCCATCACCCGCGACGAGGTCGCCCATCTGGCCAGGCTGTCGAGGCTCGCCCTCGGCGAGGAGGAGCTGGATCATCTCGCGCCGCAGCTCGACCAGATCATCTCGGCGGTCGCCCGGGTCCAGGAGGTCGCCGCCGAGGGGATCCCGCCCACGTCACACGCCCTGCCACTGTCGAACGTGTTCCGCGCGGACGAGCCGATCGCGTGCCTGCCCCCGGACGTGGTGCTGTCCCAGGCGCCCGCCGTGGAACAGCAGCGGTTCAAGGTGCCCCGGATCCTGGCGGAGGACTGACCGATGAGCAATGAGAACGGCAGCGGCGGGCGGGGGAGCGGCGAGCTCACCGCGATGACCGCCGACGCGCTGTCGGCGGCGCTGCGCCGCAAGGACGTCTCGGCCGCCGAGGTCACCCGGGCGCACCTGGACCGGATCGCCGCGGTCGACGGGCGCGTGCATGCGTTCCTGCACATCGCCGCGGACGAGGCCCTCGCCGCCGCGCGCGCCGTGGACCAGCGCCGCGCGGCCGGCGCTGAGCTTGGCCCGCTGGCCGGCATCCCGGTCGCGCTGAAGGACGTCTTCACCACGACCGACATGCCGGCCACGGCCGGGTCGAAGATCCTGGCGGGCTGGCAGCCGCCGTACGACGCGACCGTGACCAGCCGGCTCCGCCGCGCCGGGGCCATCATCCTGGGCAAGACCAACATGGACGAGTTCGCCATGGGCTCCTCCACCGAGAACTCCGCGTTCGGGCCGACCCGGAACCCCTGGGACCTGACGAGGGTCCCGGGCGGCTCGTCCGGCGGCTCGGCGGCCTCGGTGGCGGCCTTTGAGGCGCCGCTGGCGGTCGGCACCGACACCGGCGGGTCGATCCGCCAGCCGGCCGCGGTCTGCGGCATCACCGGGATGAAGCCCACCTACGGCGGCAACTCCCGGTACGGGCTGATCGCGTTCGCGTCCTCGCTGGACATGCCGGGCCCGCTGGCCCGGACCGTGCTGGACGCGGCGCTGCTGCACGAGGCCATCTCCGGGCACGACCCGATGGATGCCACGTCCATCGACGAGGCGGTGCCCCCGGTGGTGGCGGCAGCCCGCCAGGCCGACGTGGCCGGCCTGCGGATCGGCGTGGTCACCGAACTGTCGGGCGAGGGATACCAGCCAGGCGTGCTGTCGCGGTTCAGCCAGGCGGTGGACCTGCTCGAATCGCTCGGCGCCAAGGTCACCGAGGCGTCCTGCCCGCACTTCCGCTACGCGCTGCCCGCCTACTACCTGATCGCGCCGAGCGAGTGCTCCTCCAACCTGGCCCGGTTCGACGCCATGCGGTACGGGCTGCGCGTGGGCGACGACGGCGCCCGCAGCGCCGAGGAGGTCATGTCGCTGACCCGTGAGGCCGGCTTCGGGGCCGAGGTGAAACGTCGCATCATGCTCGGCACCTACGCGCTTTCCAGCGGGTACTACGACGCCTACTACGGCAAGGCGCAGCAGGTCCGCACGCTCATCGCGCGGGACTTCGAGGCCGCGTTCGGCCAGGTCGATGTGCTGGTCTCGCCGACCACGCCGACGACCGCGTTCCCGCTGGGGGAGCGGGCCGACGACCCGATGGCGATGTACCTGGCCGACCTGTGCACGATCCCGTCGAACCTGGCCGGGAACGCGGCCATCTCGGTACCGTGCGGCCTGGCCCCGGAGGATGGCCTGCCGGTCGGCTTGCAGATCATGGCGCCGGTGCTGGCCGATGACCGCGCCTACCGCGTCGCCGCGGCGGCGGAGGCCGCGTTGACCGGACGGTGGGGCCATCCCCTGCTGGCCCAGGCCACCGGCCTGGGCGGGCGCACCGCCGGGGGAACCGCGGATGAGACGAAGGGAGCGGGCCGATGACGTCGGCGCAACCGCTGTCGGTGACCCCGTACGCCGAGGCGCTCGGCCGCTACGAGCCGGCGATCGGCCTGGAAACGCACGTGGAGCTCGGCACCCGGACCAAGCTGTTCTGCGGCTGCCCGGCCCAGTTCGGCGGGGAACCGAACACGCACGTCTGCCCGGTCTGCCTCGGCCTGCCCGGGTCGCTGCCGGTGCCGTCCCGGGCCGCCATCGAGTACACGATCCGGATCGGGCTCGCGCTGAACTGCTCGATCGCCGGGTGGTGCCGGTTCGCCCGGAAGAACTATTTCTACCCGGACATGCCGAAGGACTTCCAGATCTCCCAGTACGACGAGCCGCTGTGCACCGACGGCTGGCTGGATGTCACGGTGGACGAGGGTGACGGGGAGCCGGCGCACGTCCGGGCCGGCATCGAGCGGGTGCACCTGGAGGAGGACACCGGCAAGTCACTGCACGTAGGCGGGGCCACCGGCCGTATCCACGGGGCTGACTACTCGCTCGTGGACTACAACCGGGCGGGCATCCCGCTGGTGGAGATCGTGACCAAGCCGATCACCGGCACCGGCGCGGCCGCGCCCGCGGTGGCCCGCGCCTACGTGGCCGAGCTGCGGGAGGTCATCCGGTCCCTCAGCGTGTCCGACGTGCGGATGGAGGAGGGCTCGCTGCGCGCCGACGTGAACACGTCGCTGGCCCCCCGAGGCTCGGCCGTGCTGGGGACCCGGACCGAGACCAAGAACGTCAACTCGCTGCGCTCGGTGGAACGGGCCATCCGGTCGGAGATCGAGCGGCAGGCCGCGGTGCTGGACGCCGGCGGCGCGGTGGCGCTGGAGACGCGGCACTTCCACGAGGACACCGGGATCACCACGGCCGGCCGGAGCAAGGAGGAGGCGGAGGACTACCGTTACTTCCCCGAGCCGGATCTGGTGCCGCTCGCCCCGGCGCGGGAGTGGGTGGAGCAGATCAGGCGGTCGCTGCCCGAACTGCCGTCGGTGCGCCGGGAGCGCCTGCAGGCCGAGTGGAACCTGTCCGGCGCTGACCTGTCCGCGCTGCGCAACGCCGACGCGATCGACCTGGTCGCCGCGACCGCCGAGGCCGGCGCGTCCCCAGCGGACGCGCGCAAGTGGTGGCTGGGCGAGCTGTCCCGGCGCGCCCATGAGACCGGCACCGAGCTGGCCGCCCTCCCGATCACCCCGGCTCAGGTCGCCCGGGTCGCGGAGCTCATCGCGTCCGGCGCGCTCAGCGACCGGCTGGCCCGGGAGGTCATCGACGGCGTGCTGGCCGGGGAGGGCGGCCCGGACCAGGTGGTCACGGCGCGCGGGCTGGCCGTGGTCAGTGACGACAGCGCGCTGACGGCCGCCGTCGAGCAGGCCATTGCCGCCAACCCGGAGGTCGCGGACCGGATCCGCGGCGGCAAGACGGCCGCGGCCGGCGTCCTGGTCGGCGCGGTGATGAAGGCGACCCGCGGCCAGGCCGACGCCGCCAGGGTCCGCGAACTGATCGTCCAGCGGCTCGGCTAGTGCGGGAGGGCGGACCGCCGCCAGCCCCCCGGGCCGGGGAACATCGGCGCCCGCACCCGCCGGGACCGGTCCGACCATCCGGAGCCAGCCTGGCCGCGGGCCTCCCGCGCCGTGGTCGCCGCCTCGGCCGCCTCGGCGGCCACCCGCCGTGCGGCGAGGACGGCCAGGACCGCGGCGACCTCCTCGGTACTGGCGTCGCCCCGGATCACGTGCAAGAGCGGCTGGCCTTCGCCCGGCTTGTCTGACGGCACGATGCCAGTGTAGGGGGGCTGCGTGCGGCGGGCCAGGACGGGCGGCCCCGGTGGTGGCCCCGGCCCCGCGGCCCGGGCATGGCGGCTCAGTCGCGGGGCGAGCGGCCCACGACGATGCCGAACTCCCGGTGGACCCGGCTCCAGAAAGCGTCCCGCAGCCATTCGCGCGCCTCCTGGTAGGAGCGCAGCGACAGCCCGAGTTCCTTCTCCGCCTCGACCAGCAGCTCCTTGTCGATCACCGGCGGCAGGATCGGGCCGGGCAGCAGGTCGCGGATGTTGTCGGTACCGCGGGTCAGGATCCACTTCTGAGCCACGTGCTCGCCGGCCTCCTCCACCCGCAGGCGGTCGGGGCCGAGGCGGCCCGCGCCGGCCTGGCTGGCCGGGCTGGGGGCGCCGCCGGCGGCGGCCGCGCCCGCCGGCGACGCGGGGTGCGCCTGTTTGGCGGCCAGGCGGGCCATGCGGTCACCGAAAAGCTGGGCGGGGGAGGGCACCGCGCTGGCCGGAGGCTCATCCGGGCGGGCCGGCTCGACCACGCTGGGCAGCTGCCGGGTGAAGTAGGGCCGGACGAACGCGCTGTCCAGGATCTCCACCGTGTCGGACTCCCAGACCAGCCGTTCTGCCTGGTTGGTGCCGTAGGGCGGCTCGATGCCCCACAGGTGCACGCGCACACCGTAGGCCTGCGCAGCCTCCACGGCCGGCACCATGTCCTCGTCGCCCGCAACGAGGATCGCGTCGGTGATCGCGTGGTGGCGGGCCAGCGCCTCCATGTCCGCGCGGATCTGCGCGTCCACGCCCTTTTGCTGGCCGCGGGCGTTGAGGTTGCCGAGCCGCAGCTTCACCATCGGAAGCTGGGCGATCACCCGCTGGTCGATGGTGGGCACCCGGTCCCGGGCCGCGTCGTACCAGTAGACCCGGAGCAGTTCGCCGCGGACGAGCTCGTCGGCGTGCTTGCTGATCGCGTCGATGAGCGGAACGGCGTCCACCCGGAAGTCGCGCCGCGAGCTCGTGGCGAGCAGCAGTTCCCCGGCGGCAGCGTAGATGTAGCCCACGTCCACCATCACGGCGTAGCGGGCCAGCAGCGGTACCTGCGCGGAGTATTCGCTCATCGTGGTCACGACTTTAGGCCAGCCGGCCGGGTACGGATGCCGCCGGCTCGCGACGAGGGCCCGAAAATCGGGCCTAATCTGCGCAGAAAGCACAAAAAACGGTGCTGTCGGTGGGCGTTGCCGCTCCGGCCTGCGACGTTACGGTGGGTGGGATAAGAGCACCTCGTAGCTGCCCGGGTCGAAGTAGCGGGCCTGCCGGGACGCCCCGGTGAAGCCGGGCCGGAGGGTGAGGTTGCCGCCCGCGTCGTCCAGGTACCAGAAATGGTGGCTGCTGGCCATCCCGCAGTACATCATCGTCGGCGTGTTCACGAGCGGCGTGCCACGGTCGGGGTGGTGGGCTGGCCACCTCCACCCGGCCGAGCTCGGCTTCTCCCTCAACGACCGGTACCGCTGCTGCTGTTCAGCTCGACTTCGGCTTTTTCTTCCGGCGCGAGTATGTCGTGGACCGTCTGGCGGAGCAGTTCGCCCAGTTCTTGGGTGGTCGTGCCCTCGAACGCGTCACCGGCCATAAAGAGCACGGAGAATACGGCGCCAAGAGAGCAGGCCATCCTGACCCGGTCGCGGAGTGAGATGGCGGGGTCGGCGAGCATCTGGCGGAATCTCTGCTGAAGGTCTTCGTGTTCGGCGTCGTGATCCTTGCGATGCAGCTTTTCCAGGGCCGCCTGGTTGCGCTCATGCATCAGGTAGAGCTTGCGCTGGGCGAGCATCTGGCCGACCACCGTATCGACCAGGGATTCCCAGGCCGCCAGGCTGACGGGCCCATCGGTCAGTTGCTTCAGGCCGTCCCGGCCGACGTCATGGAGGCGCATGTGCAGCGCCATGAGAATGTCGTCCTTGGACGCGTAGTGGTAGTAGAGCGCCGCTTTGGTGAAGCCGAGCTTCTCGGCTATCTCCCGCAGCGAGGTCCCGTCGAAGCCCTTCTCGATGAACAGGTCGAGGGCCACATCCAGGATGCGCTCCCGGGTCGAGCCCGCCTCCGGCGGCTGATCCGGGGCGGGCTCGGCCGCCCGCGATCGCTGGTCGCCGGGAAGGCCGGCCGGGCCGTCCTGACCGGCAGTGGCTCGTGTCATGTCATCCTCCCGGTTGGCACCCGCTATCTACTTGACGGCCGGTAGGCAACTCACCTACGATACCATGAGCGGGCATCTTACTAGCCGGCCGGTTAGGACGCAGCTATGCCGAACGACATGATGATCGAGGCCGAAGGGCTGGCCAAGCACTACGGCCAGACCCGGGCGCTGGCTGGCGTGGACTTCTCCGTGCCGGGCGGAAGCATCCTGGGCCTGCTCGGGCCGAACGGCGCGGGGAAGACGACCGCGGTGCGGATCTTGACGACTCTCGCTCTGCCCGATGCCGGCCGGGCCAGGGTGGCCGGGGCCGATGTCGTCGGGCACCCGGCAGACGTGCGGCGCCATATCGGGGTGGCGGCACAGGACGCCACCCTGGACGGGCTGCTCACCGGACGCCAGAACCTGGTCCTGGTCGGCGAGCTGAGCGACATGCGGCGCACGGCATCACGGCAGCGTGCGACCGAACTGCTGGCCCAGTTTGAGCTGACCGATGCGGCGGACCGGATGCTGAAGGGCTACTCCGGTGGCATGCGCCGGCGGCTGGACCTGGCGGCCGCGCTGATGACCCGCCCCCCCGTCCTGTTCCTGGACGAGCCGACGACCGGGCTGGATCCGGTCAGCCGTCAGCGGGTGTGGGAGGCCGTCCGCGAGCTGACCGCGGAGGGTGTCACCGTGCTGCTCACCACGCAGTACCTCGATGAGGCCGATGCCCTGGCTGACCGGATCGTGGTGATCGGCCACGGCCGGGTGATCGCGAACGGCACGCCCCAGGAGCTGAAGGAGGCGAGCCGTGGCGCACGCCTGGAGGTGACTCTCACCGCCCCGTATCCCGGCGCGGCCGAAGCGATCGGATCACTGGCCGCCGGCCCGGTGCACCTCAGCGAGGACGGCCGGCGCCTGAGCGCCGGCGTGGACAGCGCCCTGGGGCTGGCGACCTCCGTGGTGCGCGCGCTGGATGCGGCCGGGGTGCTGGTGGACAACGTGGAGATCCGCCAGCCGTCGCTGGACGATGTGTTCTTCTCCCTCACCGGAGGCCACCTCGCCGCCGAGGACGACGATCCCGGCAACGGTGCCGCCGGTCCTGAAGGCGCGCGGCCCGAGATGGAAGGAGCGGGCGCATGACGACGACCACGCTGCGGCAGGGCCCCGCCGGGTCCGGCATCCCCGGTCAGCACCCGGCCGCCGTGGCGGGCCGCCTCCGCGACGTGTGGGGCATGACCCGGCGCAACCTGGTGCACATCTCCCGGGAGCCGATGCAGCTCTCGGATGTCACCCTCCAGCCCGTCTTGTTCACCGTGCTGTTCATCTACATCCTCGGCGGGGGCATCCCGATCCCGCACGGCAGCTACAAGGATTTCGCCCTGGCCGGTCTCCTCGCCCTGAACCTCGTCACCTCGACCATGGGCACCGCGGTCGGGCTGAGCACCGATCTGCACGGCGGCATCATCGACCGCTTCCGCGCCCTGCCGATGTGGCAGGCCGCGGTCCTCGTCGGCCGGTCATTCGCCGATCTGATGACGTCGTGCATCTGCGCCCTCATCGTCGCCGTGACCGGCCTGGCCGTCGGCTGGCGGCCGGACGCCGGCGCCGGCCCGGTCATCGGGGGCTTCGCCCTGGTGCTCTTCTTCGCCTACTCGCTGTCCTGGATCGCCGCCTGCGTGGGCCTCAACAGCAAGAGCCCGGAATCGGCCGCGTCGTTCGGCTTCATCGTCCTCTTCCCGCTGGCCTTCGTGTCCAACGCCATGGTCCCCACGCAGCACATGCCCGGCTGGCTGCAGGCCGTGGCCGACTGGAACCCGGTAAGCGCGGTGACGGCCGGGGCCCGCCAGCTCTGGGGTAACCCAAACCCGTCCGGTGCCATCCAGGCCTGGCCGATGCAGCATCCGGTCGGCGCAGCCCTCATCTGGTCAGCGCTGATCCTGGCGATCGCCGCCCCATTGGCCTCCTACTTCTTCAGGCGGCGTACGACCGAATGAAACGAATCACAACCCG
>Ga0335081_10005032_pt1 | contig 20879 bp, 15 predicted proteins | sample Lox_Sample_35_FD_206713 | JGI IMG/M metagenome (GOLD analysis project Ga0335081, IMG submission 206713) | Soil microbial communities from Loxahatchee National Wildlife Refuge, Florida, United States - Lox_Sample_3.5 | ecosystem: Environmental > Terrestrial > Soil > Wetlands | place: USA... | reverse complement strand
CGTCGATGCCGATCGTCTGGTCTTCGGGGGTAGGCTGCCGCTCGCGGCGTACATGGCCCGTTACCGACTCGCCGATCTGTTTCTGGATACGCTTCCCTACAACGCGGGCACCACCGCGAGCGATGCGCTGTGGTCGGGGCTGCCGGTGCTCACGCGAATCGGCGAGTCGTTTCCTGCGCGCGTGGCTGCCAGTGTGCTGACCGCGATCGGTCTGCCGGAGCTGATTACCACATCGGCGGACGAGTACGAACGGGTGGCAGTGGAGCTTGCAACCTATCCCGGCAGACTCGCGGCATTGAGGCAAAAGGTTGCCGACAACCGACTGAGCACGCCGCTGTTCGACACGGCACGATTCACGCGCAGCATCGAAGCAGTCTACGAGGCGATGCACGCGCGCCACCAGGTGGACCTGGCGCCCGATCATATCCTCGTTAGATAGGCGCGGCCTCCAAGGCAACTCCCTCGGACGTGAGTTGCCGCTTCGGCGGTCGCTAAGGCGAGAACCCATGGCAGCGCTTCAGCGCTCGTTGCAACGGGCAGTAACGGCCAGCAGCCGTGGAGATTACGCGACCGCGGAGCGGCTGTGCCGGAATATACTCGCCGCGCAGCCGGAGCATTTCGATACGCTGAACCTCCTCGGGTTCGTGGCGGCGCGGATGGGACGTGTGGCCGAGGCCGCAGAGCTGCTCGGCAGGGCCGCTGCAGTGAACCCCGCTGACTTCGCCGTGCAAAACAACCGCGGTTTGACGCTCCAGGCCCTCGGACGACTGGACGAGTCGCTCGCGTGTTACGAGCAGGCGATCCGCCTCGATCCAGGCAACGCCGCTGCGCACAGCAACCGCGGTTACGTCCTGTGCCTATTGAAGCGGTCGGACGAGGCGCTTGAGAGCTGCGAGAGGGCGATCTCGCTTGACCCGAATTTCGTCGAGGCACACAACAATCACGGAATGGCGCTGCAGGCGCTGACGCGGCCCACCGAGGCGCTCGCGAGCTACGACCGCGCGATCGCGCTCAAGCCAGGCGACTTGCCTCCGCGGCTCAACCGTGCCTCGACGCTCGAGCAGCTCGGGAGGCTCCATGAAGCGCTCGAAGCGCTCCTGGACACGTGCGAGCTGACTGAGTGGGCGCACCGTGGCGCGCTGGGACAGCTGTCGCGCGTCGTGGACGGGCTCGACTTCGCTCGCAGGGGCCGGGAACTGACGCAGAGGAGCGAGGAGTGCCGGCGGTGGGTCGCCGAACCGAAGGCGGGCACGATCATAGCGAACCCGCTGATCAGCGTGATCGTCCCAAGCTTCAACCACCGACAATACGTCGAAGAAGCGCTGCGCTCGGTCTTCGCCCAAACCTATCGCAACCTCGAGCTCATCGTGATCGACGACGGTTCGCAGGACGGCTCGCCGGCCGTTATTGACGGGTGCATGCGGGATTGTCCGTTTCCCCACACGTTCATGGCGCGCGAGAATCGCGGGGCCGTTGCCACGGTCCGTGACGCGCTATCGCTCGCCACGGGCCAATTCTTCAACGTCCTCCACTCGGATGACGTGTTCAGCGCCGACAGGATTTCCGTGCTCGTGCGCGAGGTGGCAGCCAAGGGCAACCGGTGGTGCTTCTCGGCGGTACGATTCATCGACGCCGCGGGGACGGAGCTTGACCCAAAGGACAATGCCTATGTTGCTGGACTCGCGCTTGGCCTCGAGGGTGCCGCGAAGGAGTTGAGCACCGGAATGGCGCTGCTCAAGTTCAACGTCTCGATCACTACCGGGAATCTGTTCGTGAGCCGGAGCTTTTACGACGAAGTCGGGGGGTTCCGGCCGTATCGCTACAACGAGGACTGGGACTTCTGCATCCGCGCAAGCCGGTACTCCGAGCCGGCGTTCGTACCCGAGCCTCTGCTTAGCTACCGGGTGCATGGAGGAAACACGATACTTGGTGACCGCGAGGCGGCTGCCAAGGAGGCGTTGTCGATGTTCATGGACTACTTCCGCGAAGCCCTGGATGACCGGAAGTGGTCGAATCCGCATGCGCCCAGCTACGCCAATTGGGGCGACACGTTTCTCTCGCGACTGGGGTACCAGGGCATAGCTCTGCGCACGTTCGCGCCCGACCGCTTCGGCGCCATGCTGCGGCGCCTGCGGTCGGTCGTCCAGGATCCCGGAGTCGGCAACGCTCCCAGAGCGGCAAGGTGAGCGTTGCCGTGGTTTGAGAGCCTCTGCGCGAGGGGATCGAGCCTTGCGACCATGACGGCTTCGTCACTTGGGCTGCTGCAATGTCTCCAGATGCCGCTGAGCGGCGGCATTGCCCTGTTCCGCGGCTTTGCGATACCAGACCGCCGCCTGCGCTTCGTCCTTCGGTATGCCGCGGCCGTTGGCGTACGCGATCCCCAGATTGAACTGGGCGTCGGCGAGGCCCTGATCAGCGGCTTTCCGGAACCATAGGCATGCAAGCGTCTCGTTCTTGGCCACGCCGCGACCCGTGGCGTATGCGACGCCGAGGTTGCTCTGAGCGTCCGCGAGACCTTTCTCCGCCGCCTTGCGATACCAGGCAGCCGCCTTTGCGGGGTCCTGGGCCACACCCTGACCCCAGGCGTATGCCACGCCCAGGGTGTACTGGGCTAGGGCGAACCCTTGTTCCGCCGCCTTGCGATACCAGGCGACCGCCCGCGCCTCGTCCTTGGTCACCCCGTGGCCATTGTCGTACATCGACCCCAAGGCGTGCTGAGCCGGGGCATGGCCCTTCGCGGCCGCCTTGCGATACCAACCGACCGCCTGCACCTCGTCCTTGGCAATGCCCAGGCCGTTGGCGTACACCAATCCCAGGCCGTACTTGGCGTCGACGAGCCCCTTATCCGCCGCCTTTCGGTACCAGTTCAGCGCCCGAGCATCGTCCTTGGCCACTCCTTGGCCGTTCGCGTACATCAGTCCAAGGTTGTACTGGGACGCCGCGTTGCCCTGCGCGGCGAGCGCTTCCCAGATTTTGAGCGCGGCCGAGTAATCGCCTCGACGAAACGCCGCCAACGCTTCATCGAACTGCTTTTCCGTTCTTCGCGCAGCAAACCACATAATGCCTCGCGCAGCGAACACAGGAGGCGCTATCTTAACCCGCGACCTCGTGCTCCGTTCTTCCCTTTGCCTTCAGTGCTGCGAGTACCATATCGGCTGCCTGCAGCCGGTCACTCTAAAGCGACAAGATCTCGCGAGCGCATGGCCTGCCAAACCGTGACCCTGTGTGCCGTCGATAGCGTGACGCCGCGGCTCGCGTTGCGCGCGCTCGAGGCATCGCTCGAGGGCTGCGACTTTGGCGAGGCGATTCTCTTCACAAGCGATGTCGAGGTCCGGTCGGAATCGGTCCGGGTCTTCGCCATCGAAGCCCTGAACTCCCGAAGCGCCTATTCGGCGTTCGTGCTGAAGCGGCTCGCGGACCTGACCCGCACGCCTCACGTGTTGCTCGTGCAATGGGACGGCTACGTCATCAATCCCCTCGCATGGGACGCCCGCTTCCTCGACTACGACTACATCGGGGCCAGGTGGCCATGGCACCGCGACGGAATGACCGTCGGCAACGGCGGGTTCTCGCTGCGATCGAGGCGCTTGCTCGAGACGACCGCAGATCAAGGTTTTGGGATCCTTCCCGAAGAGACAGAGGACAACATGATCTGCCGTTCGAATCGTCGAACCCTTGAGACGAAGCATGGCGTTAGATTCGCGCCGGAAGCGGCCGCGGACGCCTTTTCCTACGAGCGATCCGTGCCCGCACGACCGACCTTCGGCTTTCACGGGTTGTTCAACATGTGGCGACACGTCGACGATTCGGAGATGCTGCTCCTCATGGACTCGTTCAGCCCGCAGATTCTTTCGGGACGCGATTTCCTCGAGCTGCAGGCGGAATACTTCCTTCAGCGCAAGTTCTCACTCTTCGGCAAGATGTATGGAATGACGAGACGCATGCACGGGCCGGAGCACACCAAGGCGTTGATTACAAGTCTATTCAGCGATGCCCAATTGGCGAAGGCGATGATCGACTGCGGCGAATTCATGATCCAGTCGGGGAGGTCTGACTCTTGATGGGACGGAGTCGATCCGTCTGCTCAACTCCGGCTCACCAAGGCTGAGCGCCGTCGAGCACTTGCGCGAGGTCGGCCCTTACCTTCGCGAGCACTCCGTCCCAGTCGCCCGGGCGCTGCTGCGTATAGACTCTTGCCGTCGGATACCAGGGGCTGTCGCAGCGCCCGTGCAGCCAGCGCCAGCATGTGTCGAACCGGTTCAGGATCCAGGCCGGCCTGCCCAGGGCGCCGGCGAGGTGCGCGGTCGACGTGTCCACCGTGATCACCAAGTCGAGATTCGCGGCAAGCGCGGCCGTGTCGGAGAAGTCGTGCAATTCGCCGGCGCAGTCGACGATCTGCGGTCCGTTCCAGTCCGCTGCCTTCAGTCGCGCCAAGTCCGATTCGGCGGGCTCTCCCTTCTGCAGGCTGTAGAACTCGATGCGATCGTCCTTCAACGGCGCTAGCAGGGAAGCATCCATGTTGCGTCGCTCGTGCAGCTCGCGCAGCTCGGGTTGGTGCGGCCTGGATCCCCCCGACCAGACGAGGCCGACCCGCAATCCTCGTTTCTCCCCCAGCCTTCGCTGCCACTCGCGAGTCTTCGCGCGATCCGCCGCGAGATACGCCTGAGACGCCGGGATGGTCGCCACTTCGGTCCGCATTGCGAGCGGCAGGCTCATCAGCGGACAGTGGCAGTCGAACGGCGGAAGCGGGTCGCCCTCCTTGACCAGGTGCGTGACGCCGTCCAGGGTTGCGAGGAGCGTCAGCAGCGGCGCGGGGACCTGAAGGACGACGTGTGCACCGAGCTCCGCGACCGGCTTCGCGTAGCGACAGAATTGAATCGTGTCGCCGAGACCCTGCTCGGCGTGCAACAGTATGGTCTTGCCGGCGATCGGCTCGTCGCCGAGCCACAACGGCTGCTCGAAATTCCGTTTGAGGGACAGACCGTTTCTGGTCTTCCAGCGCCATTCGAACAACTCCCAACCTCTGCGATAGTCTCCCAGATGCAGCAGCGCGAGCGCCTTGTTCCAGTGTGCTTCCGCATACTCGGGGCTGGCGGCGATGGCCTGGTCGAAGCAGGCGATGGCGGCCTCCGTTCGCACGAGCTCGCGCAGCAGCGCGCCGCGATTGTTGTGCGCCTCCGCAAAGTTCGGATCGAGCTCGGTGGCTCGTTCGTAGCTCGCGAGCGCCTCGTCGGGGCGGCCGAGTCTCTGGAGGGCCGTGCCGCAATTGTTGTGCGCTTGCGCGAAATTCGGGTCGAGCTCAACGGCCCGCTGGTAGCTCTGGAGCGCCTCGCCGAACCGCGAGACCTCCTGGAGCACCGTCCCGCGATTGTTATGCGCTTGCGCGAAATTGGGATCCCGCGCGATCGCCCGATCGCAGCTTTCGAGCGCCGCGTCGAACCGTTTCAGCAAGCGAAGGACGTACCCGCGGTTGCTGAGCGTACCGCCGGCGTCGGGATCGAGCCGCAGCGCCGCGTCGTAGCAGGCGAGCGCCTCGTCCAGCTGCCCGAGCTCCTGGAGCACGAAACCGCGATTGCTCTGCGCCGCGACGTCGGCAGGCTTTGCTGCGACGGCCCGCCTGAGCCATTCGGCGGCCTCGGCCATGCGTCCCGTCCGGGCAGCGATGAAGCCCAGCATGTTCAGCGCGTCGAAGTGGGTGGGACGCATTTCGAGCACCTGCCGGCAGAGGCGCTCGCCCCGGCTCAGGTCGCCGCCGGCACAGGCGGCGACTGCACTTTGGAGCGTCGAATCGATCTTGTTCATCGTCGACGAAGTCGGAGATCGGCCCCTGGCGCAGCGCGGTCCGCAAGGACGCCGCTCAGGGTATGACGTCGATGTGCGCGGGCGGAAGCCCCGCTTGCGTGCGCCGCTGCATCTCGGCGTACGCGGCCTCGATGGACTTCGCATGGCGGCCGATGTCGAACAGGGGTGCCGTTGCGCGATTCTCGGCGAGCCGATGCCGCAAATCGGCCATTCGCTCGGGCATGGTCGCCAGTGACACAGCGAGTTCTTCGTAGGCTTCCGGTGAATCAGTGACAAGCTCGGGCAGGCCCACAGCGTTGAGCAGGCTTGCCGAGAGGCGGCTCGCGAACGCTTGGCCGGCGCAGGTCAGTACCGGCAGGCCCGCCCAGAGCGCGTCGCTCGCGGTCGCGCCGCCGTTGTATGGCAGGGTGTCCAAGAAGAGGTCCGCAGCGCGGTAGCGAGCGAGGTACTCCGTCGCGGGAAGGCGTTTGCCGAAGATGAGCCGCTCCGGCACGACGCCGCGGGCCCGCGCCTCCCGGCGAAGGTTCCCCGGCACTAGATCGTTGTCCGCGTAGAGGAAGAGCAGGCTGGTTTCGACTCGGCTCAGGATCCGCAGCCAGCGCTCGAACGTCGTCGGGTTCAACTTGCACGTATCGTTGAACGAGCAGAACACGAACGCATTCGGTTTAAGGCCCAGCTCCTCCCGGGTGAACGTGCGATGCGCGATCGCGCGCCGGGTGTCATTCGGCTGGTAGGAGGGAAGCCGGACGATCTTCTCGACGTAGTTGTCGCGCAGCGCGTCCGGAACGATCGTCGCATCTGCGAGCAGGTAGTCGATGTAGTCGGTCGCCATCGTGCCGAGATAACCGAGCCAACTCGCCTGGACCGGGGCAGCTCGCAGCGCGAAGATTCCGGTGCGGCCGCCATGCGTGAAGCCGGCAAGGTCGACGGCGATGTCGATCTCCATCGATCGCGCAAGTCGCGCGACTTCGACGTCGCTCCGTTCGTGCGCGTCGACGAAGCGGTCGAACGCCGCCGCCACGCGCTTGCGCATGTCGCTGCCGTCGTCGCGGCCGAGCGAGAAGCCGCAGATTTCGAACCGCGATCGGTCGTGCCGCTCGAAAAGCTCCGCGGTGAGCGCCGACAGCGCGTGGTTGCGGAAGTCGGGGGAGAAATAGCCGATGCGGATCCGCTCATGCGCAGCGGCGTGCACGGGTCCCAGCGCATCATTCGGCGGGCACCGCGCTTCGACCCAGATTCGTGCTGTCTCGCGCAGCAGCGAAGGCGAGTCGAAGAGCGCCAGCGCATCGAACGGCCGCGCGACCCGCTCGCCGCGCTCGATCCGCGCCGCGAGGTCCGCGCAGCGGGCGTCGAGGTCGCGCCAATCGCCGATCGAGATCTGCGTACGCAGCCGCGCACTGGCCACGAATGGGTAGTCCGGTTGCAGCGACAACAGCGTTTCGAAGCTTTCCAGCGCCTCCGGATGTCGCCCGAGCGCGGTCTGGGCGAACGCGAGATTGTTGACCGCGTCCGGATAATTCGGCGCGATGGCGATCGCGCGTTCGAAGCACGGCAACGCCGCCTCGGTCTGCCCGAGCGACTCGAGCGCGACGCCGCGATTGTTCCAGGCCCTCGCGTAGTCCGGCCGAAGCGCCAAAGCGTGATCATAGCTTTCCAGGGCCGCCTGCATCCGCGACAGCGCGGCCTGCGCACAGCCGCGGTTGTAATGCGCTTCGGCGTAGTCGGGATCGAGCGCGATCGCCCGGTCGTAGGCCTCGACGGCGGCCTCGTTCTGCCCGAGGTCGGCGAGGGCGTTGCCGCGATCGTTGTGGGTCTTCGCGTTGTCGGCGGCGAGTGCGATCGCCGCATCATAGGCGTGCAAGGCCGCCTCGAACCGGCCGAGCTCGGCGAGCGCGATGGCGAGGTTGTGGTGGGCGGGCGCGAAGTTCGCATTGACCGCGATCGCCTTTGAAATCAGCTCGACGGCGCGCTCGGGCTCGTTCAGCTCGGCCGCGACGAGCCCCGACAGGTGCAGTGCGTCGAAGTTGCGCGGCTGCAGGCGCAGGATCTGCTCGTAGAGCGCCTGCGCGACCTTGAAGTGTCCCGCATTCTGCAATGCGAGGGCGCGCTCGAGCGGCGTTCGGCCTGACGCCGAGCTACCGGGTGGGGGATTCCTCGGACGCTTCCTTGTGGACTTGCGCGACATCGGCCAATTCTACCCGCGCCCTGGGGAGCGGCCGTTTCGCGAGGTCCCGGCAGCACGCACGTCGATCGGCCTTACTGGCGCATGCCTCGAGGACTCATCGCTCCAGCGTCGCATCCTCTACCAGGACCTTGTACGCATAACCCGCGCCGAGATTGCGGTTCGTGCGCACCATGCCCTTCACCAGGACCACCTCGCCGATTTCCGCCTGCGCGTCCGTCGTGACGACGATGTCGTCGGAGCCGTCCGTCGCCGAGCCCGATCCGTCGCGCAGGTGAATCCAGTTCTTTCCCATCACGTCCGGCGTGTACCGCACGACCTGCCCGCGGATCGCGACCGGCCTGTCACTGAGCGCTTGCGACGCGGCGACGACCTCCGCAACGGTACGTCCGTCCGGCCCATCGGCCTTGGCGACGGTGATCGGTGCACCGCTCGCCGGCGCGGCAACGGCCGCATGGTGGAATTCCATGGTTGCGCCGGAATGGTCGTTCGGTTCGCACGATTCGGCGAGCCGGCCGAACACGATCCATTCGAAGTTCTTCTGCAGTGTCCTGCTCCAGAAATCCTTCATCACGGCCGCCTGCACGATCGCCACTTCGGCACCCGCCTGGACAGGCCCCTTGTCGATCGCCGCCCATGCCTCCCCGCCGCGGGTGTCGACGAGCAGGTACGTATAGGTGTCGACGTCTTTGGCCTCGACGACGGTTCCCTGCAGGCACATCGTCTCGCCGAGGTCGGGGGCGTCGGCGGCGCAGGCCGTGCACGCCGCGAGTATTGCTGCCACGAACATTGCGAACCTCATGAGCGACCTCTCGGATCGGTTTCGGCTGAAATGAGAAGGGGCCTTTCGGCCCCTTCCCGAGCGCTCTTGTCAGCCGGTTACTTGGCGTGGCACTTCGCGCAGATGTAGCTGTTGCCGACGCTGTTGCCGGCGAGCTTGCCCCTGACGAAGTAGAGGTCCTGCACGGTCGACCCATTGTGCACGTCGTGGCAGGATCCACACTCCATGCCCGTGAAGCCTGGCATCACGCCGGCCGAGATGTTGGTCCCGACGCCGTCCGGGTTGTTGTAGAGGCGAATGCCGTTCGCGGTCGGGTCGGACACCCAGTCGGTCGGGACGTATCCTGAACCCGTCGTCGTGTTGTTGTAAGTGTTCCTGGCCTGCATGTACGGATAAGGCATGGCCAGCGGGTGCGTGCCTTCCATGTGACCGCCGCCGTTCGCGCCCTGGCCGCTTGCGGGACGGCTGTCTGTCGCGGCGCCTTGGTTGTAGCCGCCAATCACCGACCACGGGCTCGTGAGGTGGCCCTGGCCGATAAACGACGTGCCGACGGGTTGCAGCGAGCCGTTGAACCATTCGCCCGATGCGGTCGCGACGGTGCCGTCGTGGCAGCTCAGGCACTTCGCCGACATGCCCGCGTACGTCTGTCCGGAGAATGTCGCATAGGTCGTTCCGGCCGTCGTGGCGGTCGCGCCGGCCCACGAGAAGGTGCTCGACGACAGCGTGTGGTTCCACAGCAGGTTGGTCGTCTTCGCTTGGTGCGGCGTGTGGCATTCGGCGCAGGCGCCGGACGTAATGTTCGTTCCCTGCCGTGATGTCGCGTCGTGGCTCGATCCCGCGAAGCCGGTGCCGGGCGCGGAGCCAGCCATCGCCGGTGAAGCGAACGTCGCGGCGGCGAGGCCCGCGGCGCCTATTGCAGCGAGAGTACGTGTCTTCATTGCTTTCTCCTTCCTGTTTCTTTCGCCTTGGATTGTTCAGTCGCTATTGAGCAATATCCGTGCATCGCCGGTTTGATCTGGATCATGCGATCGGTTTCGCTTTGGAATTTATGGGGTTAGGCCGACAACCTGACGCCCATCTGACCAATTCGGTCCACTCGCCCCGTTTTTGCTTAAGCGCGATTCCCAAAATTGAGAATTGAGTAGGGAGGCTTCCAATTAGTGAGAATTAGCCGCTGGCCAGCGCCAATCAGTAGACGAGCTGAGCGTGGTCCGTTCCGTGGCACTTCAAACTGCATGTGCCGTGGCCGAGACCGGTGGTCACATAGCCGAGCTGTCCCGCGCTGTTCGCGGATACCACGGGCGTGCCGGCCGCATCGCGTGTCATGAAATCGATGAGATGCGCGTTCGCGCGGGAGCCGTGCGCGTCGTGACAAACTGCGCATGGCGCTTGGTCCTTGACCACGTGCGACCAATGCGGAAAGCCTGTCGTAACTGCGGCGCCAATTCTGGGGGCGATCGGCGCCCTCCTGGTCCGGACCGCCGAAGCGGGCGGCACGCCCGCGGGGCCGATCGGCGCGCCGAGGATGCTGTTTCGGTCGTGGCACTTGTAGCACATGGCGTACGTGTCTGGAGATTCCGACGCCGGCCCGGTGGTCACGTAATTGCGTTCCAGGATGGGCGCGAAGCGGGAGGCATGAGGGCCGCGCGGGCCACCCGCGTCGCTGTTGTTGTGGCAATCGATGCAACCGATGGTGCTCGAAACCGTGTAGCCCTGGACCAGCCCCTTGGCGGAAACATTCCTCGCCGCGGCTACGATCGGATGATAAGAACGGTTGCCAGGGTTGAGCTTGTCCGCGACGTTGCGATTGCGGTCGACGCGCGTGATGCCGACAGTGCCCGACTCGCCGTGGCACTTGAAACAAACCTGATATTCGTAGCTGACCGAAGGCACGGCCGTGCCAGTGCTGGTCATGCCGGCGACGCCCCGGAGCGGCCCCGGAAGCGTCGTGTCGCCCGCGCCCGTGGCCTTGGCCTGGTGCGGATTGTGGCAGTCGGCACAGGTAACGTGCCGCGGCATCGCCGCGGGATTCTCCTTCGGCGCATGGGTCCATTGCGCCGCTTCGATCGGATGGCGCGAGATCTTCGCGCCTCCCGCGAATTCGGTCGCGATGTTCTTCTTCGCCACCGTTCCGCCATGGCAGACCGTGCAGTTTTCCGGCTCCGAAGCACGTGCGAGCAATCGCGGCCCGTGCGCGGCGGCATGCGACCGGTGGCAGTTGTTGCAGCCGTTCGCGGCGACCGATGGCTGGCCCCCCGGGGGAAACGGATTCGTGCCGCTGCCGTTCCAGGTAGCCGCCGACGTCGCGTGGCTCGACGCGCTCCACAGGGTCATGCGGTGGCAGGCGATGCAAAGCGAACCGCTGGCGTTGTCCATGCGCAGGAAGTTCGGCAGCGCGTCCTCGTGCGGATCGTGGCAGCTGGTGCACTGGAGCTGTCCCTTGGCATCCAGACGTACGGTCGAGGGCAGGACTTTGGGATCCGCCAGCTCGCCGCGCTTGGCGGCGAGGGCCGAATCGTAGGTAAACGAGATGGGGTGACTGGCACGCAGGTCGGTGCCGAGAACCGATGGGCCCGTCAATGGGGTCGCGTTCGCTTGACCCGGATGGTCCGGTCCCGACAGTCGCGCCGACGACAATGCGAGAAGACCGTCATGGCACGACAGACAGAGCCGGGAGCTTCCGGTCGGTTGATCGAGAGTCGCCTGCATCGAAGCGCTCGTATAGAGCTGATACGTGACCCCCGACAGGGGTCGGTTCCACAGCGCTTGGGTCGGCGATGCGTTGTGCGGGGTATGACAGTAGGCACACGTTCCCGCCCCACGGCCATCCTTCTGCTTGCCCGGCCCCGACGGCGCGAGATTGTGGACCGTGGCGGCGACGTTGCTGGCAGCAGCCTCGTCGGGCAACCAGCACGATGGCCCCAGAGCGAGCAGCATCGCGAACAAGACTAGCTGGCGCGTCATCCGGCGCCGCAGCCTGTTCCCCGCGTTCGCGATGATGGCGACGTCGACGGTTCCCGGCCTCATTTCCCGGCCTCGTTGCCCCACCGGGTCACGACGCGGAAAACCTGGATGCGCCCGTTGTAGGCATCCGCGACGTAGATCTCGTCCTGCGGATCGATAAAGATGCCTCCTGGAAGCCAGAACTGTCCCTCTCGCGTGCCACGGTCGCCGAACGAGAACAGCAGCGTCCCCTTCGCGTCGAATACCTGAACGGTGTCGAAGAGCGCGTCGACCACGTAGAGATGCCCGACACCGTCGCTCGCCACCCCTTTCGGCGCCGCGAAGTCGCCGGAGCCGTCGCCCTGGCGTCCGATCTTCCAGAGGAAGCGCCCGTCGCGATCGAAGGCCTCGAGGCGATAGTTGAGGGCGTCGGTGACGAGCAATGCTCCCGTACGATCGAACGCGAGATGCGTCGGCGCGTTGAATTCGCCGTCGTTCGTCCCGCGCTCGCCGAACAAACGCACGAGCTTGCCGTCGGGGTCGAAGACAGCGACGTGATGGGCGGCCGAGTCGGCAACGTAAAGCTCGCGCCGATCCACGTCGTAGGCGAGCCCTGCGGGCCGCTCCAGGTCGGCGGCGGCCGCGATCCCGAGCAGGTTGCCGGTGCGATCCAGCCGGAAGACTTTCTTCAACATCGTGTCGGCGAGGAACACTATGCCCTGCGGTCCGAGCGCCACCGCGACCGGCGAAACGAGCGGGGTATCGCCGACCCGATCCACGCGGATCGCGTGGTTCTGCGGCGTGTCGACGATCCACAACGCGGGCGTTCCTGGGTCGGCAACGTAGAGAACGCCGCCTCGCTCGGCCACCCCGGTGGGGCGAGCGAAATGCTCGACCCGCTTGCCCGTGAGCGCATCGACGATTCGACCGAAAAAGCTCGCGGTTATGCCCCAGTCTTCCGGGCCGGCGACGGCGCGGACGTAGCGCACTGCCGGCTCGGACGGCGCCCGCGGCCAGGCGAGATCCGCAGCAGGCCACGACGCCCCGTTGTCCGCGCCAGCGGCCGCATGCACGCCGAGCGTTACGAGTATCGCGCCCGTCGCCAAACGCAGGAGTGGGCGGCGCATGTTCAGAATCTCCGATTGGCCGACAGGTTGAATTGAACGCTCTTGGTGGTCGAGCTGCCGAACACGAAATCTCCATACTGCGCGCCGGCGATCAAAGTCAGCTTTCCCAACGTGTAGTTGAGGGTCGCGCCGTACTGGTTGAGCGTCTGCGTAGGCACCTCGGAGTCCGTCAGCTTGTTGTGCAGAGCGAAAAGCGTGGTCGACAGAACGTCGTAACGCGCGCTGGGTGGCGCATAGAAGTTGATATCGACGCGCCCGTTGACGTTGCCCGATCTGCGCTCGGGCACCGAGTAGTTTGCCCGCGACCATGCCCCGTTGAAATTGACCGAGAAGGCATAGTAGGGCTGATAGCCGATGCCGGCCGAATAGCTCTGGTTGACGTAAGCGAGGCTGGCGGAGTCGAAGCGCAAGACGTTCGCGCCGACATTTGCCTTCAGCGCTTCCCAGTCGCCGCGCAGTGCCGTCGTGACCTCGTCCGAACGTGTGTTGCCGACGAGCGCCACGCCCCCCGAGACCACCTCGGGCGCATTGGTCTGCGTGTGGTTGTAGCTGAAGGCGAACCAGCCGACATCTGCGCCCACCGTCAGAGCTACGTTGGAGGTGTTGTAGTTCGCCTGCGCAGGGATCTCGTAGGCGTAACTGACCGCGAGCGGATCGTTCGGCTGGATCACGTGGCTCGTCGGCAACATGAGGATCCGGGTGTTGTTGCCATCCGTGGTGATCGTGTAATCGACGTTGACCGTCGTCGGAATGCGCGCGCCGCCACGCGTGTCGACGAGCACGATGCTGTCGGCGAGGACGAACGGGTTGTTCAGCGCGAACCCGTTGCCGACGCCGAGCACGGAGGGTGCCGAGTGAGCCTCGTCGATGACCGAGATGTTCCCCGAGGCGACGTTGTTGCTGGCGTGGGTGAAGTTGCCCTGGGCGTTTCCGAAAACCGAGCCGCCCGCGGAGAGATTGCGATGGTAGTCGATGCCGACCGATCCGGTGAGCCCTTCCACCGTCCCGTTCGAAACCTGACTGTAGGCGCCGTCCGCCCCCGCGGTCAGGGTCAGGTTCTGCCACAGCGTATAGGTCAGGTTGGCCGACGCACTCTGGTTGCGGACGTTGCCGCCCGCTCCATCCTGCTGGTACAGGTTGTACGCGTAGGATGACTGGAAATCCGAGCTGTGGTGCACGTCCACCGACTCGTTGACCTGGAACGTCTCCAACGGGACATCGCCGTTGCGGTCGTTGTACCCGATGGCGGAGGTCCAGGTCGTGTCGAGATTCGCACCGAAATCGCCGCTGTAGTTCAGCGCCGCACCGCGACTGTGGTAGGAGCCCGGCGAATACGAGAGGTAGTCGAAGTCGACGTACTGGAGGAGCACGTAGAGATCGGAGGTCTCGGTGCCGTTGTGGGCGTTCAGGCTGACCACGTGCTGGACTTGATCGTCCGCCGCCGTCGTGCCCTCGGAACTGAACTGCTGCAGCGTATGTTGCTGGTAGACCTGCAGCGACGCATCGAAGAAAGGAAGGATGTCCGCGTCGCGAAACCAGCTGTCCTGCCTCAGGTTCAGCGATGCCCCAACGGTGGATTCCGTGTTCTTCGTCGTCCCGCCGAACGAGAGGTTCGAGTACCCCTGGATGCGGTCCGCCCAGGTCCTGGCGTAGAGGGGTTTCTCGCCGAGGAAGGTGGCGTCGAACGAGTAACCATCGAGCGTACCGCGCTGCCTTTGCTCTTGTCCGTCGAATTGCTGCTTCACCTGATCGAGACCCAGCGTGACGCCCGCACTGCCGCTGATCAGGCGCGGATCGAAAATCGAGAATCCCTGGTTGCGGATGGTCAGCGTTTCGGCTGCGATGCGGGTCGTCGAGCGGGCCTCTCCTGCGCTCGAATTGCCGATGTCCAGCGTGCTGCCGTTGTAGTCGAAACCTAGATTGCCCTCCCAGGTACCGAGGCGCAGCCACTGCGCGCTCTCGGAATCCACGCCGATCCAGGACGCGAATCGGTCGAAGGTCGACGACTTCGCCGGAGCCGGTCGAACGGGCTCGCCGGGAGCCTGCGAGAAGGGAGCGGGCGCCGTCGGACTGCCCGAGGGCGCGGCGCCAGCGGTCGCCGCAAGCTCGTCGTTGGTCGCGATCGTGTCGGACGCGCCGGCCGGAGGCGTGGGGCCCGCGGGGCTCTGCGCGGCGGCGGAAGTGACGGAAGCTGCGAAAGCCGCGAGGGCCAAAACTGCCCAGCCCCCTATCCCGCGGCCCGCGCGCATCGTCACTCCCTGTGGCAGCGCGCGCAGGTAGCGAACGTCGAGGCAAAGGCCAACTTTCCGTTGTGGCAAGTGCCGCAGGACTTGCCATCCTGGATCGCGTCCATCGTCACCTTCGTCGATCCCGCCTTCATCTCGAACAGACCGTTGTGGCAGGCCGCGCACTTGTACGAGATGCGGTGCATTGAGTGCGGGAACACCGCCGGCGGGATCGCCTCGGTACCCGGTGCGTCGCGCGCGAATTTCACGTCGCCGAGGTCGCCCCCGACTGCCGGCGCCGCGGAGAGCGCGAGTAAGAGAGCCGTGGCCAGCGTGCACGCGGTGCGGATCATTTGCCCATCGCCTCGTGGCACGCGGGGCAACTCGTCGGTTCGGGCGCCGCCACCTTGCCGTGGCACACGCCGCACGCTTCGCCCGCGTTGATCTTGTCCATCGTGATAACGGTCTTGCCCTTCTCCATCTCGAACAGGCCGGTGTGGCAGTTGTCGCAGACCATCCACGACGTGTGCACCTTGTGCGAAAAGACGACCTTGTATTCGGGCTGGTCCTTGGGCTCGAGCTCGACGTCCATGTCGGTCGGCTCCTCGTCCTTGGCGTCGGCGGCGATACCGGGTCTCGGCGCGATGGTCTTGTCGGCGAGCGCCTTCATCCAGAGGATCTGCCCGTCGTCGTTCCGCGGAAGCGCAGCGTAGATCGCCTCGACATCGGGACGTTCGGACTCTGGGGACGGCAAGGGAACGGGCGCCTCGCTCGTCTTCTTCGGAAACGTGCGCCGTGCAGTCCCGACATACGGTTTGGTGGTGCTCTGGGAATTCGCCGCCTCGGGGAAGAGGGGCTCTAGCAACGCCGGCGGCGGCCCGCACGAGACGAGCAGCGAAGCGGCTGCGGCAGAGGCCGCCACGATCAGCAAGCGCAGGGCGCGCCGAGCGGAATCCGAATGCTTTCCTGCTCGGGCCCGGGCGCGGGTAGGCCGCATCGCGAGCGTCCGGGTATCACTTCGGAGCCGGAGTGGCACCGGCGTCGGGAGGACTGCCTGGCTTCCCGGCAAGGGCCTTGCTCGGCGGGTTGTTCGACGGCGGCTTGAGGAAGCTGTCCTCAGCGGTGGTATTGACCAGGTCGTAGACTTCGACCCGGTGGTTAAAGTAGTCGCCGACGTAGATGCGATTGCGCTTGTCGATGGCGATCGATGTCGGGTTCCCCATGAAGCCCGGCGTCGTGCCGCGGCCGCCAAAGAACAGCAGCACTTGTCCGGACGGATTGAAGATCTGGACGTTGCTCCAGCCGCTGTCGACGACGTAGAGGTTGCCGAAGTTGTCGACGGCGACCCCCTTGGGTTTGTCGAAGTTGCCCCACGCGTCCCCGAGTGCGCCGAAGGTCTTTACGTACTTGCCGTTGACATCGAACTGCTGGATGCGGCCGTTGAACGTATCGGTGACGTAGAGGTTGCCCTTGGCATCCACCGCCGCGTAGGTCGGATAGAGGAACGCCCCGCCCTTGCCGGCGGAGTCCTTGTCGATCTGCCCGGTCCGCTTGCCGTCCAGGTCGAAGATCTTGACCGAGTTCATCGTCGATTTGCCGGTTCCCGTATCGACGACATAGAGGCGCTTGTTCTCCTTGTCGATCGCAATGCCTGTCGGCCGCTCGAACGACGGATCAGTGAACGCGGCGAGCCGCTTGCCGGTGCGATCGAACTTGACGACCTGCTTGACGGGCGGCGCGACGACATAGATGTTCTCCTCCGCGTCCAGCGCGACGCCCACGGGTTGGGCGATCCCCTCGATCTTCGAGAACGCCTTATTCAGGAAGTCGAAGACGAACACGGCGTTCTGTAGGTTGTCCGCGATGTACACCCGGTTGCCGTCGTCCGACACCGCGATGCCTGTCGGCTGGCCGATGCGGTGGGTAAGAGGCTTCACGCCCGAGAGGAACTCCAGCAGGCTGTCGCTGAACGTCGTGTCGCGATCGAGGTCGTCTTCGCTTGCGATCGAGCGGACGAACTGGACGCGCGCGGTGAGCGGGGGGCCGGGCCAGACGGGCCGGATTGCTTCAGGTTGCTTGGGGGGTGTCGCGCAACCAAACAGAAACGCTGGCAACGTCAGGGCGATGGCGACAGCAAGCCACGCACGTCGCGATAGGCACAGTAATGCGCGTTGTCCGGACATTACCCTCTCCTCTTCTCGACCAACCGACCGGGCGAGCTGACTCGAACGGTAATGACTTCGTCACTTCGCGCTGTTGACGTGCGTCAAACGCAGCACTCTGCGCGCGCTGACTTGCCGCTGCGGAGGAGGCCGCCTGCGTAGGGCTTGATCTGCATCAAATTGCTGCGCCGAACCCAGGGAGATCGCACGCCGCGGCCTATCGGCCGGTACGCTGACGATCGGCCAACGTAGCCGACGAAAGGAACGGTTGCGAACCGACCACGCTCAGGACTGCGCGTGCTCCCCGAGCTTGCGGTAGAGGCTCGAAAGGCTGATGCCCAGGCGCTGAGCCGCCTGGCGGCGATCGCCATGGGCGGCCTCGACTGCCTGCCTGATGAGGTCGGTTTCGAACCGCTGCAGCTGCTCGCGAAGGCTTCCACCGCCGGCCCACTCGTGAAGCACCGTGTTTCCGGGCGTCACGGCGCTGACCAGGGCGGACGGCAGATCAGCGACCGTGATGCAGTGGTTCTCCGCCAGGATGCGCGCCCGGTTGATGACGTTGTCGAGCTCGCGGACGTTGCCCGGCCACGCATAAGCCAGCAGATAGGCCTCCGCTTCGGCGTCGATCTCCATCTCGCGCTCGTGCGCGCTCTCGCGACCGTTCTTCAGCATGAACCGCACCAGCTCGCGAATATCCGCCGGATTCTCGCGCAGCGGCGGAATGGCGATCTGGAACGCGCTCAAGCGGAAGAACAGGTCCTCGCGGAATTTTCCCTGGGTCACCATCGCCGCGAGATCCCGATTGGTCGCAGCGATGATGCGCACGTTGACATGCCGTGGCTGCTCGCTGCCCACTGCTCGCACCTGCTTCTCCTCGATCGCGTGCAGGAGCTTGGTCTGCATCGTGAGCGGCAGCTCGCCCACTTCGTCTAGGAACAGAGTCCCGCCATCGGCGGCGGTGAAGAGACCCTTGCGCGCCTTGTCCGCCCCGGTGAACGCCCCTTTGGTGTGGCCGAAGAATTCGCTCTCGAGGAGTGGCTCCGGAATGGCGCTGCAATTGACCGCGACGAACGGCTGATCTTTCCTGAGGCTCTTCTCGTGAATCGATCGCGCCAGCAGGCTCTTCCCGGTTCCACTCTCGCCGGTGATGAGCACCGTGCTGGTGGTCGGCGCGACTTTGGCCACGAGGCGCTCGGCCTGGAGCATTGCCGGCGACTGGAAGCGGAACAGCGGCGCGCTCTTCTCGCTCACCGCTTTGCGCAGAACGAGGTTCTCTTCGCGCAAGCCCCGCATGGCCTCGATCTGCGCGATCCGGTGCAGCAGCTCGGCGTTGCGCACGGGCTTGACCATGTAGTCGAACGCGCCGGCGCGCAGCGCCTCCACCGCCGATTCGACGGAGGAAATCGCCGTCACCATGACGAAGGCGGTATCGATGCCCGACGCGCGCGTCTGCCGCAGCAGCTCGATGCCGTTGCCGTCCGGCATCTTGATGTCGCACACCGCGATGTCCACGTCGTCGCGCGCAAGCTTGGACGCTGCCTCGGCAGCCCCCGCAGCGACGTCGACGATGTAGCCGGCCTCGCTCAGCACGCGTGCCAGGATCTGCCGCAGCGCCGGCTCGTCGTCGATCACGAGGACATGCGAGTTAGGCATTGGCGATCGCCGGGGCGTCTTCGACCGATGCAGCGTCACGCGCCGGCCGTAGCGGCAGGCGCAGCGTCGCCGTGGTGCCCTGGTCCGGCATGGACTGGAGCGCGATACGACCGCCGGCATCCTCGACCAGGTTCTTGCAGATGAACAGCCCGATACCGCGTCCCTTTCCGGCGGGCTTGGTCGTGAAGGAATCGTCAAAGGCCTTGGCGAGGACCTCGGCGGTCATGCCGCGACCATTGTCGGTAACCGAGATCTCGACTTCATGGCCGACAATGCGAGTGCCGACCCTGATCCGGCGCTGGGCGGGGTCGGCGATGTGATCCATCGCGTCCGCGGCGTTGATCAGCAGGTTCATCAGGATCTGCGTGATGTGGTCGGCTACCGCGTCCACGGCCGGAAGGCCGCGGTCGAGATTGAGCTCCAGGTTGACGCCGCGGAGCCGCTTGTCATACGAAAGGAAGCTCCACGTGGACTCGATGAGCGCGTTCAGGTCCAGGAGCTCGGGCTTTGGCGAATGGGGCGCCGTCAGCGTCGCCATCTGGCGCATGATCGCGATGATCCTCTCGGTCTGCTTGAGAATCGACGTGGCGAACTCGCCGATCGCCCTACTCGAAGGCCGCTCTTCCCGCTTGGCCTCCTCGACGATGAACTGAGCGATGCCGGAAATGGCGGCCAAAGGGTTGCTCACCTCGTGGCCCACCGCCGCGGCGAGCGAACCGATCGCGGCCATCTTCTCCTGATGGAATCGCTGCTGGCGCTCGATCTCCTGCCTGCTCTCCCAGCGGCGGAGGTCGACTTGCATCCGGTTCACCGCCTCGATCAGGCCGCCGATCTCGTCGTTACGCGTCTTCGGCAAGGGTTCCCCGGCGTAGCCGCCGACGATGGCGACGGCGCGGTCCTGGAGAGCCTTGATGTCCTTTGCGAGCCGGGTGAAGAAAACGAGGATCACGGCGATGCAGGCGACCGCCGCGGCGACGCTGGACGAGATCGCGAACACGCTGATGTATTGCTGCGTATTGCGATATTGCTGCATGAGCTCGGTATTGCGGATCTGCAGCACCGTAAGGATGTCCTGCAGCTTTTGCAGCGCCCTCTGCTGGGTGTCTCGGACGCGCATCATGTCCTCGGATCGAGGGGCGCCGTGCATCAGCGCGGCAGCTACCTTGAAACCCTCGGATTCCGGCGTCAGCGACGGATTGACCTGCGCCGCCTCCCGCAGCTCCGCACTGGCCGTCTGAAAATGTTCTGCGAGATCCGCAAAGCTCAGCGGGTGGCCCTCCGTATACCCGGGAGTTCGAAGCACCAGATCGGTCTCGTAGATGGAATGTGCGATTCCCGTCGCGAGGGAGGCCAGTGCGCGCTGGTTGAGCTGGTCGTTGTCGATGTCGCGCACGATCTGCACCAGGCTCTCCCGCTGATGCCCCACGAACCAGGCGATCACCACCAAATAGACGATCACCACCAACAGCGTGAGGATGCCTTTGGTGCGGAGCGAAAGGTTCATGGGCATGCCCGTTTGCGTGCTCGCGCGCCGCTGCTCAGATGCGCGAACGCCCTTATCATCCGAGCGGCGCCGACGGCCGCCGATTCAGGCGCGAGAATCTTGTCGTTATCCCCTCGGCAGAGCATGAGCCGAGCGTAGACGGTTGAAACGGGCGCTTTCTTGCCTTAGGTCAAGGCAATGGCGCCCTGTCGTGCCCGTCCGGGCCCGGAGGCGGAAGAGAAAGGCCCCGTTCCTGCGGCTATGCTATGACCGGAGCACTCGGACGACAGACCTACTGCTTATCAACGCAGCCGTTGCCTGTCGTTTCGCGACCGCGAATGCGATCGGCTCCGGAACCGCGTCACTGCGCAGCAAACTCGTCGTATCCGAACCTTGTCCTGCATCAAAGTCCGGCATGCGTCGACTGCTATTGTCCTGGCCGTTAAGGGCTTTGGTGACTGCTGCATCAAGGCCCCCGGCCCGGTCGGTTCCTCCCTGCCGACCGAGACTTCCGGGCCCGG